>JACCDG010029726.1_pt1 | contig 23788 bp, 23 predicted proteins | sample 7442471 | NCBI WGS metagenome assembly JACCDG01 (sample SAMN15323444, study PRJNA562643) | freshwater metagenome | isolation source: river surface water | place: USA:Blue River Watershed | collected 2017-08-17 | reverse complement strand
GATCAAATAAATATGTCCAAGAAGTAGCTCCGATATATAAATCAACATTTAACCCAACACAAACATGAGAAAGGATTTTCAGAAGCTAATTGATAAGGTAATGCAGAGCTTGGATTGGGACACGATATATGAGGTAAACAAGGTTTTCAAGTTTGGTGTTGGAGGAGGAAGTGAAGTTATACCTGGACTTAAAAGAAAGCCATATAGTGATACCCTGACTAAAAATGATGTTAAGAATGAACTTAAATTTCTGTTGAGGTTTGTAATTAACAATGACATTTCTAAGTTTGTTTATGGTCAATGGATGATTTTCTGGTTCAATCAAGATTGGGATTTGATCTGGGAACAAGAGGAGGGAGAAGAGTTCGATGAGAACGAAGAGGAAGATTTTAAAGTTGATAGTAGACTAGAGGTCTTCTACGCTCCTCAAAGAATTTCACTAACTATCGATGCTCGTCCTGATGATTCAGTCAGTCCCGAATCAATAGATTCGATGGTATTGTCTCAAATGTTGCAAAAAGCATTGGATAGTGAAAATTATGAACTTGCTGGAAAATTACAGGAATTGCTAGATCTCAAAAAGTCTTCAGAGAAAATAGATAAATAGAGAAATAACAATCTGCAATTGAGACACATTAAAACCATAAATGAATTTTTTGACGTTGGAGTCTTTGGTGATACCTATGGGTATGGTGGAGCGAATGGTATTTTCAAAATCCAATATAAGCCTTACAAGGATCTCTCCGTTTCGGTTGGCCCAGATCCCAATGTAAAAAGAACAGTAGCAGGTTCACAATTTGCTGTAGGTGATTTTGTTGTAGGTAAACCATTAGATTCTAAAGAGCTGGTTGCTGGTATGATTGTTAAATCTGAAAGAGCACCTGACAATAAGTCATATAGATATTTTGTTCAGATTCACTCAAAAAAGAAAGATTCCGAGGAGGTAGTTGAACTTGTTCCCGATACTGTTGAGTTTGTTGACAACGGGGATAAAGGACATAAGGAGATACTTTCTAGATTCAAATTTGATCAAATGCCTTCTGAGGTCTATAACTCGCCTACCGTTTATAATAACACAAGTCTTGGTGTTGAAGGAGTCGGAAGTTAGAAACTTTCTTCGTTCTTCTTTCTAAAACAATTTGATGATACTAAGTAAGAAAATAAACAGGCTGGGCTGTATAAATAGGGATTTTTCTTCCAAAGACAATTCAGATGGTATTATTCTGCTTAACACAGTTTTTTCTAAGATAAAGGAAAACAATGAGCTTGGTATAGGAATTACCTGTTTTGAAATCCCTCAAGGGTATACCTTTCCTGAACTGGATTTTATTGAAGACGATTCACCTTCTAATGTCCTTGTTTGGGAGATGTTCAGATTCATTAAGAGCACAAATCACAGAATTTTCTTTTTTCTTCCAACACATTATTTTCTTGGCAGTCAAATCCCAGAGGTAGTAGAAAACACGAAGTCCTTAATCATTGGAATTTCATTACTCTTGGATCAAATTGGAATCGATTACCCGTCGATTTTGTTACGTGTAGGTAGTGCTTACGGAGCAAGAAAAGCTACCATGGAAAGGTTTTGTGAAAACGTAAAATCTTTAGATCATAAAGTCATAAAGAAAATTGCAGTTTGTAATGACGAAAAACCTTCGTTGTTTTCTGTAACTGATCTTTTGAGTGGTGTTTATTATTCGTGTAATTTACCAATTGCATTCAGGCTTTTACCGCACCAATTCAATAACGGCGGATTATCAATAAGGGAAGCATTATTTCTTGCAGTTTCTACATGGCCAGAGGGAACAACACCTGTTTTTATACATTCGGAATCTTCAGAGATCGATGAAAATGGTGTTTCTCTTTCACCTTCACCTTCAAATTATTTAGGACACCGAATACCAACTTTTGGCTTAGATATCGACACTATTCTTGATTCACCAGCAGAATCTAAATGTTGTCTAAAGTACAGATCCGAGCTAATTTCACTCAAACCAATGGTCATAAACAAAATCGACCGTAAATAATTTTTTTACTTCGCTATTGTTAGTTAGATTTGGATAAATTTCCAAAATGCCAGAATTAGCAGAGTTAAAACTCACAGCAGATTATGTTAACAGCGTCGTCGTCGATCGCACTTTCCATTCTATAGTGAAGAATCCTGAGCACAAATGGAAGGATATACGTAACGATATAGACTTTGGATTTTCCATAAGTGCTGAAGCAAGAGGAAAAGAACTCAGACTGGTTCTCACGGAATCTGCTATCTCCCACTGTCAAAATGTTAAGTCCCTTATGATGACTATGGGGATGGGTGGAAGATTTCAATGGGTTCCCGAAGGTGAATCTGTAAAACACACTCACCTTTCGTTTTTATCTGATTGTGGGGGTCATTTAGCATTCGTAGATATTAGAAGGTTCGGAAAGTGGAATTGGGGGAATTGGAATTCAAAAAGAGGTCCAGATCCAACTACAGAATATTTTAAATTTTGTCATCACATAAATCAAAATCTTTCCAACAAAGCTTTTGATAAACCTATTTTTGAAATCTTGATGGACCAAAGGTATTTCAACGGAATTGGTAATTATCTAAGAGCTGAGATTCTTTATAGATTACCACACACTAGTCCTTTCACCAATTCTAGAGAGTTTATCGAAAAGCATAGATGGGAATTGTTCTCCCTTTGTAGGGATATTCCAATTTTAGTATATGAGATTGGCGGAGGTAGCATCAAGGATTGGAAGAATCCATTCGGACAGGTTTCGAGTGTTTCTAGTTTTCTACTTTGTTACGGGAACAAAAGTATGAACAAGATATTAGACAGTAATGGAAGAACATTTTGGTTCGACCCTAAATGGAAAAAAGAAGAATATGATAAGTAAAAGTGTTTTAAAAAAATGTCTCTTTCTTGATGTAGAGACAGCAACGGGAGCTAGAAATTTTTCGGATCTTTGCAACAAAAATCCTAGACTTGCTAAATTGTGGGAAAGGAGAGCAAAGTACTATAGAACTGCATACGAAGAAATGCACGGTCTCAGTGATGAGGAAATTTATGAGCATAAGGCTTCTCTAGAACCGGAGTTTTCTAAAATTGTGTGTATTTCATTTGGTGTAATCCAGGACGATGATCAAATCAGGATGACCTCATTTTACGGCGATGATGAATCTGACATCCTTGAAAAATCTTCCAAAGTTCTTTCCAATGCTCTTGTAAAAAATATGAAATTGGCTGGGCACAACATCAAAGGTTTTGACGTGCCCTGTATTGGTAAAAGAATAATTTATTCAAGCCCAAGCTCAACCCTACCTGGTAATCTTGTAGTTTGGGATAAGAAACCATGGGAAATACCTTATCTTGATACATCTGAGGTTTTCGCATTTGGTAGCTGGAGCCAGCAAAAATATCTCTCTTTAGATCTTTTGGCTTGTTCATTAGGGGTTGAATCACCTAAAGATAACCTTGACGGATCTATGGTTTCCAATTTCTTTTGGGAACTGGAAGAGTACGAGAAAATAAAGGATTATTGTGAAAGAGATGTTAAAACAGTAATCGACATTCTTACGAAGGTGGCAAAGTAAAAATTAAATCAATTTCCTTCTGGGATTATTTGGATATATAAAGTTCAAATAATCCCTTTTTTGTGACCGAAGTTTTAAATTTTGATAGGTTCTGCCTCAACGAAGACAAGATTGGCTCTTTTTATAATGACGAGCTAAATCCTAAGTTCTGGGATAAGTACAAGAACAAATCCGGGGATACTGAGTGGGTTTTTGACTCTCTTGTGAGAAAGAAGCTTCTAAGAATAGCTGATGATTTCTATTCGAAGTTTGGAGACCTGTTGGGTGATCTTCCTATTGAAGATATTCAATTAACAGGATCTCTTGCTAATTATAATTACACGGACAAGTCCGATCTGGATGTTCACGTTCTAATAGACTTCAGTAAAGTCAAATCCCCGAGGGATGTTCTAAAGGCCGCTATTGATGGTGTAAGATTTATTTGGAATTTAAGGCACGATGTAATTATTAGAGGTCATGACGTGGAACTCTATTTGCAAGATGTGAACGAACCACATACTTCCACCGGTCTTTATTCCCTTAAGCAAAACAAATGGATTAAGAAACCTCAATTTGATCCTCCTCAAGTGGATGAACAAGATGTCAATAAAAAATATGAAGCATTTGTTTCCGAGATAAACCAATTAGAATCAAAGCTTGTAACCTCAGCTTCTTTGCCTAAGGATGCTAAGGACATGTACAAGAGATTAGAAAGACTTAAGGAAAAAATTCAAAAGATGAGGAAAGAATCCTTGTCCAAGCAGGGAGAATTCTCTGTTGGTAATTTAACCTTCAAGTTGCTCCGTAATAATGGATATATAGGCAAAATAATCGATCTATTGTCCCAGGCTTACGCCAGGATTTATTCCGAATAAAATTTAAAAAGATGATTTTAGTTTTTCGTAAGGGATTAGAATATAAAGGGAGCATTAAAGGAATGCCTTCTGATAAAGATTCCAATATTTTCCCATTGATGTCAATTCCTCTCGATCTAGCTGGTCAAGAAACGGACTTAAACGATTTTCAATGGTGGGCTTACACAGACAAATGGCAAAAATGGCTTGATGCTAATCCAAGGAGTTGGCAAGCAGAATCTGTAGACTATAGGTTAGATAAAGCTGAAAGACTTATTGAAAGCTTTACCTCTGAGACAAACCCAGCATCGGATTATTTAAAACACCAGGCAAAGAATCTTTGGGAAACCAAGAAAATCTCATCTTTCGATGAATATGCTGCTTTACTTGAAAGCGAAGCTGGTGGATCTAGAGAGGTAACTAAAAAATTCATTAAGCTAGGATTTGCGATAGAAAAACTGGTAGATGAAGGAAAATTCTTTGCTAATCTAAAGATAGAAAATCTAGAAAAAGGAGAACAATACGCTGTAGTTATCGATCCCCTAGGTGAGGATGGTAATCCAGTTCCTGAAGGAAGACAAGCTTTACGATTTAAGAAAATAGGACAAAGTGCGGGAGTTATTCTTTGTACTGTCGATTACAGTATCCCCGTTGGAGAAATAAAATCAACGGAATCATATCTTAAAAAAGTTGCTGAATATGCAAAAGATGTGGTAATAGCAGGGGCTTCGTTAGCAGCTCTTTATGGTATTGCTCAAGTCGCTGGAAGCATGTGGATGGGGTGGAGACTTTACAAAGGTGCCAGAAACATCTACGCCAGTTTTGATAAAACTAAGAAAGTACACGATGCTGTAAAAGCAGCAGGAGGTGTCAAAGGAGCGGTTTCTTCTTCTTGGTCCGCTTTGAAAAGTTTTGCTACAAAGGCTTTTACTGGAAGAGGAGCAGCTTCTGTTGCTAATGCTGCTAGAGTAACGCTTCCTTCTGGTGCGTTCGTTGAAGGTGGGTTGGCATATTCTGCTAGAGGAACACTTTTAAGAGGTGCAGCCGCACAAAGTACAAAAGCTGCTGCTACAAGACTTGTTGCACAGGGAGGAGCAAGAGCAGCTGCAGCAGTAGCTGGAAGGGGAGCTGCAACAGCAGCTGCCGGAACTATAGCAGCAGAGGCATCTAATCCAGTTGGTTGGATCGTAGCTGCAGTTTCTGTTTTAGGATCAGGAATTAACCAAATCTGGAACTGGGTAAGCGATAAACAAGCTCCTACATATTCAGATGTTGATGATTTCGCTTATGGCGAGTTTACACCAAAGAATATTCCTACTGGAAAATCGATCACTGTATGCTGGACAAGCGACGGAGGTGGAGGAGGATGGGGATTCGTAATGGATCTTCTTACTTTCAGTAAAGATGATACTAGAACAACAATGGAAATTGTGAAAATCGGTGAGTTCTCAGGAAGATCCCTTTTCATCGTCGTTCAGATAAACTCCAAGCAATTCCAGAAGGTTATGAGAGACAATGATCTTGTCCTGTTGTCTTTCTCTAATTCTGATAAGTTTGAAAGAGGATATTTAGATAATGATGATTTGGAGTTCCAAACGATTATTATTCCTGATATCACTCAATTGACAATAGGAACATCTCTGGTTGGATGGTCAAATTGGGAAGATATGAAGGAAGCATACGGAGAAAGTCCATCTAGTCCAATTTACGTTCCTTCTGAAGCTAAATCAAGATACGAATTCCATTACGTAGATGGAGAAGGTAAAGATGTGAATGTGACAGGAAGTCTTCTTTCAGCTGCTGAGATAAACGACACATACCTTGAGGATATAATCCCAATACCAGGTGAAGCTGTAGAGGAATCTAAAAATAACACTAGTCTTGGTTACTCACACCTTATGAAAGAATCCCAGGTTCTTTCATTCAAAGATTTTTCTTCCTCTTTAGTAAATGAAGAAGACGAAAGAGAAAGAATTCTTGGAGTCGGTTCAGGAGTTAAAAATGATCCTGGTCAAAAAGAGGAATCTGAAGATAAGACTGAGGATACTTATATGGAGGAGCTGGAAGGGATTATTTCAGAACCGGTTGAATTGGCTGGTACCGGATACAACCAAATTCCAATTATAGCATATAGGGTTAATACTATTGGTTATGTTAATCCTGACGAACTTGGTAAACCCGATGAGTTCAAATTCTTTATTGTCGGGGAGCAGAGCATTGATCCTAAAAATAATCAGCCGGTTTTGGTTGAAACCGCTGCGGATAACACTTTGGACGATCCTAGATACGGATTAAAAACTTACGTAGCTCCGGAAGAAAAAGAAGAAGAAACAACTGAAGAGCTTCCCGATGATGAAAAAATCAACATCGATGACGTAGACACAATCGGTAAGAAAGTAGAAACGACAAGAGGCGATGTTCAGATCAAAAGTAAATCTGGATCATTAGTTATTAAGGATAAAGACGTACAAGGAGGAGTAAACATCTTTGATGAATTCTCCACAGAAAAACTGAAAAGAGAACTAAACATAGATAATTGGGACTCAATCACAAGCGTTAAAATCAGATACGACAAAAATGACGAACCAATCAATGTTGTATTAAGTAATCGCTTTGCACCGACTGGACAGAGAAGAAGGGTAGTTAGAAAAGGAGAAGAAGGATTCCAATCTGCTCTTGACTTCGCTAAATCAGTTGAAGATGGTATATCCTACACTAATTAAAAAATAGATAATTTTCTGAAATCAGAAAGGATATATAAAGTTAAATAATAGTAAAGTCAAGAAATGAACGAACTTTCTTTATTAAATGAGAACCTTCTTTTCATACTAGAAAAGCAAAACTCGAATTTAAAGGTTTCCAAATCAGAATCAGAATCTGGTGAGGATTATGTTTTACAGGGCATCGCCGCTCAGTTTGGAAAAGAAAACAACAACAATAGGATTTATGAAGAAGGTGAATATCTTCCTCATTTAGACTATTTAAAAGACAAAATCAATCAAAAGAGACTTGTAGGAGAACTGGATCACCCTGAAAAGTTTGATGTTTCCCTTAAAAACATTTCTCACGTTATTGAGGATTTGGTTTATGATAAAGATGGTAGAGTAATTACGATTAAAGTTCGTTTGCTTGATACTCCAGCAGGACAAATTGCTAAAAAGTTGGTTGACGCTGGAATTCCCCTTTCAATTTCTTCAAGAGCAGCAGGTAACGTTGGACCGGACAAGAAGGTACAAATCAAAAAAATCTTTACGTACGATTTAGTTGCTGATCCTGGTTTTCAGGACGCTCAACTTGAAAGAGTTTACGAAAGTGCAGGTTTCAATTCTTTCGAAATCGAAGAAAGATCAAAAAAGTCAATTTTAAACACACTTGAATGTGTTAACGAATCTCTAGGAATAGAAAATGAATCTGGAGTGAAGATATATAAAGTTGAAAATAACGAAGAATTCGAAAAAATATTCAATCAAGAAAAAAATAAATCCAACGTTATGGAGTCCAACAAAGAATATGTTACTGCTGACGAGCTCAATAAATACTCAATCTTTTTGAAGAAAAAGATGGACGAGCTTGAAACGCAAATTTCTGAAATGAAAAACACACAGCCTGTAGCTGAATCAAACAACAACAATGACTCGACTGCAGCACTTGAGGAAAGAGTTGCTAAGCTTGAGAAATACTCAGAGTATCTTGCAGAGAATTTGGAGAGTGCAATCAGCTATGGTGAATATCTTGCTGAGAATTTAGATTCTAGCATAACTTACTCTAAATACTTGGCTGAAAACCTTGACAAGACAATTTCTTACTCTAAATATTTGGCTGAGAACGTTGACAAAGGAATTTCTTATTCTGAGTATGTAGCAGAAAATGTTGACAAAGCAATTGACTATTCTAAATATCTTGCAGAAAAGCTTGATGATGGAATTCAATACACAGAGTACATTGCGGAAAATCTTGATAAGAATATTGCTTACTCAGAATATTTGGCAGAAAACCTGGACAAAGGAATTGCTTACTCTGAATATCTTGCAGAAAACCTGGACAAAGGAATTGCTTACTCAGAGTACATTGCAGAAAATCTTGACAAAGGAATTGCTTATTCGGAGTACATCGGCGAAAAACTTGAGCAAGGAATTAACTATACTGAATATCTAGCAGAAAACCTTAACAAAGGAATCGCTTACTCAGATTACTTAGCAGAAAAATTAAACGGAAATATTTCTCAAACTGACTCTATTTCCGAAAGCATCAAAGGATCAAATCTACCATCTCTTAACGAAAGTGCAAGGGAGAACGCAGAATTGGTCTCTAAAACCGAATTGGTTGAATCTGGTTTTGCAGGAGATTATACTAATCTAAGCAGCAAAATCGATTCTCTAATTGAATCAGTCAAAACCCAAAAGACTGACCAAAATATAAATGAGGCTAGAACGAAAGTTCAGCCGACTGCTCAAACACAAAAAGCAGATCAGGTCATTAATGAAGCCGAAGAGGTAACAAAGGCAGCAACATCAGGTCACAAATTTATTGATGAAATGCCAGAAAATTACGCTCCGATTTGGGAATCACTAAATGAAGGACAAAAGCAATCAATCATTGCTCAGTCTAACTTCTACAATTTAGAGACACCATATCAGATCAAAAATTTCTGGTCAACTCGTCAGCTTGGTGCTAAACCAGTTGGACTTCAGAAACTTCAAGAAAGCCAAGAAACAACAGAAACTTCAACAAACGCAGTTCCACAAGGATATTCTTCTGATTATCTGAATTGGGTAGCTAAGTCACTTGAAGGAAAATTCTAAAAACAAAAAACCCTAAAAAAAATTAGTAAAAACATGAAACTAATCAACGAAGCGGAAATCTTCGATACCTGGGGCCCGATCGTAGAGCAGAAGGCTGGAATCGTAGATAACGAGAAAAAGCAGTGGTTGAGCAAATATTGCCACTACCACTCATTAAATGAATCTGCTGGAGCTTACCAGTCTTTAGCAGTTGTAAACGGTATGGGTGCCGTACAACCACCCGCATATCCTGGTGGATATAACCAATTTGGTGGCGCAGTAGGTACACAAGCTAACTCAGCTTTCTACAACGCTCAAAACCAAGGTTCTGGTGACAAATTCCCATCACTTCTTCCTCTTGCAATTCAGGTTGCAGCGAAGACTGTTGGTTTCGACATCGTTCCTGTTATTCCAATGTCAGGTCCTACTGGAGTACTTTCTTACTTAGATTACGTATACTCTGGTGGTAAAATCAACCCTTCAAACGTAGGTACTTCAGCTGCTGACGCTTTAGCTGTAGCTCCTTCAATGATCAAATTCCAATTGACTTCACCTGCAGCTGGTTACCCTGCATCTTTCGCAGTAGGTACTACTTACTACATTCAGAATGCAACTTCTGCTTCAGCAGAAATCACAGCTGAATTTGTTGGTCTTTCCAGAATTGATGGTTTCCCAATCTTCAAAATCACTGGAATTACTGCTGGCGAAACTGTAGCTTTCATCCTTGACGGCGGTGCTACTAAGGTAGGTACAACTTCTGGGGGTACACAAGCTGGTACTACTACAGCAAGAGCGGAATTGGTTAAAGCTCTTGAAGATCACATCCAAGGTTTCTCTGGTGCTGGCTTCAACAACGACCAAAACTGGCAAGGTCCTTTCGTTGATGGTACTAAGACTTACAACCCAATGCTTAGAGGCGTAGGTGAAAGCACTTACTACCAATCAATGGGTCTTTCGACTTTCACTAAGTTCGTAGAGGCTGACACTTTCCAAGTTGCTGCTTCTGTAACAACTGAGCAAATTCAAGACCTTAACAAGCAATTCGGTATCGACGTAATCTCTATGATCGAGAACGCACTTGTTAATGAGGTATCTCAGTCAATCAACAAGCACATCCTTTCTAGAGCGTTTGCTCTTGGATGGTCTAACCACTACGAGTTCTTCACAACAGAAGGTCAAAACTTGAACCTTAACTTGGTTATTGGTGGTACTGCAGGTTCTTACACCATTCCTTCTTACGTAGGTAAGCAAGATACAGCTCTTACATTGGCTGGTACTGCTGGTCCTGCATCAGGAACTTACGAGAACTTGTCAACTCTTCAGAGAAGATTATTCTCTAGAATCCTTGCTGCTGCTAACGTAGTTGCAAACAGAGGAAGAAGAGGTCCTGCTAACTTCATCGTTACTAACGCTAACGTTGCAAGTGCGCTTCAAGACATCTCTCAGTTCACTTTCGCACCTTTCTCTAACACGTTGACTCAGAACAACGGTACACTTTACCCTGTAGGTTCGCTTGCTGGTATGACAGTATACGTTGATCAGAACATGACGTTCAGCGATACAAGAGTACTTATCGGAAGAAAAGGTGGCGACGACGAACCAGGACTTAAGTTCATGCCTTACATGATGGCTGAGTCTATCCAAACAATCTCAGAAGGTACTATGTCTCCTAAGATTGCGGTTAAGTCTCGTTACGCTCTAGTAGAAGCTGGTTTCCACCCAGAGACTATGTACTTCTGCTTTAACGTGAACGTACCTACTGGAGGTCTATCCTAATCAGTAGTTTAATCACTATTTAAACCCCAGGTGAAAGCCTGGGGTTTTCTTTTTGTATGGGGATATATAGTATAAATCCAAAGTTTCTATAATGAGAAAAGTTTTAACTCACAATAATTTTTTGATCGAAAGAGATCTATCCGAAAAGGTGGATGAACTGATTATGTCAGAATTGCTTTCTGAATATTATTCGTTGAATGAATCCACAGCTTTGGATACCCTCAAAAATGTTATTTCCAAAGGATTGCTAGGACCCTTTTCAAGAATTACTGTTATTGATACAATTCGTAAAGGGAATCTTGATGCTCAAAAAGAAATCATCAAGAGAGACTATGATCTTGACGATGAAATATTGAAGATTAAGATGAAGATTGATAAAATCACACCCAGTCCTTCAAGTAATTCCCAGATTAGCTCACTTCATTCTCAAGCAGAGAGTAAGAGAAAAGAATACTCTTCTTTTGTTAAAATGAAAAAAGAACAAATGGAGAAAGGAATGAGGCTTCTTGAAAAAACAATAGGAAAAAACGAAAGAAGAAGAGAATACTACGAGGCTGGATTTTTGGATGACAAATATGAATTGGCAAAGTATGAGTACGAGCTTGCTAAATTGAAAACCAAAGACAAGGAAAAGCTGGAGAAGCTACAAGATAAACTTGACAATGCTGCTGAAAAGGTAAAAGATTTTACTGATGAAGCTCCGAAAAAAGTAGAAATTCTGGAGATTAGTGTTAAGGATCTTGGAGACATTGCTTATCTTAAGAAAAAGATTGGTTCAAAAGATGTTGAAACCGTGCGACTGCTAAAATCAAAGACTGCTGATAGAGTCGATGAGCTTAAAAAAGAAATGCTGGATCCTCTTCGCAAAATGGAGAAATTTCTGGAAACCTCTCCTACATGGGAGCAGATAAAGAAATCTGCAGTTGTTGGTTTGGGAATAAATGAATTGAAAAAAAGAGCCAACGAACTTGATTCACTCAGGAATCTTCAAAGGATATACATGGATTTGCTTGCTGACAAAGAAAAAGCCAAAAAAGATCTTAATCAAGAATCCTCTCTAACCGATTTGATGAGTAAGATAAATGCAGCAATACTTGACGGGAACGATTCTAAATCAGGAATCACTCAAAAAGTTGTAGATCTTTCTACTAAAACTGAATTGAAAAAAGTCAAAGAACTAATAACAAAACTTTCCTAAGATGCTTTTAAATTTTAAACAATGGGAATCTCAAAATCTTAACGAGAAAGATTCAAGCCTTGAAAAAATCATGAATTGGCTTAGTTCCAATTTTGGTGGATCGATAGCAAAAATTGATTCTCTGTTAGGCCAGATAAATGCTATAGAAACCCAGTATTCAAAAGATTGGAATGATATCCAAACTGATATTGATGCTTTGGAGATACAAAAAGCTCAAACAAAAAACGATCCTGCTGAAAGTAAAAAGCTTGAAAGAATGATCGATCGTAATCAGAAACTTCTTTCTGCTTTGTCTAGAAAAAGAAAAGCAGACATAGACAAGATTGATTCCAAAGTGGAAAAAGTAACTGACGGGAAATCTAGATTAATTTCTTACTGGAATCTGAGAAAAGCAGAGCTTGAAGCCGATCTTACTGAAAAACTTTATAAGCTAGCCAAGCAACTAACTGACGACTCTGTTGCAGAAGAGTTATATGACAAATACAAAAAAGCAGCATTAGAGGCTAAAAAGAAAGATGAGAACTTCAGACAGAAGTTCGGAAAATTAGAACTTGTTAAGTCTGCTTCGATTGATAAGATTGAAGGCGACGAGGAAAAACCAATGACAAAAGCTAATTTTTCAATGGATCCTATTTTTGCAATGAATGCTCCTCAGTTTACTAAATTTGTCCAGTCATTGGAGAAAGGCCAGGTATCCTCATTAATTAAATCCTTGCAGAAGGAAAGAAATGAAAGATATGCAACAATGGATACTGAAAGGGACAGATTAGAGGACCAAGCTGAGAAAAAAGGCTTCTCCAAAGAAGATGTGAAAAGAGATCTTAAGGACCTAAGAGAAACCCTCATGGAACAAATTAGAGACTTAAGAACCAAAATAACAATTGCCAGAAGATATGCTTAATCATTTAAAAAAGTTGAATGAATTTCAACTCAACGAGGATGTCAACGCGGATTTGGTTAAAGCTAAAGCTGATGTTAATGCCAAACAAGCTCAAATAGCTGAAGAGATTGCAAAGCAAAAAGATGCAGCTGACATGAAGCAAAAAGCTGTCAGTATAAGAAACCAAGCTAGATTAACTGCTGAGATGCCCGGTCTTTTAAACGCTTTAGCAAATGCTATGGACAAAAAGGCAGAATCAGGAGACACAACTAACATTTATTAAAATGAGCAAGAACTATTTCAATACAAATCCAATAGCAAGACAATTCGCTATTGAAACATACAGGTTAAACGAAAATCAGGACGTCGACAGTGCTTTAAAGCTTTCTGTAAATGCTTTATTGGAATTGTTCAAGAAAGTTGTTTTCGATCTAGCATCCGACAGGAACAGAACTTTGGACTCTATTTCCAAAAAGGTATCCTCTCTTTCCGAATCCCCTTCATTCAAAAATCTATTGGCTAAAATCAAGGAGATCTCTGATGATGTTGAAATACACGATCCAATGTTCGCTTCATTGAAAAAAATGTATATAGATTCAATTTCCAAAGTTGGAGATTCGATTAAAAGAATGATTGAACTTGATCCTTCGTTAGAAGCTAAATCTATAGAGTATTTTAAATCTGCGGCTAAGAAACTAATTTCCGAAGTTCAATCTTTCAACTCGGATCAGCAAGAAAAAATCAACGAGGGCGTAGCTATCGGATTTTCTGGAAGAGCTGATAGACTAAAAAGAACCCTTACAAATTTAATTCTCGATTCCAAGAATAAGGACGCAAAGAACGGATATGGCCGTGACTGGTACAGATTATTCCAAACTATGCTTCAAAAACTTGTTGCAATGGACACTAATAAGGCTTCTTTCACTGATAATGACAGGAAGAACCTGGCTGAACTAGAAAAGAAAGCAGACACTCTTTCTCAAGAGTATGCACAGTACAAAGTCAAAGCTCTGGAGATGATCATGGCAAAAATCATGAAGGACGATGACTTAGCTTCAAAGTTTGGTGATTTCAATGAGTTAATGACTTCAGCTCTAGACCAAGTAACAAAGGCAAATACTGAGGAAGGTATTATTGAAGTCAAGATTAGAGAAGATCTTGAAGACAGAGAAAGCAAAATGCACGATCGTGTTTTCCCTTTGAAACAAGGAGACAAAGACTCTGACTCGAAACTAAAAGGATCTGGTATTATCATGGCTGTACAAAAAGCTTTGATTGAAGCTTTTGCACCAATTAAAAATTTAATGGACCCAAGGGGTGGTGCCAATGGCAATTTTGAAAGTGCTACGACAGTTGCTGTCAAATCAATACAATCTTCTCTTGGTAACAAAGACGTAAACGGTCAGTTAGATAAATCACTTTTGGAAGCAATCCTCAAGCTAGACCAGATTTCTTCCGACAACAAGGACAAAATCAGGGAAGCTATTTCCAAGCTAAGAGAAAGCTATTATACGGTAAGTGAGGGATCTAATGCTTTGAGAGCTTCTGACTTCATGAGATTGTTCGAAGGAATGACTTACATAGATCCCGATGATATAGAAGCAAAAATCAAAGTTTATGCTGAGGAGATACAGGAAGATTCTGTAGCTACAACGGGTCCAACTACATCAGATGTGGCTGTGGCTGAGGCTTTAGCAAAGGTGCTTAGAACCAAAAATTATAACAAAAACGCAGAAGCAGAGGATTTCTTGAGAGAGGATGGTACACTTAAAGGTGCATATCCGGTGGAATTTATGGAATGCTGGAAAAATGCTATTTCTGGGGACAAGAATGTTTCTTATTTCTTTATCGAAGAAGAAGACGGAAGTGGGGGATTATACCCAACAAAGAGACTTTCGTGTAATGTAAACAAGCCTTGCAACTGGAACAAATATTCTCAGATATGTGGTCATGATGAAGAAGATGTGCATAACTTCGGAAATTGGTACACTTCCTACTGGAAAAATTTCGGGGGGATGGACTCTGACAAAAAACAAAGCCTTTTGGGTGACATACTTTCAACTAATTGTGATTCCTGCAAGAATGATAAGTTGGATGATATACATTCCGTTTATGAAGAAATGAAGGATTGCTTAGTACCAAATAAGAGTGAGATTGCAAATGGATATCTACGTCGATCTGATTTAAAGAGAATGTGTGATTCGATGAAAGGGATGGGGGCAGAAGAAATTTCTGAGTTAAATCCCAATGAGCTAAGAGCTTTATACAATGCAGTAATATTGATCTCTCCTTTGGTTACTTACGATGCATCAAGCAAAGAATGGATGCCAGCTCTGAATTATTTAGCAAGCTCCCTTGGTAAAGACCCAGAATCACTAATTTCCGAAATCAAAAAGAGCTCATATCTTGGAAAACCAGGTAAAATGTCTACTGAAAGAATTGCTTTAATAGATTCACCTGAAGATGACACAAACGACATATTGAAATCGGTTGTTTTAGGCAATTCTGAGGAGTCTAACAAGATTTCCAAGATGAAGGTTAGTCTCAGCAAAATAAATGCAATACTGAAGTCCTTAGGCAAGCATACTAAAAGAATGTCGGTTAAGAGCTCACAAGACATTTCGTCCGACATTGCAGATTCTATCGTGGTTATTTCTTACAAAAAGAAAGATTAAGAAACTTAACTTTTTAGGAGTAATATAATTTTCACAAATCTTTTTTTGTGAAAGAACCAAATAGTAAAATCTACTTTTTAACTTTTTGTAGTGAGGGTGAACCTTACGATAAAGGTAAAAGCTTGGTTCAGGTCGCTTCAAAAATCAAGTATTTTTTATCTGCTTTTTTCGACGATGTTTTGGTTTACACTCCAAGAACTTTAAAATCTTGTGGGGGATCTGAAAATTTTTGTAATTTTCATCACGGAGAATTCCCGTTAAACCCTGGTTTAAATTCATTGGGATGTGGTGATTTCAAGTCTTTTATAATAGATAAAACTCTTAATGAGATTGAGGAAGGTGCTTATGTTCTGTATCACGACTGTAATTTCGAAAAATATCCTCAATACTGGCAAACTGATTGGGAAAATTTGATATCAACTTTTGATATACTCCTGAAAGCTAACAACTCGGATTTTTTCATGCCGTTCGAGTCCTTGCTAGATTGGACACCTAGTTTAGTTCGAAGCCATGGAAAAAGGTACACGACAAATAAAATTATTGAAGATCCTATTGAGGCAGAAATGGTTTCTCGCTGTTATGAAATAGCATCCAGTAAAATATTAATCCGTAATACGGAAAGATCCAGAGAATTCTTTTCTGAATTTAAAAACCTATGTTTACGTAAGGATCTTTTAACATTAGAACCTAACCCTAATCCATATCCAGAATTTACACACAGTTGTCCGGAACAACATGTTTTAAATTGTTTGATCTACAAGTATATTCTTGAAGGAAAACTAGAACCTGGATTTCCTAGGTACATGTTTTATAACAGAAAATTAAAAATAGATCATAATCTTATGCTATTTGAGAATCACACTTTAAGTAAGTATATGACTTCAAAATACATTGGAACAATGATTGAAAAAGCTAGAAACCAAAATAAATAATTTCGATAAGAACCTTAAATCATTCCTTAGTGAAAAAAGAAAGAAGTAAGATTTATTTTCTAACCTTTTGCAGTCAGGGTCCGCCGTTTGATGGGGGAAAGGATTTAAGGCAGAATGCTTGTAACCTTAGAAATTTACTTGCTGGTATTTTTGATGATGTTATAATTTATACCCCAGAAACACTTAAGCTTTGTCCAGGATCTGATGAATTTTGCAATTTTCAAGGTGAAGATTTTCCATTAAACCCTGGAATGTCTTCTTTAGGATGTGGTGACTTCAAATCTTTCATAGTGGATAAAACATTGGGAGAAATTGAAGAGGATGCTTTTCTATTTTATCATGATTGTAACTTTTCAAAATATAGCCAATATTGGCAAACCGATTGGGAGAACTTACAAGAGATCTTTGAATTTTTTTTAAAAGAGAACTCTTCCGATTTTTACTTTTCTTTCGAATCCAAGCTAGATTCTAAATTGAATTTAGTTAGATTCCATGGGAAAAGATATACAACTGACTATATAATAGGAAATTCTGAGGAGAGTGAGCTCGTTTCAAATTGCTATGAAATAGCTTCGAGTAGGATGATCATAAGGAACACCCCTAAATCCAGACAATTCTTTTCCGAGTTCAAAGAGCTCTGCAGAAAAAATGATTTGCTATCTAAATACCCAAATCCTAATCCGTACCCGGAATTTACACATTCGACTGTAGACCAACATGTTTTAAACTGCCTAGTGTATAAGTGGATATTAGATGAAAAGTTGGATGCGACATTTCCTAAATTCATGCTGCTAAACAGAAGGCTTAGAATTGATGAAAATCTTTCTATGCTAAGAAATGATGAATTGACGAAATATATGGAGCAAAAAGTCATAAAGAAAAAGATTCAAGAGATTAAAAGCAAAGGGAATGATAACAATATTCGAGGGACCCAGGAATTCGGGAAAGACATATTTGTCACGTGAGTACTCTAATCTAAGGGATATTCCTGTTTTTAAATTTGATTTTGTTGGATGGTTCGATCGGCTAGATTTGAATGATGACCAAAAAGAAACCCATTTGTTTGCTCTTGGGAAGGAATTGATGCTCTTGCAGCTGAACAGCACATCTCTTCTTTCCGATTTTGTTCTTGATCGAGGTATACTTACCGTTTTAACCTGGGGTGTAATCTCGAAAAGAATTTCAAAAGAAGTTGCTCTATCACAACTTGAAATGATATCTTCCTTGGGATTGTTTAAGAATTGTGAGATTGTTTTTGTTACTGGACAAAACCCATCTGGAGAATTGAGAAACAAGGACCATTGGGACACGAGAGAATCTAGTCAGGAAGAGCTTGAAATGCTTAAGGTTCTTGTTGAAATAATTTCGGATCCTAAATTCAATATTAAAGTTAAGTGTATAGAAAATACGTTTGACCTTGAAGCTTTACAAAAATTACAAAATATCTAACCATGTGCGGAATTATAATCACCAAATCACCACAAACAGAAATTATCGATTCTATTAAGCATCGAGGAATCGAAAAATCATTGGTTTCAAAGAATGACGTAGTTCTTTGTCACCATAGGCTTCCTATACAAACTGTTGATGGTGATGATTGGAACCAGCCAATTGAATTGACTGAGGGAATTTATTTGCTGTTTAATGGAGAGATATTCAACTATGATCGCGAGAGGTACGATTCTGATGTGGAATATTTGATGCACACATTTAGTAGATATCGGGGTGGAAGCTTTGAAATGTTTTGTAGTTTGTTTGCCACTACCATACAGACTTGGGATGGATTTTGGGCTATAGTTATTTATGAAGCTGAAACTGGTGAAGCAATTTGCTTTACAGATCCATTGGGAAAAAAATGCCTGTATTACAACAACGAAGGTGAAATTTGTTCTGAAATAAAGGGTCTGGTCAGTGTAAATTCAGAGATTGATGAAACGTTCATCAGTACAGTGAGGAAGTGGGGATATAACACAGATGAAAGAACCCCTTATAGTGATATAAAAAGAATTTTACCAAACAACATTTATTCCTTTAATCTGCAATCACCTGAGTTCAAACAGGTATACTCCAACTATTACAAAGGGTTTGATTATCCAATAGCTGAACTTGTAGGTAAAGACTATGAGGCACATATGGAGTGGCTTTGGCAAAAAATGTTTGAGTCTGTAAGTAACCGATTGGTTTCTAAGGAATATCCAATTTCTCTTTTAGTATCTGGCGGATTGGACTCCTCAATCATTGCAGCAATCCTAAAAGAAATTGGAGCTGATGTGAGATGGTTTAGTATTGAAAATGGAGAAAATGAATATGTACAGATCTTAGCTGACCAGCTTGAGAAGGAAATTTCTTTTCTTGATTACAAGATGGACGAATCAAAAATTAAGGAGATTTATAAAAAATGGAATGAAAGCCCAATTGATCTTGGGTCTGTAATTCCACAATTCCACTTATTTGAAGCTGTCAAGAATTTTGGTGGATATCGTATTGTTTTATCTGGTGATGGAGCTGATGAACTATTTGGTGGATATAAGAGAATTCATGAATTCGATTCACAGAAATCCGACATTTTCGATGAACTTTCGTTTTATCATCTCCCAAGATTAGACAAGATGTCGATGGCTCACACTCTCGAACTTCGTAGTCCTTTTCTCAACTTGGACATTGTAAGGTTTGCTTTACATCTACCACTTGAATGGAGAAAAGATAAAAAGATCTTGAAAGACACGTTTGGTCCATTACTTCCGGAGGAAATTATTACAAGATCCAAGGCCCCGTTGAAAAATCCGGAGATCAAACAGGATAAAATTCTGTACCGATACAAAGCTGTAGACTTGTTTCTTGAAAAGTAGAAAGTAGTAAAAAAGAAAAGGTTCTGGATATATAAAAGAAAAATTTCTTTTAATGGGAAATAGTATTAAGACCTTTTCAGAGTTCAAATCTGAAAACAAACACAATGTAAATGAAGGAGTTTTCGATTATCTTGGTAATCTCGTTTCTTCTGCTGGAACAGGCATATCTGATGTAATCAAAGGAAAAGCGGCTTCTTATTTAATGGAGTTCTTTGGGATTGGCGAGAAATCAATCCTAAGCAAATTGGTTCAAAACTTTGTGGAACAAATTCCAGTTATGGATTTATTTGGTATTCTTTTTCAAGGGAAGGCCAATTCTGCTTATTTGGCTCCAAAGGCTGCCGATGCAACAATTGAATTTCTTACAGAAAAAGGACTGGACGGTATTGCCACTGATCTTAAGATAGAGACCGATGGATGGATTTACAGAACAATTTCAGAAATGCTAAGTAATGAGGCTAGGAGAAAAGATTTCAGACAAATGCTTGAAGATTTTTACTTGAGCGCTTTCAATGGGTTTGCACCTCTCGATGCTGAAGAATTTTCCAAAACCCTTACTCCCACGGAGCAGAGACAATTCACAGCTGGATTAGAAGGAATGGCAAAAAAATCAGGAAATGACTTGGAAGTACCTTCGGGCGAAAGTAAAAACGTAATCAGTGACTTTCTAAGTGGCTTATTAGGCAATGGACAATCCGTAAATTCACTGGGACTCAGCACTGGACAAACCATTAATTAATTAAACTAAAAACACTCAAATGAATATAAACGATGTTTCAAAAAGAGAAGTTCTAGATTTTGAACAATTTAGGAATAAGGTCCATGATAATTCCTTCAAGCCATTAGCAGCTGAAAATCAAGAAAACAGTGAAGGTAAATCTGGACTTCATAAAATTAAAAGAGAGCCAGCTTACGATTGGGTAGGATATGCAGACGCTGTATTTAGTCCGGAAAAAGCAGGAATCGAGGTTCCTGGGTACAATGATAATGGCGATCGTAAATACATCAATGGGGTTGGTAGTTCAGAAATATCAAATCCTGGAATGATTTCCACGATGGACACTTCGGAATCTCAGGTAAATGAGGCCAGAATTATCAGATTGAAAGATTTTTAAAATGGCAAATTCATTAAAGAAAAGATTATCTACCAAAAGGAAAGTAACCAGTAGAAAATCTCAACTGAAATTTTCTAAGAGAATGGGAAATAACTTTAAAGTCTTGGAAAAATTCAAGTCTTAAGTAATCTTCAAACTTCAAAAATAAAATTTAAAAAGGCAAGTTTCGAAACTTGCCTTTTTTGTTTCATATAAATCAAAATGAGTATATGAAAGTTAGATTAGTTCACATTTTGACTGAACCTGATACTAGGAGAGAAATTGAGTCTATCCGATCTTTATCCCCCTTGGGAGATATGGGAATAGACTATGTCCAGCAGATTAACATGAGATACAGGGGTGAAGCTTGGAAGGAGGTCCCAGCTCTTTCACAAAGCTCACACACGAATCATGGACCGGGTCATTATGGTGCATTCCATTCATTCAAAAGAGCTATCAAGGATTACTTTACCGAAGACCTGGATGCACTTGTTTTGTGTGAATGTGATTGCGTACTAACTTGCTCCCCCGAGGAGTTCGTTCAAAAACTTTATTCAGGAATAGAATTTTCTCAAAAGAAAGATGTTTGCTACCTATCTCTTGGATCTAGATTTGTAAATGGAGTATTGCAATCTCCTGAAAGGGAAAGTGATGAAAACTTCCCTGAATTTTACATCACCAATAAAATCATTCTTGCACACTGTGTGGTGTTACCTAAAAAGTATCGTGAAACTATCTTGAAAAATCTTGATGAGTATTCTTGGGATAGTCCGGATCTATGGTTTAACGAATCTTTTTGGAGATCCGGTATTTCAAGATTTGGGATTATCAAAGATAGGCTTGCCCGTCAGCACGAAGGGATTTCTCTCATAGATGACATTTGGAAGGATTCCCAGTAATCTTAATTTTTCTTATCTGTCATAGAAGAAAGCTCCCTTATGAAGAGTTCTTTTGCTATTTTAAGAGTGACTGATTCCTGATCAAAATCTTCATAGATTTCCATTACCGTTACTGAAGGATCAAATCCAGCTGGAACTCCAACTGTGTCTAGAACCTCATGAGCGATGAATTCATACGAAAGAGAAAAATAAGGGTTTCTCAAATTGACTCTTTTCATAATAGCACCAGTAGATCCATCTGAGGTTTCTCCAATTTTCCACCAATAAGCTGTGATGTGGTCTGTTGCCATGTTTCTGCATAATAGTATACCTATGCCCATGTCGAATCCTTCCTCCGATTGTAACCTAAAAGTTTTAATCCTACTCTCGATGCTTTTCCAAAGATCCATACCAAGGTCTGCATACTTATAAAGTATTTCCAAGGATCCCTCTACAAGTTTCAGGAGTTCCCTCTTTTCTTTACCTTCCAATTCGGATTTTTCTAAATAATTTTTGATCGACTTGATCGAGTTTGTTTCCCTATCTGAAATTTCCTTCGAGTTTCCCAGGAGCAAAGATTTTGCAAAACTGAGATCCTTTATCATGGAGAAGATTTTTTTTATTGGATAGTAAATATCCTCCTTCTCTATGTCTTTATTAACACTTGAGAGAAAATCTAAAAGGAGATATTGTTTATGCTCCTGGTCGATTGGATGCTCTATGAACCATGTTGGTTTAATGTTTTTCATGGCGTTGCTCTTATGTTCTAAAATATATTCTATATATTACTATTGATCTTTCGATCTAGACTTTTAAAGAACGAAAGTCTGTGTGGGATATATAATACATAAAAAATTGTCCAACCCAGATGTCAAGAATTTACGATTACGGATCTTTTAGTTCAGGAAAAAATAAGAACGTAAGTTCTGAAATGACATTTACCTGTGAATTAGCTTATTTGGATGTTGAAGTAGTCAACAGACCACCAGAAATAACTGACGTTGATTCTTTGGAACTTGAAATAGAATACCAGGTGTCCATTGAGAGATCGAAAGATGGGATTCAGGATTTGAATTTCAAAATTTCAAATATGGAAGTAGAAATAAAGGTAGATGACTATCCCAACGATCAGAAAGAATTTGAGTTTGATCTTGCCCCCGGAGAAAATATCCCTCTCCCAAACATCATAGTCAGAAAGGGATCAAAACTTATTCCTGCCCAACCAACTTTTGCAAGGATAAACATGATGAAGTCTATGAATACGATGGATTTTAGAATCGAGGTTTTATTTGGACATGATGAGTAAGTTTGCTTTAAATACATCTAGCTTCAATGCATTGAATGAGTCAAAGTGCCTATCTAAAAAAGAGATCGGTATGATTGGACCATTGCAGACTGGGGAAATGAAATTAAGAATTCCTTCGTCAATAAACACATTGAAAAGAACAGACGAAAGTGATTGCTATGTGTTTGAATTCCAGGATTACAGGGTGGAAATTCCTAAGAAATGTGTTGAGGTATCACCAAAGCAAGGTTTTGATGATATAGTTTTCAAAACTGGCATGAATTGGTTTAAATTACCGCAAAACTCAGAGGAATTTGAAAATGTCATAGAAAGCTTTATACAATCCCGTTATGAAGAAAAAAGCCAAAAAACAAACCCATTGGAAGAGGATGTCAATCTTATTACTGATGGAATTGGGATTTTTGATGATGTAGAAAAATGTGAATCTGATTCCGATCTTTTTCTAGAAGGGGTTCTTACAAATGGGATGGAATTTGAATTTCACAAATCTTCTAAGGAAGATCCATTGAAAAAGATTTTTCTTTGGAAAAATTCTGACAATATTCATCCATCAATTGAGATCAGAAGAAAAGGATCTAAATATGATTGCAAATACAGAACACCCAAAGGAATTTTTGAATGTAAGCACGATTCCCTTAGTTCACTCCCAGAAAGTCCAATTGACAAATACCTAATTTCAGTTTCTACTGATGTGAAGCTAGACGATCATCAAAAAGATCTGGTTGACCATCTTTTGAAATTATTTAAATATCATAACTGGGAAAGACCAGAAAATGGATCTAGCAAGATGGAAAGATATCTTGAAGAAACCTCTGAAATCAAAAGGGTTATGGAAATGCTTAAAAATTCTATCCCGGAGAAACACATCGAGGAAATGTACACAGACGCTAGATCTAAATTCATCACCGGTAAATAATAATTTATCGGAACACTTTCCATTCTTTCCTGTATAAATTTGAAATTGAATCTTGCTATTCGGTGAATTGTTTACATAACAAATGGAATCCTT
>JACCDG011235390.1_pt1 | contig 23789 bp, 32 predicted proteins | sample 7442471 | NCBI WGS metagenome assembly JACCDG01 (sample SAMN15323444, study PRJNA562643) | freshwater metagenome | isolation source: river surface water | place: USA:Blue River Watershed | collected 2017-08-17 | reverse complement strand
GGTATGACCTGTTTTGGAAAGTCTTTTAAGTTTTTCTTCGCCTATATCTTCCTTATGCGTTTCCTGAATGGTCATCAACATGGCAAAAGGTTCATCTTCAAGATATGCAAGGAAGTAATCGTACTGGCCATTTGCATAAGACGATGGTGTTTTTCGACCTTCAGTAAAATTGACAATGTCATCTTTATGGGCCTGGGTGTTATCCCAGAACTCCATAATGTGTGGCTCTGTAAGCCAGTTAAATATGGTGTCTAAATGAGCTCCTGTTACTTTTTCAAATTTAATTTTCATAGATCTTATTCCAAATATAATTTCATGCCTTCATGGCTGGCTTCAAAGCCAAGTTTTTCATAAAAATGTTTTGCTTTTGGCCGCTTTTTATTCGTGGTGGGTTGGATGATAGAAACGACATGACTTTTGGCATAGTTGATTGCTTGGTCAAACATCCATCTTCCTATTTTCTGCCCTCTATATCTCCCGGCTACCCTGACAGCTTCTATTTGCATACGGGTGCTGCCGATAAAGGTGAGTGACGGCATAATGGTGAGGTGGCAAGTTCCTATAATTTCATCACCATTTTCTACGAGCATTAAATATTGATTTGGGTCAGACTCGATCTTATTAAACGCTTTGATGTAGCTTTCATCAAGTTCAGCTGATTTTGATTCCCTTGTAGCCCCGAGTTCGTCTTCTAATAGCAGCTCTATAAGACGTGGTAAATCAGCAATTCTTGCTTTTCTGTGAGTGAGATTGTTCATAAACTACCTTTTAATTTCTCTATGAAACGCCTCATATGTGGATCTGACTTGTCGTGCGGAATCTCATCAAGGCGGAACCAACAGATGTCATTGAATTCACTCTGGTCAAATTCATAAGCTTTGTTACTATCTCCTTTGAGTACGTACCATAAACTTACATCTGTATGTCCAGCTGTTAGACCTACAGTTAACGTTGACGTTAAAAAGAGTGGATGAGGTGACCAAAAATCAGCTGTAACGTTAAGCTCTTCTAAACATTCCCGACTGGCTGTAGTTTTTGGATCTTCATCAATTTCTACATGCCCTCCTGCAGGCAGCCAAAGAAGTGCTTTCTTATGATCGACAAGGAGTATTTTTTGGTAAACTTCATCGAAGAGTACAAAATAAGAGACTAAATGTTTGTTTGGAACATCAGGCTTTTGAACCCGAAAAATAGGCGCGCCACTTTCAATCCAAAGACACGTATCATTAATATGCTCTTGTTCAACATCGTCACAGGGGATAATCGCGCTGATAAGATGATGAATGTATTCCCGGATAGACGTGGTTTGAAAAGCAAGCTGTGTTGTCATATCATCACACTCCTACAATTTTCAAGGCTGAATCATTATTAAAATGGTTTAACTGATCAATCAGGTCGGCTGCATTCAACGCTATAGGCACACCTAATGACTGAATATTATGTCGATACCACTCAAAACCCGCGTGACTTCCCCCTAAAAATCCAACCACATCCATGCCAGCGCTTTGGGCTGCTTTGATTCCTGCCATACTGTCTTCAACAACCAAACAGTTTTGTGGAGCGACTCCCATCTGCTGCGCAGCAAATAAAAACAAATCAGGGAATGGTTTTCCTCTTTTGACTTGAGAAGATGTAAAAATGGATTCTTGTGTAAAAAAGTGATCTTGTTTTGTCAATTCCAAGGATTTTAAAACTCTTGCTCTTGGACTTGAACTTGCAACACATTTAATCATGAAGAAGCAATGCTCCAACACCTCATACATAAGGGGTTTAAGTTCATTTTCAAAAGCATTCAATATACATTTTTGTGTGAGATCAGACAGATCCTCAGGTAGGTTAATGCCAGATTCTTGAAATATAATGTCACGCACTTTGGCAGCATTCATGCCCGTAAATCTTTTGATACTATCTTCTGTTGAAATTGCATAGCCAAGTTCGGATAGCATCTCTGCGTCTATACGATTTGCTATAATTTCGCTATCCACTAAAACGCCATCGCAATCAAAAATTATCATTTTCTCTGTCATGCTAGCCTACCAAACTTTTCCGAGAATGTTGTCATATGAAATAGGCCCAAAAACGCGGCTGTCATCATGATGTGCTGACAAATTATCTGATAAAACGTACACATTTCTTGGGGGAACTTTTGCTATGCTCTCAACGCCATAGTTACCATATCTCCAATCCTGCCAATTTCGGTGAACAGAGTCAGAGTAGACCTTGTTATCTACCAAAATGGTATTATCAGTAATTTTGATTTCTTGATTTTCAAGGCCTACAATTCTTGAAATCCATATTTTGTCTTCATGGCGAAATATAATAATATCGCCCGTTTTATAGGGTCCAAATTTATAATAAAGATGATTAACAAAATACAAGCGACCATCTTTTATGGCTGGCTCCATGCAATTGCCTTTTTCTCCATTAATCCCACTAATACGGTATGGGTTTGCTATAAAAAAGTAGATGAATAAGGATGCAGCAACAAATAAAGCTGCCAATATTATTTTTTTAAACATGATTTAACTCCTTAATAATTGTTCCTTGATGATAGAGTATCTTCCAATCACCATTGACTTTACGCCAAAGTGTTGATCTTCTTGTGACTCTTGTTCTGCCTTGGATAAGTATGTATGTCAGTAAATAATTATCCTGGGCAATTGTGGTGAGCGCAAAGTCTTTTGCTTCCCAAATATCTTGATAATTTGGGTTGTTATAGCGCTCCAGCAGGGTTTCTATAACATCTTGTTTGGTGTAGACATTACCTGATGCGCCAACTTCCCAAAATTCATCATACATTTGCCTTTCAATATCTTCTTTTGTTTTTCCAAACTTTTCTGGATGATGGAAGATTGGCTCTCTTGATTTAAGTTCATTGAGGATTTTGTTCTCCTCTAGTAATTTCCAGTCTGCTGGCGCATCAGACCTAAAGCCATCCCACAGATAGCCACCATAGGGCTCCAATATCTTTGTCACAACAGTCTCAACCGCCGTAGAATCACCTGTTTTAACCAAGCTTTCAAAAGCCGATCCCCATTCTTCTGCAAGCTCTGGATTTTCTTGTTTAAAAAGGCGTGTCAAAGATTTGCCACTAGCTGTCCATTTTTTCTGGGTCCTAAAATAAAACTGCAAGAGCGGTTCAAATAAATGAACGGCAGATATTATTTGCTCTTCTTTGTTTTTAGGAGATTTAATATCATCTAAGATATCTGTGATGAGAAAGCGCTCTTTATCTATTTGATCTTTAGTCCAGCTATCGGGGCCCTTTGCTAAAGCTTCAGCAGCGATAGCCTTAGCTTCGATGCTCACAGAGTTTTGCGTTAAAACTTCCTGGCCTTGAAGAATCATATGAATGAGCGCAGGTTTACCATCACTAGCCTCAAGCTTGCCGCAGAAATACCGCAAGGTATCAAGATCATGAATAAAGGCGTCAATGGGCCAACCGTCGTAAACAAAAGCTTCTCGATAAGCATTTGGTAATGATTCAAAAACAATAACAAGGTCAAGATCGGATGAATCAGTTCCCTGATTTGCCGCAACTGATCCTGCCCAGAATACGGCTTTAGCGCCTACGTAACGTTCTTTAATTAGTTTTTGGATGGTTGATAGTGGCTCATGTCTCATATCATTTTCCTCATTAAATAGCATGTCAGATCATATTTCCAACGCGGAACAACTGCCACTTCATCAAATCCACATTTTTTGAAAAACGCCAAAGCTTCTGGAAAGTAGGTGTTTAACTGGATTTCCCGGAGGTTTCTAGATAGCGCTGTTTCCAAGAGCTTGGCTATAAGTTGGCGACCAAACCCTTTGTTTTGAAAAGCTTCTTCAACATAAATTAAATCGCACCATAGTATTTTGCCGTGAACATAACAAATCGCCCCAGCAACATTGATTTGCTCATGTTTTAAATAAACATTAACCCGTTCAAAATCTGTTTTAATTCCAGTTAAATCTTCGCATTTGCGCCGTAATGCGCATGAAATTTTTTCATCAAAACTAGGATCTGGATCATATGAAAACGAGACGTATGATGATAATTCTTTAATCATCCAAGCCGTAGATTCTGTTTGAAATTGCTCAAATATTTTAAACCCAGCTTTTGTAAAGGCTTTAATTGCGGTTAGATTATCTTTTGCTGGATCAATCAGGCACCAATCAAAATGTGGAGCTAATATCTGATTTGCAAATTCATTTAAAATACTAGCTCCCAATCCTTTGTTTAAGAAGGATGATTCTCCAATAAATAAATCTACACCGCATACAACACCAGAAATAGCGCTCAAATCTAAGTGGTTTTCTTGTGCAAAATCATGAGCATTATAAGCTTGTATGTAACCTATCATTTCTTCGTCTAAACAGATGACGTAAGCGTATGTTTTGTGGTTTGAATTTTTTGAAAGAGCAATGCCATGGATGTGTTTTCCAAATTTTTCATGCACCAAATCCATTGTATAAGTTACATCCTGGTCCCACCATTTTTTGACGTGCGGCGCTTCCAGCCACTTCAGCAACAGGGGAAAATGTAATTCAGCTAAGAGAGTAAAAGTGATTTTCATGGCAGATTAATCTCTTTGATGCGTGTTAAGTTTTTTAAATACATTAAAAACTGTTCCATATCTTTTTCTACTGGAGCAAAATACTCTTTCTCATTTGTTTTCATAATTTCAGCAGCTTTTTTGACGAGCTTTTTACCAGCAGGCGATAGGCTGGAATATTTTGCTCGCTCATCACCCTCTATTTGTTCGCGCAAAACAAGCCCACGCTTTTGTAGCGTGCGTAGGATTTGCGATGTCATGGTTACATCCGAATTGGTTAGCCTCGCCAAATCATTTTGTGTTGCCTTGTCCTGATGCTTTTCTAGCTCAAACAGTGTCCCCATAAAGACATACTGCGTATGCGTTAAACCAACAGCCTCCAGAGCCCTGTCTGTGATGCGCTTCCACGTAAAATAGGCCTGAGCAAAAGTAAAACTTGGGCCCTCTAGCACAGGGATTGGGTAGTCTTTTGTGGCGTTATCTGACATGTATTTCTCTCCATAAAATGGGTTGTTTTTAAAAAAGAGCTTAATCATAACATGATTATACATATTATAGTTGCACAAAATATAGTTTTATGTCAAGATAAAGCTGTGGGAATCTCATAATTTTGTCATCTGTCGGAAAATTGAACATGCAACTATTTGATCTAAAAGGTAAAACAGCATTAATCACCGGGGCTTCTAGTGGTCTTGGGGAACAATTTGCTCGTTGCCTATCTGGTGCAGGTGCACGTGTGATCTTGGCCGCCCGCAGGATTGATAAGTTGAACGACTTGGCTGTTGAGCTTAATAACGCTAGGGCCATCCAGATGGATGTGTCTGACAAACAATCCGTAAAAAGTTGCTTTGCTGAATTAGAGAAGGCCGGAGAGAAGATTGATATCTGCGTAAATAATGCCGGGATATTTAAAGCGACTCCCGTATTTGAAGAAGACACTCAGAATGATTTTGAGTCGGTCATGCAAACGAATGTTATGGGTGTTTGGTATGTTGCCAAAGCAGCAGCAAATCATATGAAGAACCATGGCATTCATGGGTCGATTATTAACATAAGCAGCGTCAATGGGACAAATTATTTGCAAGCAAATAGGGTTGGATATTGCGCTTCAAAAGCGGCAGTCATCCAAATGACAAAAGCGCTGGTTGGAGAATTATCACCAAACAAGATACGAGTTAACTGTATTGTCCCAGGGCCATTTCATACAGCTGCTACAGATTATAAAGTATCAACACCAGAGCTGAGAGAAAATCTAGAAGCTTCAATTCCTCTTGGATTTTTTGCAGACCCTAGCGACCTTGATGGTCTTATTTTATACCTTGCATCAAACAATACATCACGATATGTCACTGGCAGCATCATCACCATTGATGGCGGAATTTCCTGGGGCAAACCATCATGAAACGTAGTGAGGCACCCTAATTGGAATCGAAGATGAGGACATTCTTTAAATGCTTTTTATTAATTATCTTTATTTGGAGCAGCAATACGACTATGGCATCTGATAAGACAACTAATTCACCGTCAATGCTTTTTGATTTGAATGGCAAAACGGCTATCATCACAGGGGCATCGCAGGGTTTAGGTAAGCAATTTGCCATTATTTTAAGCAAAGCTGGTGCACGGGTAATTTTAGCTAGTCGCGATATTGAAAAACTTAATGCTTTTAGTAAGGAGCTTAAGAACAGCAAAGCCATACAGATGGATGTTGCTAACTCAGCATCAGTAAAAGCAGCTCTTGCGCTACTTGAAGAAGCAGGTGAAAAGATTGATATCTGTATCAACAACGCAGCGACTGGAGCTTTGACTCCTGTTTTTTCAGAAGATAATAATGGCGATTTTGAGCGAGTTATCCAAACCAACGTAATGGGCGTGTGGTATGTCACCAAAGCGGTGGCAAGTCATATGAAAAAACATGATATACAGGGATCGATTATTAATATCGGCAGTGTAAATGGTGATAGCTTCCCATACAAAGAGCTAACTGCTTACGCCGCAAGTAAAGCTGCGGTCATCCATATGACAAAATCTTTAGTAACTGAGCTATCGCGGTATAAAATCAGAATTAATACAATTAATCCAGGACCAGTTCAGTCAGATTTGCAGGGATCTCCAAACAAACATGACCCTAATTTCTGGAAAGATAAAATACCTGCAGGATTTATAGCCGAGCCAAGTGATCTTGATGGATTGATACTATATCTTGCTTCAAATAGTGCCTCTAAATATGTCACTGGCTCTACCTTCACCATAGATGGTGGCATGTCTTGGGGAGGCAAATCATGATAGAGAAGGAAAATAATATGAATAAACAGAATATTGCTCTCGTTACAGGTGCATCTTCTGGAATCGGCGAAGCCTTAACTCGGGAGTTGATATCCAAAGGTTGGGTTGTCGTTGGAATAGCTCGCAGGGTAGAGAAACTGAATGCAATAAAAAATGAAATGGGGCCCTCATTCATCCCCATTATATGCGATATTTCAGACAAGTCTGATATTCATAGGGCTTGCCAAAATATTCTTGATCAAGGTCTTTGTCCCAACCTTTTCTTCTTGAATGCAGGTATCGCAGGTGAAAAAGTTCTTGAAAATCCTGAAGCGTTTACAGTTGAAGTACATGAACGCATTATGGCAGTCAATTATTTTGGCGTTTTAGCCTTTGTTGAATTTTTTGAAAAACCATGCCTGCTAGGCGGCGGGGCTCACTTTATTGTTACAAGTTCGGTGAATGCAATTTTTGCACCACCTACAGGGAGTGCTTATTGTGCATCGAAGGCAGCAATTTCAAAAGCCTTTGAAAGTTTATCGCTCACTTATTTTGGAAGAAACTTGAGATTCTCTTCTATTTATACAGGTCCTGTGGCAACAGATGGCCTTAAAGGCAAATGGCCTTTTACATGGAGTGCTGACAAAATGGCAAAGTACATGTGTAAATTCTCTGAGCTCAAAAAATCACGAGGTTACCCATCTTTCTTCTATTTTATAATTAGCCATCTATTACGCGTTTTGCCTGATGGTGTAGTGATGCGTATTTTAAAAAAGATGTAAGAATTTTCTGAGGAAAGAGTTATGAATGAATTGATACACATCATTAAAGGAACGCCATTATACGTCTGGGCTATATTATGCTATTTATTGTTTGTAGGCATTAAGAGTATAAAAACGAGGGTTATTTATATCCCAAAGCTCTTTATCATTCCATTAATATTGCTAGCCATTAAGTATAAAACGCTTCTTTCAGATGATGCTTTGGTATTTTGTCTCGTAATTATGGGAGGCAGCATAGCAAGCTTCTTTATAAACACAGGAAATACAATAAAGGTTATAAAAAAAGAATGGTCAATTGAAGTGCCTGGGAGTTATGGAACTCTTATGGCATTGCTTTCCTTTTTTATTGTTAAATATTATTTTGGCTATTTAAAGTTGACAGATCCAGACTTGTTTCTTAAATACTCTATTATTGAAAGTGTAATAAGTGGATTATTTTCTGGCTATTTTATAGGACGGGCACTCACGTTTACGTATAAATATTTGAAGGTTGCAAAATGAAAAAGAGAATATTAACCGGCGACAGACCGACCGGCAAATTACATTTAGGTCATTATATTGGCTCTTTGCAGAATAGAGTAAAGTTACAGCATGAATTTGAGCAATACATTATGATCGCGGATGTTCAAGCGCTTACTGATAACTTTGAAGACCCAGGAAAAATCACTGAAAATGTTTTCGAGGTAGCAAAGGATTACTTGAGCGTTGGTATTGATCCAGAAATTACAACAATTTTAATTCAATCGCAGATACCAGAAATTGCCGAGCTGACTGTTTACTATTTAAATCTTGTTACCTTAGGGAGGCTTGAAAGAAATCCTACAGTTAAAAGCGAGATTCAACAAAAGGGTTATGATGATTCAATTCCTGCTGGGTTTTTCTGTTATCCGGTAAGCCAAGCTGCAGATATCACAATATTTCAAGCTGAAGTTGTACCTGTTGGAGATGATCAAGTTCCTATGATCGAACAAACGAATGAAATAGTTCGCAGGTTTAATCGTATCTACAACTCCGAAGTCTTGAAGGAATGCAAAGCTGTCTTAAGTAAATCGTCAAGATTGGTTGGCATAGATGGCAAAGCAAAAGCTAGCAAATCCCTTGGTAATGCCATTTTTCTCTCAGACAGCGCAGATGAGATCAAGAGGAAAATCTTCCAAATGTATACAGATCCAGACCATATCAAAGTCAGTGATCCAGGAAAGGTTGAAGGGAATGTTGTTTTTACCTATTTAGATGCGTTTCATCCAAATAGCGAAGAAGTGCAAGAGTTAAAAACTCATTATGCTCGTGGAGGACTTGGTGACACCACAATCAAAAATATTCTGAATGATGTCCTTCAAGAGTTTTTGCTGCCTATCAGAGAAAAACGTCAAACATATACAAAAGATCAAATAATTCATGTACTGGAGCAAGGTACGTTACAAGCTCGCGATACAGCTGCATTAACAATGGAGCAAGTGCGTAAAGCTATTGGTGTGAAATATTTTTAAGGACAAAAGCATGAAGCATAACATCACGCAAACAACTCTTACTGCAGAACGAAAGGCATCGATCTACGAAGCTTTTGCAAAACATGCGATTGATTCTGTGGGCTTTGATGGTTTAGCCGGGGAGCCAGTAGCATTCGAGATCATGGAAAACGACGCATCTCTTGGAGTGGTTGTTTGCCAATTATTTTGGGGCAATTTGCATATCAAATATTTACTCACCAATAAAGAGCATCGTGGGCATGGTATAGCAAGAGCTTTAATGGAACATGCCTTTACTTTTGGTAAAGAGAATGGATGTCATTTTGCATTTGTTGAAACTATGAGTTTCCAGGCTCCAGAATTTTATCAGAAACTTGGATTTGAAATTGAACTCAAAAGAGATGGTTATGCAGCAGGCACTTCATTTTATTACTTAAAGAAAGTGTTATGATAAAGATTGAAACAATTGCACCAGACTTAGCTTGCGCACTATGCCGCAAAATTACAGCTGATTTGCCGGAGTACTTTGGTTTGCCTGAAGTGAACGAGCATTATGCTATTGGAGTTCGTTCTCGGATCAATCTGGCTGCACGTGTAGGTGAAGAGTATGTTGCTCTTATTTCAATAGATTTCCCTTGTCCTGAAAATGCCAACATTTATTGGATGGGTATTTTAAGAGATTGCCATCGAAAAGGGATAGGAAAACTCTTATCTTACGAAGCTTTTAAGCAGGCCAAAAATAGAGGCGCTAAAACAATTTCTGTTGAAACTTTATCGCCAGAGGAAACAGATGAGAATTATCTGAAAACGTACAACTTCTACCGATCCTTAGGTTTTGCTCCATTATTCAATTTAAAGCCTGAAGGGTATGAGTGGAATATGGTTTACATGCTAAAAAGCCTTGATAATCTTCATGCAAACAGAATAAGCGACGTATTCATTCGCTCTCTTACTGAGGAAGATATTAAAGCTATTGTGTCTAGCTTTCATCAGATCGGCTGGAATAAACCAGCATCGCTTTTTGAAGGATATTTAAAGGAGCAAGAAGCAGGAGAGCGACTTGTTTGGGTGGCTCACTTCAAGGACGAATTTGCCGGTTACGTGACCTTAAAATGGCAATCACGATATCTGTCATTTAAAGCACAAAACATACCGGAGATTATGGATTTAAACGTATTGCCTTCATTCAGAAAAATGGGCATTGGCTCCTTACTGCTTGACGCGGCTGAAAAAGAAGCTGCAACTAGATCGGATACCGTCGGCATCGGTGTTGGTCTATATACAGGCGAAGATGGCGGCTATGGAGCAGCACAAAGAATTTATGTAAAGCGCGGTTACATCCCTGACGGCAAGGGTATTACATACAATTACGAACCAACAATACCCGGTAATAGCTACCCGCTTGATGATGATTTAGTGCTGTGGTTCACGAAGAGGTTATCAAGCATATGAACGAAAGCCTTAATAAATCTCAGCTAGATAGTTTTGATGATCTGTTCGTGGGTAATCCTATTGATATAGAAAGAAACTTGTTCGCATTACTTCCTGAAGCAGAAAAACGTGCTGATAAATCAGTCTATTTACAAATACTATCTCAAATTGCTTTAGCTCAAGCGATGCAACAAAAGTTTGATATAGCACACCAGACTTTAGATGAGGCTGAAAAATTATTAGAGCCTCAGTATCAATTAGCTAAAATAAGATTTTTACTGGAAAGAGGCAGGGTTTATCACCAGAGTGATAGATTGGATCAGGCACTATCCTTCTTTATTCAATCTTACGATTTATCGAAATTAAGCCCTGAATTTGATTTTCATACAGTTAACGCAAGCCATATGGTTGCTATTGTAGAAAAGCACACAGAAGGCAAAATCGAATGGAACAAACGAGCAATTAATTTAGCTGAACAAACAAAAGATGAGCGCTGCCATGCATGGCTTGGCCCTATTTATAACAATTTGGCGCAAAATTATATAGAGGCAGAAAAATATCAGGAGGCTCTGCAAGCTTTCGACAAGTGTAAAGCCCATGCTGAAGAGCGCGGAGACCAGATCGTTATTCGTGGTGCTCTTTGGGGAATGGGTAGAGCATTACGTGGTTTAAATAAACTGGATCAAGCCTTGGATATCCAAAATGATCTCTTAAAAGAATACGAAAAAATATCCGATCAAGGCTTATTGCCAATGGAATTGATTTACGTTGGACGTGGCCTTGTTTACGAAGAGCTTGCTGAAATATATTTCGCAAAAAGATCTGGGGAGCAAAGCCAAAAGTACGCGCGCCTCGCTTATGAAGACTTATCAAAGGATGCCTGGATGAAAAAACTGTACCCCAAAAGAATTGAAAGAATGTTGGAGCTAGGTAAATTATGACTTTCCCCTACAAACTCATCGATCTAACCCACGCGCTGGATAGCACTATCCCTACCTGGAATGGTGGGTGCGGGTTTAATCATGATATGCATATCGATTATTCTGATTGCGAAGGCGAAGATAAATTCCGCGTCATGAAAATCAAAATGCATGCGGGGATCGGAACGCACATGGATGCCCCAAGCCACTGCGTTCCTGGCGGGAGATTCATCCATGATTTTGATGTAAATGATTTAATCATGCCGTGCGCAGTTATTGATGTATCTGATAGATGTCACGAACGCTATTCCTTAAGCGCCCAAGATGTAGCGGATTTTGAAAGCAAGTATGGGCTCATTCCAAAAAGCTCATGTGTAATGATTAAAACCGGCTGGAGCAAATTTTGGCACGAGCCTTTAAAATACCATAACAACCATGTATTCCCATCCGTATCTTCTGAAGCAGCATCACTTTTACTTGAACGAGGCGTGAGCGCCATTGGTATTGATACGCTTTCTCCTGATCGACCTGAGGATGGCTTTAAAGTTCATAAAGCATTTTTAGGCGCAGGAAAAATAATCATAGAAAATGTAGCAAATTTAGATAGTATGCCCCCGACAGGCGGCTTTGTTATGGTTCTGCCAATTAAAATTAAAGATGGTACAGAAGCACCAGTAAGACTCGTTGGATTAATTGAAGGTAACAATAGAACGTGCCAATAAATTTATAAAAGAGGATAGTTGAAATGAAGTATTTGAAAATCTTAAGCTTGGTGTTTTGCACCTTGTTTTTTGCTGTTAATTGCAAAGCACACGCAGGAGTGAAGCAGATTGAGACAAAGTACAATGTTAAAATTGGCGTTTATGCAATTGACACCAATAATGGTAACAGCTTTTCTTATCGTCATGATGAGCGCTTTCCATTTCAAAGCACTGTTAAGATGATAGTTGCAGCTGCTGCTTTAAAAAATATTGAAGCTGATGAGAGAATAAAAATTTCTTCAGATGATATTGTGTTTTGGAGTCCTATTCTGCGCCTGAATTTAGATAGAGGTTATATGACGATAAAGGAGCTTGCAGAAGCAGCCATGAGTTATAGCGATAATGCTGCAACTAATATTCTAATTACAAGGCTTGGAGGAACTAAAAAAATCAATGAATTTGCAAAATCAATAGGCAATACATCGTTTTATTTAGAAAATTTAGAGCCTAATTTAAACGCGGATCCAAATAATATTCATGATAGCTCTACTCCCAAAGATATGGCGCAAAGTGTTCAGAAGCTATTGATAGAAAATAATATTTTAGGCCAAGAAAATCAGCATATATTAAAAACTTGGATGATCAACAATACTACAGGTTATAAAAAAATCAGATATGGTCTACCTCTAGCTTGGAGTGCTGCAGAAAAAACAGGTGGAGGCTCTGGTACTTCTCATGATATAGGAATTGTATGGTCGCCTGCATGTAAGCCAATAGTACTCGCAATTTATACATTTTCAAGTAAAAAAGATAACGCACAGCAGGTTGATAAAGCAATTGCTGAAACGACTAAATTTATTCTTGATGAATTTTCCAAGAAAAATACTTGTTTCGCAGCAACGGATTTTAAATAAGATTTATATGATGGTAGTTTAATGAAATACTTTAAAAATCTATGTCTTGTATTGTTCGCATTCATCATTGCAAGTAATGCTTATGCTTTGGAAAGTAAAACGCTTGATATATTTGACAAGGGTCGAGGCAGGAATATCCCTGTGGTTGTTTATCAAGGAGAAACTGCCAATAAGCAAGTCGTAATCATCAGCCATGGTTATGGCGCCAAAAATACTGAATATTCATTTATTGCAAATTTTCTAGCGGCAAATGGATATTTTGTAGCGACTATCCAGCATGATCTTGAAACAGATAACCCTCTTCCTACAACAGGCAATTTATTTGATAGGAGAAAACCACTTTGGGAACGTGGAGTTCAAAATATTTTGTTTGTGATTGGTGAGCTGCAAAAGAGAGAGCCGCATTTGGACTTCAGCAAAGTGATTTTAATAGGTCATTCAAACGGTGGAGATATGTCGATGATGTTTGCCACGCTACATCCAGAAATGGTTTCGAAGGTTATTTCACTCGATAGCAGAAGGTATCCTTTCCCAAGGAATCCGAAATTTGAGATTTTACGCTTTGGAGCAATAGATGATGAGCCGGATGAAGGCGTAGTGCCTGAGTCTGGTGTTCAAGTTATTTATGTGAAGGGAGCGCGGCACATAGATTTGAGTGATCGAGGAAGTCCAGAAATTAAGGATGAAATTAAAAAATCAATTATTCAATTTTTAGATAGGTAATCATGAAGAATTTATATGACTCTCAAAAGAGAGATGAGCTTATTGATGTATTACGGGGACTTGCAATCATTTTAGTGCTCATGCTGCATTTTCACTTGAGTTACCCCTTAGTTTTTTCTGATAGCCTAGCTTTAAATTTTTTAATGAATGGAAATTATGGAGTTACCATATTTTTTGTCATATCAGGATATTTGATAAGCTCAAACGCCTTAAAAAGATATGGTGATTTGGGCCAGATCAACATAAAGCATTTTTACTTTTTGAGATGCGCAAGGATATTGTCGCCATTAGTTTTAGCGTTAATAGTCATTAGCTTGTTTTACGCTTTAGATTTTAAGTCATTTACAAACTCGGTATACAAAGAAGGGATAGACAATCCATCTTTAGGATTAACGATATTTTCTGTACTAACTTTTTGGCACAATGTTATGATGGATTATTACGGATATTTTAACTATGCAGTCAATATTTATTGGTCTTTATCCGTAGAGGAATTCTTTTATTTGATTTTTCCGCTTAGCTGTCTATTTCTTAGAAAGACTAAACTAATTATTTTGATGTTAGTGAGTATAGTGCTCATCGCGCCGATATATCGATATATCAGTAGAAAAGATGAAATCATTTTTATGTATAGTTATCTTGCCTGTTTTGATTCGATCGCTATCGGCATATTAGTCTCTTTATTCAAAAACAACATAAAGTCTCTGCGGCAAAAAAGTGTCTACTTTAGATTATTAGGATTTGCGCTAATGGCCTATGTGTACTTCATATTAGGTATTCATGGCTTCGAAACTATAGGATTTTCCTTGATGTCACTTGGTGCTGGATTGGTTATTCTATCGTCAGATATAGAGCATTTTAAATCAAATATTGTAACTAAAATAATTGCCTTTTTGGGGAGCATTAGCTACGAACTGTACCTTTTTCATATAATTGTACTTGGCTTAATGCGCAATGTTATTGCGCCAAAAAGTCTTTCTGGATTGCCTACCACCTGCTTGTTACTCGTATTTTTGCTGTGTTCTACGTTAATCGGATATTTTATAGCAAGGTTTTATTCTGAGCGGATTAACGAAATGTGTCGAAGGTACTTGAGCAAAACTTATGCAAACAAACTCGTTATGGATACAAAATTATAGAGGGATCGATGAAGAAACAAAAAATTTTCACTTTGCTTTTTACAAGCTTACTATTACTAGCTTTTGACGCTCATGCTCTTGTCCTTGAGGATTTGGTTAAAAATAACCAGCTTCAATCTACGCTGGAAAATAAGAAGGTAGGATATTATATTGGTTCATTTGATCCTATTCATAAAGGGCACGAAGAAGTCGCTAAAAATATACTTTCAGAAAATCTGTGTGATTATGTTATTGTGTATCCATCCTGGGGCGGGGATTCTTATAAACAACGAGCTAGCATTGAAATAAGGCTTGATATGCTTTTTGCTTTGTTTAAAGACCATCCTCAGATTATTGTAACACGGTATCCTCCTAAACAATTACAAAATACTTTAACGCAAAAAACATCGGCAAAAACCGTCATGCCTAAATTTAAAGGACTTGAATTTATTGGAGTTGTGGGTTCAGATACGGCCTTAAAGCTAACACCTGATAAATCCTCTTCTATAGCATTTATGTCAGGAACCGTGATTTCTTCTGAGCATGAAAATCACACCTGGGGAGGATGCATAGCTTTGCCCGTTAGTTCTTTTATAGTTTCTATGAGAGCAGGAGATGACTTGTCTACCTTGAACGGAATGACTGGCGGCAGAAAGATTATAGAGACCATAACACCAAAGCAATATAAAGATGCTTCTTCTACGTTAGTAAAAGATCTTATGAAGAATCAGCAATCCACTGATAAATGGCTCAGTGAACCAGTGATTAAAATTATAGAAGAAAATAGGTTGTATCAATAATGGATAAAAAATTGATACAGATAAAACGCTTCATCTTCACCGGCACCCCAGGCAGTGGAAAAACCTCTTGTCTAAAAGAGCTAGAAAAATTAGGTCATGCTGTCATTCATGAAGCTGCAACCGATGTAATTAGTCAAGAGCAAGCTAAGGGCATAAAAAAGCCATGGGAAGAGCCTGAGTTTGTCGATAAAATTACACTTATGCAAAAAGAGCGGCAGATGGATGCTACTGGAGATCTACAATTTTACGACCGTTCGCCTTTTTGCGCCTATGCCCTTGGTAAATATTTGGCCCATTGGAAAAACACAGAATTTACGCCTTCACCTGTATTGCTTGGTGAAATTGATCGTTGCCTAAAAAACGGAGTTTACCAAAACCAGATATTCTTTTTTGAAAATCTAGGGTTTATAGAGCGTACCGATGCCAGAAAAATTTCTTATGAAGATGCTTTGATTTTCGAGCAGATTCACCTAGATGTTTATAAAGAATTTGGCTTTGACATCATTATGGTACCCAAAGGGCTAACGGTTACACAGAGATGTGAATTTATTTTAGAGAGAGTGAAATGAAGCTTTTTAACCACGTCCAAATTAAAGTTAAGGATTTAAAAAGAAGCCGTGGGTTCTACGACCATGTTATGGCAGCTTTAGGATACAAGATGGTACTTGAAATTGAAGGTGTTGTTATAGGCTATGGAACAAGCGTTCATGATATGTTTGAAATACGGCAGTTTGATGAAAAATCACCTTTATCTGAGCATGTTCATATCGCCTTTAATGCTTCTTGCAAAGAAGATATTGATGCCTTCTATCACAGTGCACTTGCGAGTGGTGGGAAATGCAACGGTGAACCTGGCTTTAGGCCTCAGTATGAAGATGGATATTACGCAGCTTTTGTTATTGATCCGGATGGTCACAATATCGAAGCTGTTTATTCTGAAAAAGCAAAAGTACCACCCATTGCTAATTCATCAAACTGCTAAAAATAGCCACTAACCCGAAGCTTGCTAATATAAAACATGAAATCCATTTTATCCTTTCAAGCCAGATTTTTGGCAACTTATGCTGAATTTTAGTTATGACAGTTCCAAGCACACACCACCATGTCATCGAACCAAGGAATATGCCAACCACCATCGTAATTGACTCTAAGGCCCCCGAAGATCCAGCGCCAATGGACGCAAAAATTCCAACAAAACTTAAAATCGTCATAGGGTTTGTTAATGTGAGAAAAAACACCTCAGTCACAAGCTTGAAACGACTTTTTGCACTAACATGCGCCTCATTACTTGCTACACCACTTTTTGCTTCTTTATAGGCAAGGTACAATAAAAATATACCTCCTATTAGTTTAAGTGCTCCGCTACTTGAGATCATAATATGAGAAACAGCTGTAAGTCCAAGAGCTGCAATAAGACCATAAACACTATCTGCAAGCGCTGCACCCAGACCTACAAGTAAAGCACCTTTAATGCCCTGTTCCAGTGTTTTCTTTATACATAACATGCCTATAGGCCCGACAGGTGCAGCAATAGCAATTCCTATCATCCAGGCTTTAAAGAGGTAAAGTAATATTGACATAAGTTTTTATCCTGAGTATTATATCTTATACAGGATATTATAATGAGATATAGATTTATGTCAATACAGAATAGCGAATATGATCAGTTAGACCGCATGATAGCGGAGTGCGTCATGCAGGATGCAGCGCTTACTAGCACACAGCTAGGTGAGAAGGTTGGGCTCTCATCTTCTGCTGCAAATGAGCGACTCAGGCGATTAAAGCAAAATGGCTATGTCAAAAAAATTACAGCACTCGTGTCTGCGGAATTTATGGACATGACGCTATGTGCTTTTATTTTTGTCACTTTAGACAAAGCAGAACATCATAAAGGTTTCTTGGAGGCAGTTAGTCGCAATAAGTCTATTCTAGAATGCCATCATATTACAGGAGAGCATTCTTACGTGTTGAAGGTACGCTGCTCTAATACAAAAGCTCTGGAGATCCTGATTACTGATTTTCTAAAGGGCCAGTGTAATGTTGCCAAAACACTAACCCAGATTGTGCTTTCATCTCATAAGGATGAGAGTTTGATTGTGGATTAACCCAGATTAAACTTCCCAACATCCACCACTTCACTAATCCCAATCTCTTCCAAAAAATCCGCCTCATGGGAAATAACGATCATAGCACTGGGATAAGCCTTGAGGACTTGCACCACATGCTCTTTTGTTTCTAAATCAAGGTTATTGGTGATTTCATCCAGAATTAGGAGTTTAGGTGTTTTAGCTGCGATTTGCGCGAGAGACAGCCGCGCCTTTTCACCGCCAGAAAGTGTACTGACAAGGGCATTCACTTCCTCATTTTTACGAAATAAGAAGTCATTCAGGTGACGCCTTATTTCAGCATGGGGCAAGTGAGGCACAAGGTCTGCTATGGTTTCAAGTACGGTTTTATCAGGATTTAATGTGCCGTAATGCTGGTCGAGATAGCCAATATCCTCCCATTTTATCACATGCCAATCCCCAGTTTTATAAACACTTTTGTCTCCAAGAATGGCTTTTATAAGCGTGGATTTACCGCTGCCGTTATCACCTGTAATGGCCATACGCTCACCGCTCTGAAGGCTGAAACTGATTCCAGATAAGATAGGCTGCCCCTCACAATAACCTATAGAGCCGGCGGATATTTGTACGATCATACCTCTGCCTGCATCAGAACCTTCTATAGAAAATTTAGGGGTAATGATTTCAGGAAGTCTGAGATCGCTCAAGCTTTCGGTTAAATCAGATTTCCGCTTATCAATGGCAGATTTTTTAAGGCCAGACGTTTCTTCGGATCGAGAGGCTTTTGCGTTACTAACCACAGTGGGCCACTTGCGCTGATCAATACTCTTTTGACCTTTGGCTTTGCTTTTAGAACTGCGCTGTTGTTCTTGCATCAGCTTATGGTGCATATCCTTTTTCTGGCGATTCAAGAGTTCCAACTCTCCTTCAATAGAGGAACGTTTTAGCTTGATCTCACGCATATAATCATCGTAATTACCCGAGAAGATATGAATCTTACCGTGATCGATATGCCATAAAGCATCGGTGCACTGACGCAGTAGCTCCTTATCGTGAGAGACCATAATGAGCGTGCCATGGTAGTTTTGCAGCATACGCATCAAGCTTTTCTTATTGCGGCTATCAAGATGATTGGTCGGCTCATCAAGCAGCAGAACGTTAGGGTCAAGGCTTAGAGCTTCTGTCACGGCTTTGTTCAAGCGCTGCCCGCCGCTTAAGTCTGCATGATCAATAATCACTTGAGGAACATACCCAACAACAACGTCTGCGCCGCAAAGTGAGGCAATCATTTTTAGCAAGCTAGATTTTCCGCTGCCATTTCTTCCGATAATAGCAATGCGGCTACCATAAGGTATTTGGCAACTGAAGTTCTCAAAGCAGGTTTTGTGAGGAAAAGATAGATCGAGGTCTTTGATTTGAATGGGTTTATGCATCATGATGTATTTCTCTAAAAGGTCATTTTTAAGACTATTATGACAACAATAAGCAAATAGCTTTGTTGTTTGCGCCCTAAAAACAAAGGGCAATTTTAGAGAATGATTTTCATGTTTGCGTAAAACCTCTGGTAAACTATATGTGTATATAATATATGTTTTGGCCTAAGAAGTCAATAACCTTATTCAGCTTGATTTGCAATTTTTAGCTTATCAAGCAGGTCCATGTAATCCTGCAGCACCGGAATAAGGGGGCTTTGCTCTGGTAATGCAGCAACCGATTCCTCGATTCTTTGCCATTCTTGCGCAGTGTAATGGGGTGCGGTCGGGCAGTTACTTGTCGGCATTCTCCCGAGATTTGCGCAGCCGCTCAAGCAGACCAGACTTACCCCGATCATGATAAGATTTATTTTGTTCATCCAATTTTTCATAAGATTCTTGAAGCTCTAAATTTTCTTCTGCTTGCTTGCGCCTTAGCTGCTCTTTGCCCAGCATATAAGCTAAAAACGGTTGTATCAGATCGCGCAAAGCTTGCAGTAGCGCTGATATCCAAAGCGGCATCACGTTTCAAGACTTCTGATCAATTTTAGCTTGGGTGTTTTTGTTCATCACACGCCCCACAACATAGGTAATGACCATCGCTGCAATGCTGGCAACTGACGCTTCGTTGAGGTTAAGTCCAAGTTCTGATGCACCTGCAACAGCGATGCTGCCAATTAAGGTTGCCCAAAATTCAGTGGTTTTAATGCCTGGTTTCATTTTATGTCTCCTGTTATAAGTTTATGCATAAGCTCGCCTCAGCCACCCTTTGAGGAACTTCGCTCGTTTGGGTTTGGTTGCTGCAAGGGTTCGGTAATATCCGGCTGCTTCTGATTTTAGAGCTGCAAGCAAATCAGTCAGATCAGCTTTGTTGATGGCGGCAAGCGTCATAGGCCCTAAAATACCGTCTTCTAAAATATCTTGCCCCGTGGCTCTTAATGCTCTTTGAACAAGCCTATGGGCCCAGTTTGATCCCATATTTACCGCCAGATCAAAAACTTTGGTCGCTAAGTTCACGTCCTTGATATCTTTATAAAGCTGGGGCTCCCAAAAATCGTGTTTATAAATGGCTTTGGCTTGATCAACAGTCAAGGTATCCACGTCAATATGGGGATAGCTACGTTTGGAAATCCCATATTTAGTTTCGCCGCCGTCATCGTCTATGTCATTGCTGTAGCCACCTTCATGGGCTAATACAAAGCTGACGGCATGCTCAAAGCGTTCATCGGTTATGGGTAGCGTTGGTTTATTTGCCATGACTGATTCTTGCCTCCAAATCATTAAGTTCTTCATGAAGGGAGATAATGCGCTCTTCGAGCCGAAAGACTTTTTCTGCAAGCTGCTGATTCTTTTGAAACCATTCCTCCTGCATCACAACCCTTGTATCCAGTTTTGCTGCCCACCATATGGCGGTGAGTGTTTGTAAAATCATCGCAACAACAAGTCCTATGGGGATTTTGCGATCCCATTGCCACTTTGTTAGCATATTCGTTTTATTGGTCATCCATATCTCCCTCAAAATCACGCGAAGCATCGATAGTGGTGCGATAACCGCTGTTATCTAACGTGTGCTCTGCACGTGTTATTATCCAGTCGCTCGGAATGCCGGAACGAAACCCCGATAAGTAAATTTTGGATTCCGCTACCAGATCGCCGCGACCTGCTAAGGTTATATTCAAGGTTTGTGTGCCACGTGTCAGGCGCTCGAGTTTTGCTTGTGCCGCAGCCTTTGCAAGTCCGCTATTTGGGTAAACACCACGAAGTGTATGCACAGGATCGCCATCTCCTGCCTTTTCTTCGATGGGCTCGGCTTTATCGGGATCATGCCAATAGCAAATGACAGATGCTTGACGGTCACGTTCGGCAAAGGTGACACGCCAACTGGAGACTTCTTTTAAATCAATGGTGCCGCCCCCAATTAATTGCCCGGTAAAAGATTTCGCCTTACCTTCGGGGACAAATAACAAAAACCCATTGGCAGGTTTACTGATGGCTCCATGGAGCTGGGCAAGCCTGGAAAGTAAATGCATATCGCTTTCTGCCGTTTGATCAATGTGCGGCAGGACAATATCTGTAAATTGTGAGGCAATGCGTGGTTCATAGCCGTGTTTGGCCGCAATGGTACTGACCAAATCACCAATGGTTTTTTGATGCCATTCATCGGTTTTTTGCGATTTAAAGGAAGCTTTTAAATCAGCGGCATGACCTTTAATTTTCATGACTTGGGGATGGCCTTCAAGGGTAACTTCATCAACGATATAAAGCCCCATCGAGACAAGTCCGGTTTCAACATAACCCAAATACACTTGCAATTTACTGCCTGAGGAAGGCATTTCAATGAGGGCATCACGATCATCCAAACAAATTTCCACACTATCGCTGGTAATGCCTGCTTCATCAGTGATACGAAGTGAGATGAGCCTTTGTTTGATGAGGCCGGTTATAAGATTTCCTTGAGCCCAAATGTTAAAATCTGGCGTCATATTAATCCCATAATTTGATTGTTGGTTTTGCTGAGGCTTTTTTAATCTCAGGCAAAGTAATCAAAAGACCGGCAGGCAGAAAGCTCCCCCATTCAGCAAGCTCCGGATTAGCGGTTAAAACAATCTCCACAGCACCCGATTGAAAGCCATAATGCTTCCAGCAAATCCAGTCCAACATGTCATATTCTTTGGTTCTATAAAGCGTCATAAATCTTCCCCGTAACGTTCCAGGCTTAATCTAAATTCAATTTTTCGGGGCACGCCGTCCGCTAAAAAAGTAGTTTGAGTTTCTTCAATTTGAGTAATGACAAAACGTCCTAAGACTTCGCCTAAGCCATTAATCAACATGAGTGGTTCTTGCCTTGCGGCAGCATCGCGCATGGCATTGATTTGTCCTAATCCGCCGCGAAAATGCGGATAAATCACGCCGTCTAAATCAATATGGTCACAGCCCGGACCCATCGCTTGAAGCAACGGTTCTTGGCCAATGCGTTCTATAGAAGGCCAGCGATATTCGCTGCTACGCTTTAAACTTTGATAAGCACCGGTATTTAAAGAAAAGCGATAAGGACCTAAAGCAAGCATCATGGCAGGGCTCCCACAGGATCATAGAGTGCTCCACGCGATTGTTCTTTTAAACGCCGCATCACTTCATCTGCAATACCTCGTGAATCTTGGTTTGGGTTAGTTTGCACATTGATGTTGTAGCTATTATTTTGCGTTTTGTTTTCTACTGTTTTTGGTGCAACTGAAAGCGGGGTTTTGAGGGCATCACTCACCGGTTGCATCTCAGGAATGCTGAGTTCTGGGGCGTCTTTTTTGCCCCACATTTTATCCCAAAGGCCACCAACTGCTTTAAACGGTGTTTTGATTTTCTCCCAGAATTTACCAAGCCAATCACCAAAGGCTTCCCATACAGGCTTTATCGGCTCCCAAATGGTCATGAAAAAGTTTTTGACGCTCTCCCAATTGCTAATCACAAGCGTTGCAGCAATGGCAATGCCGCCGACGATAGCCCCAATGGGATTGCTCATCATAGCAACCGTTAAAGCACGAAAGCCTGCAATGACTGCCGGAAATACTCTGGCCGCCAAAGCCATAAATAATGTGCCCAATGCTTGCAAAGCTCCACCAAAAGCAAGTGCTCCCATACGGATTGCAGTGATGAAAGAAGCGCTATTCACGCCAATAAATCCGGCTTTAACAAGGGTAATCGTAATAAGCAGACCTCGCCAAGCTGTGGCAAGGGCCAAGGCGCCACCCTGAATAAACGTCCATGCATAGCCAAGCGCGATAGCAGCGATCTTACCGCCAATGAGAGCTGTCGTTACACCCATAATCAGCTTGGTTAGAATAGGATGCGCTTCAGCAAAGACGGCCATTTGCGTTGTGGCATTTCGTAAAACGCTTACAACCGCATTAAGAGGGGGTAAAAGCACCGAACCTAAATTCATTCCAACTTCTGCAAGCCCATTTTTAAGAAGTTGTAAATTATTGGCCGTGGTATTGGCACGATTAGCAAATTCACGCTGCATGGAGCCTGCAAATTTGGTCTCATCATTGATCATGTTCACGGCTTTTTTGTATTCGTTGAGGCTTCCCACCAGCAGCGCCACATCATCTTGATATTCCATGCCGAAAAGATCAAATAGGATTCCGGAGCGTTTTTGTTTGTCCATTTTCTCCATGGCCTCAAGGAATTTAACCAAAGCCCCTTGGGCATCTTGGCCGATATCTTTTTCCAGCTGTTTGGCGCTCATCCCCATTTGGCGCAAAGCATCTTGGAATTTTTTACCTTGTTTACCGGCTGTCTGCAGTTTACTGAGCATCGCATTGATGGCAGTTCCTGCTTTTTCAGGGGCTTTGCCAAGACTGATAAAAGAGCCTGCCAGAGCGCTGGCTTGTACAGGAGTTAAGCCAAATTGCCGCGCTGTACCACCAATACGATTAAGTGCTGGCACCATATCTTTTGCTTTCGCAGCTGTATTATCGGATAAATGGTTAATAGCATCGCCAAGTTTGCTCATCTCAGTGATAGGGATTTGATAAACGTTAGCAAGCTTTGCCATGGCATCACCGGCTTCTTCTGCTGACATATCAAAAGCAG
>JACCDG011290004.1_pt1 | contig 23809 bp, 15 predicted proteins | sample 7442471 | NCBI WGS metagenome assembly JACCDG01 (sample SAMN15323444, study PRJNA562643) | freshwater metagenome | isolation source: river surface water | place: USA:Blue River Watershed | collected 2017-08-17 | reverse complement strand
CAAAACCAACGAAGAAGAACATGACCCACCTTCAATTCACGAGGCACCAGAAACCGATGCACCAGCCAAACCACCACTGGAACAGGAAGTCCAGCAGGTTGCCCAGGATCGCCACCGGCAAGCCCAGGTAGAACAGGAGAAGCACGACGCCGGAGGCAGTCAGGCGCGCCCCGGGAATGTCCTGGGACGCCACTCGCCGCGCGCTGCCTTGAACGCCGGCGCCGCCCTTGCCTTTGATGGGGCTCGCCAAGAACCTGTCTCCCGGGGATGAATCGGCGCCAGGGACGGGAACTTGACCCTCTTGCGGCCCCGTTCCGACCTTATTCCCATCGCGCGCACGATTCGCTTATTGACCTTTGGCTATTATGGGGCGATGAATGTCGATTGGGACTTGCTGGAACGCGCCGCGTGGGAAGGCTTCCATCGTGAGCACGGAAGTTCTCTCCAGCAGTCCTGGGCCTATGGACAGGCCCTCCAAAACCTCAACGTTCGTATTCATCGTGCCGCCATCCGGGTCAACGGCGAGCTCATGGGCCTGGCCCAGTTCATGGTCCGCCGCATCGCCGGCTACCTCTCGCTGGCCTCCTGCACCCGCGGCCCGGTGTGGGACCCGGCCCTGCCCCCGGACGCCCGCGCGCAGGCCATCCGCCTCCTGAAGCAATCGCTGCCGGTGCCCCGGCTGCGGGTGGCGCTGTTCTCGCCGGACGCGCCGGCTTCGCCCGAGGTCGAGACCGAGACGCGCGGCTTGTGGCGGGTGATGACCGGCTATTCCACCGTCATGCTGGACCTGACCCAGCCCCTGGAAGCCCTGCGCGCCGGGCTGGATGGCAAGTGGCGCAACCGCCTGGCCAAGACGGAAGCCGACGCCGCCTTCAGCGCCCGTGTGGAACCCAGCCTGCCCGAGGCGCAGCGCCTGCTCGCGCGCGAGACGCAGCAACGCGCCGAGCGCCGTTTCCAGGGCCTGCCCACCGACTTCGTCTCCGCCTATATCGAGGCGGCACCCTCGCGCGAGCTGGGCTTCGCGGTGAGCTACGCGCAATCGCGCAAGGAGACGCAGGCGGCCTTGCTGTTCCTGATCCACGGCAGCACCGCCACGTACCACATCGGCTGGTCCAGCGACCTCGGGCGCAAGGCCAATGCCCATAACCTGCTGATGTGGCGCGGCATCGAATACCTGCGCCGCCTCGGCGTCGAGCGCCTCGACCTGGGCGGGGTGAACACACGCGCCCTGCCCGGCATCACCCGATTCAAGCTCGGCACCGGCGGCCAGTTGCTGACCCTGGCCGGCAGCTACCACTGAACACCACCTCCATGCCCAACGCTCCCCGCAACGCGCGCAACCCGCGAGACAGCGCCTTCACTCCCCGCCTGCTCAAGGTCGGGGCCCTGGTCGCCCTAGCCGCCGGCGCGGGCTACCTGTCCTACGCCTTCTTCGAGCCCCGGGTGCCGAAGCCGCAGGCGCTGCCCGAACTCGAGGTGACGATCGGCCCGGGCGAGTCGCCCTGGATCGCCCTGGGCGAGACACCGGCCATGACCCTGTACTGGGACCGCAGCTCGCGGGTGCGCGAGGACTACGTGATGAAGGTCTGGGAGATCCAGGACATGCAGGCCCCGGACCCGGATGGCGTGCGCTCGCGCCTCTACCGCAACGAGTACGACTGCAAGCACCGCATGCACCGCATCACCGCGATGACCAGCTACGGCGGGCCCATGCTCACGGGCGCCAAGCTGTTCGACCTCGATGAGGACGGCTTGTGGCGCCAGATGCCCCGGGACAGCGTGTTCGCGCAGGGCCTGGCGCTCCACTGCGGCAAGCTGCCGCCGCTGCCCCCGGGGGAGGAAAAGGAAAAGGCGCCCTGGTGGGCGCCTTTCTGGCCGTTCTGATTTGCCGTCCTGATGGTCAGGACGCGCCGATCTTGCGGCCATTGAGTGGCTGCACCGGACGGGCGTTCATCTTGAACGGGAAGCTGTCGATCATCTCGCGCTGGATGCCGATGGGTGACTTCATGATGAAGAACTTCACGCCTTCGGTGCAGGGCGGGGTGGTGAGCGAGCCCTCGTAGGCGTAGTGCGCCAGCGACTCGGGCAGCAGGGTGGCCGGGTTGATGGAGACGCCGGCCACTTCCACCTCGGGGCCTTCCTTGGGCGGCATGTTCTTCCAGATGGACCACAGCGTGCGGTTCTGGACGGCGGACTCTCGCATCAGGACGCCAATCACCGCCAGTTTGCCATCGGCGCTCTTGTGGACCATGTGGGTCACCATGGCCATGGGCTTGCCGTCGATCTGCTCCTCGCTGGGGCGGTGGAAGTGGAACTGCACCAGCTCGTAACTCTCGTTGCCGACCTTGAGCGTGCTGCCCGGGGCGACGTTGACCTGGATGGTGTGGCCGTTGTTGATCACCTTGAGCACGCCCGGCTTGTAGTCGGGCTTGAGGGTCACGGTGGACTTCTCGAAGGGGCCGACGATGTTCAGCGGCGACTGCGACTTGCCCGCGGCGCAGGTGGGGAACTGCTTGCCCCAGTTCTCCGGGCCCATCTCGCCCGCGTACTCCCAGTGCGGCGCTGCGCCATGGCCGCCATGGCCCTTGTCCTTGTCGGCCATGCCGTGGAGGACCTCCTCGAGCTTTTGCAGGGTCTCTTCCTGCTCCTTGATCTGCTTTGTGGCCTTGGCCAGGCGGGTGTCGAGGTCCTTCGTCTTGCCGGTGTTGACGATGGAGAGGGTGATCACCATCGCGAACAGGCTGGCGACGATGCCTCCCAGAAGGATTCGAATGAACATGCTGACCTCAAGAATTCTTGGATGGCGCCGAGTCAAGACTCAATGGCGGGGGATTGTCACCTGCGCCACCACCCGCATCAACGGAGGGGCGCGAGAAGACGCTGCCAAAGTATGATCGGCTCATCCCCGCATCGCTTGAGTGCAATATGAAGAACTTGTTCATCGGCATCGTGATCGGCATTCTGGCCATGGCCGGAATCTACGGAATAAGTCTTCTTTTTTCAGGCGATACGAAGCTGGAAGCATCAGTGGCCGCTTCCGGTGGAAACGGCGCCGCGATTCCCCCGACCGGCGGCATCATCGACATGATCTGTGAGCTCCACCTCGACCAGGAGGCGCAGAAGACCCTGGGCATCCAGGGCAACGAGCCCTCGCGCATGTCCCTGGCCCAGATCGACCTCGAGCAGCGCTCGGGCTGGTACCAGGGCCGCATCGCCATCTCCGAAAGCCGTGGCGGCACCCTGACCCTCAAGGGCAACCAGCTCACCGTCACCCGGCCGGCGATGTTCCAGCGCTTTGGCACCACCATCAGCCAGGAAGCCTTCACCATCGACCGCAGCACCGGCGCGTTCGAGCAGTCCCTCACCATCGAGGGCGGCCAGGTGGTCAAGCTCATTCGCGGCACCTGCGCGCGGGTGATCAAGCCGCCCTTCTGATGGCGCCGGCGCAGCCGGGTCCCTGCCTGCGGCGAGGACACGCGTGACGGTTCTCGACCTGCGCTGGCATGTGCGCGCCTGGCGCTCGCAATCGCGCTGGGCCCGCACCCGCGCCGCCCTCGCCGCCTGGCTGGCACAAGCCCCCGAGGGACACGACGACCTGCTCCTCTTCGGCGCCAGCGCCGGCTGGATGATGGACGACGGCTTCCTCGCGCGCTTTCGCCGCATCGACGCGGTCGACTTCGAGTCGGCGGCCGGCCCCCTCTTCAAGATCAACCACCGCCGGGTGATTGCCCGGCATGGCATCGAGGTCCGCTTCCACAACGCCGAGGCGCTCTCGCGGCTGGAAGAATTCCTGGCGCTGCGGCCCCAGGCCCTGGTGCTGTTCGACAACGTGCTGGGCCAATACACCCTCACCTGCCGCGACGTGGCCCAGGCCGAGGCCACGCTCTCGGGGGTGGCCGCCCGCCTGGCCGGCCGCGCCTGGGGCAGCGTGCACGACGCCCTGTCCGGCCCCGGCCGCACCCTGCCCCTCGCGCAGGAGCCCGGCCCCATCGCGCTGCCGGCTGGCCAGCCCTGGCCCGAGGACCGCCTCCTCGACGCGGTCGGCGCCAGCGGCCAGTGGCGCGACCACCTCACCCGGTCGGTGCTCCCCGCCACCGCCGGAAGCCGCCTGCTGCCCTGGCAGCTGGTGCCGGGCTACTGGCACTGGCTGCAGGCGGGCTGGGTCCACGGCTGAGGCGCCAGCGCCCGCCCGACGCAGACCCGGCCCGGGTCGGTGTCAGTAAATTAAGTTTGCAAATTCAGTCCGGCAGCCCTAAAAACGCGTCTCTTCTTCTTACAAATTCCTGAGTCTTGATGCACATCCGGGCGGATGCGCCAGGACACCGGGAACCGGCCTTCGGGCCAGGGAGCGTGGGGAATGCGAGCCTTGTACGAGCTGTTGAGAGCGCCGCTGCGTCATGTCGCAGTGTTCTCGCTCTGCATGAACCTGCTGCTGCTCGCGCCCACGCTCTTCATGCTGCAGGTGTTCGACCGGGTGCTGGTCAGCCGGAGCACAGACACGCTGCTCGCCTTGCTGCTAGGCGCCGGCGTCGCCCTGTGGATGTATTTCGGCCTCGACCTGCTGCGCCAGCGCATGCAGGCCGTCATGGGCCAGGCTGCCGGTGACGCGCTCACCCCGCTGGCGCTGCAGGCCCTGATGGTCGAGGGCAGCCAGGGCCGGCCCCCGTCCGAGGGCCTGCGCGACGTGGCCACGCTGCGAACCGCCATGGCCTCCCCGGCGGTGGTGGCCCTGTTCGACGCGCCCTGGCTGGTGTTCTACCTGGCCCTCATCACCGCGGTGCACCCCATGCTGGGCCTCACCGCCTTCCTCGCCGCCCTGCTCATGGCCGGCCTGACCCTGGCCAGCCACCTCGCCACCCGCCATCAGATGCCGGCGGTGCAGGAGGCGTCCGGCACCGCCGCCCGCTTCCTTGACCGCTGCCTCGCACAGGCCGAGGCGGCGCAGGCCTTGGGCATGGTGCCGGCGCTGCTGGCCCGCTGGCGCACCCGCCTCGACCAGGTGCTGGCGCTGCAGGGGCCGCTCACCCGCCGCACCAGCCTGGCCGCCGCGGCCGGCCGCACCCTGCGCCAGGCGGTGCAGGTGGTGATGCTGGCGGTCGGCGCCTGGCTGGTCCTGGGCGGGCACGCCTCGCCCGGCGCCACCCTGGCCTGCACCATCCTGCTGGGGCGCGCGCTGGCCCCGGTGGAACTGCTGATCGCGCAGTGGAAGGTGCTGGCCGACGCGCGCGCCGCCGCTGCCCGCCTGGCCAAGTTGCTGGAGACCCAGGACCCGGAAGCGGCCATGGCCCTGCCCGCCCCGCGCGGCGAGCTGCAGGTCCAGCAACTGACCTGGCGCATCCCCGGCAGCGAGCGCCTGGGCCTGGCGGGTGTTTCGCTCGCCCTCGCCCCCGGCGAAGTGCTCGCGGTCGTGGGCCCCAGCGGCGCGGGCAAGAGCACGCTGATGCGGGTGCTCACCGGCCTGTGGAAGCCCAGCGCCGGCCAGGTGCGGCTCGACGGCAGCGACCTGGCGCAGTGGCCGCGCGAGCAGCTGGGCCCCTGGCTGGGGTACCTGCCGCAGGAGGTGGCGCTGTTCCCCGGCACGGTGGCCGAGAACATCGCCCGCCTGGGCGAGGTCGACAGCGAGGCCGTGGTGGTGGCGGCCAGGCGGGCCGGCGCGCACGAAATGATCCTCGCCCTGCCCCAGGGCTACGACACCCCCGTGGTGCCCGGCTCGCCCCTGCCCTCGCCCGGGCAGCGCCAGCGCATCGGCCTGGCCCGGGCGCTGTATGGCGAGCCGCGCCTGGTCCTGCTCGACGAGCCGAACGCCAACCTCGACGGCGAGGGCGAGCAGGCCCTGGCCGAGGCGCTCAAGGCGCTGCGCGGCCAGGTGACCACCGTGGTCGTCACCCACCGCAGCCAGCTGCTGCAGCAGGTGGACAAGCTGCTGGTGCTCGAAGGCGGGCGGGCCACGCAGTTCGGGCCGGTGGCCGAGGTGCTGCGCGCGATGCAGCAACGCAGCGCCGCCACCCCCAACGTGGTCGCCATGCCGGTGGGCGGCGCGCCTGCCGCGCCGGCCGCCTCGCCCACGCCAGCGTCGCCACCGCCCGGTGCGGGCGGGGCGGTCGCGCCTTCGCCCGCGCAGGCCGCGGGCCGTCTCGGCAAGGAGGCCCTGTGACCAGCGCCGCACTGAACCGCCGCCTGTCCGGCGACCCCGCCCTTCAGTCGCAGCTTTCGCAAGCCGCCCGCATGGGCCGCATCGGCCGCTGGCTGCTCCTCGCCGGGCTGCTGCCCCTGGCGGCCTGGCTCGCCCTGGCGCCCATGGCGTCGGCGGTGGTCGCCAACGCCCATGTGAAGGTGGACCTGGACCGCCGCCCGGTGCAGCACATGGAGGGCGGCACCGTGCGCGAGGTGATGGTGCGCGACGGCCAGCAGGTCGAGGCCGGCCAGCCGCTGCTGGCGCTGGGCGACGTGGCGGTCGACGCCGACGCGCGCCGGCTGGAGTTCCGCTGGCTGTCCGAGCGCGCGGGCGTGGCCCGTCTGGAGGCCGAGGTAGCGGGCGCGGGCGTGCTGCGCTTTCCGCAGGAGCTGCTCGAGGCCGGCGAGGCCAGCCCGGACGTCGTCGCGCAATTGAGCAAGGAGCAGGCGCTGTTCGACACCCGGCGCGGCGCGGTGCGCAGCCAGGTGCAGTTGCTGCAGGACCAGGGCGAACGCATCGGGCAGGAGATGGCCCACCTGCGCGCCCAGATCGCCGAGGGCGAGCAGTCGCTGCGGCACCAGGTCGAGGAACTCGACCGCAACCGGGCCCTGGTGCAGGACGGCTTCATCGCCGGCACCCGCATCTCGCAGCTCGAGTCCTCGGTGGCGGACTACCGCGCCCGACTGGAGGAGCGCCACTCGGAACTGGCGCGCGCCGGCCAGCGCCTGATCGACACCCGCCTGCGCGCCCAGGCCCTGGAGGGCGAGTACCGCCAGCAGGCCAGCGACCTGCTCAAGGCGGCGAACGGGCGGGTGACCGAGATCGAGCAGGAGCTGCGCAAGGTGCGCGACGCCGCCAGGCGCCAGGTGGTCACCGCGCCGGCCGCGGGCACGGTGATCAACCTGCGCTTCAACGGCGCCGGCGGCGTGATCCAGCCGCGCGAACCCATCGCCGACATCGTGCCGCGCAACCCGCGCCTGGTGGTGGAGGCGCAGATCCGCCCCGAGGACGTCGCGCGGGTGCACGCCGGGCAAAAGGCGCGCGTGCGCCTCACCGCCTTCAATTCACTCACCACGCCGCCGGTGGAGGGCCAGGTCTTCTACGTCTCGGCCGACCGCCTGGCCGACCGCAACACGCAGCAGTCCTTTTACGTGGTGCAGGTGGAGGTCGACCCGGCCTCGCTGCGCCAGGCCGGCGACCTGGCCCTGCAGGCCGGCATGCCGGCCGAAGTGTTCATCGAGGGCGAAGAGCGCACGCCCCTGCAGTACCTGGTCGAGCCGGTGCTGCAGGTGATGCGGCACGCCGGCCGGGAGCGGTAGGGATCGCCGGCGCCCCAGGCGCCAGGCCGGCCACAGCAGTCCAGCAGTTGCAGTACCGCAGTACCCCGCAGTTCACGCAGTACGCAGTACAGGCCGGGCCGCTGGCGGGCGCCAGCGGCGGCCCTTGGGCACAGAGGGACGAAGGTCCCGGTCCGTCAGGAGCGAACACACCATGGCAAGCACTTCCACCACGAGCGGCACCTTCTCCGTCTCCGCCGACAACTACACCTTCACGGAGTCGACCTTCCTCGCCGCGACCGATCCCGGGTCGACCATCATCCAGCTCAATGTCACCGCCAACGACAGCGTGGGCAAGAACGCGCAGATCTATTCGGTGGACGACGGCGTCGACTCCGCGACCGACCTGCTCGATCCGGACCTGACCGAGAACAGCCAGGTGACTTTCTGGTACCAGGACCTCATGACCGCACAGGGCAACGAGCTGCGCATCGTCAACGGCAAGTTGCAGCTGGACATCTCCCACTCGCTGGCCCTGCTGGGTTACACGAGCGTGGACCAGTTGACGAAGGACCAGGTCATCACCGACAGCTTCACCTATGCGGTGAAAAACGCCACCACCGGACAGCTCGTCTGGACCACCGTCACCTTCAGCCTCAGCGGGGAAGGGATGGCGGCGAATACGGTGGCGGTGATCGAGGGGCAAGTGCTCGTCCAAGTTGACGAAGAGGGAAACTCCTTATCGCCAGGCGACTGGACTCTCACCGTCACCGACCCGGACCCCGGGCAGGCTGGCTTCAAGCCCCTCGACCCCGTCCAGTTGCAGGGGAAGTATGGAACCTTCCAGTTGCACGCAAATGGCGCCACGGCAACCTGGACCTACACCGTGAACAGCGCACTGCCTGAAGTCCAGGCGCTGGCCGCCATCTGGTTTGACGGTGTGAATTCGCATTCCGCCAGCAGCCTGGTGGACTCACTCGAAGTGACCTCCATCGATGGCACAGCCAGTTTTACTGTTTCCGTGGACATCACGGGCGTCAACGACGCCGCCACCATCAACGGCCAGGCCACAGGCGAGGACACCGCCACCATCGTGGACAACGGGGACTCTCTCGATGCGGCGGGAGGCCTCGAAGTCGTGGACGCCGACAGCGGTCAGGCGAGCCTGCGCATTCCTGTGGGCGCGACCTTGGTCGCCTTGGGTAAGGATGGTTCCACCGCCCCGCCCCAGTACGACCTGGCCCTGGCCCATGGCAGGCTGCGGCTCGACCCCTCCACCGGCGACTGGCAATACGTCGCCGACACGCAGGCGATCGCCGCCCTGCATGGAGACGAATCGGTGACCGACCGCATCACGCTCCAGTCCCTGGACGGCTCCGCCTCGCGCGAGCTGGTCATCAATCTCCAGGGCGTGGACAACGCCGCGACGTTGAGCGGCACCTTCACAGGCGCCTATACCGAGGGGGCAGGTCGCAGCGCCTTCCCGGGCGGGAAGATCCTGGTGACCGACCCGGACCACGACCAGGCGGTGTTGCGCTTGCCTGATGGCGCCGTCAAGACCAGCGACACCAGCGGTGGCACGAGCGGTGGCACCCTGGACGGCGGCACCTTCAAAACGACCTTGGTCTCGAAACTGGACTCGAGCACGGGCTCAGGCACCGACACGGGCGCCCCCACCGACCTCTACGGTGTCAAGCTGGCACACGGCCTCCTGATCCTCTCGCCCAGCACCGGCCAGTGGCAGTTCGTCGCCGACGAGAAGGCGCTCGACTCCCTCTGGTCGGGTGAAACCGCCGAGGACCGCCTGACCCTGAGCTCACTGGACGGCACCGCACAGAGGGACTTGGTCATCTCCTTCCAGGGCAGCGACGACGCGGCCACCATCTCGGGCGACATCAACGGCTCCATGGTCGAGGACGCTGTCCTCACCAACTCGGCGAGCGGAACACTGGTCGTGACCGACCCCGACCATGACCAGAGCGCGTTCGCCGTCCCCCAGAACGGCGACCTCGTCAAAGGCAGAACCTACGCCATCAAGACGCCCTACGGACTGTTCTTCTTCAACCAGGAATCGGGCGACTGGGATTTCGAGCTGGACAACGGGTCCACCGCCGTGCAGTCCCTGGGCGCGGGCAAGACCGCAGAGGCCTCCTTCAACGTGAAGTCGATCGACGGCTCGGCGGACCAGACGGTGACGGTGACGATCACTGGCGTCAACGACCTCGCCAGTTTCGGCGGGGACCAGGAACTGCGGGTGATGGCCGACGCCAGGGGCCCGGTCAGCGGCGGGGTCTGGGTCAAGGACGACGACGAGGGGGAGTCCGCATTCCAGGCGGACACCTCGCTCCAGGGCCAGTACGGCTTCTTCACCTTCAGCTCCACGGGCAGCGAGGGCACCTGGACCTATACGGTGGACGCCCGCAACCCCGCGGTGATCGCGCTCCAGGGCGGGAAGGACGACGTGCCCCCGGAGACCTTGACCGAGACGATGCAGGTGCTGTCGGCAGACGGGAAATCCACGCTCACCCTGAGCGCGACGATCGTGGGCGTGGACGAGAAGCCCCTGGAGCCCCTCAATCTGGGGAGCGTCACCGAGGACGTGAAAAGCGAGCCGCTGGTCATGAAGCTGCCGGACGGCTTCACCCCGGCCGGCACCTTGCCACTGAAGATCCCCGGCAAGTTCGGCAGCTTTGAAGTGAATCTCGTCACCGACAAGGACGGGAGCTCGCTGCTGGTCGCCGCCTACACCTTCTCCGAAAGCGGCGAGGCGGTCCAGAGGCTGGCCGAGAAGGAAACGACCACGGACACGGTGACGGTGCCCGGTGCCGGCGGCCAGGAGCTGCAGTTGCTGGTCGACGTCAACGGGGTCAACGACCTCGCCACGATCACCGGGCCATCGACGCCGCCCTACGTGGTGGAAGAGGACAGCATGCATGTGGAGGGCTTCCTGCAGGTCGAGGACAAGGACGCGGGCCAGGCCGGCCTGCGGGTGGTCGGATCGGACACCTCCTTCGTGACCGCCACCGGAGAGGTGGTCAACCTGGGCAAATTCCAGTTCGACCCGGCCACCCGGGCCTGGTCCTATGACATGGACGCGACCATCAAGGACGGCCTGGCGGCCGGGGAAAAGGCCGAACAGGTGCTGACCCTGGAGTCGACGGACGGACTGACACGCTACGACCTCACGGTACAGGTCATGGGCAAGAACGACCCCGCGGGCGCCATCACGGGCAGGCTGAGCGCCGATGTCACCGAGGATGGACAGACCGGGGCCAGGGGCACGGTCACCGTGGTGGACCCGGACTGGAGCCAGACTGGCTTCCAGCACGGCCAGCTCCAAGGCACCTACGGCACATTCACCTTCGATAACAAGTCGGGCGTATGGAGCTACACCCTCAACAACGACGACCCCACCGTGCAGGCACTGGGGGCGGTGGACGTGAGGACCGACCGCCTCTCGATCACCTCATTCGACGGCTCTTCGAGCACCGACATCGTGGTCACCATCCACGGCGCCGCGGAACCGCCCACGATCGAAGGGTTGACGACGGGGCAGGTCACCGAAGACGACGTGGTGCGCGCCGAGGGCGCGCTCCAGGTGTCACAGGAGCCCGACGGCACTTACGCCACCGCCTTCACGCACGTGAGCGAGGAGGCGGGGCGCTGGGGTCACTTCTCCCTCTTGGAGGATGGCCACTGGTTCTACCTGCTCGATCAGTCCCCAGCGGTCCAGGGCCTGACCGCTGACGACGTCTACTTCGAGCGGTTCACGGTGTCCACCGCCGACGGCGGTGCCACCAAGACGGTGGAAATCGAGGTCCACGGTAGCGACGACACGCCGACCCTGAAGGTGGGAGAGGGCGCACTCACCGGGCAGGTGCAGGAGGACGGCACCACCCAGAGCGTCGGTGGACTGCTGTGGATCACCGATGCCGATGCGGGGCAATCCGTTCTGCAGGCTGCGGCCTACGGCGACTTCGCAGGCCAGTACGGCACCTTCCACCTGGCCGCCGAGGGGGCGGCAGGGAACGGCGTGCGCTGGACCTACACGCTGGACAACGAGGCGGCGCAAAGCCTGCGCCAAGCCGACAGCGTGACCGACACATTCACGCTGACCGCCAAGGACGGCACGACGCTTGGCGAACTCGCCATCCGGGTTGATGGACAGGACGACATGCCGAGCCTCTCGGGCGTGTTCTCCGCGACGATCACCGAGGACAGCAGCCCCGGCACGCTCAGCGGCCATATCACCCTGCGTGACCCGGAAGCGCGTCTCTGGGAGCTGTTCGCTGCGCCCGCGCAATATGGCGACTTCAGCCTGGAGCGTAGCGGCGACGGCTGGAACTGGACCTATCACCTGGACAACAGTCTGTCCGCAGTGGATCTGCTCACAGGCGCGGCAGGCGAAAGCCCGCTGGTCGAATCGATCGATCTGTTCGAGATCGGCAATGGGGGCGACTCAGGTTCCGTGCCGCTGGAGACGCTGTCGATCACCATCCAGGGGCATGACGACCCGACGGTAGCCCTCCCCTCCACGGTGACGAAGACGGAAGACGACCTCGGCCAATACACCGGCGTGAAGACCTACCAGGTCATGACCGTGGACGGCGTGGACGGCTCGACCGGGGGCGAATTCAGCACAGGCACTGTCGGCTACGTCGGGAAGGGTGGCGAATGGGACGCCGTCTGGTCGGGCACCACCTTCGGCGGCCAGATCGCGTTCATCGACACCGATACGACAGCGCCCTTCGTGGCGCAGGACGAGGTCCGCGGCACGGGCGGCTACGGCTACTTCAGCGTCACCGCCTCCGGCGCATGGACCTGGTTCAGCGACGGCCCGCACGACGAGTTCGACGGCGGCGAGACCTATACCGACTCGCTGGCCGTCCACACCGTCGCAGGCCAGACGACCACGGTGAACGTGGTCATCGCCGGCGTCAACGACCTCTCGGACTTCGGAGGTGACGACAAGACCGTCACGCAAGGCGATAGCGCCGCCGACTTGAGTGCCAGCGGCACCATCCCGGTCGACGACCCCGACACGCCGGCCGCCTTCATTCCCCTGGTCAATGTTGAAGGGGACTGGGGCACCTTCAACGTCGACAGCAGCGGCAACTGGACGTATGAGGCCCACACCGCGATGCAGTGGTTGCTGGCGGGTCAAACCGCCATCGATCAGGTCCACGTCTACAACACAGACGGGGACTACGGCATCGTCGCGGTCTTCATCGAAGGCACCGACGACCCGACCGTCATCCACCCCACGGATGTCTCGCTGACCGAGGGCAATTCGGCGGACGATCTCCGGGCTTCCGGCGCGATTGCCTGGGATGACGCGGACCTTCCGCCGACCCTCGTTTTCCGGGGCGGAACCTTCGACGGCCTGTATGGCAGCCTCACCGTGGACGAGGATGGAAACTGGACTTACCAGGGCTACGACGCCCAAGACGAGTTGGTGGGTGGCCAGGAATACCTCGACACCTTCACCGTCACCGCCAACAACGGAACTCCCGAGGGAGCCACTGGCAGCCTGGTGGTCAAGATCACCGGCACCGACGACCTGCCCAGGCTGGTGCCGGCCACGGTCACGGTGAAGGAGAGCGAGGCGAACGAGACCCTCACGGTTCTCAGCACCGGGTCGCTCGAAGACCCCGACGGCGGAGCCTCCCTGACCTTCCTGCCCGTGAATACTGCCGGCGCCGGCTGGGTCCTGAACTACGGCAACGGCGAGCCGGACAAGGTCCAGACCGGCATCAACTGGGGAGAGTTCCACTTCACCAACGGCGCATGGACCTACATCCCCAACGTCGAAACACTCCACCTCTCCGGAACGGCCACGTTCACCGACACGCTGCTGGTGCACACGCAGGACGGCCAGGAAGCCCTGCTGTCCGTGGTGATCCAGGGCGAGGACACCCCGACCGTGCTCAAGCCGGACATCCAGGCCGCCTTCACCGAGGACAGCGCGGGACAGGTCCCCATCAGCGGGTCCGTGCTGGCAGAACCCGACCTCGATTCGCCCAAGCCGATCGGCGACTATTCGCGGCTCGGCCTCTACGGCAATTTCGTCCTGGAGGCGAATGGAAACTGGACTTACACCCCCGACGCGAGCCTGGTCGATCCGCTGGTTCCCGGCCAGGTCGTCACCGACACCTTCGGCGTGAAGTCTCTCGACGGGCAGACGACCTCGGTGACCATCACCATCACCGGCGCGGACGATCCGCTGGTCAAGTTCAACATGGACGCGTCCATCAGCCTCACCGAAGGGGATTCGGCCGCGGCGCTGAGTTCCTCTGGCAGGCTGATGTTCACCGACCCCGACACCCTGAATCCCTTCCTGGCCACCACACAGGTCGGCCAGTGGGGGACCTTCACCTTGTCGGCGACGGGCGACTGGACTTACACCAGCAATGGCGCCCATGACGATCTGCTCGCGGGAGAGGAGGTCCAAGACCTGTTCGAGACCCACTTGCGGCCGGACCTGCTGGTCGCGAACGGCGTCATCCGGGATGGCTCATTCCGGGTGTCAATCGTCGGGACCGGAGAGACGCCCAGGTATGGGACCGCGGGTAACGACACGCTGGTCGGCAGCGCCGACCATGACCGGCTGTATGGAGGGGCGGGAGACGATGCCCTGCGCGGGAATGCGGGCAATGACCTGCTCGAGGGCGGGGCGGGCTATGACACCCTGATCGGTGGTGCGGGCGATGACATTCTGCGAGGGCTCGGCAGCTACTTCCCCATCACCAGCGAAGACTTTGCGGCAGGTGACACCTACATTGACGGGTTGGGCCACGACGTCATGGATGCAACGCTCAGCAAGGGCTACAACGCCTTCTACACAACCAACGCGGGTTCGGCGAGCGACACCACCTTGATCCGTTTTGGCTCCGGGGACAACTACGCCGTGCTGGGCGTGGGCGGCGACACACTTGTCCTCAATTCGAATTCCAGTCTGTACAGCATCAGTTCGGCCTCCGGCTTTGACAGGACTCTCGACATGGTGCGGGTGGACACCGCCGCCTACCCGCTGGGCAACGGGCAGGGGCTGCTGACCCACACGACCCCTGACCGGGTCGGCTTGTACTACACCGATGGCGTCACCGAAAGGCTGCTGCTGGACCTTGTCGGTCTGCAACTTCCGGAGGGCTACGACTTCCTGGCGAACAACATCACCCTCTTCAACAGCAGCGCGGCCACCTGAGACTTCGCACCCCCCCCCCCACAGGCCTCACCCCGCCAGCGGCCGATCCACCCCGATCGGCCCGGGTACACTCCCGCCTCCCCCAGTACAGCCTCTGGATCCACACCACGAACCGCTGGAAAGCCATGACCGACACCGCCCATTCCCCTGCCGCCCCGGCCGCTGCCGGCGCCTCCCCCGTCCCCGGCCAGGCCCGCAAGGTCTTCATCAAGACCTTCGGCTGCCAGATGAACGACTACGACTCGGACAAGATGGCCGACGTCATGAAGGCCGCCGAGGGCTATGAAAAGACCGAAGACCCCGAGCAGGCCGACCTGATCCTGTTCAACACCTGCTCGGTGCGCGAGAAGGCGCAGGAGAAGGTCTTCTCCGACCTGGGCCGGGTCAAGCACCTCAAGGCCAAGGGGGTGATGATCGGCGTCGGCGGCTGCGTCGCCAGCCAGGAGGGCGCGGCCATCGTCGAGCGCGCGCCCTATGTGGACGTGGTCTTCGGCCCGCAGACCCTGCACCGCCTGCCCGAGCTGCTCGAGGCCCGCCGCCGCGAGCAGCAGGCCCAGGTGGACATCAGCTTCCCCGAGATCGAGAAGTTCGACCACCTGCCGCCCGCCCGGGTCGAGGGCGCCAGCGCCTTCGTGAGCATCATGGAGGGCTGCTCCAAGTACTGCAGCTACTGCGTGGTGCCCTACACCCGCGGCGAGGAAGTGTCCCGGCCCTTCGAGGACGTGCTCACCGAGATCGCGGGCCTGGCCGAACAGGGCGTGAAGGAAGTGACCCTGCTGGGGCAGAACGTCAACGCCTACCGCGGCAAGATGGGCGGCACGAGCGACATCGCCGACTTCGCGCTCCTCATCGAGTACGTGGCCGAGGTCCCGGGCATCGAGCGCATTCGCTACACCACCAGCCACCCGAACGAATTCACCCAGCGCCTGATCGACGTCTACGCCCGGGTGCCGCAGCTGGTGAGCCACCTGCACCTGCCGGTGCAGCATGGCAGCGACCGCATCCTGATGGCGATGAAGCGCGGCTACACCGCGATGGAATACAAGTCGACCATCCGCAAGCTGCGGGCGGTGCGGCCGGACCTCTCGCTCTCGTCGGACTTCATCGTGGGCTTCCCGGGCGAGACCGAGGACGACTTCAACAAGATGATGAAGCTGATCGAGGACGTGGGCTACGACAGCAGCTTCAGCTTCGTGTTCAGCCCCCGCCCCGGCACGCCGGCAGCCAACCTGGCGGACGACACGCCCCAGACGCTCAAGCTCCAGCGCCTGCAGAAGCTCCAGGCCCTGATCGAGGAGAACGTGCGCCGCATCAGCGAGAGCCGCGTCGGCACGGTGCAGCGCATCCTGGTCGAGGGACCTTCACGGAAGGACCCCAACGAGCTCATGGGCCGCACCGAGTGCAACCGCATCGTGAACTTCGCCGGGCCGAAGCGCCTGGTGGGACAGATGATCGACGTGACCATCACCCAGGCCTACCCGCACTCGCTGCGGGGCGAGGTGGTCACGAACTAAGGTCTATCCGGCGCAAAACCTTCGCGCATCGGGTGCGGGATGCGCGGGCGGGGGCGGCAGGCGGAGGGCCCCGTCGGGCCGCGCGCGAAGGCGCCGCGGACCTCGGGAGGAGCCTGTCGCCTCCGCCCGTGCAGCACGCCTGGCCGGAGAAAGATGTCAGGAGGGCATCCCGGGCATGCCTTTCATGCCCTTCATCCCACCCATGCGCTTCATCATCTTCATGAGGCCGCCGCCGCGCATCTTCTTCATCATGCCCTGCATCTGGTCGAACTCGTTGAGGAGGCGGTTGACCTCCTGCACCTGAACCCCGGCGCCGGCGGCGATGCGGCGCTTTCGCGTGGCCTTGATCAGGTCGGGCTTGCGCCGCTCCAGCGGCGTCATGCTGCAGATGATGCCCTCCTTGCGGCGGATGTCGCGCTCGGCCTTGTCCAGGTCGACCTGGCCGGCCTTGGCCTGCATCTGCGCGGGGAGCTTGTCCATCAGCTGCGACAGGCCGCCCATCTTCTTCATCTGGCGCAGCTGGTCGAGGAAGTCGTTGAGGTCGAAGTCCGCGCCGCTCTTGACCTTGGCAGCCAGCTTCTGCGCGGACTCCATGTCCACGCCGGCCTGCACCTGTTCGACCAGGGCGACGATGTCGCCCATGCCCAGGATGCGGCCGGCATGGCGGTCGGCGTCGAAAACTTCCAGGCCGTCGATCTTCTCGGACACGCCGGCGAACTTGATCGGCGCGCCGGTGATCTGGCGCACCGACAGGGCCGCGCCGCCGCGGGAGTCGCCGTCGAGCTTGGTGAGGACGATGCCGGTGAGCGGCAGCGCCTCGCTGAAGGCCCGGGCGGTGTTGACCGCGTCCTGGCCCTGCATCGCGTCGACCACGAACAGGGTCTCGACGGGCTTGAGCTCGGCGTGCAGGGCGCGGATCTCCTGCATCAGCGCCTCGTCGATGGCCAGGCGGCCGGCGGTGTCGACCAGCAGCACGTCGAAGTAGCCGCGGCGGGCATGGTCCAGCGCGGCGCGGGCGATGTCGACCGGCTTCTGGTCCGGCGAGCTGGGGAACCACTCGGCCCCGGCCTGGGCCGTCACCGTCTTGAGCTGCTCGATGGCCGCCGGGCGGTAGACGTCGCCCGAGACGGTGAGCACCTTCTTCTTGCGCTTTTCAATGAGGTGCTTGGCCAGCTTGGCGGTGGTGGTCGTCTTGCCGGCGCCCTGCAGGCCGGCCATCAGGATGACGGCGGGCGGCTGGGTGGCCAGGTTCAGGTCGGCGACGCCCTCGCCCATGGTGGCGACCAGCTCGCGGTTGACGATGCCGACCAGGGCCTGGCCGGGGTTGAGCGAACCCGCCACCTCCTGGCCCAGCGCCTTTTCCTTCACCCGGGCGATGAAATCGCGCACCACCGGCAGGGCCACGTCGGCCTCGAGCAGGGCCATGCGCACCTCGCGCAGCATGTCCTGCACGTTGGACTCGGTGATGCGGGCCTGGCCGCGCATTTCCTTGACCAGGCGTGACAGTTTTTCGGTGAGTGCGGAGGCCATGGGAGGGGTGCGGAGGGGGTGTGAACGCCGCCTGCCAGGGCGGCAGGTACCCGGCCGAGGTCCAACTGGCCAGGGCGGGCGAGCGACTAAACTGTGACCATGATTCTACCGACCACCGGCGCTTCGGCTTCGCCGGCCGCCCTGGCCCTGTCGCTCGCAGCGGCCGTCGCCTACGCGCTGCCGGCGGCGCTGGCGCAGCGCCTGTCGGAGCGCGCGGCGCGCGGCGCGCTGATGGGGGCCTGGGTGCTCCACGGCGCCGCCCTGGCCCTGTCCCTGCTGGGCGCCGAGCCGCGCTTCGGCTTCGCGCCCGCGCTGTCGGTGACGGCCTGGCTGGTGCTCACCGTCTACACCATCGAACAGCAGCTGTTCCCGCAGCTGCAGGCCCGCTGGGCCCTGGCCGGCCTGGGCGCGGCCGCGGTGCTGCTGGCCCTGTTCTTTCCGGGCGCGCGCCTGCACCCGGCCGCCTCGCCCCTGCTGCCGCTGCACTGGGCGCTGGGCATCGCCTCCTACGGCCTGTTCGCCGCCGCGGTGGTCCATGCCTGGCTGATGATGCGGACCGAGCGCCACATCCGGCAGGCCACCGAGCCGCATGCCGGCCTGCCCCTGCTCACGCTGGAGCGCCTGACCTTCCGCTTCGCCACCGGCGGCTTCGTGCTGCTCTCGGCCACGCTGCTGGCAGGCCTGGTGTTCGGCGAGGCCGGGGGCGGCCCCGGCTGGCGCTGGGACCACAAGACCGCCTTCTCGGTGCTGGCCTGGATCGCCTTCGCCGCGCTCCTGGTGGGCCGGGCCCGTTTCGGCTGGCGCGGACGCATGGCGGTGCGCATGCTCCATTTCGGCGCCCTCCTGCTGCTGCTGGCGTACGTCGGCTCGCGCTTCGTGCTCGAGGTGGTGCTGCACCGGGGCGGCGCATGAAATACCTGCTCTTGCTGGCCCTGGTGGGCTGTGTCTATTACGCCTGGCGCAAGCAGCGGCGTGCGGGAGACGGCCAGGCCCCGGGCACCGGCGCCGCGCCGCAAGCGGGCCGCCACCCCGCGGCCCCGCAGGACATGGTGCCCTGCGCTGTCTGCGGCGTGCACCTGCCCCAGGGCGAGGCGCTCACCGACGGCCGTGGCCGCCACTTCTGCGGCGCGCAGCACCGCGAGCAGGGCGGCGCCTGAGGCCGGTCCGCCCACCCTGGCGCCCTCGCGACCTCGCCCTCGCCCCGGCCATGCAAGACGCCCCCGCCGCCCCGCTCTGGCACCAAGGCTGGTACCGCTTCGCGCGCCGCCTGGACTCCCCCAACTTCGGTCCGCGGCCGGCGGGCAGCGCCATCGACCTGGCGGTGGTGCACTCGATCAGCCTGCCGCCGGGCCGCTACGGCGGCGACGAGGTGCAGCGCCTTTTCACCAACACCCTCGATTGGGACGCCGACCCCTACTTCCAGCAGATCCGCGGGCTGCAGGTGTCGGCGCATTTCTTCATCCGGCGCGGCGGCGAGCTCTGGCAGTTCGTGAGCTGCGACGACCGCGCCTGGCACGCCGGCGCTTCGAGCTGGCAGGGCCGCGCCAACTGCAACGACTACTCGGTCGGCATCGAGCTCGAGGGTCTGGAGGGCGAGGCCTTCGAGCCGGCGCAGTACGAGGCCCTGGCCGCGCTGGTGGCGGCGCTGGCCCAGGCCTATCCCATTGCGCATATCGCGGGGCATGAGCATGTGGCCCCGGGCCGCAAGGCCGACCCCGGCGCCGGCTTCGACTGGGCGGCCGTTCGACGCCAACTCGGGTGGCCGGATCAGTGTTTTCCCGAGTTCGTGCACGACGCTTCGCAGCCGCCGCAGGCGCAATCCTGAACTTTGGTTTGAGGCGCCATGCCCTGCCGGCGTCGCTTGCTGGGGACCCACTTCCGCCGGCACCCGCATGGCGCTTGGCTCGCGCGTTTTCGGCGCAATTCCTGCCCCATTTCTGTGTGCGGTGCACCAGGCGGTGTCAAGTGTTCAGACACTACGTATAGCGCCTTGTCAGCGACTCGCACCCCAGATATAGTGCTTGCGCTGAACGAGCCAAATGACGTGGCGCGCTCGCCAACCCTCCCTTCGAACGCTTAGCCGGACACCACGCGGTCAACGGCTCGCCAACGTCGAAGACACACTGCAAAGAGCTCCGCGCGAACGCTGCGGACCGCGTGACGAGGGGTGGCGGAGGCCGCCAGAGAACAAGCCTGAAGACTGATAAAGAGGACCCATGCAGACAGCACAAACCGTTTCTTCCACGACCTTTGCCAGCACCGCCCCGATGACGGGTCCGAGCGCGAACGCTGGCAGCACCGGCCAGGCCCTGGCGCACTACCAGATCATCCGCCGCAACGGCGCGGTCGTGCCCTTCGCCCCCGACAAGATCGCCATTGCCCTGATGAAGGCCTTCCTCGCGGTGCACGGCACCCAGGGCGCCGCCTCCGCCAGCGTGCGCGAGACGGTCGACGGCCTCACCCAGTCGGTGGTGCGCGCCCTGGTGCGCTCCCGTCCGGGCGGCGGCACCTTCCACATCGAGGACGTGCAGGACCAGGTCGAACTCGGCCTCATGCGCAGCGGCCACCACGAGGTCGCCCGCGCCTACGTGCTCTATCGCGAGCGCCGCGCCCAGGAGCGCCTGGCCCAGGGCGAAGCCGCCCAGCCCGCTGCGCCGGCCATGCACGTGACCGACGGCGGCCAGCGCATTCCGCTGGACCTGAACCACCTCAAGGCCCTGATCGAGAACGCCTGCCAGGGCCTCGGCGCCGACGTCAAGCCCGACCCGATCGTGGCCGAGACCCTGCGCAACCTGTACGACGGCGTGCCGATCGACGAGGTCTACAAGGCGTCCATCCTGGCCGCCCGGACCCTGATCGAGAAGGACCCCGACTACACCTACGCCACCGCCCGCCTGCTGCTGCACACGATCTTCAAGGAGATCCTGGGCCGTGACGTGACCCCGGCCGAAGCTGCCGCCAGCTACGCCGACTACTTCCCCGGCTTCATCAAGAAGGGCGTGGACAACGAGCTGCTCAACCCCGACATGCTGCAGTACAACCTGGCGCGTCTGGGCGCCGCGCTCAAGCCCGAGCGTGACCTGCAGTTCGATTACCTGGGCCTGCAGACCCTGTACGACCGCTACTTCCTGCATGTGCGCAAGACCCGCATCGAGCTGCCGCAGGCCTTCTTCATGCGCGTGGCCATGGGCCTGGCGCTCAACGAAATCGACCGCGAAGCCCGCGCCATTGAGTTCTATGAAGTGCTCTCGAGCTTTGACTTCATGTCCTCCACGCCGACGCTGTTCAACGCCGGCACCCTGCGCTCGCAGCTGTCGTCCTGCTACCTGACCACGGTCCCCGACGACCTGGACGGCATCTACGAGTCCATCAAGGAAAACGCCCTGCTGTCCAAGTTCGCGGGCGGCCTGGGCAACGACTGGACCCGCGTGCGCGCCCTGGGTTCCCACATCAAGGGCACCAACGGCGAATCGCAAGGCGTGGTCCCCTTCCTGAAGGTGGTCAACGACACCGCGGTGGCCGTGAACCAAGGTGGCAAGCGCAAGGGCGCGGTCTGCGCCTACCTGGAGACCTGGCACCTGGACGTCGAGGAATTCCTGGAGCTGCGCAAGAACACCGGCGACGACCGCCGCCGCACCCACGACATGAACACGTCCAACTGGATCCCGGACCTGTTCATGCGCCGGGTGATGGAAAAGGGCGAGTGGACCTTGTTCTCCCCCTCCACCTGCCCCGACCTGCACGACAAGTTCGGCGCCGACTTCGAGAAGGCCTACGTGGCCTACGAAGAGAAAGCCAAGCGCGGCGAGCTCAAGCCCTTCAAGACGGTCCAGGCGGCCGACATGTGGCGCAAGATGCTCACCATGCTGTTCGAGACCGGCCACCCTTGGATCACCTTCAAGGACGCCTGCAACGTGCGCTCGCCCCAGCAGCACATTGGCGTGGTCCACTCGTCCAACCTGTGCACCGAGATCACCCTCAACACCAGCGACACCGAAACCGCGGTGTGCAACCTGGGCTCGATCAACCTGCGCCAGCACCTGAAGGACGGCGGCGTCGACCACGACAAGTTAAAGCGCACCATCGCGGTGGCCATGCGCATGCTGGACAACGTGATCGACATCAACTACTACGCGGTCAAGAAGGCCCGTGATTCCAACCTGCGTCACCGCCCGGTGGGCATGGGCATCATGGCCTTCCAGGACGCGCTGTACGAGCTGCGCATTCCCTACGCCTCCCAGGAGGCAGTGGAGTTCGCCGACAAGTCCATGGAGGCGGTCTGCTACTACGCCTATTGGGCGTCGACCGAGCTGTCCAAGGAGCGTGGCCGCTATTCCAGCTTCAAGGGCTCGCTGTGGGACCGTGGCATCCTGCCGCTGGACACGGTCGACCTGCTGGCCCAGGCCCGCGGCGGCTATGTCGAGGTGGACCGCTCGTCCACCCTGGACTGGGACGCCCTGCGCAAGAAGATCAGCGTCGACGGCATGCGCAACTCCAACTGCATCGCCATCGCCCCCACCGCCACCATCTCCAACATCATCGGCGTGGACGCCTCGATCGAGCCCTGCTTCGGCAACCTCTCGGTCAAGTCCAACCTGTCGGGCGAGTTCACCGTCATCAACCACTACCTGGTGCGTGACCTCAAGCGCCTGGGCCTGTGGGACGACGTGATGGTCATGGACCTCAAGCACTTCGACGGCTCGCTGCGTCCGATCGACCGCGTGCCCCAGGACGTGAAGGCCCTGTACGCCACCGCCTTCGAGGTCGAGCCCCAGTGGCTGGTGGAAGCGGCCGCCCGCCGCCAGAAGTGGATCGACCAGGCCCAGTCCCTGAACATCTACATGGCCGGCGTCTCCGGCAAGAAGCTGGACGACACCTACAAGCTGGCCTGGACCCGCGGTCTCAAGACCACCTACTACCTGCGCACCATCAGCGCCACGCACACCGAGAAGTCCACCGTGACCTCGGGCCGCCTCAACGCCGTGTCCTCCGGCGAGCCGCAAGGCGGTGGCATGAGCGCGCTGGAAGCGGCCGCCGCCGCGGCGCAGGCGCAGATGAATGCGGTGCCCGCCACCGACATCAAGTTCTGCGCGATCGACGACCCGACCTGCGAAGCGTGCCAGTGAAAACGGCTCGCGCCTGAAGCAGCAATCGCCGCCTTGTCGATCTTCTCCGACAAGGCGGCGACGCATATGAACAACAGAATCGAGCGGTGATGTGAACGGACACTTTTCTTTTCACGACACCGCTCACATAATCCGCACATTGGAAAACGTATGTTGACCTGGGACGAAGACGTCAAACCCGCATCGCAAGCACCTCTCGCAAGCGGCCTACCCACCGGCCGCGTGGAACCGTCTCCCTCTTTTTCTCCTTCCTCGGTTGCTTCGCCGGCGCTTGCCCCGGTCGCCTCCGCAGCTTCTGCCCCCGCTCCCCGCGCCGCCACCTCGGCCCAGTCCGAGAGCACCCGCCGCGTGTCCGCGGCCGACAAGCGCATCATCAACGGCCAGACCGACGTCAACCAGCTCGTCCCCTTCAAGTACAAGTGGGCCTGGGAGAAGTACCTGGCCACCTGCGCCAACCACTGGATGCCGCAAGAGGTCAACATGACCCGCGACATCGCGCTGTGGAAGGACCCCAACGGCCTGAGCGAAGACGAGCGTCGCATCATCAAGCGCAACCTCGGCTTCTTCGTGACCGCCGACTCGCTGGCCGCCAACAACATCGTGCTGGGCACCTACCGCCACATCACGGCGCCGGAGTGCCGCCAGTTCCTGCTGCGCCAGGCCTTCGAGGAAGCGATCCACACCCACGCCTACCAGTACATCGTGGAGTCGCTGGGCCTGGACGAGTCCGAGATCTTCAACGCCTACCATGAGGTCCAGTCCATCCGTGACAAGGACCAGTTCCTGATCCCGTTCATCGACGCGATCATGGACCCCAACTTCCACACCGGCACCCCGGAAGCCGACCAGAAGCTCCTCAAGAGCCTGATCGTCTTCGCCTGCCTGATGGAAGGCCTGTTCTTCTACGTCGGCTTCACCCAGATCCTGGCGCTGGGCCGCCAGAACAAGATGACCGGCGCCGCCGAGCAGTACCAGTACATCCT
>JACCDG010351833.1_pt1 | contig 23822 bp, 20 predicted proteins | sample 7442471 | NCBI WGS metagenome assembly JACCDG01 (sample SAMN15323444, study PRJNA562643) | freshwater metagenome | isolation source: river surface water | place: USA:Blue River Watershed | collected 2017-08-17 | reverse complement strand
CGGCCGCATCGATCAGCACGACGGCGTCGAACTTCGCGTCCGGGTCCGAATGCAGGGTGCGCCAGTAGTCGACCGCCTGCTCCCAGTGCGGGCCGACCGGGCTGAACGGACGGCCCTTGACGTAATTGATCGTGGTGTCGTCGACGGCGATCATGCCGGCGCGCGCGCCGGCCTCGATCGCCATGTTGCAGACCGTCATGCGGCCTTCCATCGACAGCGCGCGGATGGCCGAGCCGCCGAACTCGATCGCATAGCCGGTACCGCCGGCGGTGCCGATCTTGCCGATCACGGCCAGCACGATGTCCTTGGCGGTGACGCCGGCGCCGAGCTTGCCCTCGACCTGCACCAGCATGGCCCTGGACTTCTTGGCCAGCAGGGTCTGGGTCGCCAGTACGTGCTCGACTTCGGAAGTGCCGATGCCATGCGCCAGGCAGCCGAAGGCGCCATGGGTGGAGGTGTGAGAATCGCCGCACACCACGGTCATGCCGGGCAGGGTCGCGCCCTGCTCCGGGCCGATCACGTGCACGATGCCCTGGCGCTTGTCGCGCATGCTGAAATAGGTCAGGCCATAGGTCTTGGCGTTGTCGTCCAGGGTCTCGACCTGCAGGCGCGAGACCGGGTCGGCGATGCCCTCGGCGCGGTTGGTGGTCGGCACGTTGTGGTCGGCAACGACCAGGTTGGCCGACACGCGCCAGGGCTGGCGTCCGGCCAGCTTCAGGCCGTCAAAGGCCTGCGGGCTGGTGACTTCATGCACCAGATGGCGGTCGATATAAAGAATCGTCGTGCCGTCCTCCTGGGTATTCACCACATGGGACTGCCAGAGTTTGTCGTACAGGGTTTGGGCCATGGCGGGATCGCGCGCAAGGCGCGCCGGATCAGGGAAAACAGCCCAAGATTATGCCATATGGCCGAACAGAAACCCCCGATTTTCCTAGGGGTTTGGGCTTCCGTGCCTAAAAAATCCCGCAGCGCACAAGAAGCCGGGCCCGGTCATGCCGCCCCGGCGGCGGCCTTATTTGACGCGCGCCTGCTGGTACAGCGGCATCACCCGCTCCGAATACGCGGTCAGGTCACGCATGCGCTCGGTCCGTGGCGGGTGGGTGGACATGAATTTGGGCGGCTCATTGCCGCCGACCTCGCCCATTTTCTGCCACAGCGAGATGGCGGCGCGCGGGTCATAGCCGGCGCGGGCGGCCAGTTCCACGCCCATACGGTCGGCCTCGGTCTCGTGGGCGCGCGAATTCGGCAGCCCCAGCAGGCCCTGATAAGCGTATTCCATCCCCTTCTGACCGATCTGGCCGACGCCGACCACGGTTGCAAGGATGGAAATGCCGATGCCGGCCACGGCCTGCTCGGAGGCGCGCTCGCGCGAGTGCTCGCGCAGGGCATGCGCGATCTCGTGCCCCATCACGGCGGCCAGCTCGTCATCGCTGATCTTGAGCTTGTCGATCAGGCCGGTGTAGACGGCGATCTTCCCGCCCGGCATGCACCAGGCGTTGACCTCGGGCGAGCTCAGCACATTGACTTCCCATTTCCAGGCCTGCGCATCGGGCCGGAAAGCCGTGGTCTGGCGGATCAGCTTGTCGGCGATGCCCTTGACGCGGGCAAACTGCGCCGGATCGGGGTTGAGCTTGTCTTTTTTTGCGGCCTCGGCCATCAGCTGCGCATACTGCTTGCTGGCGCTTTGCTCCATCGATTGCGCGGAGACGGCCATGCTCTGCTTGCGGTCGATCCCGACCACGCCGGCCTGGGTGGTCTGCACGGTCTGGCAGGACGACAGCGAGAGACTGACGACGAGGCTGACGGCCAGGCTGGTCGCGACTGTGGCAATCAGGCCTGTCGATCGGCGCGGCAGGCGGGCGATCGACTGGGCCGGCCGGCCTGGCGCCGGCCTCGGCGCGCTGCGTGGGTTGTCCTGTTCTGGTCTCATTCACTTCTCCCGGGCGCGGCCGGCACGACTGCCGGCGGCGCCTGCCAACGATAACTGAATTCGGCCGCGATCCAGCCCAGCAGGCACAAGGCCGCTGCGATCACATAGACCGGACGGGCGCCCAATGTATCCCAGCAGGCCGACATCATCAATCCGCCCACGGAACCGCCCAGCCCGTAGGAGATGCTGATGTACAAGGCCTGGCCGCGCGCCTGCAGCGGCCCGGCAAACCAGCGCTGCATGGTCGCCACCGAGGCCGAATGATGGACGCCGAAGGTGGCCGCATGCAGCACCTGCGCCACCAGCAGCAAGACCAGCGATTCGGCGCCGAGCCCGATCATCAGGAAGCGCACGACGCCGATCGCCAGGCTGGCAATCATCAGCCGGCGCACGCCGAAGCGACGGAACAGCGGCGCCTGCCAGTAGAAGAAGGCGATCTCGGCGATCACGCCCAGCGACCACATCAGCCCGATCACGGTCTTGCTGTAACCGATGTCGGCCAGGTAGAGCGAGTAATACACATACAGCGATGCGTGGGCGGCGATCATCAGGAAGGTAGAGGCGAAGAAGGCGATCACCTCGCGCCGCTGCAGCAGCCGTCGCACCGACGGTGTCTCGTGATGCGCAGGCGCGGCCGCTTCCTCGCGCAGGTTGAGCGCGACCACTGCGACCATGGCCAGCATCACCAGCGAGATCCAGGGCGTCATGCCCACGCCCTGCCAGTCCAGCAGCTGGCCCGAGACCGTGACCAGCACGATGAAGCCGACCGAGCCCCACAGGCGCAGGCGGCCGTAGTGCGTGAGGTCGCCGCGCATGGCCGACAGCATCAGGGCTTCCGACAGCGGGCCCTGCGCGCTGGTGAACAGGTTCAGCACCACCATCAGCATGAAGAAGAAAGCGAAGCTGTCGCCCCAGAACATGCCGCAAAAAACGGCAGCGGCAGCGGCCGAGGTGGCACGCAAGACCAGCACGCGGCGGCTGGTGTGGTCCGCCACCCAGCCCCACAGGTTGGGGCCGACGATGCGCATCACCTGCATCAGCGACATCAGCACGCCGATCTGCGCGGCCGTCAGGCCGCGGTCGGCGAAGTACAGGCTGGCGTAAGGCGAAAAGACGCCGATGTAACCGTAGTAAGCGAAAAAGAACAGCGCGAAGTTCAGCGACTGCTCGGGCTTGCGTCCCATCAGCCGTGTTTGACGTCGCCGTTTTGCGCACGATGGCGCAGCGCATGGTCCATCAGCACCAGCGCCAGCATCGCCTCGGCGATCGGCGTGGCACGGATGCCGACGCAGGGGTCATGGCGGCCGAAGGTCTCGACCATGACCGGATTGCCGTCGCGGTCGATCGAGCGACGCGGGGTGCGGATGCTGGAGGTCGGCTTGATCGCGATCGACACCGTGATGTCCTGGCCGGATGAAATGCCGCCCAGGACACCGCCGGCGTTATTGGTCAGGAAGCCTTCCGGCGTCATCTCGTCGCCATGCTCGGTGCCCTTCTGCGCGACCGAACGGAAACCGGCGCCGATCTCGACACCCTTGACCGCATTAATGCCCATCATCGCGTAAGCGATATCGGCATCGAGCTTGTCGAACAGCGGTTCACCGAGACCGACCGGCACGTTCTGCGCGACCACGTCGATGCGCGCGCCGCAGGAATCGCCATCCTTGCGCAGCTGGTCCATATAGGCCTCGAGCTGCGGAATCAGATCGGCATTGGCGGCAAAGAAGGGGTTGGCCGGCACATGCTGCCAGTCCTGGAAGGGAATCGCGATCTCGCCCAGCTGGCTCATGCAGCCCCGGAACACGGTGCCGTACTGCTGCTGCAGCCATTTTTTCGCGACGGCAGCGGCGCCGACCACGGGCGCGGTCAGGCGCGCGGACGAGCGCCCGCCGCCGCGCGGATCGCGGATGCCGTACTTCTGGAAATAGGTAAAGTCTGCATGTCCGGGACGGAAGCGGTCGACGATGTTGCCGTAGTCATGGCTGCGCTGGTCCTGGTTGCGGATCAGCAGGCCGATCGGCGTGCCGGTGGTCTTGCCTTCATAGACGCCCGACAGGATCTCGACGGTATCGGGCTCCTGGCGCTGCGTCACATGGCGCGAGGTGCCGGGACGGCGACGGTCGAGGTCGTGCTGGATGTCGGCCTCGGTCAGCGGCATGCCGGGCGGGCAGCCGTCGATCACGCAGCCGATCGCGGGACCATGCGATTCGCCGAAGGTGGTGACGGTGAAGAGCTTGCCTATCGTATTGCCGGACATGTCGGGACGCGCTGAGAGGGATTCGAAGCCGCCATTCTACCAGCCGGCGCTGCGCCAGCCTGCCCCTTTCAGGCTGCTGACCGCACCAGCCTGCTGCACCAGCCTGCCGCCGAGCCAGAGCGAACCAAGGCGGCCTAAGGCGACAAGCCCCGGGCCGGTGCCAGCCAGTCCAGCAGCGCGCGTGGATACTCGGGCTGGCGCACGCACAGCACCGCCAGCAGCACGCCATTGGCCACGGCGGTGAACAGGAAGAGCTGCGGCACCGACAGCCCTGCCTGCAACAGCACCATGGCCAGCAAGGCGGCGACCACCATGAACAAGGCGTTCAGGATGTTCATGCCACCGATGGTGCGCGACAGATGCGAGCGCTCGGAGCGGGTCTGGATCAGCGCAAACAGCGGCACCACGAACAGGCCGCCGGCCATGCCGAGCAAGGCGCAATCGGCTGCAATCCGCAGGCCTTCGGCGTAGGACAGCAAGTCGATGCCGACCGCGATCCACGGCAAGGGCGCGATGGCTGAAAAATACAGGTCGATGCCGAACACCGTCAGCGCCAGCGCGCCGGCCGGCACCAGCCCCAGCTGCAGCTTGCGGCCGGACAGTTTTTCGCAGGCCAGCGAGCCCACGCCTATGCCCAGCGAAAAAGCCGTGAGCAGGATCACGAACACGACAGGCTCGCCGTGCAGGACGTCGCGCGCGAAGACCGGGAATTGCGCCAGCAGCATCGCGCCATAGAACCAGAACCAGGAGTTGGCCAGCATCGCGGTGAACACCGTGCGATTGGCCGCTGAAAAACGCAGGTTGCGGGCAATCTCGGTGAAGGGATTGCGGCTGATCCGCAGCGCCGGGTCGGCTGCCGGCGTGACCGGCACCGCTCGCGCGCACAACCAGCCGGAGGCGGCCACCGCGACCGTGGCCACCATGATGAAAGCGGTGCCGTGCCGGCCCGAGGTGACCAGCATCGCGCCGCTCAGTTGCCCGGTCAGGATGCCGACGAAGGTGCCCATCTGCACCATGCCATTACCGCCCACCAGTTCTTGCGGCGACAGGTGCTGCGGCAGGTAGGCATGCTTGATCGGGCCGAACAGGGTCGAGTGCAGACCCATGCCGACCACGGCCGCGATCAGGATGCCGAGGTCGTGCGTGACCCAGCCGATGCCGGCAAAGGCCATCAGCGCGATCTCGGCCACTTTGACCCAGCGCATCAGCGTCGCTTTTTCGTATTTGTCGGCGATCTGGCCGGCGCTGGCCGAGGCCAGCATGAAGGGCAGGATGAACAGGCCGGCGATCAGGTTGTTCAGCAGGCCGACCGGCAGCTCGGTCCATGAGGCCGCATCGAAGGTGATGACCGTGACCAGCGCCGTCTTGAACAGGTTGTCGTTGAATGCACCGAGGAACTGGGCGCCGAAGAAAGGCGCGAAGCGGCGCTGCACGAGCAGCGCAAACTGGCTGGAGGCTGGCAAAGGTTCACCCTTGACGATGCGCGGCGGCACGGAAGGTGCCGCCGTCGTTGCGCATTGTAATGGCGCAGGCGCGAGCGGATGCGGCGAAAATTATTCTTCGGTTTCGGCCGGCCAGTCGCGGATATAGGCCTTCAACATCTTGTTCTCGAAGCTTTGCGCCTCGAACACGGCCTTGGCCACGTCATAGAAGGACATCACGCCCATCAGCGTGCCGTCCTGCTCGAGCACCGGCACGTAACGCGCATGGCGCTCCAGCATCAGGCGGCGGATTTCGTTGATCTCGGTATCCGGCGAAATCGTCATGATGTTCGAGGCCATGTGCTCGCCGACCGTGCCAACGGCGATGGTGCCATTGTTCTTGTCGATGGCGCTGATGACTTCACGGAAGCTCAGCATGCCCTGCATCTTGCCTTCCTTCATCACGACCAGCGAACCGACGTCGCGCTCGGCCATGATGTTGATGGCTTCCAGCAGCGGCATCTCCGGCGGTGCCGTATAGAGAATCTTGCCCTTGAGCTTAAGGATCTCGGAAACTTTCATGTCACCCTCCGTCTTCTTGTGCAGCGCCCTGTCCCCTGTCGCATGACAGTGCACTGATCTTGGCGTCCTGATCTTGGCGTCTTGTCCGGCCACCTTGGTATGGTCACCCCCAGATGCACTCTAGCTGACTCATGCCAAAAAAGCCAGTCAAAGCCCCCGCCGCAGTACGCGGCAACAGCACACTGCGCTCGGCTCCCGCCCCCTATAATCGTGCTTCCAACAAAACAACATGCCCACTGGAGACGCCCCGCCCATGAGCGAGCCCACCTACCCCGGCTTTGACACGCTGTCGCTGCATGCCGGCGGCGCCCCGGACCCGGCCACCGGCGCGCGCGCCACGCCGATCTACCTGTCGACTTCATTCGTTTTCCGCGATTCCGACCATGCGGCCTCGCTGTTCAACATGGAACGCTCGGGCCATGTGTATTCGCGCATCTCGAACCCGACCAATGCCGTGCTGGAAGAAAGGATCGCCGCGCTCGAAGGCGGCGTGGCTGGCATCGCGGTGGCCAGCGGCCAGGCGGCGCTGCACCTGGGGCTGGCGACGATTGCCGGCGCCGGCTCCCATGTGCTGGCCTCGCGCGCCCTGTATGGCGGCTCGCAGAACCTGCTCGGCTACACGATGAAGCGCTTCGGCATCGACACCACCTTCATCGACCCGCGCGATACCGATGCCTGGCGCGCCAACATCCGGCCCAACACCAAGGTGCTGTTTGCCGAGACCCTGGGCAACCCGGGGCTGGACGTGCTCGACATCGAAAAAGTCGCCGCCATCGCGCATGAACACCATCTGCCGCTGATGGTGGACTCCACCTTCACCACGCCCTACCTGCTGAAACCGATCGAACACGGCGCCGACCTGGTCTTCCATTCGGCGACCAAGTTCCTGTGCGGCCACGGCACCGCAGTGGGCGGCTTGCTGGTCGATGGCGGCACCTTCGACTGGCAGGCGGCCCACGACCAGACCGGCCGCTTTGCCGAACTGTGCGAGCCCTATGACGGTTTCCATGGCATGGTGTTCTCGGAAGAATCGACCGTCGCACCGTTTGCGCTGCGCGCGCGGCGCGAAGGCCTGCGCGATTTCGGCGCAGTCATGAGCCCGCACAATGCCTTCGCCATCCTGCAGGGCGTCGAGACCCTGAGCCTGCGCATGGACCGGCACGTGGCCAATGCGCGCAAGGTGGTGGAATTCCTGGTCGCGCATCCGGCGGTCGAATCGGTCTCCTATCCCGAACTGCCGGACCATCCCGACCATGCGCTGGCCCGGCGCTTGCTGCCCAAGGGCTGCGGCGCGGTGTTCTCGTTCGCGCTCAAGGGCGACCGCGCCGCCGGCCGCCGTTTCGTCGAATCGCTGCAATTGTTCTCGCACCTGGCCAATGTCGGCGATGCGAAGTCGCTGGTGATCCATCCGGCCTCGACCACCCACTTCCGGGTGCCGACCGAACAATTGGCGGCGTCGGGCATCCGCGAAGGCACGATGCGGCTGTCGGTCGGCCTCGAGGATGTGGACGACCTGATCGATGACCTCAAGCGCGGGCTGAAAGCTGCCCAGAAAGGGGCCTGAGATGGAATTCACGATCCAGGGCCAGACCGCCTATGCCTACACCGGCGGCAAGACTTTCGACCCAGCCTTGCCGAGCGCCGTCTTCATCCACGGCGCGCAGAACGACCATTCGGTCTGGGGCTTGCAGACCCGCTATTTCGCGCATCACGGTTTCTCCGTGCTGGCGGTCGACCTGCCCGGCCATGGCCGCAGCACAGGGGATGCGCTGGCCAGCGTCGAAGCAATGGCCGACTGGCTGAATGCCCTGCTGGACAGCGCCGGCGTTCAGCGCGCGGTCCTGATCGGGCACAGCATGGGCTCGCTGGTGGCCATCGAAGCGGCGGCGCGCCAGAGCGCGCGCGTGGCCGGCGTGGCGCTGGTCGGCACCGCTTATCCGATGAAGGTCTCGTCGGCGCTGCTGGACACCGCGCGCGACCGTGAGCCAGCGGCCATCGACATGGTCAACATCTGGTCGCATTCGTCGATTGCGCAAAAGCCGTCGGCGCCCGGTCCGGGCTTTTATGTGCCGGGGGGCAGCCGCCGGCTGATGCAGCGCATCTCGCAGATCAATCCGGCGCAGGTGTTTTACACCGACTTTTCAGCCTGCAATGCGTATGCGAATGGCGAGCAGGCGGCCGCCACGCTGGCATCCCGGCCCTGCGCGACACTGTTCTTGCTCGGCAAAAAAGATCTGATGACGCCAGCCAAAGCGGCCGCGACGCTGATCGGCAAGCTGCCGCAGTCGCAAGTCGTCCAGCTCGAGGCTTGCGGCCATGCACTGATGGCCGAACAGCCCGATCAGGTGCTGGACACGCTGTTCCGGTTTGCCATCGGCGCGCTGAAGTAAGCCGCCAGCGACGTCGCCAGTCCGCGCCCGACCATTTGCTCGACGCGCTCGGCCAGTGCCGAGTGCGGCATGGGCGCGAACGCGAAACGCCGGAACACATCGGCCAGCGTCAGCTGTTCCGGATTGGCCAGCCAGGCCCAGCGTTCCTGGCGCAGCTGCGAGCGGCGGCGCAGCCGCAGCCCGGGCGGCCGTTCGGAACGGATGCGGCCGACCCAGCCGGCTTCCAGCATCCGCTGCAAGAGACTTTCGGATTCCTCGAAACCGAGATGGGTCAGCTCGCGGATTTTCAGCGCATCCACCGCCGCATGGCTGGCCCGCGCATCGATCAGCACCTTGATCACTGCCATCGCATCGAGGAAGGCGCTGCCCGGCGCCGCGCTGTGCCACCAGCGCTCATAGCGCACGACCGGCAGGGCCGCCGCCACCGCCGCACCCAGCAGCGTGATCAGCCAGAACAGGTAAATCCAGATCAGGAAAATCGGAATGGTCGCCAGCGCGCCATAGATCGCCCGATAACCGCCGCCCAAATTGATCGAGAACGCAAAACCGCGTCGCGTGATCTCGAACGCAATCGCGGCCACCAGTCCGCCGGTGGCGGCTTCGCGCCAGTCGACGAAGCGGTTCGGCACCGTAAGGTATAGCAGCGAGAAGGCCAGCGTCGATAGCGAGATCGAGACCAGCAGCGTGAAGCCCGAGCGCAGCACATTCCAGTCGCGCGACACGGTCGGGCTCAGCGGCAGCAATTCGGACGCCGCCGTCACCGAGGCGCCGATCAGCAGCGGGCCGACAGTCATGATCGCCCAGTAGATCATCATGCGCTGGAGGAAAGGCCGTGTCGTGTTCACGCGCCAGATATTGTTCAGCGTTCGATCGACCGTGCCGAACATCATGATGGCCGTCACGATCAGGAAAATCGCCCCCAAGGCCGACAGGCGACTGGCTTTCGACGCGAACTGGCTCAGGTAGTCGAGGATGGTGTTGGCTATGCCCTTGGGCATCAGCGACTGCACGAAATAGGCTTCCAGCGATTCGCGGAAGGTAGTGAACAGCGGGAAGGTGGTGAAGATCGCAAAGGCGATCGTCAGCACCGGCACCAGCGCCAGCACCGTGGTGAACGTCAGGCTGCCGGCAACCTCGGGCAGGCGCTCTTCGCGCAGGCGGCGCATCACGAAATGCAGCAGGTCGAGCACCTGCACGCGCGTCCAGCGGGCGGCGGGCCGGGCGGACGGTGCGGACACCGGCGACGACGGGGCTGCGGCGGGTGGGGACCCGGGTGTGGACGAGGACGGGGACGCGGGCGGGGACGACTGGCTCATCGCCCCTATAATACCAAGCCATGTCCCCACCTACGCTCAAACTGCTGGTGCTTTACTACTCGCGCAATGGCGCCACGCGCAAGCTTGCCGAGTACATCGCCCAGGGTATCGAATCCTGTGCCGGCTGCGAAGCCGTGCTGCGCACCGTGCCCGCGGTCTCCACGGTGACCGAAGCGACCGAGCCGGCCGTGCCGTCTGCCGGCGCGCCCTATGTCGAATTGGCCGACCTGCAGGAATGCGCCGGCCTGGCGCTGGGCTCGCCCACGCGTTTCGGCAACATGGCGGCCAGCCTCAAGTACTTCCTTGATGGCAGCGGCGGCGAATGGCTGTCCGGCACGCTGGCCGGCAAGCCCGCCTGCGTGTTCACTTCCACCGGCAGCCTGCATGGCGGCCAGGAAAGCACGCTGCTGTCGATGATGCTGCCCCTGATGCACCACGGGATGCTGATGCTCGGCCTGCCCTACACCGAGAGCGCGCTGATGACCACCGCCTCCGGCGGCTCGCCCTATGGCGCGACCCACTGGTCGGGCATCAATGGCGACCAGCCGATTTCCGACGACACCCGCACGCTCGCCATTGCCCTCGGCAAGCGGCTGGCCCACACCGCAAGAAAGCTGGCCGCATGACGCTGACGCCCTTCCAGCAACGCCTGCATCAACTCGCCGTCACCAGCCTGGTCGGCCTGATCATTCTGTGCGTGCTGTGGGAACTGGTGCTGGCGCCGCTGCGCCCCGGCGGTTCGTGGATGGTGATCAAGGCACTGCCGCTGCTGCTGCCGCTGGCCGGCACCCTTCGACGCAACATCTACACGATGCAGTGGGCAGCGATGATGATCCTGCTGTACTTCACCGAAGGCGTGGTGCGCGCCTGGAGCGAGCGCGGCCTGTCGCAGGGACTGGCGACCGCCGAGATCGTGCTCTCGTCGGCCTATTTCTTCTGCGCGATCTTTTTCCTGCGGCCTTACAAGCGTGAAGCCAGGCGCCTGGCCCGGCAGGCCATCGACAAGGCGGCCGAGCTCCATGAACGCTGACCCGCGCCAGCCAGGTCGCGGTGACGGTGATGCTGGTGACAGCGCCGGCGCCGGCGCCAGCGACAACACCAATGCCGCCTTCCTGAGCGCCTGCGCGGCCGTGGTCGGCCCGGCCAACCTGCTGGCCGGCGACGACATGGCGCGCTACCTGACCGACTGGCGCGGCCGGTTTACCGGCCAGGCGCGTGCCGTCGTGCGACCTGCCGATACCGAGCAAGTGGCAGCCATCGTCAGGCTCTGCAACGACTACCGCGTGCCCATCGTCCCGCAGGGCGGCAATACCGGCCTGGTGCTGGGCAGCGTGCCCGATGCCAGTGGCCGGGCCATCGTGCTGTCGCTGGCGCGGATGAACCGCATCCGTCAGGTCGACCCGGTCAATGACACGCTGACTGCCGATGCCGGCTGCCTGCTGCAGCAAGTGCAGGAAGCGGCGGCTGCGGCCGGACGCCTGTTCCCCTTGTCGCTGGCGTCCGAAGGCAGCTGCACGCTGGGCGGCAACCTGTCGACCAATGCCGGCGGCACGGCCGTGCTGCGCTACGGGAACGCGCGCGAGCTGGCGCTGGGGCTGGAAGTGGTGACCGCCGATGGCCGCATCTGGGACGGGCTGCGCGGCCTGCGCAAGGACAACACCGGCTATGATTTGCGCGACCTGTTCATCGGCGCCGAAGGCACGCTGGGCATCATCACCGGCGCTGTCGTGAAACTGTTTGCGCAGCCGGCCGCCCGTGTGACGGCGCTGTTTGCACTGAATACCCCGCGCGATGCGCTGTCGCTGCTGATGCTGGCGAAGGAGCGCTGTGATGCCGCGCTGACCGGCTTCGAACTGATCTCGGCGTTCTGCCTGCAGCTGGTCGAAAAGCACTTCCCTGCACTGCATTCGCCGTTTGCCGCGCGCCATCCGCAGTATGTGTTGCTGGAACTGTCGGATGCGGAATCCGAAGCCCATGCCGCTGCACTGCTGGAAGCGGTGGCCAGTGACGCGATGGCGCAAGGCTGGGTGCAAGACGCGGTGGTCGCCAGTTCGCTGGCGCAATCGGCGTCGATGTGGGCACTGCGCGAGCATATCTCGATGGCGCAGGCGGCCGAAGGCAAGAACATCAAGCACGACATCGCGCTGCCGATCTCGTGCATCGCCGACTTCATCGATGAAACCGATGCCTTGCTGCAGCAGGCTTTCCCTGGCTGCCGGATGGTGAGCTTCGGGCATCTGGGCGATGGCAACCTGCATTACAACGTCTCTGCCCCCGACGGGCAGGACGATGCCGTTTTCCTGCAACAGCAGGCGGCAGTGAACCAGTGCGTGCACGAGCAGGTGCACCAGTTCGGCGGCTCGATTTCGGCCGAGCACGGACTGGGCGCGCTCAAGCGCGAGGAAATACGACGCTACAAATCCGGGACTGAGATGGACATGATGATGGCCATCAAGCGGGCACTCGATCCGCATAACCTGATGAATCCCGGCAAAGTGCTCTGAGCGCACACGCCGTGCCGGCTCGCAGCCGGCGCGCTTGCGTACAGGGCTTGCCGGTCAAGGAGCCCCGATGAACAAGTGTCCCTGTACCGCGTGGCTGGTGCTGCGTTGCCGGCATCTCCACCGCGTCGCCGGACCGGCGGCCGCACTGATACCTGCATTGCCGGTCGTGCTGCTACTGCTGGCGACCGCGCAACCAGCCAGCGCGGTTTACCGCTGCGATGGCGATGGCAAGATCAGCTATGCCGATCTGCCCTGCCCCGGTGCGGCGCCGGTCCGGATCGACGCGCCGCCACCTTTGTCGCCCTCCTCACCGCCTACTTCACGGCCAGCCTCGCAAACAACAGCAACGCCTGACTCGCACCAGCGGCAAGCAGTGGAACTGGCGCGGCTGCAACAACTGCGCGAACTCAGGGAGCGGCAGGATCAACGCCTGCGCGATCTCGCCGCACGCGGCGCGGCAGCCCGCGACAAGAAATGCCGGTCATTGCAATTGCAGATGCGTTGGCGCGAAGAAGATGTACGCGATGCCAGCTTGCGCCATGAAGCTCAGGCACGCAAGCGGCTGCGACGCACCGAGGAACGCTACCGCGACGAATGCAGGTAGCAGGCGCAGCTAGCAGGTAGCAGGTAGCAGGCCCCGCGGTGCCGACAAGTCCGTGTGCCGACGTGTCTGTGTGCCGATGCATCGGTGTGCCCGTGCCGCTGTACACCGATGCGCCGGCGCTCAGCGAACGCGGAAGGCCTGCACCGATGCCATCAGCCCGCCCGATTGCTGTGCCAGGCTTTCGGCGGCCGCCGCCGCCTGTTCGACCAGCGCCGCATTCTGCTGCGTGCCCTCGTCGATATGCGTAATCGCGCGGTTGACCTGATCGATACCGGCGCTTTGTTCGCGACTGGCCGCACTGATCTCGCCAATGATGTCGGATACCCGAGAGACACCCTGCATCACCTGCTCCATCATCGCGCCGGCTTCCGCCGCCAGCGCACTGCCTTCGCTGATCCTGCCGGCCGAATCGGTGATCAGGACATTGATCTCTTTTGCGGCCGCAGCGCTGCGCGCCGCCAGCGCGCGCACTTCGGTGGCCACGACCGCAAAGCCGCGTCCCTGTTCACCGGCACGGGCGGCTTCCACGGCGGCGTTGAGCGCGAGGATATTGGTCTGGAAGGCGATGCCATCGATGACGGTAATGATGTCGGCCATGTGGCGCGCCGATGCATCGATGGCCGACATCGTCGACACCACGCGCGAGACCATCACGCCGCCCTGCGAGGCCATCTCCGATGCCGATGCCGCCAGCTGGTTGGCCTGGCCGGCATTGTCGGCATTGTGGCGTACGGTCGAGGTCAGCTCTTCCATCGACGACGCGGTTTCTTCGACGCTGGCGGCCTGGGCCTCGGTACGGGAAGACAAATCCTTGTTGCCGGCCGCGATCTGGGTGGAGGCCGTCACGATCTGGTCGCAGCCTTCGCGTACCTGCAGCACGACGCGCGACAAGCCTTCACTGATGCCATTCATTGCCTGCGCCAGCTGACCGATCTCGTCGTTCTGGCGAGTGTCCATCCGCGCCGTCAGGTCGCCGGTGGCGATGCGCTGGGCCACTGCGCCGGCTTCGGACAGCGGCCGGGTGATCATCTGGCGTATCGCCACATACAGCAGCACCGCGACCACCGCCAGCGCCAGCGCCACGGCCAGCAGATACATGTTGCGCAGGGCCGTGAATTCCTGCGTGATCTCTTCGGTATAGGCACCGCCGGCAACCACCCAGCCCCATTCCTTGACTTCCTGGTAGGCCACCACTTTTTCACGTGCCGTGGTCTCGCCTTTTTCCTTGTTGATCCACGGGTAGCGAATCACGCCCTGCCGCTTCTCCAGCATCTCGCGGATAAAGGTCTTGCCATCGCTGTCTTTGGCTTCAAGAATGTTTTGCCCTTCCTTCGCCGGATGCACCAGCAGCGTGCCCAGCGATTTGCCGGGACGACCATCCAGCACATAGAAGTAACCGGTGTCCCCCACTTTCAGTGCGCGGATCTTGTCTTTCAGGATGGCCATGTCAGCGCTGATGTCGACGCCCACGAACAAGGCGCCGATGACGCTGCCCTGCCGGTCGCGCACCGGCTCATAAGCAGTGATGACGTCCTTGCCGAACAGCTGGGCAATGCCGCGATAGGCTTTGCCCGACGACAGCAGCGCATGGGCCGGGTGCTGAAGGTCGAGCACGGTACCGATGGCCCGCTCGCCGCTTTCCTTTTTCAGCGAGGTCGAGACGCGAATGAAATCGGCGCCGCTGCGCACGAAGATGGTGGCCACCACGCCGGTTCGTTCGGTGAAACGGTCGGGCAGGGTGAAATCGCCGTTCAATACGCTGCTGCCGTGCCGGATGACCGGCGTGGCCCTGCCGCCGACCTCGATGGTCCGACTGTTGTCGAGCGCCAGCGCTTCGGTAAAGCTGGCGCCAAACATGGTCGAGAAACGCTGCACCGAGCTGGTGACGCCCTGGTTGAACATCTCGACCATGTCGGCCACTTCCCTGGCCTGGTCGGCCACATGGTCGACGGCGCGCCCTTCCAGTAGCCGCGACGTGGAATAGCCAATGCCCCCGACCAGGATGGCCAGGATCACTCCCACCATCAGGAAGGTCATCAGGGTGAGCTTGGCGCCTATGCCCCAGGCGCTGGGGCTGCGTGATGTCGTCATGGATGGCCCGTGCGTCAGTGTGAAAGTAAGGGTGAGCTGTCTACGGCAGGACGCCGGTGGAATTGACCTTGAATCCATCAGGGGATAACAGGTCCGTTGGCTGAAAGCTTAGCGAGGCCCGCCGAGAGCCCATCACCGGAACTGACGCGCAATCCGCTCGCATTTGTGTCGCTCGCATTTGTGTCGCTACATTTGTGTCGCTGCATTTGAGTCGCTGCGGATGGGCCGCAGCACGGGACTGCGGCTAGAGGCGGGCGAGCTGGCCGCGATGAGCGACTTGTTAAATATAATCGCCAGATCGTTATCAAATGCCTATTTCAAGTCGGGATTTCATCACTAAAACCTGCCGCCCTCGACTGCAGTCGCACCAATTTCGTGCATGAAAGCAAATTCCCTAAAGCTTCAGATTTTGCTTCCGAAATACATGGCATGACTCTGTCCGTTCAACTCTCCGGAAGCTGGCTGGCCAACAGGCTGGGCACGGCTGCGACCTCGTCGCTGGATGGGAATGACACGAAGATTACCAATATAGCAAGCTCGGAAATACAGAAGGCAACGGCGAATGCGGTCGAACTGTCGCTGGCCGACACCTCCTGGCTGGTGCTGAAAGACCGGGTCAGCCAATGGTCGAGCATGGTATCGGTGGTGCAGGTCGCCTCTTCCGACCTGGAAGGGATCGCCGGCTACCTGCAGAACATCAAGGCCGGCCATGAAGCGCTCGGCCAGCTTGTGCAAGGCACGCAGGCACATACCGAACAGTTGGCCCAGCTCGCCGAACTGGAGACCTCGCTTTCCGATTTCATCGGGCGTCGCAGCATCACGATGTCCGACATCTCCCTGATGTCCTCCGACGGCAGCCTGGGCGCATCCTATTTCCAGGCACTGGATATCGATGCCGGCACCGCCAGCAGCGACCAGGACACCTTCGCAGTGCTTGAAGTGGACATGGGCGAGGTGCTGACCTCGACACACGCCGCTGATGGCTGCCCGATCTGCCAGGCACAGGCAGCGGCGGCGGCAGGCGCGGGCGGCGCCGATTATGCCAACATGGGCGTCAGCGCCCCCGTGACAGACGCTGCGCCGGCCACCAACACCGTCAACGTGACGGGCGCGACGACCAAGGGCGCGTCCGGCCAGAGCTATATCGAGGCGCTGCGCAAGGGCTACATCTGGGACTTGTCGGCCGGCGAGACCGTCAGCTATTCGTATTACACCGGCAGCGTGGCGTACGATGCCACCGCTTATGCCGGCGTCACCTACAACGCACCGGCAGCGGCGACGGCGATTTCGGCTGCCAACCAGCTCTTGCTCGACCAGGCCTATGCGGCCTGGGATACCGTTGCGCCCTTCACCCTCGAAAAAGTGACCGAATCCGGCACTGCGGTCGGCGAATTGCGTAACGCGTACACCACCTCGACCTACGCCGCCGCCGGCTCGGCCGCCTATGCGTACTACCCGAATTCCTCAGTGCTGGGCGGCGACACCTGGTATGTGGTCAGCGAGGCGACCAATGGTGATTTCACGCCCGGCACCTATGGCTATCTGACGGCACTGCACGAGATCGGCCATTCGCTCGGCCTCAGTCACCCGTTCGACGGTGGATCGGCGACCGGTGCCACGCTCGCCGGAGCGGTCGATATCCAGCGTAACACCGTGATGACCTATACCCAGATGGATCGCAACCGTTACTGGGTCAGCAACGGTGCAGGCGGTCTCACTGCGAAAGCCTTTTATGCGATCACGCCCGGCCTGTACGACGTGGCGGCCATCGAATACCTGTACGGGCAGTCGACGACGACCAATGCGACCAACACGGTCTACAACTGGAGCGCATGGACGGCCGACAATCCGTTGATTTTCCGTACCGTGGTCGACAGCGGCGGCGCAGATACTTTCGATGCATCGAACCAGAGCCGCCGCAGCACGATCGATCTGACACCAGGCACCTACTCGTCGATCGGGGTGTACACCGAGGCCGAACAGGAAGCCTATTGGTCCACGACCTTGGGCGGCAGCATCGATATCCCCTCGCAGTATCTGTATACCGGCGTCGACAACGTCGCCATCGCTTTCAGCGCGACGATTGAAAATGCGATCGGCGGCGCTGGCAACGACACCATCACCGGCAACACTGCCAGCAACGCGCTCAAAGGGAATGCCGGCAATGACACGATCGATGGCGGCGCCAGCACCGACACGGCCGTCTTCAGCGGTGCAAAGGCCGGCTACACCATCACCAGCAACGGCGGCACCCTCACCGTGGTGGACACCGACCTCACGAACGGCAACGATGGTACGGATACCCTGACCAACATCGAATTCCTCGAATTCTCGGACCTGACCTACGACGTCAACGCCACCACGACGGCAGCAACGACGACCGGCGCGATCGCCGCCGCCACCGCCGGTGCGGCGACGGCGGCCAATCCGGCAGCGGGTGGCGCTACAGCCAGTACCGAAGGAGGGGGCGGTGGTGGCGGGCGCGGCGGCGGCGGGGGCGGTGCAGGCGGCAGCGGCTTTGATACCAGCACGGCGATCGGCAGGCGCAATCTGGCGCGCTACAAGGCGGCCGTTGCAGCCGAGCGTTACGCGCAGCGTGCCGCGGAAAAGGGCGACATGGCCCCGGCGCACCTGCTGAACACGACAAAAAATGCCGCTGTTGAAGCCGAAAGCGCGCGCCAGGCGTCGGTGCTGAACACCGCGCTGGCTCATGTCGCCGAGCAGCGATCGGCCGTTGCCAAACTGGCCAGGGCGCTGTACCAGGAATCGAACCTGTTCAAGGACAGTTCGGTGTCGTTCAAGACCATGATCGACAGTGTCGACACCGCCAGAGAAGTCACCGCCACGACGGCGGATGCGCTGTCGACCGCCAGTCCGGCAACCAGGGCCGGCATCGCCAATACCTCAGCTGCCGCGGTCAGTACCTTGCTGGGCTGATCCCCGGTGCATGGTGGCCGCTGCACGGCAGACGCCGGCACTCGTCATCCCCAATGGTTCATCAGGTCGTGGCATCCGGCGGCCTCAGACCGGGTCGAGATGGGTCATCACGTCCAGCACCGGCAGCGCAGCCTTGACGCGGCGAGCGGCCTCGAACGCGATGTCATGGCCGGCGCGTACGGTGGCTTCACCGTCGACCTCGATGTGGACATCGACCATGATCATGTCGCCCATCTTGCGGGTCTTGAGGTCGTGCACGCCGCGCACGCCGGGGGTGGCGCAGAGGATGTCTTGGACCTGTCGGTACTCGTCTGCCGAGACGGCGTGATCCATCAGGTCATGCAAGGCGACCCAGCCGAATTCCCAGCCCATCTTCAGCACCAGCAGGCCGACCACCAGCGCGCCGATGGCGTCCAGTACCGGGTAGCCCGCCAGCGCGCCGACGATGCCCAGCGCCACCACCAGCGATGAGGCCGCATCCGAGCGCGCATGCCAGGCATTGGCCACCAGCATGGACGAGCGCACGCGCTCGGCCACGGCCAGCATGTAGCGGAACAGGATCTCTTTCGACACGAGCGCTGCCAGCGCCACGTACAGCGCCAGCCATTGCACCGGCACCACCGACGGATGGATCACCTTGTTGGCGGCATTCCACACCATCGCGGCGCCGACCAGCAGCAGGGACAGGCCGAGGAACAGCGAGGCTGCCGTCTCATAGCGCTGATGCCCGTACTGATGGTCGTCATCGGCGCCCTTGTGACTGTGACGGTTCGCGAGCAGCACGACGAAATCGGCCAGCAGGTCCGACAGCGAGTGAATGCCGTCAGCAATCAGGCCCTGGGAGCCGGCCAGCACGCCCGTCACGACCTGGGCGGCGGACAGGCAGAGGTTGACTGCGGCACTGATCAGCGTGCTCTTGTTGGCCGCTTGCTGGCGCTCGGCCAGCTGCGACGCGTCCTCGGGCTCGGCAGTGGCCGGCCGCAGCACAGACTCAGGTGGCACTGTCGTCGGCTTCCACGATCACGGGCGGGCGAGCCGGGCCAAAATGCTTGTACATGTGGTCGAACAGTTCATCGAGCAATTCAACGTTCGCAACGTAGACCTTGTTGTTCTCGCGCGACTTGACCGATACCAGCTCCAGTCCCATCAGGGATTCGAGCTGCTTGGAGACGGCAGCGGCGCCGAGCTCGATGCGGGCGGCAATGTCGAGCATTTCCACGCCGTCGGTATCGGCATCAAGCAGGCATTTGATGATTTGTACGCGCTCTTCGATCGACATCGCACCGAGATAACGCGCAATCTGTTTGGCTTCCATGGTCGTGCTGAGCTCAAGTACGGTGATAAAGCATTATTAGATCATAGCCGGGAAGCAGCCCCGGCTTGCGGCGCCGGCCCGGTGGGGGTGCCGCGCCTGGCGATCACTGCGACTTCAGGCCCTTGAGGTGCTGCGCAATCTTGCGCGACGCTTCCTCTTGCTCGTCGAGCTGGTGGGCGGTGGCTGCCGCGGTCGACTGCAGATTGGCGATGCGCTGTTGCAGCGCGCTCGGCGCGTGCCAGAGGATGGAGTCATCCACCTTCAGCTCTAACTCGGGTTCGGGCGCAGGCGCGGCAGCGGGCACCGCCATCGGCACCGGCACCGGGACCTGCACCGGCATCTCCGCCTGTATTTCTGCGCCCGGTGATGCCGGCTCGGCGGCAGGCGCCGGCTGCGCGGCCTGCGGATTGAGCGCGGGGGCTGGCTTTCTGGTTTGGGGGCTGGGCGAGATCCGAGCCATCTCGGGCTCGCGGTCGCTCTGGAAAATCTGGCTCTCTTCGGACATGGCTCTCGCTTTCGGCAACCTTGGCTCGCAAAACGCATGCACAAATTGGCAATGCCGGCCGGCGCTGTTGATGCCGTTCATTATCGCCGGTATCGGCTGATACCGATGGCGAAATCAACCTGGCAATGAGACGCACCGGCAATGAGACGCAAGCAGTGGCCTGCCCAGCAGGAGTCGAACCTGCGACCTACGGCTTAGAAGGCCGTTGCTCTATCCAGCTGAGCTATGGGCAGTGCGGACGGCCTGCCCGGCAGCTGCGGCGAGGCCGAAGGGGAAAAACAATGAAAAACGGGTTGTCGTGGACAACCCGTTTTTGTTTGACTGGTCGGAGTACAAGGATTCGAACCTTGGACCCCCTGCTCCCAAAGCAGGTGCGCTACCGGGCTGCGCCACACTCCGAATAACCGAATTATAACCGATGGCCGCGAGCGCCACCCGGCAAAGTTGCAATTCCGGTCAAACCGGGATGCAAGAGGCCATCTGCTGGGCCAGCTGCTGCGCCAGTTTGGCGTCGCGCGCCTCGACCATGACCCGCACCAGCGGCTCGGTGCCCGATGGGCGGATCAGCACCCGGCCTTCCTTGCCGAGCGTGCCTTCGGCTTTTGCCTTGGCCGCCACCAGGTCTTTGCTGGCTTGCCAGTCAAAGCCCGCCGGAACTCGCACATTGAGCAGGGTCTGAGGCCAGAGCTGCATGTCGGCCGTGATGTCGGCCAGGGTCTTGCCGCTGCGGCGCAGGGCCGACAGCAGCTGGAGCGCGGAAATGATGCCATCGCCGGTGGTGTGCTTGTCGAGGAACAGCAGGTGGCCGGAGCCTTCGCCGCCGACTTCCCAGCCGCGCTCGAGCAGCATTTCCAGCACATAGCGATCGCCCACCTTGGCGCGCGCAAAACCGACGCCCATGTCGGCCAGCGCCGATTCGACGGCCATGTTGGTCATCAGCGTGCCGACGGCGCCGGCGATGCCGCCATTGGCCTGGCGATCTTTCACCATCACATACAGCAGCTCGTCGCCGTTGTAGATACGGCCGGCCGCATCCACCATCAGCAAGCGGTCGGCGTCGCCATCGAGCGCGATGCCGAGGTCGGCGCCATGCTGCCTGACCGCTGCCGACAGGGTCTCGGGATGGGTCGCGCCATGGCCGTCATTGATGTTCAGGCCGTTCGGCTGGTTGCCGATGGCGATCACCTCGGCGCCCAGCTCGTGCAGCACGTCGGGCGCGATATGGTACGCGGCACCGTGCGCGCAATCGACCACCAGCTTCATGCCGCGCAGGTCGAGCTCGTTCGGGAACGTGCTTTTGCAAAACTCGATGTAGCGGCCGCGCGCGTCGTCGAGGCGGCGCGCCTTGCCCAGCTTGTCGGAGGACACGCAGCTCATCGGCTCGTCCAGCGCCGCCTCGATCGCCAGCTCGACCGCATCCGGCAGCTTGTTGCCGGAAGCCGAGAAGAACTTGATGCCATTGTCCTGATAAGGATTGTGCGAGGCCGAGATGACGACCCCGGCCGACAGCCGCAGCGCACGCGTCAGGTAGGCAATCGCCGGCGTCGGCATCGGGCCGGCCAGCATCACATCGACGCCGGCGGCCGCGAAGCCGGCTTCCAGCGAGGCTTCCAGCATGTAGCCGGAGATGCGGGTGTCCTTGCCGATCAATACGGTGGGCCGGCTGCTGCCTGTCTGCCCGCCCTGCGCCAGCACCTTGCCGGCTGCATAGCCGAGGCGCATCACAAAATCCGGAGTGATCGGCGCCCGGCCCACTTCGCCGCGTACGCCATCGGTGCCGAAATATTTGCGTCCCATCGTGTCCTGTCCTGTCCCGTCTTGCCGTTAGCTGGCTGTTGTTGTTTGAAATTGCCGCCCTGTCTGCACTCAGGCCGGTGCCGCGCCCTCGCCGGTGACGGCCTGCCAGACCTTCAGCGCATCGACGGTCTCGGCCACATCGTGCACGCGCACGATGCGCGCGCCCTGGTTCACCGCTGCCAGCGCGGCGGCAAGGCTGCCGGCCAGGCGCTGCTCGACGGGCTTGCCGGTCAGCTTGCCGATCATGGTCTTGCGCGACAGGCCGGCCAGCAGCGGCAGCTGCAAGCGCTGCTGTAAAGCATCCAGCCGCGCCAGCAAGGCCAGATTGTGCGCCAGCGTCTTGCCAAACCCGAAGCCGGGGTCGATGCACAGGCGCTGCGTGGCAATGCCGGCCTCGCGCGCCGCCGTGACGCGCGCGGCCAGGAAGTCGCCGACGTCTGCCACCACATCGCCGTACTGCGGGTCGGCCTGCATGGTGCCCGGCTCGCCCAGCATGTGCATGATACACAGCGCGGCTTCGCTGTCGCTGACCGCCGCCAAGCTGGCCGGGTCGCGAAAGCCTTCGATGTCATTGACCATGTCGGCGCCAGCCGCGATCGCCTCGCGCATGACCTGCGGCCGGCGCGTGTCGACTGACAGCGGCTTGCCGCAGTCGCGCAGCGCATACAGGACGGGCATTACCCTGTCCATTTCTTCGGCGGCCGACACGGCGGCCGAGCCGGGCCGCGTCGATTCGCCGCCGATGTCGATGATGTCGACACCGGCGGCAATCATTTGCTCGGCATGCGACAAGGCCGCGTCCAGCGTCGGATGACGGCCGCCGTCGGAAAAGGAGTCGGGCGTCACGTTCAGCACGCCCATGACCAGCGGACGAAAATGCTCTCCCTGCAGGGTCAGCAGGTAGCGGCCGCAGTGCAGCTTGTCATGCAGGAGCTTGCTCACGTGATCGGTATCGACAGAACGGGAATGGACGATGAAGGAAAGGGGCGCAGGAAGACGGACATGCGACGATCGCTGAAATTGAAACGGGGTGGGGATTGCTCCCCACCCCGTTAATCAGCAATGGCCCGTCAAAAAGAGTTTACGCACATGGTTTGTTGCATCTGCGTCAGGCCGGTGCTGCGGCGGGCTCGACGCCGCCGTCGGGTGAACCATCGCTGGGACGAGATGTCGGCTTCACCTTGGGAGGACGCGGATCGCGTCCGGCCATGATGTCGTTGATCTGGTCTGCATCGATGGTTTCCCATTCTAGCAGCGCTTTGGCCATGATTTCGACTTTATCGCGATTGCGTTCCAGCAACGAACGCGCCAGCGAGTATTGCTCGTCGAGGATGCTGCGGATCTCGTTATCCACCTTCTGCTGGGTGGCCTCGGACACGGTCTTGGACGACATGCGGCCGAAGTAGGAATCCTGGTCGGTGTCTTCGTAGACCATCGTGCCCAGCGTGTCGGACATGCCGAAGCGGGTCACCATCGCCCGTGCCAGCTTGGTCGCGCGCTCGAAGTCATTCGAGGCACCGGTCGACATCGTGTTGAGGAAGACTTCCTCGGCGATGCGTCCCGCGAACAGGATGGCGATATCTTCCAGCATCTTGTCCTTGTACATGTTCACGCGATCATGCTCGGGCAGCTGCCAGGTCAGGCCCAGCGCCATGCCGCGCGGCATGATGGTGACCTTGTGCACCGGGTCGGCCTTGGGCAGGAGCTTGGCGACCACCGCATGGCCGGACTCGTGGAAGGCAGTGTTGCGGCGCTCTTCTTCGCGCATCACGGCCGACTTGCGTTCCGGGCCCATCACGATCTTGTCTTTGGCGTCCTCGAAGTCCTGCATCTCGACCAGGCGCTTGTTGCGGCGGGCAGCAAACAGCGCTGCCTCGTTCACCAGGTTCGCGAGATCGGCGCCCGAGAAGCCCGGGGTGCCGCGCGCGAGCACATCGGCGCGCACGTCCGGTGCAATCGGCACCTTGCGCATGTGGACGTTCAGGATCTGCTCGCGGCCGCGGATGTCGGGCAGGCCGACGATCACCTGGCGGTCGAAACGGCCCGGGCGCAGCAGCGCCTTGTCGAGCACGTCGGAACGGTTGGTCGCAGCGATCACGATCACACCGGCATTGGCTTCGAAGCCATCCATTTCGACCAGCAGCTGGTTCAGCGTCTGTTCGCGTTCGTCGTT
>JACCDG011048995.1_pt1 | contig 23852 bp, 26 predicted proteins | sample 7442471 | NCBI WGS metagenome assembly JACCDG01 (sample SAMN15323444, study PRJNA562643) | freshwater metagenome | isolation source: river surface water | place: USA:Blue River Watershed | collected 2017-08-17 | reverse complement strand
TTTCAGCTTCCTCGTATAATAGTTACCATTTCTGGCTTACTTTCTTATACCAAAAACAGCCGTTCTTGTTTAAGCTAAAAAAGCCCGCCCCTGGAAGTGGGCGGGGAACTCAGTCAGTGGATGCGAGTTAAAATTGTGCTGCTAAATCGGTGTTGCTAAAACTATTAAAGAAGATTGGGTTTGTCATTTCTTCACCTATGGGTTTTAGTTGAGGTGTTAAGAAATACGTTCGTCGACAGGTACTTCCAGTTCGCTGCCCCCTAGAACGCTACTGCTATTGTGCAGATTCAAGTCTTTGAATTTCTTGTACAATCTACCCCCGACTTGTGGGTTTAGTTGTCTGAACCAGTTAAGTTTGCCCTGAATCATATCAACGAACTTGCCAGCGGGAACTCCGCTTTTTGAAGCTTCGGCGTCGATGCCGTTCTTACCGATGTTATGGACAATAGCCCTTAGTTGTAATCGGTGTGCTTTTAGCAAGTTAGTTTTTACGTTGGTGACCACCCCGCATACCCATTGCCTACGTCTGTCACTCATAACCTTTGTCTTCTTACGATTCACTCTGAAACCATGCTTGTGAACGATGTTTGTAATGGCTTCAAGCAAGCCAGCAATATCGTCTACATGATCGTCAGAGCTAATCGTAATATCGTCAGCGTAGATAGTTAAAGTGTAGCCGTGTTGGTCACAGTACTCTTTTATCTCAGGACCAAATGATCTGGCCGCAACTATGTTACTGACTTTAGGACTGGTCAATGCACCTTGGGGTACAAACGCCTTGTAGGTGCAGAGTTCTGATAAGGTAATGGCAGCAGTAGCATCAACCCCGACAGACACGAAAATTTCTAGTAGTCTGGATTGTTTGATGGAAGGGAAGAAATCTTTTATGTCCAGGGACACTACAACTTTCTTACCTACGTGCTTAGCTGCCATTTCTGGTATGTTCTTACCTACCTCGAAAGCATAGATGTAGTCCGGTATTTCGAACTTCTCCAAAATCTTTTTGAGTATGAGGTACTGCACAAGCCTCATTTTCTCATCTGGATTGTGAAGGATTCGGAATTTCCCAGCCTCCTTCTTCGCAATCCTCAAGGTACTGTAATGCGTCAATTTGGTCCTTGCTAGCCAGGTTAATAGCTTCGCTGATTTCAGGTTCAAAAATGACGCCAGGTGGTGATTCGATGCTATCTCTTCTAGAAGCAGGGGCAATCTGCTCTCTTGATTTTGTTGCTGCGGTTGTGGTTGATTTGGAACGGGTAGTGACAATTCTTGAAACATTGATGCGTCTCCTTACAAGATCTCCAATTGGAACGTAAAAAACTTGATCATCCACACAGACGTATCCGTCTTCCAATACCTTCGGAGAGACTTCTATCCTGTAGAAATTGCCTTTTCGTTCTGGAGAGATTTTCAAAGGATAATAACGCCATACCTCTGAACTTGTATCAGTTCCTTGAATAGTCGCTTTAACTATAAACATACCGGTTAAATACACAAGACTAGGCTTGACGAATTTAGGTTCCGGCTTGTCTTCACCAGAGTATCTAAAATTTAAGACCCCTGGATGTTCAACGGTAGTAGTTGCTACTTCCATGTTGTTTCCCTCTGTGAAAAGATTGTTCTTCCCACCCACTGACTTACGCTAATGATTTAAGCACTTACGGTGCTGTCGTCAAAATGCTTTATGACCTCTATTACTACCGCTATCACTTGTAATACTACGGCGATAACTTCGATAGCTTTTTTGAGGAAGGACATAAGATTCTTAAACATATGTTTTCTCCATACTTAGACAAGGTTTTCACCTTGACCAATCTTCTTTTTATAGGAACATTTGTTCAAGTTACTTATACCAATAAAACTCGTCTAGTTGAAACTAAAAACCAGGCTTGTGGCCTGGTGGGAAATCCGGCAGAGATTATGGCCTCCTCACTAGTTCGATCACCGACCCAACCTTGTTGCGCAGAGTCACGTGTGTACCCGTGTCAGCCTTCCACAGACCTTGTATTGCGTCAAGGGAATTTACCCCACGACTCTCAAGGGTCTTGATTGCCTCTCCCGTTGTGAGGTTGTCAGCCACACGGTTATCCCCGCTGTATGCAGGGTGCCCAACGTTGTATTTCGGTTGCTGGTCCATTCTAATCTCCTGTAGTTGTCCCATTTTCCTTATACCAATTTTCTGCTAAAATACTGAGATGAAAGAAATCCTGTTTACCCGCCAAATACATGATGCCGACAAAGCAGGCCGTCATTTTGATATACGTCTCGTAGACGGTGACAAGGCATTCTCCTGGGCTACAAAAAAGGAAATTCCAGGTCCCGGCGGTTCAATCATTTTGTGGCAGCAACCTGACCACTCAGCCCACTACGCTCTTAGCGAAGAAGTTGAAATTCCTAAGGGTCAGTACGGAGCCGGTAAGACTAAATTAGACTTTGTTCGTAAAGCCACCATCGAACACAGTGACAAGCATTTTACGATGACGACAAAGCAAGGTGAGAAGTATTTGTTTAAGCCTGTTCCGGAGTATGGAGAGGGGGCCTGGTTGTTTAAAAATCTGGAGAAGAACAAGTACTTAGAGAAAATCGCCAAGTCCGAGTCCGCCAAAACCAAGCTTGAGCCTCATCAGCTCAGAGCCTTGAAAAAGCTCGACCGTGAAAACGGTGTAGTTCTTGATCATTCAACTGGCAGCGGTAAGACAGCGGTATTCTTAAAGGCCATTGAAAACGCTCAAAGGAAGAATAAGAATGGCCGTTCATTGGTTGTAGCCCCTGCAAGTCTAGTCTCTAATGTACACCAACAAGCTAAAGACCTAGGTATAAAGATTGATCCGGAAAGGACCGAGGTTTTAAGCTATGAAAAGGCAGTCATCGACTCAGCAAGGCTAAAGAAGATTAACCATGATTTAGTGATCTTTGACGAAGCCCACAAACTGAAAAACACAGCCACAAAGCGTCATCAGGAACTTTCTCAGGTAGTTAATAGGGCTAGACAACGTCTACTGGCAACTGCTACAACTAAGTACAACCACGCCTCTGACATTTCCCCATTAGTAAACATCGCTGCGGGTAAGCAAGTGATGCCTACGGGCAAGAAAGAGTTTGAGAAGACGTTCGTTACTAAACAAACAGACCAGCCTAACATCCTGAGACGTATCATGGGTGCCAGACCAGAAATACGTCACCACCTTAAACACAAGAAGTATCTCAAAGACACGTTGAACAAGTACGTGGATAAGTACGACGTTAGGTCTGATCCTGCTGCTGCCGACAAGTTCCCTACAAAGTCTGAAAAGGTGATTGAGGTAGAGATGTCCAAGGAGCAGCACGGAATGTACAAGTACTTGGAGAATAAGCTGCCTTGGCATCTGAGATGGAAAGTTCGTATGAACCTGCCTCTTGACAAGAAGGAATCTGCTCACCTTAACAGCTTCTCTTCCGGGGTAAGACAAGTCTCAAATTCGGTGCATCCGTTCATGCCTAATCATGAAGGAGTTAGCCCCAAGATTAAAACGGCCGTAGATAGCCTTGAGAAGGCTCACAAGGGCGATAAAAACTTCAGAGGTATCGTATACTCCAATTATATCGCTGGAGGCTTACAGGACTATTCTGAGGAACTTAAGAGGCGTAAAATACCACATAGCATGTTTACCGGAGCTATGACGGCCAAAGAGAAGGATGCTGCTAAGGAAAGTTACAACAATGGTACGTCCCCGGTAATGCTTGTTTCTAGCGCCGGAACAGAGGGTTTAGATTTGAAGGGTACTAAGAAAGTACAAGTACTTGAACCCCACTTCAACCGCTCTAAGATTAAACAAGTTATAGGCCGTGGAGTTAGATACGAGTCTCACGCACATCTACCTAAAAAAGAACGCCACGTTGAGGTGGAGCACTACCATAGCGTGTTTCCTAGTGGGTTATTAGGTAAGGCAAAGACTCACAGCATAGACCAGTACCTACATCACAACTCAGAAAGTAAAGAAAGACTTAACTCCCAGATAGACGAGCTAATGAATGAGAAATAGATACCTTGAAAAAATCGCTGGCTTTCAGCGTAGCCCCGGTAGTATAATGCATAGGCTGTCCCAACTAAAAACTGCTGACAAACATAGGCTTTTAAAGTGGCTTAGTGGCTCACCAGGTAAAAAACCTCTAATCCTTCAACCGGCCAGGGATAAAAAGAAGAATGTACGAACGTCATAAGTACTCGGATGACCTTAGTAAGTTATCTAACATTGAAAACCCTGTTGCAACTAAGAAATATGATGGCGGTAACTTTTTTCTAAAATTCGATAGCGAGGGTAAACCATCCTTCATCTCTCGTAGGGAATCGGTAAAAGGAGGGATTTTAGATAGGACTCCCAAAGTCCCACACCTGGCTGAAATACGTATTCCAGAGTTTAAAGATCACGTTGTTAACGTAGAACTGGTACACACTGGTCAGCACAAAGACAACCAGGAAAGTCATCCTTTAGTTTCAGGCATTCTGAACTCATTACCACCTAGAGCAATAATGCAGCAGCAACTACATGGCCCTATAAGAGCAGTCATGTTCGACGTGATACACCCAGTGGTAAACACGTACGAAGACAAACTTGCTCTTCTTAAAAGAATAGAAGTAGCAGCTCAGAAACCTGACGTGCTATTTGTTCCCGAGGCTAAAATAGGAATGGAAGCGATAACTAGGTTCATAGCCACCACTAAACACCACGGTGATGAGGGGGTTATCGTAACGGATTTAAAAAAACCTGAGACTGAGAATCTAAGAATAAAAGTAGTACATCGCAAGATGGCTAACTTAAGGATTGTAGATTTCGTGCAGGAAGTAGACAAGAATGGAAACCTGAAAGATTCTACAGGCTCTTACGTGGTAGCAGATTCTACTGGTAGAATTGTAGGAAGCGTAGGTTCAGGTATCACAAGAGAAGAAAGAATACAGTCCTGGAAAAATAAGCCAAGATACAAAGGGAAGTTGGTGCAGGTAAAATTTAAGACTATAACTGGTAATGGTATGCTTAGAGAGCCTACCTATAACGGTGAAGCTGACGGCGAATGTGATAAGATATGATGGAAGATAAAGTACTACAAAATTTGATTACACTATATAGGTCTAAGGGTATACCCTTGGATCAAATAGTTAACTCAGAACTTTTCAGATCTCTGCCAGTAGAAAAGAAAATAGCTGTTATTAAGTCTGTTGGGGTCGAATCTCAAAGTAAGATTAAGACCATAGATTCTTCGGATGTTAAGAAGATTTTGCTAGGATTAGGATTAGGAGTGTTAGGGGGGATATACGCTAACAATATAGCTAATGTATACGCCGGGAATGTTCAGGCGGCTATCAAAGCTGGACAAGGTGCTTTATCAGTAGCCCCTCCTCCTATGGTAATGATGGCAATTACCGGAGGTATGGCAAAAGGCTCCATATCTAATCTTCTAAATGCTAAAAGAGATGTAACACACAAAAACATGTTAAAAAGAGTGGACACTGGCAATACCAACTCCATCCTACATTATTTACTAGAAAGAGATCGTTATGTTAGCTCATGATTTAAAAGAGATTTTGGACTTAGTACCTTCAGCAATGGAGCACATTAAGCAAGCATCCATCGAGGATGAATACCCCGTAGATTCCCCTGATTCCACTATTGCTAGCGGGTTAAGGATTAACTACCAAATTAAAGTAGCCCATAGACCTGTTGATTTCGAAACCATTAACCTGGTTAAGAAGGCAGCTGACCTGTGGGGAGTAACTCAAACAATTGAGAGTCTCAGTACTGACTTGACGCCTAGACGTCCTGGAGTTAACCACGCTGAAGAAGCAATGATGAAGCAAAGTGAGTTCTCTAGTAAAACAGCCGGTGTCGGAGTTGATTTTGCTGAACTGGCTAAAGAGGCTCAGCATCTGGTTGACAAATTTAAAGAACACGTTGATTCAGAAGATGTGCTTAGATACTCCTGCCAAGGTGTTCTGAATAAGCAAGCTGCTCTAAATGCTTTGAACTCCAGAGCTTACGCTACAGGTAAAGAAGAATTTACCAAGCTGGCTCACTCATTGGAAACTACTAACACTGACAAACTCAGTACATCCGAGCTTCAAAAGCTGGCTGAGGTAGTTACCATGCTTGACAAGAAAGCAGGACTACACTTTAAGGGATTCAATTTCTATCGTGAAACTATCATGGTCAAGGAAGCTGACATCAAGAGTCAAATGACTATTCTTATTGATGGTAAAGACGTCCCTTACGAGAAGATTCAAAAGCTTGGTGCTTATAGAATCGGAAGTGCTCTAGGTAAAGATGTAGGTGACGCACTTGGAAAGTCCCCCGTAGAAGACAAAGAGATTATTGAAACTCTACCACTGGACTTACAAAAAGTACTATCCGGAATGCTACGTAATGTTTAAACGAGTCAGTGAACTCAAGCACTATTTGGACACGAACTACGGTGATGCCTGGCCTGATTTTGAGCCAGAAACTATAGTCTCTGAATTGGAACAGGCCGGGGTTAAGTACACCGACGTTCTTAACGACGCTATTGAGTTGCTACGCTGCGTTGAGACTAGTCCTGATCTTGTCTTCACTGATGTGTTATTCTTCTTGCACGCTGTTGATGTGTTCAATGGGGATAAAGCTCAATTTACTCATATACCTATGCCTACCTCTCTAGAGTTGGCTTGGGCTATAGAGGAACTTGGGGAGATATTTGGTGAAGCTAAAAAAATCCTACCTATGTCTACTCCTATTTCCCATGTAGTAACATACGTACTAAAACAAGAGGGGTACACAGTACCTACTAAATTTTTTGACCCCTATGTAGTTCCAGGTGAACTAGTAGGCGGAACTGAAGAGCCTAATAAAGAAAAGGCCATTCAGCTATATATAGAAGGAAAGAAAGAACATGGAATGGCTAGTTAATCAACCTGTTAAATTAGGTTTCGTAGGTTCAACTACAGGTTTAAGTTCTTTCCCAGACTTAGCCATACTTAAGGATGGGACGTTGATAGTGCTAGCTCCAACCTATGCTGAGGTTGGTAATAAGCTATACACTATTACTTTCACTCCAACATCAACCGGTATCTACACGGTGTTTATTCAAGGTTTGGTGCAAGCTACTGTGAATGTAGTTACTAAGACTTCTCAAGCTATGCTGAGTGAGCTGTTAGATGAAGCCCTTGGTTCTTGGAATTGGAATAAAACCACAGGTGTACTGACGTTACTAAAACAGACCGGTGGTACCTTGGCGGTATACGACGTAGTAGACAACCAAACTACAGCTAGTCGAGAACGAACAGCTTGATGAATCAAAAAAAAGCCGCTGATGATTTAGCGGCTTTTCTACTTCTGGACTACAGATTACCACCTGAAGAAAAACCAGGAGGAATCTCAAGACGTTGAGGTGGAGCCGGTGGAATAGGCTCAAGTCTTGTAGGTCTCCTAACCCTCCTTACAGGGGGAGGAGTAGGTCCATCCTCCATGCTAACCATTTCATCGGATTCCAAAGGAGTTGTCAACAACGAAGATACTAATGCTCTCTCTTCAGCCAGCCTGCGTACTTCAGCCGCTTTTGCTTCCTCTATCCTACGTTTCTCCGCCTCTGCTTTTGCTATAGCCGCTTCTTCCAGATCAGCCTTTTTCTTTTTCTCCCTCTCTATCACAAGCATAGCTCGTTCAAGTGGGTAAAGGTAGTCCCCCAAGGCAATTTTCTTAAGTCTTTGAGTAAGCCTGGGGATTTTGGAACTGACCAAGTTGTTGTAGCTACCCTCAGCAAGGGCAAATTCTGGCTCGATAGTAGAACTTTCGTTCAACGAAATATTCCAGATGTGGTGAGGGGTCAAATACTCGGGAAAGGATCCAGCCAGAGTAACGTTGATTCTAGGAGTGTTTATAGTCCTGGAAAACAAGATGTTTTGAATAAGGCCAAACATCGTGATAGCCACCAGTGAATTGATAGCCATGGTCTGATCTAAGTCGGCACAACTTCTAGTAGAGACGCCATCAGTAGCCTGATTATAAAACTTCGCATTAAACGGCATCTCATTAACAACATGACTAACTGGGACCTGATTAGCCAATTTTGGAAAACACTGGGCCAAACAATCCTTGCTCTTATGCTCATACTTGGACCCGTGGCTTATATTCCTGATTATGACAGTCCGAGGGTTACTTATCATGACCTGGCCAAAAATATCCTCGTTACCGCCGTCAAGGAAAATAGAACCAGCGAGGAATAGGTTAAGGAACTCCTCCAGAATAGCGCGACGAGCATCCATGGAGTCAACACAGCTTATGATCATGGCCGCATTTTTGTTTCCCGGAACCAAAGCTTCTTGTGAGAATATATCATTGTAGACCTGGCCGGAACCATCTTTGCCATACCGTGGAACTCTTTTTGTTATGGCTACGATGGGGATGTTGTAAGCCTTCCCATACCTTGTCGCCAGAACAGCTGCTTTGGGTTTGCCAACATCAGTAGAAATGAAATTCTGCCGTGCAAGGTTTTTCTCTTCTACAATATCATCGTCTACGAGGTGAATAACTGGATTAAGAATCCACTGGCATGTTTTTAGAAACTGGGCAAGAAGAGGTATTAACCTGGATCCAGTTCCACCACAACCCACTACCACGAAGGTTTGTGGGATTAACGAAAATCTACATTCAAACATCTCTTCTCCTAGTAAAAAAGAAAGGCGGAAATTATCTCCACCTTTCTTTTACCACAATTTCCGATACCTATTGAATTATTAAATGACCCCTAGTGAGGCTTGAGTCTGGAGGCTCATTTTTCCAATAGTAAGCTTGATAACTTCAAACAGGACTTCGTCGCAGTTGTTGATATCGTTCAAACCGTCTATGGTCTGTTCGAAACCAGCTGTAACTTCGTCCCCGTAAGAAGCAAGGAAGCTAGCACGAAACTCATCCTCGTCAAAACGCTTGATCCTGTCCGTCATAGGAGGAATTACTTGGGGAATCCCCATAGCAGCTTTGGCTTGAATGGACAACCTGTCAGCAGCTTCTCGGTATATATCTTCGAGAAGATCGTCCATCTCTTCCAAATCCGACAAACCAGCCAAGACTTGGTCAAAACCGTTAGCTATAACTTCCCCGTGATTGACCGTGATAAGATCAATGTAGGTTGGGTCGTAGTCTAAAGGCTTGGGCCTGTCAGATCTCGCAGCGGCAAGTGTAGGGAACTCAATGCAACCTGTTTCCTGGTTCATCCCCACCCCTGCTCTCGCCCCCGCTGGATTGCTGCTGTTGCTTCTCCTGCTTCTCCTGTTTCCTGCGGAGGCGTCTGCTTTTTTTGAGGAACCACCCACCGGCTTACCTATGGAACCATGATACCCGGCTCCACCGGTAATTTGGGATACAAGGTCTTCGTCCTCAAGGTAGTTATGGACGTTGAATCCACCACGCGAGTTCGCTTGACCAACACCCGCCTGAAATCCTTGGTAAGAATAACCAATCTGGATGCGGTCAAGCCACTCTTTTGGGACTTCGATGTTCTCCTCTTCAGGAATATCGAATATTTCGGACAGGGGACATTCCCTCTTGGCTTCGTTGAAGTTGAAACGAAGCTTTACAGCGTAGTCATGGGGTTTGATACTTCCCACAACTCCGGTGTAATAGGTCTTGTTCTTGTCGTCGTTGTCATCTGTTCCGCTGAAAAAAGCCTTATTATTCAGCGTGTTACGTTAAGGATCATTACTCCTTAATCCACCCTTTCGGTAAAGACCTATAACGTTGGTCGTGGTGTCGGACTATATCTTCATCTTTCGATGCCTGGGGCTTCCGCTCATTTGAGCGTACTCTACTAAGTTCAATCTAGGATTGCTTTTCGATAGTCTCTGAACCTTCCTCTTTAAGAGGCTCGGCTGCTGATTGCCCACTAAGGGTTTCCAGCAATTCTCCAGGTTTTAAATGGGCACTATACAATTCATACTTTCGTGCTAAATATATCGTAGCGTTAGAATATATTGACTTTAGAAAATTATCCACATTGTCCTTAGAGGATAATCTCCATCCGTACATGTTACAGGTTTTATATTTAAAGATTTTGTTTTTAGAGGGAAACATAGGTTGGTAAGTGGCAGACAAAAACTCCAATGTACCTATTACCACTACCAAATATTTTACCCCGGAGGAATACTTAGTACCATAGGTAACATGACCGTCACCATCGAAATACCCTCTGAGAAAGTGCAGTTTTAGGTCATCTCTTACTGCCCCATAAACTTTAGAAGTCATGGTTTTAGATTTACCTTGGTACACTCCCAATTCAACTAATCTCTTTACTAAGCGTTTGGAATTTATAGCTATGCCACAGTGGTTATATTTCTTGTCCTTCACAAAATAACGTATAGGGTGATCAGAGTTCATAGAACTTTTTATTTTCTCTAGTACATCGACGTCTTGTACATTAATTCCGAAAACAATTCTATGCGCCTTTTCATCAACGTATCCGTCAGCAGCTATAAAACCTAAAATGTAAGCTTTCTCTTCCGAATCGATATTCTCGAAAAAGTCTTCATTCACGTTGTAAGTTCTACAAGTATTGCTGCCGTTTTTGTGTTTAACAAAATTACCAGATCTATGCAAGAAATTATAAATGGGCTGATGATGCTTTAACCCTAACTCCTTACTTATATCAGCTGGTTTCATACCTTGGCTATACAACTCCAATGCTTTAGTCTCATCAAACTTCAACCTGTTTTCTAACATACTACTTACCTTTAAGTTAACTCCATAAAGGTATTTTAACACACCTTTACTACTATGTACCCATTGTGTTATGGCTGTGAAAATCAGCGACAATGATATCTTCAGCGCGAAGATGTTCATAGTCGTATGAAACACTAGCCTTTGAAACACGTTGATTAGGAACGGCTAAATAATAGCCATCACGTGGATTCCACAAAATGTGGACGTGAGCTTCAACGTCGCTTTTCTTGACCTCCATGACTTTACGGAAGAAAGCCACGATAGTGTGGAAAAGCTTGACGGGGATCTTCTGGCCGTTGTTGGGCAGGAAGTGAAGGTCCTCGCTAATTTCGGAGGTTACACCTGGGACGCTATTCACCCTAGCCCGCAGCCACCGGCCCTCATACCTCAGTTTCATATGCTTGTAGATGCCATCTACTGTAACGATGTACACCTCCGAGTATTTCTCCAAAGCTTCTGGGAGAGATTCCTCGGTGCACACACACGAAATGTGTGGTGCAAGTTCACGAATTGTCATTTCTATCTACCTTTCTTACCTAAGAAGTTCATAGGGAAAACGATCCAGGGTACTCAACTTCTGCATCCAATCCGCCGGGTTGTAATTACCATCAGAAACACCCGGTATGGATAAGTCTGTATTGAAGGTCGACTGATGTAGAAACAGATAGTACCAGTCTAACGCCCTGAGGTCGGTTTTGAATCCACCTGGCATTGTGTTTTGGCCGTAACAGGCTTTACACTCACCATAGATGTTGGGCAGTGCCAGAGGGTAAACCCCACGCTTTGGGTCAGGCTCTCTGATAAACTCCGGAACAGGGAACAATTCTCCTGCTCTTTTTGGTGTGCAGAAATATTTGGCCCTGCTCACCATAAAGCTATCACCCTGTAAAGACAGGTGGAAATACAGAAGAACATTTGGGAATGGTATTTCTATTTCCTTGACTCTATCGTCACCTCTCGCAGGTTTAAATTTCACAGTGAAAATGGCCTCAGGCCAGTAGGTGTTGAACTCCATTGCCGTAGTAGTTCTGCCAAACGTTATGACGTTGTTAGGCATTACCATTGGGGCTAACGCAGTTGTTTCTACCTCCATAACTCTGTCATACAGCTCTTTGAAAGCGGCATGAGAGAGCACTTTCTCTACCCCGTTGATAGTTACTTCAACGTGGGTATCGAAAAATTTGACAGTTTGAAACTGACTCATACGAAAAAGTCTCCGTCGTCTTCTGATTGAATAATGAAGGTAGGTGCTCTTACCAGCAATTTTTCCAGGGGTCGGACCATTGATCTACTGGTAAACAAATCGAATACTCTATGAGTTCCGGATGCCACCTCAAAGAGCTGATCTAAGCTCTTCTCGTTAAAACTAGATCGATTATCCGCATCGGAAATTAAAGAATCTAATTGCGTTAATTCTTCATTGTGGCCTGACATTGAGGCCAATGCGCCGGTAAAAGCATTGATGAATGAAGAAGACTCAAGTGACTCTGTAGTCGTAACGCTCATTTTTCCTAAGCATCCTTTGAGTTGAATAGTACGGTAAAGTAGATTGAGGCAAGGTCGCGGCGGTTGCAGCCAATGAGGTTTGTGATCTTTCAGTTTTCTGAAAAGCGATTATGGCGGCCACCTCTGCATCAGTTAGTGAATTAATGCATGGTGCGTATCTGGAAAGATTGCATGCGAATTCAATCAGATTACGCAGGTACAGGAAGATACGGTATGGATTACCGTTATTCCGACATGTGTTCTGATAATCAAACCTGACTACAACAACTTTCCCCGTGGCTGTATACCCGGTAAAGGTTTGGTCCAAGTAGACGGAAGGGTGGATGAATAAGCACTTGGCCTTTAATAATCTACTGCAACAAAAGTCTACATACTTCTGAATTACCTTTTGATCGCGTACTACCATGAAGGTTATACCCCTCCGGTCCACGCTGAAAAACTGATTGGGCAAATAAGGTATTCTCCTTTTTACTTCTTTCAGAATCAACGCAGCTAACCTGAATTGACTTAACAAGTAGTCGTCTCTATTGAGAAAGGAGAACGAATAAGTTAGTGCCCTGGTGGTGAGTTTGACCGACAACAGGGCCTCTGCACAGATATCCGCCAGTTTCTGTTGGGCTCTGCCTTTTAGGGTCGTCAGTTTATCGTAAAAGTCGTTTTGGTCCATAGTGTTTCCCTATGATTAACTAAAAAAAACAGGGATCACGCTAGTAACCCCTGTTTTCTGTCACTCAAGGTGACGACTTCACTCTAGAAGCCTGATTAACCTTTGGTGCCCGTACGGGGACGGAAGGTTACATTGCGAACCGAGCCTTCTTCGGAGACCGAAGAGTCCATGCCGGCAAGGCCAGAAATGGTAGCCGAGTACATGGTTACCAGCTGAGCTGCGTCCCACTCACCAGGAACGGTGAAGGATTGGCCAGTGGAGGCGATGGTGAAGTTGGTAGTTTGGATTGCCATTTGTTGTTTCCTCTGTTATGATGTCTAAACACGTGTTTTTGAAAAAAAGAAAGACTGAAACTTTTACTAGAGTGGTTATAAAACTGACATGTCTTCCCTTTCTCACTGTTGTTATACCAAATAAAGCTAAATTGTTGAAAAGAAAGAAGTTCTAAAATAAAATATGGACGTTGTAACTAGAAAACAAGCTATAGAAAGGAACTCTCTTAGGTACTACACTGGTAAACCCTGTTTAAGAGGGCATTTATCAGAAAGGCTCGTAAGTGATAAGTCTTGTCTGCAATGTAAAAAGGAAAGAAACGAAAGAACTCCTGTAAAGGAAAAGAATAGCACTACCAGGAAGGCTCGATACGTTAGAAATAAAGAGAAAGAGATAAGGCAAACTAAAGAATACCGTGAAGCTAGGAAAGATTGGCATAAAGCCTACTTGAAAGAATACCAGTCTAAAAACTCTGAGCGAATAGCAAAGAGAAAAGCAGAATACTACTTACGTAATAAAGAACGAATACAGCAAAGATGCAAGTACTATAGAGTTCAAAATCAGGCTGATTACAATTGCTACTCAAGAACAAGAAGACTTGCAAGACTTAACCGAACTCCTAAATGGGCAAACATTTCTAAAATAAAAGAGATATACAAGAAATGTAAAGAAATATCACTGAATACAGGGGTGTTACACCACGTAGACCATATAATCCCTATTATAAGCCCACTGGTAAGCGGTTTACACGTTGAAAATAATCTGCAGATTATACCTGCGGTTGATAACCTGAGAAAAAGTAACAAATGGCAAAGCTAATAAAACCTGCAGATTTTGCAACAGCAATACTACAGCTTAGAGGGAGGCCTTTATCATTTGATGGGTATGAGCCTTTTAAAGACGTGTATAACTTATATCCTCCAACTCTCGTTTTGAAGAGTGGAAGACAAGTCGGAAAAAGTGTTTCGCTAGCAGGGTCATTGATAACTAACTCCATACTTATAAGCAACTTCAATAGCTTGCTCATATCACCTCTAGCTGCTCAGACCAGTAGATTCTCTACCAGCTACCTAGATCCGTACATGAATTCCCCGTTAATACGGAAACACTTCATTGATAGGTCTTCAAGGAAGAACGTTCTCCTTAAACAATTCAACAATGAGTCCAATATCTTCTTAGGGTACGCCTCAGACGAATCTTCCGCTGACAGAATCCGGGGAGTAAACTCTGACCAGGTACTTTGTGACGAGGTACAGGACATTTCCAATGACGCGCTGCCAATTCTGTTTGAAACCCTATCTGCTTCCGATTATGGATACCAAAGACTTACTGGTACCGCCAAGACTGAAAACAATACTTTAGAGTGGTGGTGGGGCAAAAGTAACAGGCTAGAGTGGGGCTGGCCGTGTCTTCATTGTAAAAAGTACATCATTCCCTATGATCTAGAGACTTGCCTGAAGATTTTGCAGGGAATCGAAGGACCTATGTGTCCTCACTGCAAAAAGGTGTCTCCTAACGTTACAGAAGGTAAATGGATTTCTTTTAACCCTAGAGTTGAAGATATCTATGGCTTCCATCTACCTCAGCTTATATTCGGGTCCAGACTTAAAAAATGGAAAGAGCTAAGAGCCAAGGTAGACAACTACACCCTAAACAAGCTATCAAACGAAGTTTTAGGGCTAGCATCAGGCCTAGGTGGGCGTATCATCACCATGAGAGAGTGTATCGCCTGCTGTAATCCCAATAAGATAGAATTTGACAAGATACGTCCGGTTGATGATCGTGCTATTAACATGATTACTCTTGGAGTTGATTGGTCAGTAACAGGCGCTCAGAAAAGTTATACCGTGATTACTGCAATGGGTTACGATTACATGGGTAAATGTTATGTACTGTACTCTGAAAAGTTGTCTGGCGTTGACATTCTTGAACAGGTAGAGAGGGTAAAGTTTCTGTACCGTGCATTTGATGCACAGGCTATTGGGTCTGACAGAGGAGTAGGTGTTCTTCAGGGTCAGTTACTTCAAAGAGAATTCGGAGCGGATAGAGTTTTTATGATAAACTACGTCACCGCAAAGAAGCCACTTAGATGGGACGGAGAAGGACAATACTTTGCGGCGGATAGAACTCAGAGTATCGATACTATCGTTATGAAGTTAAAGATCGGTAGAGACAAGATAGAAACACCGGCTTGGTCAGTCATGGCACCTTTCTTCGAAGACATACTAGTAGTCTTTGAAGAAGAGTCTCTAGCAGGAAAGCGTCTCTACCGTCACGACGAGGATAAGCCAGACGATTTTCTACATTCCTTGGTTTTCGGTAATATCGCTAGAATGGTTCTATCTGGTGAGTATGTCTATGTAGATGAACCACCAACTTAACACTAAAATACTAATATAGGAACTCAAATGGAAGACGTAAAAACTGAAGTAGAAGTAAAGAAGCCAGCATTTGATAAGGATGAGCTTTTAGCAATCTTTGACAAGATCATTTTTGAAGGTGAGTACTCAGAACAAACCAAACTTAAAGGAAAACTCTCAATAACCTTTAAGACTAGAAGCGTAGGTGAAACCCTAGACATTTCTAAGACCATTGACGCGGTACAAGCCAATTTAGTGGCAACACTTAACGAACAGAGAGCTGTTCTTAATCTGGCGTATTCCTTGATCGAATACTCTGGAAAGGATTTGAGGAAGGCGACTGTTGAAGATCGTCTAGTCTTCGTTAAGAAACTGCCAGTGCCTGTGATTGCTGCTTTGTCTGATGCTCTAGCTAAGTTTGATGTGAAAGTCGATGCTGCGTGTAAGGAAGGTGAAGAAAATTTTTAAAACACCCCTGGGCTGTACAAAGGCTCAGGTTACACGTTGCAGGGGTTGAAGTTCCAGAACTAGGTGGGTTGAAAGACAGGATTCTTAGAAGGTTCTTAACCAGAGAGTCTCAAAAAGAAATAGAGAAGCAGAGAATCCTTGTTGATGTGGCTATTGCTGTAGGCGGAGCTAAACAGGAATGGATAGACGCTATAAGCCCACACTGGAACTCTTATGTATCACTGGAACACGGCTTCGAAACTGATATTCACCTAGAGAAAAAAGAAGTAGAGAAGGAAAATCTGTTACAGGTCTATAACAAGATAAAGAATGTGAAAGTAACAGCTAAAAAATCTAAGACCTCCGGCGGGATAATCGTAAGCGGCATAAGAGACTTGGAAAAAATATAAATGGGAATCTTCAGCATGGGGCCATCGAATGATGGCTCTCTTTTTAGAACTACTGCAAATACACAGTTCAACTCTTTCCAGAATCCTTTACCTACATTAAACATGTCAGGCCCAGGATGGGGAGTTGATCAGTCGTATTTGACTCCTAGTTATGCTGCCCCATACAGACCAGGATACCAGGAAGAGGCAATAACCAGCGGAAGACCTGGTTTCTTTCATTCAGTCCACAATCAATTCAATCCAATGGCGTCTGATGGCTACGCCAAATGGCAGAACCCATTCCTAGGACAACAACAATATAGAGAATCAATGGTTCCTAGAGCTGCTGATGCTGCAGCGTGGACAGCCCAGAACATAGGAGTTGGAACTGCAGCATTCTGGCTAGGTGGAAAAGCAGTTGGAATGATGGCCCGTGCTGGTGGTCATGCCGGTACTTGGGCCATGGGTGCTTCATGGGGGCAAAGTGCGTTTACTGGAGTTGCCAGAGGCGCAATGGGTGCTGGGCTAGCCTCTTCAAACATCGGCGGTGCAATGGGTATCTCCGGTGCAGCAGGTGCTATTGGAAGAGGAGTAGGTGGTTTATTCGGTAGCATAGCTTTGCCTCTTATGGCTGCACAGGCTATTGTAGGTGCTGGCGACTCTACAGTGTTTGATCCTTACTCTAACACTAAATCCGCTGCAAGAAGCATGAGAGAGAATTTCTCTGGAATCACCTTTGGGGGTGGTGAGCAGGGGAACCCATATACAGGTAGAGGTTTGTCATTCTCCTCTTCTTCTAACATAGCTGGGCAAGTTACTAGGTCTGGTTTTAGAAACTGGTCCATGTCTGGGAAAGAGATTTCAGGTATTTCTGATCTGGCTTCCAGAGCAGGACTGTTAGAAAATGTAAACCCAGACCAATTCGCAAAGCAGATAAGCTCTATAACAAAACAGGTAGCTATCATTGCTGCCGTAGCTAATGACCCGGATTTCAAGAATTCTATAGAAATCATGGCGAAGCTTAAAGACGCAGGCATGAACGTTTCAAGTGCTGGATCGTTTATGTCCAAGTTTGGTTCTACTGCGTCCATAGCCGGAGTGTCAGTAAAAAGAATGATGGAAATGGGAACTCAAGGACAGTTCCTGTTCGGGGCTAACAATTTGACACCATACCTTGGTATGGAACAATACGCCCAGTCTTATTCCTCATTCGCAGCAGCTTCAAGAAACGGGTTAGTCTCTCCTGCTCTACTAGCTAGAATGGGTGGAGTAGGTGGTGCCACTCAGTCTGCTCTTACCGGTATGGTAAATGCTACCCAGACCCCTTACAACCAGGTTCTAATGTCCAATCAGTACCTAAGTGGTATGGGTGGGACTTCAGGTAACCTGACAGGAAACCTGGGGAGATTCGGTCAGTCAATAGCAAGGGATCCTATGGGAATGGCAGGAGCCATGGGATTACACGCAGGAGCTATGGGTTCAGCCCAGATGAAGAGCAGAGGAATACTTGGTACTCAGGATCAAATCATGGATATAGCCAAGACTATTCCCGGCATGATAAATCCTGATGGGACGCTGGATGATGGCAAAGCTTTCATGATAGCTAAAAACGTCATGGGCCTAGACCAGACTCAGGCTGAAGCACTAGTAGTTCAGCTAAGGAATGGTAGAGACCCAAGACACTCAGCAAACATGATGGCTGGTAATAGATCCGCATTCAAAACTTCAGTTGCTACCCTGATGGACGCAGAAGGATTATCTGGGCTTAAGCCAGTTGTAGCTGCAAAAATGCTTGGTAAAAACATGTGGGCAAGCGTAGCGGAAGTAGCCCACGACAATTTGGTAAGCCCCTTCATATCAGCTGAAAGTAGAGTTGCGGACAAGTTAGGCGTAACTGTAGATGAAATGAAGTATGGTAAGTTCAGTGAACTACAAGGTGAAGAAGTGGACTTGGCCACTGCAAGTGGTGGTAGTAGACGAACTTCTGTAAAAGGCTTTGAACTACAAACACTGGGTAACGCATATCTAAATCAAAAAGGAGATACTGGTAGAGCTGCTAAGGACTTTTTGGAAGCAGTAAGCGTCATGGCCGGGGCAGGTAATAGTAAGGCAAATGACTTTTTAGGGGCAGGGTCTAAAGAAGGTAGAAACGCTGCCATGAAGGCTTTAATAGCTAGTGACCCTAAACTTAAAGCCCTTGCTGAAAAGTCTGGCCATTTAGTAAATGATGTATTAGAGGATTCCTTCTACGGTAAGGTGACAGGTAAAGTAGTTGACTTAAGCAGTAATGCAGTTACAGACGCGGTAGAAAAATACTCCGGTAAACTAGACAAATACGGCTTTTCATCACAAGACGTAGTAGCTGCGGCTAATTATAAGGGTAATGCGATAGACGACCCAACAGGGGCTGCTGCTGCCGACAAAGTAAACCCAAAACTGTTATCCGCCTCAAAAGCTCTTTTGTCTCAGCATGAAAGCTTTTTAAAGGATTATGCTGCAAATAAGCAGGACGGGGAATCAGAGCAAGACTATGCAAAAAGAAGATATGGGTCAAAGAGCGCAGCTCTGCTAGCCCAGGGTGGGACTGTAAAGATGTCCGACTTCGGGAATGACAGAATTGACATGGGTGGTAAGGAATCCTCTAAAAAGTATAACGAGATAAGAGCCGGATTCCAGGAACAGGAAGACACAATACGAAAAGCCCGTACACAGGGGAGAATTACTAGTAGCACTTATACTGCTGAAATTAGTAAGCTGGCAGGTGAAGAAATGCTAAAAGCTGCAGACCTGATGTTAAAAGCTGGACAGCTACAGCTTAAGGCAGCTGGAGGTAAGGATGGTGACGCCCCGGCAGTTCAAGGTTCAACAGCCGGTTACGCAACTATGTCACTTTTCGATAAACTTAGAAATATTGGGCCCTAATAATGTCACGTAAAGACCAACCAAAAATTAACACTAGACTGGTGAACTTAAACCCTCTGGAGTTATACAAAATTCAAGTTCGTAATAACTACGACACTATTCGCTATTCTCAGAGGGACATGTCCTATACTCCTACACAGTTTGGTGGGCTACAAGGACAAAGAATAGTTCTAGAGACACCATCCGTTATGGAGATTATCGAGTTTGAGGTATCCTGATGGCTAAGCTAATAAAACAAACAGAACAACTATTTACGGTTAGACCTAGGTCTGCTGAGAACTATTTCGGCCCTAAGAAAGTCTCTTACTCCTCTATGGAGTTTCCAGATGGGAGAGGTCCTAGATCGAAGATTAGACTTCTACCTTTGGACACGCTGGACAAAGATGGTATTGACAAGAGAATCTTCAATGAGCTAGTTGGTACTGTGAACGGGACTCAGTCCAAGGGCTGGGGTGATTTCCTGTTAACTGACGTTCAATGCAGCATGAACGAAAAAGTTCAGATTATGGAAGTGTTTGGTGATAACTTCGTTTCGTACTTCTTCGGAAAATCACCTACTACTTTTTCCATAAGCGGAATTCTAGTCGATGATATTGACAACGAGTGGTTTCCTAACTTCCTGGAAGTGTATGACAAGTTCTTACGTGGAACACAATTAGCACGTAAATCAGTACTGCTGGAACTCACACTGCCAAACGTTATCATTATAGGCGCTGTAACGTCGTTTAACTACTCTCAGACGGCCGCAAGAGACACGGATATACCTTTCAGTATGCAAATTGTTGCGAAGGCTGTAACGCCTAAACCAATCGATTTGCCGCAGGTTAAACCTGAGAACGTAAAAGATGTGTTGAAATTCACGTCCCTGGATAAGTTCCTTGACAAAACTGGTATCAACACAATTAAGGCGGCTGCTAATCTTACAGCACTAGTCCAAGCTCCTACCACTTCTCTTGCTGCTATCAATAAAGGGATTTCAGACCTAAGTACCCTATACGCCAGTGGATTGCCAAGTGCGTTCACTAACAACGCTGCATGGGCAACTACAGGTGGCAACGTAAGCGCAGCTGCAACAAAAGAATTCGGTCAAGTTAATCCAATACCTGTTGGACAAACACCGACAGTTGACATGAACGAAGTTTACGCCAATGATTACACGGCAGGACTAGAACCCTATACGGCCAATAAACCAGGTGAAGCATTTTCAAAAGCTGTTAATGGCGTCGGTACCTTAGTTAGTAAGTTGACTTTAGGAGGTGTAGCCTCTACCCTGACTGGTTTTAAGTCTAGTATATTCTCTCCTGTATTTGGTTTTCTATCTTCGATTACTAAAACAGTAAAGACAGTCACGGGAGACATTTCTAAAGTATTAATGGCGTTCACTTCCCCTGTTAACTCCATTCTCAGGGATATAACCGGAGTTGCCAATGAAGTAACCAAGGTAGTTGGACTTATAACGTCTTCCATAGACCAGCTTATAGGAATACCCAAGAAGACGCTTAATGAAATAACCCAGACCATCAACTCTCTTAAGAGGGCAGCCGGAGCTATTACTAGAATTCCAGTTTCTATTTCTTCTTCGGTAGGTGAGTTGTTTACCGCCGCTAGAATAAAACCAGGTGCAGCTATATTGAAGTCAGGAAAGGGTAGAAAGAAAAACCTTCCGGCCATTATTCGTTCTGGTGCGTCATCCCCTTCGGGGTCAACGGTGTTACCTTATACAATTAGAAGATTGACATGAGCAGATCATTAACTAACTTCCTACTGTTTGAAGATTTATTCGATAACCTTAGTACTACTAATCAAACCCTAAATACCTTGGCTACTCAAGTATTTAGACCAAACGTAAAGGTTATACAAGAAAACTGTAACACCAAGTTGGGAAGAAGAATTGCCGTTTCTCCACAAGTTAATGGTTTGGTTAAGCTTTCTTTCAACGGAGTGTTAAACCCTGACAGAACTATTCCGGATTCAGATAGAATCTCAAATGAAGACATTAATGATTGGCTTGCCTCTTCTATCTACACTACGTATGTCAGAGATCTTCATAACTGTACATCAGTAGGCGGTATTTGCGCCTGTTGCTATGCTGCTACCTTTAACGCCCCTGCTCCAGAGGTTGGATCCTATGTTCAAGTTCAGAACCAGTACACGCTACACTCGGATTATCACTTAACTTCGGATTTAGTTGACACCTATGGTATTACTACGGATTCTTCACTGTACGACTTCAACAATATATATCTAAGCAACCATCCTTTAGCGGAAACAGAATACACAACGGATGGTGCCAGTATTACTTTGAATGACTTACCACTACAAGGGCAGTATCTATCAATAAACTCGGTAATACGTTCCAATAAACCTTTCATGGCATATTTGTCAGGGACTTTCAGCGGTGACTTGCTTGGTATACAGGCCATACCTACACAACCAATAACTTTACCGTTTGGGGTTATCGACAGAGGTATAAGTCCTGGTCAATTACTACAATTAACTTCACAGCTTGAGAAACTACCTACTGTAGATCAAATACATTTAGACTACTGTAACAGCATCTCAAACAAAATAGAAAAAGCCTTATTGTTAATTACCCTATTCTCAATTCATAATGACATACAAGCCTAACGAAGACTTTATCTTTCAAGAGGTAAAGCTATTTATTGAAGGAGTTCAAGTAGCCTATGAGGCTATACAAATTAACTCCGGTATAGGGTCGTTGCCGTCTGCTTCACTGACTATTCCTCCGTACCCTGGCTTAATGGACATATGCAGGTATTACCAGCCCAAGGTTCATATCTTCTTCGTAGACCCGCTTGACGGAGAAGAAAAGGTCCTGTTTATGGGATTGATAACTTCTACGAGTCTTTCCAGATCCAGACAAGGTGCAAACGCAAACATAACTTTCTCTTGCGCTCATAAGAACTCTCTTATGTCGGATGTTCTTGTTGACTTCACTAACCCGGTTTCTAATACTTTGGTTATGGCTCAGGCTAATCAGCCTAATGACAATTCCAATACTATGAACTCCTTCAGTAGTACTATGGCTACGATTATAGCTCTCAGAGGTATCCTGGATACCCCTGAAGACAAAGTTGCCATTGAAGCTGATAACGAAGAAATAATCAGAAAAGGAATAGAAGAGAATAAGGCCGTAACAGATCCTTCTTACTTAGCTTCTAGGTGGAGTGATAACGGTTACTTTAATAGATTCAAAGGATTCCCAGGAGTACTAATGAACCTGTGGAATCAGTTAAAACTAAACTCAGTTGCTAATCCTAAAGACTTTGAGTCAATGGTTATGTACACGACTCTTATCGAGGAAGGTATTCAGTTCTTCGATAGACTGACTGGACATTACTTTATTGAAGACGCAATGGACAAGGGAAAGATGGATCCCTGCGTTGACAAGGGTAAAGGGAAGGACAAAGTAATTGTTCCTCCTAGTTTACGCCTGTTTGTACAATCCGCTGTACAGACTGATACCTCAGTTCAACTAGTTCAGCAGTCACTTGGGTACTCGGGGGAACTGACAGACTTCCTCTCTATTTTCTATCAAGTCCTGTCTCGTATTGACTACGAAATTATTACGCTAACCTGTCCTGCTGAAACCAGACTGGATCCAGAAGAGGAAATAAGCGAAGATAATAGTCAGGCGCTGGAAACAATCATAAAGCCACAACTGCCTTTCTATTACTCTCCTAACTGCAACATTTACTACCCCTCGATGTATCACTCTCTCAACGTTATGCAGGATGAGGTATCGATTCCAACCAGAATTACTCTTACTGCAGAAACCCTGCCTTACTCTGGAGCTAACCTTCACAAGAAGTATAGAGCTCCTGCGTCTGTAAGAGAGGCAATTGCTGAAGCCTACGCAACGGATAACGAGGTAAACAACAAGAACAGAAAGATTACTCAAGAAGAAGAGAAGAAAGCTCTTGAGTCAGGAAATCTACTATCCACTACAGACGGTCTTAAGAATAGAACAAAACTAGGCACCTTTGAATGGGGTAGAGGGGTAAAGCATCACCGCTATGAGCTACCCTACTGGCTTTCAGTCTATGGTTTGTCTGTGTCAAACACGGATGGAACTGCCCAGAAAGAAGTTCTGCCTACTAATGAAGAAGACAAGGCCGCCCTTGAACTGTTAAAAGATGCCTGGAACTGGAGATACGGGTCTAGTAAGCAACACCTTAATCCCTACGACCCAAGCTCTGGTGTTTGGCCGCATGAGAGACTGTTGTTTGCGTCTGCAGACTACCAGTTCTCCAAAGAAGTTGCAGCTTCCAGAGTTGGATCGCTAGACGGAGTGTTTAACCCATATATTATCCCAGGGTATCCTATGGACATCTTGGACAACTCTCCGGTTAACCCATGCTTCCATGCACTATGCTCTAGCGTGACTCACACTATAACTGCTAGAAGTATAAGCACATCGGTTTCTTTCGTTGCGGCCGTGACTTACTCAGAAATGGCCAACTATTACATGCAGTTCATTAATCCTTGGCTACAAATTCATTTAAAAATAGTAGCTAAGAAAACAACTCCAAACGGGGCTGTTGAATAC
>JACCDG011223903.1_pt1 | contig 23857 bp, 33 predicted proteins | sample 7442471 | NCBI WGS metagenome assembly JACCDG01 (sample SAMN15323444, study PRJNA562643) | freshwater metagenome | isolation source: river surface water | place: USA:Blue River Watershed | collected 2017-08-17 | reverse complement strand
CGGGACCGGCCACGTCTGCGCGTTCCCGCCGCGACTGGTAGAGAACTGCTTAATCATGCACGCGCAGCCCGGTGAGTCCGTGATTGATCCGTACATGGGCAGCGGAACCGTTGGCGTTGTTGCCGATGATCTTGGCTTGCACTTCATTGGCATTGAGCGCGAGCGCAAGTATTTCGACATTGCGTGTCGCCGCATTGAGGACGAGCAGCGGCAATGCCGGCTTGCGGTCTAACGCAGAGCTAACCGGCGCCGATAGGCGTCCGGGTTGAGCGCCGGGTTATGCGCGGAGGACTATAGATGAACGAACTGACAAAAGGCCCGTGGAAGGCCAAGCGACTGGCGAACTACCAGGATCCGGGATGGGTTGTGTTGTGGCCTGACAAGGGCGGAACGCACATGAGGCGGCTGGACAGCAACGGCAATTTCACCGGCCCGGATGCGGCATTGATCGCGGCAGCACCTGAACTGCTCGCCGCCGCGAAGAAGGTGAATGCGCTGAGTATCCAGAGCGAAGCGCACAAGGAACTGCGGGCGGCGATTGCTAAGGCAACTGAGCATGACGCCTAACGCCCGAGCTAACGCGCGGCCGTAGGCCGTCGCGTTGAGCGAAGTGTTAGGGCTCTTAGTGGAGTGAGAAAGGAACGTATGCCTGAGAAGGTGGTGATCGGAAGCGCGGAACTGTGGCACGGCAACTGCCTGGAAGTGCTGCCACTGCTCCCGCAGTTTGACCTGGCGCTGACCGACCCGCCCTACGGCACAGGCGGCTGGCGCAGGGACGCAAGCGGCGCAGGCAGCAACCCGGCCGCGAAGCTGGTGCGTGAACAGTGGGACGACGGCGCGCTGGAATGGCTGCGGCTGTGCCGAGGCGTGCCAGTGCTGACCTTTTGGCCGGCGGCCCACATGCCGGAGTTGATGGGCGCTGCCGTGGCCTGCGGCTACGACAAGGTGCGCATGCTCTACATGCGGAAGCTGGACCCGAAGCCACAGGTAGGCGGGCGTGTGTCCTGGGCTGTGGAGCCCATCGTGGCGTTGGGCAACGAAGGGTTTCAGCTCTACGGCGGCACCGACTGGTGCGAAGCCAGCACGCCGCGCATCACCCGCGACGGCTTCGCCTTCCTCTGCATGGGCTTCACCGGCGCCAAGGCCGCGCAGTGGAAGGAGCGTTACATCGCCACCTTCAACCGCATGGCCGAGCGCCTGGCCGCCAAAGCCGCCCGCCCGCACCATGTTGCGCAGCCGCGCAATATGGCGCCCGCCCTGCCCGGGCCAGACGCCCTGCGCGCCCACATGGCCGCTGGCCTCAGCCCGGCGCAGCCGCTGCCCCCGGCCGTCGCCGCCCTGGTGGACCGCCGCGCCTGGGACTTGTGCGCCGAGGCCTTCCCCCTGCTGCGCGACCACATCGCCCGCCAGGTGGCGTTCCGCACCATCCCCGCCGACCGCGCCGAGCCCACCCCCGCCCTGCACGCCGTGCTGGCGCAAACCACCCTCACCACCGCCCTGGCCGGCCCCATCCGCGCGGCCGAACAGCGCGCCATGACCTTCATCGAAATCGCAGCCCGCTGCACCCAGCAGGCCCTGCAAGAGGCCCGCGCCGCGCGGGCGGGAGACGCGCCATGACGCTCACCCTCACCACCCGCCAAGCCCAGGTCCTGGCCTACCTGCGCATCTTCTTCGCCACCAACCACTGCCTGCCGCCGTGCGCCCAGATCGCGCACGACTTCGGCTGGCGCAGCAACAACGCCGCCAGCGAGGTGCTGCTCCAGCTCGAGCGCCACGGCGCCCTGCAGCGCAACGAACTCGGCGGCTACAAGTTCACCCAGCCCGGGCTGCACCAGCCGCTGCCGGCTGTCACAGCCTGACAACCCCACCCACCCCGCAAAAGGACTCACCATGCACCCCCAACCCATCCACATCGCCCACGCCACCATCTACATGTCGCCGCCGCCCGAGCTGCTGCCACTGCAAGTCGCCGGCATCGCCACCGACGCAGCCCGCAGCGCACCGCCCAGCGCAGCCAGCACCCTCACCCCACCCGCGCCCGGCGAGCACTGGCCCGGCCAGGGCGGCATCTACATCTGCACCCTGCCCGCCATTCTGGGCCTGCCCGCGCGCCACCTGGTGGCGTCCACCGAAGAGGCGCAGCTTGAATGGGGCGGCTACGACCACGACACCCCCGGCGCCGCCAGCCACACAGACGGTCCGGCCAACACCCGCGCCCTGCTGGCCGACAGCAAAGAGCACCCCGCCGCCGCCTGGGCCGCCGCCTACACGGCAGACGGCCATAAAGACTTCCACCTCCCCGCCCGGTTTGACCTGCTCATGGCCTACCTGCACGCCAAGCAGGTGTTCGAGAAACAGGGCTGGTACTGGAGCAGCACGCAGGGCGCCCGCTACACCGCCTTCGTCCAGGACTTCAAGTTCGGAACGTCGCTCTGGAACAGCAAGAGCAGCAGCCACAGGGTTCGGGCCGTCCGCTGGATTCAACCTTGACCGCTTGAACCCTTGACCACTTCACCGGCGCGCGAGCGCCGGTCCGCCGCGTTTTTTTCACCACCAGGAGCTTTTGATGCAAGCCACAGCAGAACCCAAAGACACCAGCGCCGCCGCCGCAGCGCCCACCACCACGCTGCGCACCCTGCAGCTGCCCGCCATCGGCACCCATTGGCCCAAGCAGGGCGGTGTGTTCGCCGGCATTCTGCGCGGCGCACCGGGCCAGCCCGACGCCGCGCTCATCATCCCCACCGGCGCGCAGTTTGAGCTGCAGGGCCAGTGGGGCGAATACGGCAAAGACGTGCCCGGCGCCACCAGCCGCACCGACAGCGCCGCCAACACCAGCGCCATGGCCGCCGCCGGCAGCACCATCGCCCAGCAGGTGCTGGCCCTGCGCGACGACGCCGGCCGCGCCGACTACGCCATCCCCAGCCAGGCCGCCCTGCAGCTGGCCGCTGCCAACGTGCCAGAGCTTTTCGCCCAAGAGTGGTACTGGAGCAGCACGCAGGACTCCCGCGACGACGCCTTCGTCCAGGACTTCGAGCACGGCCTCTCGAACTGGGTCAGCAAGGGCATCAGCTACAGGGTTCGGGCCGTCCGCACGATTCACTTGACTGCTTGAACCCTTGACCACTTCACCGGCGCGTGAGCGCCGGTCCGCCGGATTTTTTTGGGGAATTAAGTACTTGACTCCCTCGAATTTATGATCTATATTTAAGTCATGGATGCAGCACGCATCCATCCGACGCCCGACGGTAGAGGGCTCTCTCAGGAGAACACCATGAACATCAAGACCATCACCGAATCCGAAGCCCGCGCCCTGATCGCCGCCGAGGCCGACGAACTCCCCTTCATCACCATCAGCGATTCCGGGCGGCAAGCTGTTCGCGCCTGGCTTCAGGATGTTGCCCGCCTGCCGGGAACGCACAACTCCGATGCGTGGTACGACGAAGCTGAGCAAGCCGCGAACAACGCCGCACAGGGCGAGGCCATCGGCATCGAAATGAGTGGCCGCATGACCCGCACGGGCAACCCTGCGGTGTTGTGGATGGAGCCCGCTCACTTCGAGTGGTCCGTCCGGGCCTGACGTGGGCGGCAAGCACAAAAACTGGCACAAGGCGTGGCGCCGCGAAGGTGCCCGCCTTGTCCACATCAGCGGTGCCGTGTTCGTGATCGAGCGCGGCGATGGATTCACAGACATCAATGCTGCCCCCGAGACGATTGAAGAATTCCAGCGGTACGAGCTGGCGCGCGGTGTCCCCGTGCACGATCTGGCGCAGAGGTTGATGCGGCTGGCCCGTGAGGCTGGCGAGTGGCTGGAGCACCAAAAATGAACCACGGATTGACCATCAGCACCTTCGAGCTGTTCAAGATGTTTCCCGACCAGGAAGCCGCACGCACCTATCTGGAGGGCCGTCTGTGGCCCCAGGGCGTGCGCTGCCCTGTCTGTGGGCTCGGCGAGCGCATCACCGCCCGCAAGGGCGGTTACTACCGCTGCAATCAGTGCAAGGAAGACTTCACCGTCCGCACTGGCACCATCTTCGAGCGCAGCCATGTCCCCCTCCACAAGTGGCTCTACGCCATGTACATGCTGGTCACAGCCCGGAAGGGCATCAGCAGCATGCAATTGAGTAAAGAGATTGGGATCACCCAGAAATCGGCATGGTTCGTCCTGCAGCGACTGCGCGAAGCGTGCGGCAATGACCCGGCCATGCTGTCGGGCATCGTTGAGGTGGACGAGAGGTCTCGCCCTGGTGGCCGGCCGCGCAGCGGCCGGCCAAAGGATCAGCGCGCTACTGCCGGCGGATGCCGCGCGTCTTCAATGTCCAGGATCTGGTTGAGCTGGCTGGCTACCTTGGCGTAGGCGGCGCGGCACTGGGCGATGGTGCTGGCGGTGTCTTGCTCGGTGCTAAACCGGAGGCCGGTACCGGTGGCAGCGGCTGCGGGCGCTCCCGCAGATTCACCGGCAGCGGCTCGCACGCTGTCTGCACCAATGGCGTTGAGCACGCGCACAGTGTCAGCGTCAAGGCACTGATCGTCAGAAAGCGAAGCGATGTGTTCACGGGCATCTCCAAGTTGAGTGGCCAGGCGGGCCACGGTGGTCAGGTGTTCGGTGGCCTTGCGGTCGCCCAGGGCGCGCTGCTGGCGGGCGTCTGCCTCGCGCAGCTCGCGCGCGGCCAGCTCGGCCCGGGCGTCCTGCCCGGCGTGCCACTTGATGCCGGTGGCCGTGCCAGCGGCGAAGATGGCCAGGGCGATGATGATCTGGGCGAGGATGCTCATGGCGCTTCAACCTCGATCGGCTTCTTCAGCTCGCCGGTGATGCGCAGGGGCCAGCCGGGCTCGAATTCCGGGCTCATGAGCTGGCCGACGAAGAAGGTGGCGGCGTAACACCACTCGCTGAGCGACATCAGCGGGGCCAGCAGCCAGTGCCGCTCGTAGACGTGAGGCGCCTCGGTGTAAAGCCCGCCGAAGTACACGGGGCAGATGCCAAACCAGCCCTTGTGCGTGAGGGTGACTTTCATGCCAGCTCCTGTATGCCCAGCTGCGCGCCGGCGTCGGTGATGGTGATGACGCGGTTGGCCGTCTTCTCGGGCACGCGGGTGCTGACGTGGACCCACTGCTTGCCCTTGACGCCTTCCAGAATGAGCTGGCCGATGCCGAGCACGCTGACCAGTGGTGCCAGGGCCTTGGCCACCTGGTACGGGGTGCCGTAGCCGGGCACCACGATGTCTGCGGCGTGGCCCTGCGGGTGGTCGCTGGTGCTGGCGCTGCCGATCGCGCGGTTCAGCTCGGCGCTGCGGTAGCCGCTGGTGACGATGACGGGCGCGGCCAGCGTGGTGCGGATGCGCTCCAGCATCTCGGCGGTGCGGATGAGGCGCGGCAGCAGCTCGGGCGGGGGCGTGTTGTCCAGGCCCAGGCGGGCAGCGGTGGTGCTGGCCGTCAGCTCGGCCAGCGTGAAGTGGGGGGTGAGCCTCATGGCTGCTGCCTTTCCGTGGTGGCTGGCGGGGTGGTGGTGGCGTCGGTGCGCAGATCCGACACCACATCCGCGGCGGCGCCTTCCATGGGCGTCAGGTGCGCGCGGGTGCGCTGCAGCTCGGCGCGCACCATGGCCAGCACCTGGGCGCTGGGCTCGGCGGGCGTGGGGATGGACTCTTTGAGGCGGCTGCGCACAATGAGCAGCGCGAAGCCGCCCAGGACGGCGGCGTCTTGCAGGGTGGCGGCCTCCAGGTGGAGCATGGGGGTGACGAGCGCGCCGCCGGCGCCTACGGCCAGCAGCGCCCAGGCCAGCACCTTGCACCAGACCACGGCCCGGGCGCGCGGGCACAGGCCGGGCGCCAGGGGGGCGGTGCGCTCGATCTTGTTCAGCGCCTCGGCCAGCACCACCAGGCCGGCCAGCCAGTGCAGGAGCGCGATGGTGGCGGCGATCATGCGGCACCCCCATTGCTGCTGCCCCCGGCGTTGGCGTTGGCGCTGTTGGGCTGGCCACCAGGTGGGCCGCCGGGCGGGCTGCCACCGCGCGCGTTGCGCTCCAGCCGGTCCACATAGGCGGCCAGCACTTTCTGCGCGGCCGCGCCGGTGGCAAAGGCCAGGCTCAGCAGCAGCGCGGCGGGCACCCCGTCGATCAGGCCCAACAGCGGGGCCAGGTAGCCGGCCGTGGCACTGCTGGCCACGGCCACGCCCACCCGGCGCAAGCTGGTGCGCAGCAGCTCGCGCCAGGTGTCGCCGCTGCTGGGCACGCTGTTGAGCAGGGCCATGGCGGCCACGGCGCCGGCAAAGCCAGCCAGCAGCACGTCTGGCCGCAGGCCAAGGGATACGCCGGCCACATGCAGCACCGGCGTGGCGGCGGCCATGGTGGTGAGGGTGACGCCGCTGGCGGTGGTGCTGGTGGGTTCAGGCATGCTCATTTCCCTTTGGTGCCGCCCGCCCGCTCCAGTACGCTGGGCGTGCGCGGTGTGGTGGTGTCTTGCGCCGGCAGCGCGGCGGCCAGCTCGGCCATGCGGCTGGCCAGCTCGGGCTTTTGTTTGCGGATGTGGTCGCGCTGGCCGGCGATGACCAGGCGGTCGGCGCTGACCTGGCTGGCCCGGTCCTCCAGAACGCGGCGCTCTTCGTCCAGCTCGGCCTGTGCGGCCGCCAGGGCGGCGCGCTGGGCGTCTTGCTGCTGCGCCAGGCGCGCCAGCTCAGCCGTTCGGTCGGCGGCGGCTTGCAGCGCGGCGGCGTGCTCTGCCTGCAGCCGCACCTGGCTGGCGGCCAGCTCGTCCAGCACCCTGCGCGTGTGGGCCTGCACCCAGTCTTGCCCCCACAGCGCGGCGACGGACGCCTGCACGGCCGGTGGCAGGCCGTCCAGCGCATCGCCGGGCTGCAGCTGCAGCGTGGGCCCCGGCGTGCTGGCCAGCTCGTGCCCGTCTTCCAGCACACGCTGCACCTGCTCCACCCGCACGGCGCCAGTGGCGGGCGTGATGACGATGCTGGCGATCGCCAGCTCTTTGGTGATGGCCATGGTCAGCCCTCGGCGGGTTCTGCCACCATGGGCAGCAGGGCTTCCATCACGCCCAGGTCAATGTCGGCCGGGAAGTCGGCCAGTGTTACCTGGTGCATGGTCAGGTCGGCCACATCCTGCTCGTGCAGCTCGGCCATGCCCTTGGCAAAGGCCGGGGCGTCTACCAGCTTCACGTTGCCGGTGTCGTCGATGTCCAGTTCGCCGTCTGCCTTTTTGGCACCGTGCTGCTTCAGCAGGGCTTGGCGGCTGGTTTCGTAGGCCTGCACAAACTCGCCGAGCTTGCGCTTGTTGCGTGCTGCTGCATAGGCGAACTTCAGGGGCACCGATGCGGTGATTTTGTTCAGCGCCTCCAGGGCTGCGATGGCTTCGTAGGTCTTCATGGGGGTTTACTCCTGTGCCCACGGCAGGGTTGCCGCAGTCGCCACGGGTTCTTGCGCTGCCAGCTTGGCAGCCAGTTCTTCTTCGACGCCGGCCACGCCGATCTTGCCGGGGGCGTTCAAGCCGGCCTGCACCCATTCGATGGCCTGGGCTTCAGTGGCGGTGTTCAGGGCCGTGAAGGTCGCGGCATCGGGCGGCAGCAGGTTCACGCTGTAGCTCACGCTGGCGGTCTTATCGCCCTCGATGGCCGTGGCGGTGAAGCTGGCGAAGACGGCAACGTCTTTCAGGTTGCCGATGTCCTGCTTTTGCAGGGAGGTTACTTTCCAGGTGATGTTCATACGGTTCTCCAGTTAAGCCGCAGCTATGGTTGTAACGGTTCCAGCAGAACCGCGATACTTGAGCGCACCACCTTCGCAATACAGGTAGCCGCCAGTTGGCGGATTCGACGTGGGCGCGGCGGTGGTGTTCAGGATGTAGAGGGCCTTTTCGGCGCCAGAGTAAGAGCCCGCTGCGAACACCGTTCCATTCGTACCGTTGCCCAGCATCACACCTTCCGTGCCGCCTGCTGTTACGCTGATCCTGCGGTTGGCATCCGTGCCGGTGGTGCTGATCGTCACGGCGTTGCCTGTAGAGCCGCCCGTGATCACAAACGCGTTAACTGCCGTGGCGTTGGGTGATACGTACATTTGAGGCACGTTGCTGTTTGTGCCAAAGGAAATGTTGTTGCTACCGACCGTGTAGACGCCAAGGACGCTGGCAACAATGTTCATTGGCTGGTAGCTGGCGGCCAGCGTGTTGTCCACACCCTCAATCGCTGAGCCAAATGAGGAAGTGATAAACCGAACGCCACGAGTGGATCCCTGTACTCCAAACTGGATTCCGCCATCTGCCCCACTGACACGAGTCACGCCAAGGTTGACCGTGCCTGTCCCTGCCGGCGTGATGGCGATGCTGCGGTTGGTGTCGCTGCCGCCGGTGCTGACAGATACCGCATTGCCCGTGGCGCTGCCGGTGATAAGTGCGTAATTGACCGCAGACACCGGATTGTCAAACCACCCAGCAACAGCGCCACGCACAGCAGCAAAAACACCGCCTGAACCTTTGCCATACAGGCCAAACGAGATGTTGGTATCAGAACCTTCTGCAAAGATGGCCGGGGCACTCCCCGTGGCGTTCCCGTAAACAGTGAGATAGTTGACCGAGCTGGCAACAGTCTCAAGCCTGAGCGCGATGCGCCCAGAAGCAGTCAGCCCGAGCGAACCAGAAGCCAGCGAGTACAGGCCATCGTTGCCCGGCCCGACTTTGACGCTCGGAGCCGCTGCACTGCCTGCTGCAAAGGTGGATTGGCCGGTGACGGTCAGGGTGTCGGAAAACGTCGTGGCGCCTGCAAAGTAGTTCGCAGCAGTGCCCGCTGCATAGAAGTTCCAGCGGCCAGACCCACTGGCGAGGTTGGAATAGAAGCCGAAGTTGTTTGTTGCTCCGGTGAGGCTAGATTGAGCCTCAAACCCCATCTGGTTGGTTACAGTCGCTCCAGCGCCAAGCACACCTTGCACCGCAGAGAAGTGGTTGAACTGCGACAAGGTGAATGCAGCCGCTGCCGTGGACGAAACGCTGCGCACACTGCTGTACGAGTTGGTTACATCCGACTGGACTTGGGTTTGGATGTCCTGCCCAAAAGCAATCGTTCCGCCCGTGCCTTGTTTTGACAGGCGAAGGACGGTCGTAGCTGGCGCAGCCCCACCGATACCCACGCTGCCCGTCGTGGTCAGCGATGTCAGCGTTCCCACACTGGTGAGGCTGGAGGCGGTGAACGATGCGGGCAGCGTGGTGGCCGAGGCGCTCAGCTTTTCAGTGTCCAGCTCATTGATGGCGGCCTGCACCGTGGTGGCGGCAATATTGCCCGCGGGCGTGTTGCTGATGGCGGTGGCGGCGTGGGCACCTGTGGTGTCGGCAATGTGGTCGCCCGTCTCGCCATCGAGCGCGTTCATCTCCTCGATGTAATTGGTCTGGCCAGCATAAAAACGGTTCGTCATTTACATTTCCTCCACTTCCAGCGGCGCGCTGAAGTTTCCAAACATGGGGTGGCTGATGGCCAGGTCGCTGGCCAACTTGCCGACGATCTGGTGGGCCTGCTCCAGCTCGGGGTCTGCGTCTTCCGGGAACAGGCTGATGAACACCAGCCCGCTTTTTGCGCTGCCGCGCAGGATGTTCCACAGGCGCGCGCGGTCTGTTGGCTTTACCCAGTCCAGGTTCAGCGGCAGGCTGCGGCTGACGGTGCCCACGTCGCTGCGCAAGTCCCCGGCCTGGCTGCGGCTGTTGGCGGTGGTGTCGTTGACGCGGGCGGTGGCCGGGTAGGCGGGGTTGTATTCGGGCGCCCAGTAGGCGCCGCAGATCAGGCGAGATGCCTCCACATAGGCGGCGGGCTGGTCGGCGTCCACAATGTCAATGACCAGCTTTTCATAGGCGCCCGCGGTGAAGTACGCGCGGGCGTAAGTGCCGCCGCCGTATGAAAAGGCATTGACGCCCAGTGGCACCGTGCCCCACGGCCACAGCGCCAGCGGCGAATAGCCGCAGGCCAGCACGGCACCCGTGTCCACCGCGGGCGAAACATCCGCCGCCAGGGTGTAGGCCCGTGCGCGGATGGTGGCGGTGCTGGTGTAGTTGGTGAAGGCGAGGCACACCATGCTCAGCAGCTCGGGCGATGCCCAGGTGGCGGTGTAGGTGACGCTGGTGGCCGTGGCGCGGTGCACCTCGGCCTTGCGGTCGGTCAGCAGGTTGGCCGCTGCCAAGCTGCCGCTGGTGGTGCTGGCCGTGAGGCTGGTGACGCGGTTGGCCGCGTTGTCGTGCAGGACGCGCAGGTTGTTGGGCATGGCTTAGAACGTCTCCAGGACGATGTTGTTGCTGCCGGTGGCGCGAAAGCGCACGCCGGCGATGGTGCTGGTGAGGTTGATGCCGCTGCCGCCCACGGTGGCTGTGCCGCTGTCGGTAACGATGAGTTGCAGCACGTCGCTCTCGCTGCAACCGAAGGCGGCATTGACGCGCGCCGTGGTGACAGGGTCGCGCCAGACGCCGTCGTTGTGCATGCATGTTGTGGAGCTGCCTGCTGGAGCAGCGTATGTGTATCCGTTCCAGGTGAAGGTGCTGGACGCGTTGATGGTGTTGGCGGCGAAGGTGCTGGTGCTGAGGTCGCCAAAAGAGCCGTCCGACACACTGCAGTTGTCCACCCGGAAGGTGCCGCCGTAGGTGATGGCGTTGTTCCAGTTGCCCGCGCTGATGTTGGCCGCCGTGATGGTGCCGCTGAATGTGCCGCTGCTGCCGCTGATGTCGCCCACCACCGCCAGCGTGCTGCCGTCCCAGGTGAACTTGTTGCCCGAGCTGTTGCCCACGCTGAACTTGTAGGCGCTGCCGGTGTAGCCGAGGAAGAAGCCGTTGCCGCTGTCGTACGCGGTCTGCCCGCCCTTGATGGCGCCGCCGCTGCTGAGGGTGATGCCGCCGCTGCTGGCTGTGACGCCGCTGTTCACGGCGGCCTGCGTCACGTCTGCGTTGTTGCTGGGCCGGGTGCTGCCGGTGACGTTGGCAAAGTCTGTGGTGACGTTGGTGGGCCCGGCCACGGTCTCAAGCCGGGTGGCTGCGGCCTGCAGCAGCACGTCGCGGGCGTTCTGGATGGTGGCCATTACGCGTAAACCTCCAGATCCACCCGGGCCTGCATCAGGTCGCGGGCGATGGCGACGATCTGCCCGCTGACGCCCGCGCTGAGGCCAAAGCGCCCGCTGGTGAGCGTGGCGGCGTTGCCCAGCTCGGCCAGCATCACGTCAGCATAGTTGGTGCAGGCGTAGACGGTGCGCGCCACCTTGCGCAGGTCGCGCCTGCGGTCGGCCTCGGTTTGGGCGTCGGTGGTTTTCAGCAGGTAGGTGTCTTCCTGCGCGGCCTCTTCGCTGAGCTTGTAGGCGGTGGCGACGGTGCTGTCTGTGCTGGTGACTGTGAGCCACTCCTTGGCGTACAGGTCTTTGTGCTCGGCCGGGATGCCGGTTTGCAGCGCGCTCTGTACCGTCCAGTTCTTGCAGTAGCCCAGCCGCACCGATGGCCGCACGGGCACGCGCTGGCTGATGGCAAGGGTTTTCTGCACCATGGTCGTGTCATTCACCTGCACGGCCGTGCCAGACGCGGGCAGGCCCAGCTTGATGAGGCGCAGCAGGCCGGTGGCCGACATGACGACCTGGGCGCCCACGCTGGCGGCCAACGCCTGGCACACGGCCAGCACGTTGGTGCGCTCAGTCAGGTACACGCCCACGGGCTGGGGGTGGGCGGCGTCAAAGTCGCTCAGGTTGGTGGCGTCGAGGTCGCCACTGTCAAACGGGTCTGAGCCGTAGCCGGTGGCCAGGCGCTGCACCAGCTTGCTGACGGTGTTGCTGTAGGCGCTGGGCTTGTCGCCCTGCGCGCTGCAGGTGATGGTGCCCTTGAGCGCGGCTGACAGCGTGAACTTGCCGGTGCTGACGGATTCTGTGACGGACACCACCACGCCGTTGTCTCGCACCTCGATGAAGTCTTCCATGGCGCCGCCGTGGACTTGATATTCCAGCGTGGCGGGGTTAGTGAGAAGCGGCTCGATGTTGTGGCACTCGCCGAGCAGCACGGGGATGAGCCGGTCTTTGTTGGCTGTGCTGCCGCCCAACGTCGTCTCGGTTACAGGGGTGTTCAGGCGTTGCAGCTTGTCGCGGATGACAAGGTTGAGCACGTTGCGGGCGCGGGATTGCAGGTCGTCAATCACGCCGTCGAACATCAGGCGGAAGTCGGTACGCTCCCAGCGCATGTCACCCAAAAACACCCGCACCTCACGGTTGCGCCAGATGTAGCCGAGCCATGCGTCGAGGTCGCCCGCGTTGTTGTCAATCTCCACGTCGCTGAACGCCAGAGACGCGCCGCTGCCGTCCAGGCTGAGCCGCTCGTTGATGACGCAGCCGCCTGTGATGACGGGCTTGTAAACGGTGTTGGCTGGCGTGTCTGAGCCTGCCGTGACATAGCCACGGCTGGACAGGTAAAACGTGGTTTCCGAGCCGCTGACGCTGGCGACGGCCTCCACCAACACGCAGCGCAGCGCGCCCTCGCTTTTCAGCCAGAGGATGAAGTCCGCATCCGTCATGCCAGCACCGGAACAGTGGCCTGCGCGAAGCTGGCGCGGCTGACGTTGTTGGTCATGCCGTCCACCGTTTTGTCTGCCGCGCGGGCGGTGGCGTCGTAAGTGGCGGCCACCAGGGCGCGGCCCAGGTCTGTGACGGTGGATTCCAGCGACTGGATGCGGTCGATCAGCGGCTTGATGTCGATGATTTGCCGGGTGTCTGCATTGCTGTACACGCGGGCGGGGGGCATGTAGGCCAGCTCAGGCCCGCCCTCGCCCACCATCGCCCAGCCGCCCATGTGGCTGCCGCCGTTGCGGAAGGCGGGCAGGCGCGACTCGTAGCCGGTGCCGGCCAGCGCGGCCAGTGCGTCGGCCCGGTTGATGCCTGTGACGGCGCTGGCGGCGGCAAAGTCCTGGCTGGTGGCGCCGCCCACGATGGCCTTGATCAGCTCGTTTTGCAGCTCTTGCAGCGTGAAGGTTTTGCCGTTTTTGGTGTAGACCACGTTGCCCAGGCTGGCGGCGCCGCTGGCGCTGGCGTACACGCTGCCGGCATCGGTCTTGATGCGCTCACCCGTGAGCCCGCCCGCCAGCGCGCCGATGCTGGCCGCGCCCGGGTTCAGGCCCGCGCCAATGGCGGTGGTGATGGCACCGGCCAGCGACGTGAGCGCGGCCGGGATGGTGAGCACGCTCTGGTTCAGCACGCCCAGCGCGTCCAGCTGGAGCTGCGCCACATCGGCCCCGGCCATGCTGCTGTCGGCCAGCTCGGTCAGCAGGGCCTGGGTGTAGGCAAAGTCCGAAGTGAAGCCCGCGCCGCTGGCGTTGTAGGTGGCCGATGCCTCCAGGAAGGCGGACACCAGGCCCTGCACCTGGCCCTGTGCGTTCACGTCACCCGTGCGGGCCTTGCCGGCCACGTTTTCAAGCTGGCGGCGGGCCTCTTCCAGCCGCTGGCCGGGCGTGAGGGTGGAGAGGTTGCCGAGCAGCAGCCCGTCGCGAAACTCGCGCAGCGTGCGGCCATAGTCGCGCAGGCGGGTGACGGTGGCGTCCAGCTGGCTGACCTCTGCGCCGCGTGCGTTGCGCACGGCCTCGTAAGCCTCGTTGACGCTGCTGAGCAGTGCGGCGTTGGTTTCGTCGATGCGCTTTTTCAGGTCTTCCTGCGCCTGGATCTGGCGCAGCAGCGGGCGCAGGGTTTCGTCCATCGCGTCCAGCTCGCGGGCGCGGGCGCGGGCGAGGTTTTCAGCCTCGGTGCTGCTGAGTTCGAGCAGGCGCTCTTCCAGCGTGCGGGCGGTGGTGAGGCGGGCCAGCGCGGCGTTGATGGCGTCTGCGCTGCTGGTGTTGGCGTCCACCTCGCGCAGGTATTGCTGGTATTTGGGCTCCAGCGTGGCCTGCAGGGCGGCCAGGGTGATGCGGGCGGTTTCCTCGGCCCAGGCGGCGGCCAGTTCTTCGCTGCTGCGGCCCACATTTTCAAAGCCGCCCAGGCGGTCTTGCCGGCTGTAGAGCGCGGTGTCGCCACGGAACAGCGCGGTCTGCAGCTGCGTGAGGCTGTCGCCAGCCGGGTCCGCCGCGCTGAAGCCGCCGACGCGCAGGCCGGTGGACTTGACGCCGAACTGCGCCAGCGTGGCGGCCACGGTGGCCTGGATGGTGGCGGCGTCACTGGCGCCGCCGATGGTCTTGGGGCCGCCTTTGTTGTTGTCCAGCAGGCTGGCGATGGCCAGGGCGCCGCCTACCCAGGGCAGCGCCTTGCTGAGACCGGACATGAGCCCGGCGCCAGCACCGGCCGCCGTTCCATATGCGCCGTTTGTCGCCAGCAGCGCATCCAGCCCGCCGCCCGTGGCATTGGCAAACATGCTGCCCGCAGCGTTGGCGGTGGACATGCCGGCGAAGTTGGCCATGCCTACCATCTGTCCGACTTGACCCAGGACGCCAGAGCCACCGCCAGCCGCGCCGGGCAGTTGCCCGATCACACCCGCCATGCCGCTGGCCACCGGTTGCAGCAGCGGGCGCAGCACCATCGTGCGGAACAGGTCTTTAATGTAGTCGGCGCCGTTTTTGCCGCCGCTCATCAGCGCGTTGGTAAGGCTTTGCTCGATCTGGTCGCTCGCCTTTTGCCATTCACGGTCGGCGTCTTCGGCGGCTTTTTTGTTGGCGTCCAGGACTTCCATGCCGCGCGTGGCTGCGATCAGCCGGTTTTGCGCGTCGATGCGCCTTTCAATGTTGGAAACATCTTCGCCGGCCAGCGCGGCCAGTTCTTTGCTTTGCTCAAGCTGCGCAAGGGTCAGCTCCAGCACGGCACTTTTCAGCAGGCCGTATGCCGCAAGCTCTGCCTCTGCCTGGTTGGCCGCGGCCACCGCCTCAGCCACACCCCTGGCACTGGCCTCGGCGTAGTCTTCCAGCGTGCGGTTCAGCTCGGCCAGGGCCTGCACGCGTGCCTTTTCAGCGTCGCCCGCCAACCTGTTGCGCAGCTCGACCACCTCAAAGCCGCGTTTGCGCTCTTCGTTGTAGGCCTTCTCCGCCTCGGTCAGGCCTTTGGTGGCCGTGGCCTTTTTGTCGATGTCGGCTGGCAGCTCAAGGGAACCCTTGGGCAGATCCCCATAACCCGCCACACCGCGGCCAGCGCCTGCGGTGCTGTTCAGGTAGCCCGCCAGGCGCGCCAGCAGCTCTGCCTGCCGCGCCTCCGCCATCGCGCGCTCGGCCTGGTTCAGGTTGCCTGACAGCAGGGAATTAGAGAGCAGCTCCAGCTCGCGCCGCGTGTCGCTGTAGCCGTTGCTCGACTTGTTCATTCCCAGCAGCCGCGCGATCTCCGTCTGCTTCAGCAGGGTGACCAGAAAACCGTCGCCCTCTTTCTTGGCCAGGGCGAAGCGCTCGATGAGCGCGTTGAGGCCGCTCACCATGGGGTTGGCCATAGCGCGGCCAACGTCGTCCATGTAGGCCTGCATTTTGAAAAGCTCTTTGTTGAACTTCTCAGCCTCCAGCGCCTGCTTTGTGGTGACGGTGGCCTGCAGCTCGCCCTGCTCGGCCAGGTCTTTGAGGAAGGGGGCCACTTCCTTCAGGCTCTTGCCGAACAGCTCTTGCACGGCCCGGGCTTTGTTGCCGTCGTCGGCAAACTGGTTCAGCGCCACGGCGGTCTGGCGCAGGGCCTCGGCGGGGTCAATGTCGCGCAGGGCCTTGGCGTTGAGGCCGATGGCGCCGAGCACCTTTTCAGCGTCGCTGCCGGGCTTGAGGGTGGTGCCCAGCGCCTGGTTGTATTTGACGAGGGCCTGGCCCACGGTGTCGATGCTGGCGCCGGTGAGCTTGGCCACGCGCTCGAGGCCGCTGATGTTTTCAATGCTGGCGCCGGTGGCGTCGGCCAGGTCGTTGAGCGCGTCGACGTTGTCGTTGACGCGCTTGACCATGGTGACCAGGCCCGCCAGCGTGACGGCGCCACCCAGCGCGGCCAGCGACAGGCCGGCGGCGCTGGCCAGGCTGTCCATGGACTGCAGGCCCCGCTTGGCGCTTTCAAACGCGGCGCGGGTTTTGTCTTCTGCAGTGAGCAGGATCTTTGCTTCAGCGGCCATCAGTGCGCCTTGTTGGTTGGGTCGTCTTGCCGTTCGCGCCAGCCTTGCAGGGCACCGGCTTGCATGGCGTCCAGTAGCTGCCACATGCGGGCGCGCCGGCGGCGGTGGATGTGGCGGCGCTGCATGAGCATGTCAACCGCCACGTCGTCCAGGCCGGTGGGGCCGCCCATGCCGTGGCGCCAGCGGGTGCTGCAAGCCATGAAGAGCTGCCAGGGCTGTTCGTTTTCAGGCCACAGGTAGAAGGTGGGCGGCTGGGGCGCGGGCGCGCCCGGCTCTTCCACCCACACGATGCGGAAGCCGAGGCCGGTGGCATCAGCGTCAACGTGCTCGGCGTTTTGCTGGGCCTGGCGTTCATGTTCTTGCGGGCTGAGCAGTTCGCCACGCGCCCACAGGCGCGCGGCCTCTGCTAGTTTTTTTCCTTCACCCCCACTTCGCGCATGTAGGCCTGGAAGATCCAGACGCCCATGGCGGGGAGTTTGAGCAGCTCGCGCAGCGCCTCGGGGCCGAAGTCGGCCGGGCTGCCGTCTTCATTGAGCACCAGGCGCTGGCCGTCCCAGCCCTGCACGTGGGCGGCCACAAAGTCGGCCACGGTGTTGCCGCTTTTGAGCGCGGCGTCGATGGCGGGCTGGTCCAGCCGCTGCATGGTGACGGTGAAGGCGAACGGCGTGAAGGCGCCAGGCGTGGCGCCGGCCAGCTTGCCCTTGATGGGCACGCACACCTTGTCTTCAATGGCGAGCTTGAATTTCATGGTGATGCAGCGCCTTAGAAGCTGGTGACGATGCGCAGCTCGTCGTTGCCGGCGCTGGGCACGGCGCGGAAGTCGAAGCTGATGAGGCGCTTGCCCTGCACGTCGACCTTCTGCGGGTTGATGAGCTGGACGTAGGGCATGAAGACGAGCAGCTTGCGGCCGGTGACGGTGCCGTGCACGAAGCCCAGGCTGGTGAGGGTTGCGTCCCGCACGTTGCCCATGAGGGTGACTTCCTGCGCGGCGGTGAGGTCCAGCGTGATGGAGCCGGTGACTTCGCGCTGGCTCATGTGAATGGACTCACCACCCAGCAGCGGCAGGTGGTTGACGGTGTTGCCCAGGTTGATGCGGATACCCTGGCTGGGGTAGGTGGTGCCGCTGGCCAGCGCGGGGGCGCCGCTGGTGCTGTGGGTGCAGCCGAGGACGATGTCCTGGCTGTTGGCGTTGGTGACGACTTGCGGCGTCTTGAACGCGGTGTAGACGGCGTCTGTGGGCTGGCTGGCGGCCGTTTCGTTGTTGTACAGGCCCAGCATGGTGAAGTTGAACATGGGCCGTTCGCCCAGCTGGAGCATGAGCTCGGCGTTGCCACGGGTGCCGGTGCTGATGTGCTTGACGCCGCTGTCGTGGTAGTAGTTGGTGAGCGAGCCAAAGGCGTCTGACACGAGGGTGTAATCCACCCGGGTGCTGGAGGTTTCCGTCTCGGCAAAACCGCAGGCCAGCAGCTGCGGGCCCCAGGCGGGCGCGTCACCCGCAGTGCCAGAGCCCACCGCTTCCACGCTGTACTGGGCGCTGATGTAACGGTCGCCCACCAGCGCCTCGGCGCCGCCGAGGAAGCCGCGGATGAGGTCGCGGTTGACGTTCTGCGCGTTCAGCGGCGTGGGGACGAAATTGCTGACGAGCAGCGCGTTGTCAGCCGCGGTGGGCGTGGGGTCGGTGCCGTAAGTGACCTCGGCCTTGCTCAGGATGATCGCGTCGCGGACGTTGCGGTTGGCCATGTTTTACTCCTCGGGGGTTTCGGTGAATGCAGGTTGCGGGGCGGGCGCTGCGGCTTTGGGCTGCAGCGCGCCGGTGACGGGGTCGCGCACGTAGCGGCCGCCGGCTTGCGGCTCGGGCCAGGCCGGCGCGGGGGCGGCTGCTGGCGTGGCGGGCGCTGTGGGTTTGGGGGCGGCGGCTTTGGGCATGGCGACGGGCTCAGGCGGTGATGGATGCGTCTGTGCTGCGGTGCTGCACAGTGAAGGTGAGCGTGCAGGTGACGACGAGCTCGGCGCCCTCTTCCTGGTCCCACACGATGGGGCCGGGCAAGGTGTCCATGGCGGCACCGCTGAGGCCGGTGTTGGCCATGACGCGGCCATACACGCTGGCGCACAGGTCGTCTGCAATGGCCTCTGCCGTGGCGCTGGCGCTTTTGCGGGCGCGGATGCCGACTTCGACCTCGGTCTCCCAGTCCATGGTGCCGGCGACGGTCCGGCGGGTGGGCAGCGTTTGGCGGCGGCTGACCCAGATGCCAGACTCGACGCCCGGGGCGAGCACTAATTCGCGGTTTTCATGCACGCGGCCACCGGCGAGTGCGGGCGATGCCTGCAGCAGGCCGGCCAGCGCGTCGCGGATGCCCAGGTGCACGGTGGTGGCCATGGTTTACGCGGCCTCCAGGATGAGGGTGCTCATGCCGGTGCCGTCGGGCTGGTTGTCGCGCACCACATAGGCGGTGCCGGCAATGGTGATGCTGGTGCCGCCAGTGGCGGCGGCCAGGTCACTCGTCTTGCCCACGGCCACGGGCTGGGTGCTGCTGATGCCCAGGCTTTCAAGGTGGGCACGGTCAAAGATCACCGAAAACGTGGCCGCGCCCAGCGTGGCGCTGACGGCGAAGTCGGCCTCGCTGAGGAATACGGACAGGTCTTCGGTGAAGGCCATGGCGCGCGATCAGCGAACTTGCTTGACGCCCACGCCAACGCAGGTGACGTCGAACGCAGGGGAGCTGGTGCCGCCGATGTCTTTGACGGCGCGCACATAGCGGGCGCAGGCGTCAACATTCAGGACGATCTTTTCCAGCGTGGCGGCGCTGGTGTTGGCGTCCGTCACCTGGGTGAAGACGGCGCCCGTGATGTCGGCCCAACCGGTGGAGTTGTCTGCGCTGTCCTGGAGCTTGATGTCCAGCGTGGGCGTGGTGCCGGCGGTGTTTTTGGCCGCCAGCATGACGGCGACGCTGCCCACAAACTGCTGCAGGTCGACACCGGTGCCGTTGCCGTCGCCGGTGACCGACTGCATGGGCAGCAGGTCGATGGTTTGCAGGTGGGCGCCGAGGTTGCGGTCGAGGCTCATGGTTTGGCCTTTCTGGGGGTGGTGGTTTTGGTGGTCTTGACGGGCGGGCTGGCCAGCGCAGGTGCCGCAGCACCGGCAGGGGAAAGCTCTGCCTTGCGAGCGCCGATGAGCTGGCGGGCTTCGGCCTCGGACACATCCAGCACGTCGCCCACGCGCACGTTGCGGCGCTGGGCGACTGTCTGGCGTGTGATGCGGATGGTGGGCATGGCGCGTGAGGCCCAGCCTTGCGGCTGGGCCTGTGCGGTTACAGCGTGTTGTTGCCGCGGGCGAAGGACTCGCCGTGGCGCACGGCGACGTCCACGTCTTGCAGGGCAACCACGCGCACGGTGCCGCTGGTGGCGCCGGTGTACGGGTCGACCAGCAGGTCGAGGCCGGACCAGAAGCCGAGCAGCAGGTCTGCCCAGTTGCCGAACCAGAAGTCGTTGCTGGCGACCTGGTTGGACACTTCGGTGCGATAGCCGTTGACGGTGTTGCCAGCCTCCCAGATGAACATGCCGGTGTTGCTGGCTTTCTCGGTCGTCTTCAGGCTGCCGCGGCCGGTACTGTTGACCAGGTAGGCCATGGTGCCGACGTCTGCGTTGTCCGCGGCGACCAGGGTTTCCAGGCCCACGATCTCGGCGTAGGTGGGTGCGTTGGCGCTGAAGTCGCTGGTGTTCAGGCCTGTCTGGCTCTTCAGGCCGGTGGGCTGGTTGCTGGAGCCGGTGCCGTACAGGGCGACGCGGTCCACTTCCAGACCGATGACGCGGGCGATGTCGTTGCGGACCATCGCTTCCACGTCCAGGCTGGACTGGAGCATGAGCTTGCGGCTGATGTCGGTGTAGGCGCCCAGGGTCTTGGGGGCCATGGTGACCTGGTCAACCGTTTGCTGGCTTTCGCTGGGCGCGCCGGATTCGGCCACCCAGTAGGCGGTGGAGCCGCCGGTCTGGCGCGGGATGGCAATGTCGCCAACGAGGCCGTTCAGCGTGGTGGCGCCCAGGCGCTGGATGACCATCTTGTTGCGCAGCAGCTCGATGAAGCTGGAGGCCAGCAGGTTGGTGGCCACCAGGTTGCCGCCGGCGGTGGCTGTGCCGACGTTCAGGTCGCGGCTCAGGCCGTCCAGCGAGGTGCGCAGCACGTCGACCGGGATGGTCAGGCCCATGCCGCGCTTGAGGCCGCCCTTGCGGCGGGCTTCCTGCGAGCACTCGCGCTCGAACGCGGCGGCGTTGCGGGCGTTTTCGTCCAGCGGGTCGGCCAGGTACTGCAGCGCGCGCATGAAGCTGAAGCGCTGCACTTCCTTTTTGTCCATGCCGATCTCGCCCTTGCTGGTGTCGCTGCCGGCGGTGCCGATCTTGGACAGCAGGACGGCCTGGAATTCGGCGGCGTCGGTTTTGCCGGACTGCAGGAAGTCGGCGGCGTGGCGCTCACCACCCAGGTGCGCATAAGCGCGGCCGAGGTTGATGATGGCAGTGGTGGCTTTGGCCGCGTCTGCCGTGGCGGCGGTGCGGGCTTCAGCGGCGATTTGTTCAGCGGTTTTTTCCATGAGTTTCACCTCGGTTGGTTTGGTTTCAGGTTCGGGCACAGGGTCAGCCGCGGGCTGCGCCTTGAGGGCGATGCCGTATTCGCGGCTGAGGTGTCGGGCTTGCTCGTCGGTGAGGCCACGGCCAATGCCGACGGTGGGGTCTGCGGGCACGGAGACGATGGAGATTTCCAGCGGCTCCCAGTCGAGGGCGGTGTAGGTGCTGGGCGCGTCGCCCTTGCCCTCTTCCACCTTCCAGCTGTGGACCATGTAGCCCACAGACACATGCGCGCGGATGCCGTCCTGCACGTCCTGGAAGATCTCTTCGGCTCGCTCGCTTTTCCCAAAGCGAACGACGGCGCGTGCTACGCGGTCCGTCCCGAGTTCGACCGATTCCACGACGCCGATCTGGTCGCGCGTGTTGTGATCCATGAGGACGGCGCCACGGTTTTGCAGGCGCGCCATGCGAATGGCGCCTTTGGCGTGGCTGAGCACTTCAATGCCGAACCAGCGCTCGTAAGGCTCTTCGGAGCTGAAGGCCAGCTCGACGGTGCGGGCTTCGACGTTGACGGCCTCGCGGGTCAGGCCAAAGGCCCGGGCGGCGGGCGCCTTGAGGAGTGCGTCGTCAGGCTGTTTGCGCTGGAGTGTGGGCTTGTCCATGGCCCACACTGTTATTTTTTGGCTGTGACATTTACAGGGGAAAATGTCACTATCTGCGGGCGCGCCGCGCGGCTTTATTGGCCGCTGGCTGCGGGCTCTGGCGCTGGCGCGGGCATGGTCTGGCCGATGGTCACGTTGTTGTTTTTCGCGTGGTCTTTTTCGGCGGCTTGCTCGATGATGTTGTCCCACCAGTCAGAGCCGCGCTCGGCGGCGATCTGGCTGTCAGTCGTCCAGCCGCGCTGGACGGCCAGGATGGCGGCCTGCGCGTCGTTGCGCGGGTCGACCCACTGCCAGCGGCGGCCGGTGAATTTGTGGGCGCTGAATTTGTCGAGCTTGGCGGCGGGCAAGGCGCTGCCGTTGTTGTAGGTGATGGCGCCTTTGAGCAGCGCCATTTCAAGCCAGTCGGCGTGCATGCGGTCGACCAGCTGGGCGATGAGCCATTCCTGCAGGTCGATCCAGCCGTCGCGCTCTTCAATGACGCCGGCGCGGATGCTGCTGTAGTTGACGCCCTCGAGGTCGTTGGCGAGACCGTTGTACGCCACCATGAGGCCGCTGGCCACACCGCGAAGGCAGTCTTTGACAAACACGCCAAAGACGTCGCTCGGGTATTTGGTGTCGAAGGGCTTGAGCTCGTAGCCCGCGGGCAGCGTGTCGAACTGGCCTGGCAGGCTGGTTTCGTAGTTGACGCCGTCTTCGCCCTGCTGGCCGAGGGCCGCGCTGCCGGGGGGCGGCGCGTCGGCGTCCGGCTGCTGCTGCAGCACGCCGATGGTCTCAGCACCTTTGCGGGCCGCCACGACGGCGGCCGTCTGGAACTTGCCGAGCATTTCCAGCCGCAGCATGGCGGTGTGGGCCCAGGGCATGTAGCGAACCTGCTCGGGCCGGTCGCCCACGCCACCATGGAAGACGTCGCGCGCGAGCACGCGCTCGTAGCGCTGGCCAGCGCGGCTGAGGTAGGTGCCGTCGCCGGGGTGGGTGGTGAGCAGGTGGTAGGCCACGGGGCGCATGACGTCGTCCACCTCGACGCCCATGATGATGCGGTTGTTGCCGTATTCGCCGTTGTGTTTGGTGTCCAGGCGGTCGACGTCGAGCACCTGCAGGGCGTAGCCGTAGGGGTTGCCTGCGGCGCGGCCGCGCACGCGGCGCAGCAGGTATTCGCCATCGCGCGCGCAGGCCTTGACTGCGAGCTTTAGCACGTCGCGCAGGCTGTGGCGGCCGGTGACTTCACACATGCCGGCGGCGGCCCACTTGGCCCAGTGTTCTTCAATGAGGGTGCGCGCGGCTTCGTCGGGCGCGGCCTGGCCACCGATGCGGGCGGCCGGGTCTGCGGCGAGGTTTTTGTAGCGAAAGCCGTGCGGACCGACGACGTTGACCTCCACCATGCGCAGGAATTTACGCATGTAGTCGTTGTTTTGTGCCAGGTCGCGGCTGCGCTTGCGCACGAGGTCGAGCGCGGCCTTGATGTCTTCATTGGCGCTGGCGCTGCTGCCGACCCAGCCAAAGGTGATGTTGTCGTTGCGGGCGGCGTCGTAGCCGCGCACGGCCTTGACGGTGACGCCGCGGCGCTGGGCCTGGCGCTGGGCCACAAAGGCGTTGAGGATGCGGCTGCCTTGCTGCGGCTGGCGGATGTTCATGAGCCAAACCTCGTGAAGATTTTGCGGCTGGTGCCGAGGCCCCGGCGGATGTTTTCGGCGTCGATCTCGCTTTGCACTTCGCGGCGCCAGAAGTTGACGAGCTTGCGCACTTCATCGAGGCTGCGGAACTTCATCTTGCGGCCGGCAATTTCATACTCGGCCACCATGCCGCGGCTGGCGGTGTAGGCAGCCAGCGCGGCGAGCGCGTCTTCCATGGCCTTCTGGGCCGTGGTGCGCTGGTCGCTGTTGCCCGAGCCGGTGCCCAGGCCGAGGCGCACGATGACGGTGCCGTTGCCGACGGTGAAGCGCTCTGAAGCCTTCTCGACAAACGCCTGCCAGGTGTAGGTGCCGGCGGCGTAGGCGGCGGTGGTGGTGGCGGCGACGCTGATGGCGTGATCGTCGCCGCTGGCAGTGCCGGTGATGTTGATGCGCCCGGCTGCGTTGATGAGGGTGTACTTGAGCACCCAGCCGGCGGAGGCGGGGTAGTTGGCAAGGGTGCGCGTCCACGCCCAGGTGTCGCCCGTGTAGAGCGTGCCGGGCTCGGTGGTGGGGGTTGTCACATTCGGGTTCCTGTGGCGGTGATGGTGGACATTGAGCCTTCAATGTGCCGGGCGGGCTGTGACATTTCCACGGGCAAATGTCACTTTTTGGCGGGCGCGCTGTGCAGGATGCGCCGCACCTGCCGGGGCGTGAGGTCTTCAGCACGGGCGATGGCGTCATAGTTGTCGCCGGTGAACGACGCGCGGATGCGGGCGTTGCGCTGGGCGCGGTCTGGCCGCTTGCCCACGTACAGCTCGGACCCGCCGGCCATGCGCGACAGCTCGCGCTGGAGCTGCGCCTCGAGCGCGTTGCACACGGCCTCGATCACTTCAGGGCGGCGCACCGCCTGGCGGATGGTCTGGGCAAGGATGTCGGTCATAGGCTGGGCTCTTGTGGGCGGCGGCGGCGGGCGGCGATCTGCTGCTGCAGGAAGG
>JACCDG011755444.1_pt1 | contig 23861 bp, 38 predicted proteins | sample 7442471 | NCBI WGS metagenome assembly JACCDG01 (sample SAMN15323444, study PRJNA562643) | freshwater metagenome | isolation source: river surface water | place: USA:Blue River Watershed | collected 2017-08-17 | reverse complement strand
TTTAGAAGACATTATCTATGTTGGGCATTGTACAATACAAATCAGCTTACATTGTCGCAGATAGGTAGAATGTTTAACCGAAATCACGCTACTATTATTCATTCGATACGAAAACACGAAGAATTAAAAAACGACAAATTGTATCGTGGTATTACTGAATCTTGTCGAGAGCTAATGTCTGAGCCATTGACGTTTAGTAGACAAAGACGGAATATCTTTGACGATATAGCCAAAGCCAGTAACTTAGAAAAACTCCGCAGAATCAGACGTTGGTTAAATGAGGGTAGATATGACCATCAAATAAATAACATAGCAGATGTGGTATATCAAAAAATTAAAGATAAATTTAAACAAACGGAACAAAATGCGAATTAGTTAGTTATATTTGTAACAGGTGTCGCAGACCTAATTAAGAAATTATTGAAAGCTCATTAAGGAGTAGCACTGCGACTGCGAAACTTAATGGGCTTTTTTATTGCTAAAAGTCGCAGAATGGCAAAAGACAAAAAATCGTTTATCCTTTACGTTGACCAAAAGGACTTATTTAACAAACTACCTGACGAGATTGCAGGTAAATTAATCAAACACATTTACGCTTACGTTAGTGATGAGAATCCTGAGAGTGAAGACTTGATTGTGAACATTGCATTTGAGCCAATCAAACAACAATTGAAACGTGACCTAAAACTATTTGAGGAAAAGCGAATTAAGCGAAGTGAAGCAGGTTTAGCAGGAGCTACCAAACGATGGAAAGAGATGCCAAACGATGCGAATGAATGGCAAACGATAGCAAACGATAGCAAACGCATAAAACCGATAGCAAAAATAGCTGATAATGTTAATGATAATGTTAATGTTATATCTAAAGATATATATAGGAGCTTCGCTCACCTGTCTATTTCAGTTGATGAAGTTGACAAGTTACTCGAGAAGTACAGTATAAACCAAATTGATGAAACATTGGATGCCATAGAAAATTACAAAGGCAACAAGAAATATGTTTCGCTATATTTGACGGCTACCAAATGGCTATCTAAAAACGCATCTTCCGATACATACAAAGACGATGGCAGTAAAGAAGCAGCTCTTGCCCGTAAATTAGGAATCTTGAAATAAACGCTATGCTAAGTAAACACGGAGACACACTACAATACCTACTCGATGTTAGAGATGGTAAAATCAAACAAGGTCTTGGACTTGACTGCTTCTTAGATGAGCATTTAAGATTCAAACCTAAGCAACTTAATATCATTTTAGGTCACGACAACGTAGGAAAGACGTATTGGATTAATTGGTACTTCCTGACGCTTGCACTTAAACACAATCTTACCTTCTGCATTTGGTCAGGCGAGAATCAAAAAGGTCAAATCCTTAGAGATATGATTCAGATGTATCGAGGTAAGCACTTTTCAACTTTGAGTCATTCTCAAATCAGCGGAGACTTGGCATACTTGGAGCAGTTCTTTACATTCATAGACAACTCCAAACTATATAAACCTGACGAGATTTTAGACTTGTTCAAGCAAAGCAAAGCGAATGTAGGTTTGATAGACCCGTTTACAGGACTTGACCGCGAGATGAGCTTTTCAGGTAACTACGAATTTATGAACCGAGCAAGGCAGTTCGTTAATCAAACTGGTATGACGATTTACATAAACACGCACCCAAACTCTGAGAGCGGTAGAAGCGGTAACTTGTATCAGGATGGTGATTTCAAAGGACACTTGAAGCCTCCACTTAAAGACCATATTGAGGGTGGTAAGGCTTTTTTGAATCGTTGTGATGATATGTTTGTAATTCACCGATTAATCAAACACGAATCAATGAAGTATGTAACTTGGGTAGGAGTAGAAAAGATAAAGGATATGGAGACTGGTGGCAAGCACACCGCATTGAATGAGCCTGTATATTGTATGTTTAACTCAGGTTTAGGCTTTCAAATTAACGGAGTTGACCCCTTAGAAAAACACCGACCTAAAGAAATACAAAAGCAGATACAGGACAACGTGATGTCAACATCTGAGAAACTTCGTAACTTAGCTAATCAAACACCTTTCTAACTATGGATATCGGACTACAAAAAATCAAAACAAGTGCTAACCTTTGGACTATAAAAAAACGAATCCAAAACGCACGAGAAAACATCTTAAAAACAAGACCTGATGCAGTTGACTACATCAAAGGCGCAGAACAGTCAGAGGAGGAGTTGTTAGAGGCTATCTCGTTTCTTACAAACCTGTACGAACACGCATTATCAATAAGCCGAGAAAATACGATTCTTGCTAATCGAAATATGGAGCTTAGTCGACAAAAACACGAATTAGAAAACCAATTAAAATTTAACCAAATAGAAAATCAACTATGAAAAGAGAAAAAAAATTAGTAGCATTAGCAGCATTCTTGCCAGTATTAGCAGACTTCATCGAAGACCTTAACGACCAATCCGTCTTTCGACAAGGACTAAAAAACAAAGCAAATATGTTAGCTCAGGAAATTCAAAAGGCAGACCGAGCAGTCTTACGAATAGACGAACAACACGCAGAGCAGGTATGGAATGAGCAGGTAGATTTGCAGAGAGCATTTCGCCAATGGATTGACGAGAGTATTACAATATGAGATGCAAGAACTGCAAAGAGAAGTTTGAGCCTATCCGCTTCAACCATAAATACTGCCTAAAAGACGAGTGCGTCCGTGCTTTTGTAGCTGAAGCCAAAGAGAAGATGTGGAGGCAGACTAAAATCCGTATGAAAAACGACATAAAGACGAACTCAGACTGGCTAAAAGAAGCTCAAAAGGTATTCAATCAGTACATCAGACTCAGGGATAAAGGTCTGAACTGCATCAGCTGTGGAAAACCACCTATGAAAAAAAACTGCGGTCACTTCTATAGTCAAGGAGGACACGCTAACGTCAGATTCGATGAGGATAACTGCCATCTTCAATGTGAGCATTGCAATACTTTTCTGAGTGGTAATCTATTGAACTACCGAGATGGTCTCTTAAAACGCATTGGAGAGGCTAAATTGAACGCTTTAAGTCAACGTGCTAACGAAACACGGAAGTACACAAATGATGAGTTACAAGAATTGATAAAAAAATATAAAAAAAAGATTGCAGATATGAAATAATGATTATATTTGCATATAATTAAAAACAAACGCTATGAAGAATTTATTAAAATCGTTGGCTGCATTCCAACAAGAAGTGCCTGTAATCCACAAGGCAACACAAGGCTACGGCTACTCTTATGCTGACCTGCCTAAAATCTTTGAGGTAATCAATCCGTTGCTAAAAAAACACGGACTCGGATTTACTCAGACTTTACACACAAAGGACGATGTCAACTACATTGCTACGATGGTATTCCACATCGAAACTGGCGAACACATCGAAAGCCTTGTAGCTATTCCTTACGTTCAGTTAAAAGGTATGAATGATTTTCAGTCATTCGGTTCAGGTGTGACCTACTACCGCAGGTATGCCATCTCGGCTGCGCTTGCTTTAGTGACGGATAAAGATACCGATGCTGCAGGAGAGCAAGTTAAAACCGAGAAGAAACTTCCTGCTATAGACCAAAAGCGTTTTCAAGCAGCAGTAACGGCTATCCACAAAGGCGAATACACTCGTGAGAAGCTCGAAGCATCGTTTGCATTAACTGAAGGTCAAATCGACATCTTAAACGCTCTATGAAGACTCTCAAAATTAGGTGTAGTGCCATCGGAAAACTGATGGCTACACCTCGCTCTAAAGGCGAATTCTTATCTCAGACTGCAAAGACATACATTCACGAGTTAGTGCTTGAGCATAAATACGGCATCCGTAAGGAGTTTTCAAGCCGTTACACGGACAAAGGCATCCAAGTTGAAGACGAATCTATCTCGTTAGTCAATGATGTCTTAGACGTAAACTTTATCTACAAGAACGAGCAGTATTTTGAGAACGATTATATCAAAGGAACACCTGACGTAAACACGGAGGATGTATTGCTTGACGTGAAATCAAGTTGGGATGCTACTACCTTTCCGTTTTTTGACACCGAGATTCCAAATAAAGACTACTTCTATCAACTTCAAGGTTATATGTGGTTGACTGGAAAGACGCAATCAATGCTTTGCTATTGCCTTGTGGATACTCCGATTGATATGGTTGAAGATGAGATTCGTAGAGCGCATTGGAAACTACACAAGATTGACGAGGACTACGACTTGCGTGAGGAGATTCTACGCAAACACGAATTTAGCCAAATCCCAAAGAACCGCAGAGTAAAAGTATTCTATGTACAAAAAGACGAACAGGTAATTGACCAAATCAAAGAGAAGATAGAGTATTGCCGTGAGTATTATAACGCCCTAATGAAATTCCTATGACACCAAAAGAAAAGGCAAATGAGTTAATTGAAAACTATAGAAATGCATACCCAACTTATACTTCAAATAGATTGAATATCCATCAAGCTAAAAGATGTGCATTAATTGCAGTTGATGAGATATTAAATCTTGACCTTCATAATGTTGGAGATTATAAAGATTTTGACACACCATCTGAATGGTATATCAGTTATTGGATGGAAATTAAAGAAGAAATTGAAAAGCTATGACACCAAAAGAAAAAGCCGAAGAAATACACATGTCAATGTGTTATGCAATTAAAACCGAAGAAACCCAAGACGGATTTTTTACCAATACAATACACGCTAAAAATTGCTCATTGGTTTTAGTTGACAATATCCTAAATGAATACTGGTCACACGATACAAATAGGCGTGATTGGTGGGAACAAGTAAAACAAGAAATATATAAGCTATGAACCAGCAAATAGAAGACAAAATAGTATTACGCGTTTTGGCGCGTTTTAACGAACGCAGTCAACTCGGAATAATGAAATACAACACAACGCTAGAAAGAAACGACCTGAGCGCCTTAGAATGGCTTACACACCTACAAGACGAACTTATGGACGCGACTCTTTACGTAGAACGACTAAAAGACGAAGTAAAAACCTTTAAACAACAAGAACAATGATTAAATTTTATATTGTAATAACATTAGCAATAGTACAATTTATTGTGTGTAGTTCATTAATTCTTATTTATAGAAAGAGTAAAGAACCAAAACACGAAGGAATAGTATATAGTTGTATACTTGGAGTTGGATTGTCTTTTGCTTATGCAATGGAAGTATTTGCTAACCTTTAAACAACAAGAACAATGAAAACAGCAGTAGAATTTTATCGTGAACAAAATATAGAACTTTTAGAAGAATTAAGACTTGGTCTAATAACTCATCTTCATTGGTATCAAAAACAAGCGATTATATTTGAACAAGCCAAAGAAATGGAGAAGGAGCAGATGATTGAGTTTGCTTGTCAAGTTGCCGAGGCAAGTGCTATGAAGTATATACAAGGCAAGACCACAAGAATGATAGCAGAAGAACTAATAAACAACAATTATGAGTGAAGAAATCAATTACACAGAAATAACTTGGAAAGAACGTGAGAAATATGGTTGTATTGGTCATTATGTAGTAAATAGAGATATTTACCATGATATGCCAAGCAGTTGGAAGCAGGTACCAAAATTAAAACATAAAAAAGGAACCATGATAAAAGTTGTTAAATATAAATATAGAGATGTATTTGAAGAACAATTTCATACAAATTTGTGGTGGTTTAAAAGAGAACAAATAACACCTATTAGTACTACTAAATAACAAGAACAATGACACCACAAGAAAAAGCAAGAGATTTATATTTCAATTATTATCAGCAAGTCGTAGACGGCTCATCTCCTGAACATAATGCCAAGCAACTTGCAATGATTGCAGTTGATGAGATAATAAGAATAGAGACTCATCATGTTAACCATAAATGGGTAGAATATTGGCAAGAAGTAAAACAAGAAATAAATAAACAACAAGAACAATGAAAATACAAAGTGAATTTATAAGAATAGGTGAGGGTACTACTTACCACGAGCAGTATTTTGAAACACAAACGCTTGAAAAAATATCTCTAAACAACTGGCGATTGATTCAAGATTTGGTTGATGACTTGGCGCAGATATTAAGCGAGGGTAAAAAAGTCAAAGTTGATGTGCAAATAATAGACGAACAATGAAACACGAAACCTACTACAGAATACTTCACACACTCGCTGGCATAGCTATCGGGTTCTTAATAGCATCACTATGAAACCCGAACACGAATACCTTGCAGCAGTAGGCACAATGATACTGATAACCACAATAGCAATAATCTTAGTAATCAATTTAATCTATAACATATAATGGAAAACAAAACAAACACGGGTGCAATCTTTAAGAACGACAAAAAGACGAACCCAAACCAACCCGACTACCGAGGAAAAGTAAACGTAAACGGCAAAGAGATGGAAGTTGCTTTGTGGGTAAAGCAAGGTAAGAACGGAAGTTTCTTTAGCGCATCATTCAGCGAGCCGTATGTTCCACAGGAAGAGCGCAAGCCAATTGGAGATAGTATGGATTCAGACTTACCTTTTTAGTATGTACATTGACGATGAGACACTCCGAAAGCAACTGAATAGGATATTGTATACAAAAACACGAAACCAAATAGTCCAAGAGATAAAATCAAAAGGACACAAGATGCACCAGTTTCAGTTAAACAACTTCCTACAGGGCAAAGACGTAACCTTATCAACCTTACACAAGATAGATAACTACGTGTCACGAGAGATTTTCTTAAACAACTTAGAGCCACTTTAATAGGTGGCTTTTTTTGTAGGCAACTTGCTTGTTTAAAATATAGTCTTATATTTGTTTAGAATTTAATCAAAATGGATGCACTAAAAGTATTAGCAGACCATCACAAAGAATGGGTAAAGATTGTCCGTTCATTTGGAGAGCAAGACCTCGCAGAAGACGTTGTGCAAGATGTTTACCTGAGAATTGTCAAATACAACTACGAGGAAAAAATACTCAAAGACGGAAAACCAAACATAGCTTTAATGTGGATGATGCTGAGAAATAGAGCATTTGAAATAAACAAAACGGGTAGTGTTCAGTTTTTATCTTTAGATGAAGTAAGAGGAGTAGCAGACGAAGAATCCGAATTAGATAAACACGAAGCCTTAGAGCGATTACACCAAAGAATAAACGAGGAGATGGAGAACTGGCATTGGTACGATTCAATGTTATTTAAAGTCTATAAGGAGGGAAACGCATCTATGAGAGACATAGCTAAAGACTCAGGCATCAGCTTAACTTCGATATTTAACACGCTAAAGAACTGTAAAGAAAGATTGAAAGAGGAAGTCGGGGAAGACTACCAAGATTTTACAAACCAAGATTACGATTTAATATAATTAATATGGCAAAAACACGAACACCAAGAAAGAAAGCAACTGGCTTAGGAGATACAGTTGAACAAGTATTAGAAGCAACAGGAATAGCTAAGGTTGCAAAATTTGTATTAGGAGAAGATTGTAACTGCGATGAGCGTAAAAAGAAACTGAATGAGTGGTTTCCATATCGCCAACCTGAGTGCTTAACCGAAGATGAGTACAACTGGCTTACGGAAACACGAATCCTCGAAAAGGACACATTTAAACCAACTGAAGTAACAAGAGTACGAGAAATCTATTCAAGAGTAATGAAAGTACGTTTAGAACCATCTTCTTGCGCTTCTTGCTTTAGAGAAATAGTATTTAACCTGCGTAAGGTTTATGACGCATACGAAGCCTAACTAAACACGAACACTAATGGCAAAAGTAGGAAGACCAAGAAAGATAGATAGCCCTGATACCCTCCTAAAACTATTCAGACAATACAAGACGTGGGTTAAAGACAATCCAAGATACAAGTACACACTAAACCAAAGAAGCGGAGAGATGGTAGCAGAACCGCTTGAATGCCCACTAACGATGGAGGGCTTTGAGGTTTACTGCTTCGAGAAACATGACCTGACTGTATCTAATTACATTCAAAATCAGCACAAGGCTTACGATGAATTTTATGCTATCTCATCACATATAAAGCAGCAAATACGTCAAGACCAAATCAACGGAGGCTTAGTTGGGCAGTACAATGCGAACCTCACGGCACGTTTAAACGGACTAACTGAGAAGACTGAAACCACCGTAACAATGGAGATGCCGCTATTCCCTGAAGAAACCAAAGTAATTGACGCTGATGTTCAAACGAACTACATCGAATAGATAATTTTTACTATCTTTGTGCTATGGAAAAATATATAGCAATAGGTAGATATGATTCGAAGTATTCAGTATCTAATCTCGGGAATGTGATAAGCCACATCGGTAGTGAAAAACAATTATCTAAATTAAAACACGCAGATGGATATTTGTTTGTTAGATTAAGTAAGAATGGTAAAGCATATACTGAATTAATACATAGATTGGTTGCTGAACATTTTTTAGATAATTCAAATAATTTGCCTCACGTAGACCACATTGATTTTGATAAAAAGAATAACAATGTAAATAATCTACAATGGATAAGCATTAAAGAAAATAACCGTAGGTCTAAATCCAAAAAAGTGATTCAAAAAAGTATGTGTGGTCAATTAAAAATTAAAGTTTGGGATGGCTTAGGGCATATACAAGACGCATTGGGATTTAATAAAGCAAACATTCAAAAATGCTGCAAAGGAAAGAAGCCTACTATGTATGGATTTAAATGGGAATATGTTTAGACGAACATCTGCAATAAATAAAATCCTCTCTCTAAAAAGACGGATTAAAATCATTCAAGGCGGAACCTCGGCGGGAAAGACTTTTGGAATCCTTCCGATACTTATAGACAAATGCACTAAAGAAAAGGGCTTAGAAGTCTCCGTAGTAGCTGAGACAATACCACACTTGCGAAGAGGTGCGCTAAAAGACTTCCTGAAAATAATGCGATGGACTAATCGCTACTTTGACGATAGGTTTAACAAGACGTTGCTTAGATACGATTTCGCTAATGGCAGTTCAATAGAGTTCTTCTCAGCAGACGATGCCAGTAAGCTACGAGGTGCAAGACGTGACATCCTATACATCAACGAGTGCAACAACGTAACATTCGAGGCATACAACGAACTTGCCATCCGTACCAAGCGAGAGGTTTACTTAGACTTTAATCCTGCCAATGAGTTTTGGGTACACAAGGAACTAAAAGACGAACCTGACACGGACTTCATCATTTTAACTTACAAAGACAATGAAGCCTTAGACGAATCAATCGTTAGTCAGATAGAAAAGAACCGTGAGAAAGCAGCTACGAGTTCTTACTGGGCTAATTGGTGGCGAGTGTACGGACTTGGTGAGGTTGGTAGTCTTGAGGGAGTAGTGTTCAATAATTGGAAAGAGATTGACACGATACCTGACGAAGCTAAGTTGGTAGGCATAGGACTTGACTTCGGTTACACGAATGACCCTACGGCAGCAATAGGAATCTACAATTGGAATGGAAAGCGAATAGTAAACGAAATTGTTTACCGAACTGGTATGGTCAACTCAGACATTGCTAAGATACTTCCGTCAGGAGTTGTTATTTACGCTGATAGTTCTGAGCCTAAATCAATCGAGGAGATTAGACGCTACGGAAAGACGATAAAAGGAGTGACTAAAGGAAAGGACTCTATCAACTACGGAATAGACGTTATGCAAAGACAAGAATACTTAGTAACTAAATCAAGTACAAACCTAATCAAAGAGCTTAGGAGCTATTGTTGGGATGTCGACAAGCAAGGAGTCAGAATGAACAAACCGATAGACCACTTCAATCACGCTATTGACGCACTACGTTATCACGAGATGGAAGCACTCGGACTAAAATCAAACTATGGACAATACAACATCAGATGAGCTACCCAAAATGATTAGGGTAGTCGAGCAGTACATCAAAGATAAGACGGGCAGAAATGTCAAGATAGTATTCAATGACCTGTTCAATGTAAGGAGGCACACTCAGATGCTTGCTCAGGCTTATGCCTATGTGTTACAAAAAGACGAATCACAAGTTAAATAAATATGGAAGTACAAATAAAAGTTCCTACTGACCTAAACGAAATCCCACTAAAGCACTATCAGGACTTTTTGAAAGTGCAGCAGAACTCTACTGACGAGGAGTTCATAGCTCAAAAGATGGTGGAGATTTTCTGCGGTATTCGATTGACTGAGGTGGCTAAGATAAAACTAAAGTCACTCAACGAATTGATAGCACACTTCACTCAGCTATTCAGTCAAGTGCCTACATTTAGTCCTACATTCAACATTAAGGATATGGAGTTCGGATTTATTCCTGAGCTTGAAGAGATAACTTTCGGTGAGTATGTCGATTTAGACAATCACTTGCAGAGTTGGGATAACTTCCACAAGGCAATGGCGGTGTTGTATCGTCCTATCAAAACACGAAAAAAAGATAAATACGACATTCACGACTACGACCCAAACATAGGAGCGCAAGACTTAATGAAGTACGCTCCATTAGATGTTTGCATAGCAGCATCGCTTTTTTTTTACAATTTAGAAAACGACTTACTGCAAGCTACCCTGAACTTTTTGGAGAGGGAGATGAAGAGGGAGAAGAACCTGTCGCAGACTTTAGCGAAACAACTCAATTTAGCAAACGATGGGGATGGTATCAGTCACTATATGCACTTGCTAAAGGAGACGTCACAAAATTTGATGACATTGCCAAATCGAGACTTACTAAATGTCTCACCTATCTCACCTTCGAGAAGCAAAAAAACGAAATTGAAAGAAGACAACTTGAAAGACAACTAAGACGATGAAAGGATTTTACGATATAACAACCAAACTTAAAACACACTTTATTGCTGACCCTATCGTGAACACGGTAACTGAAGGCGACATCTTTGAGGTGGACTTAAACAAGCAGACTATTTTTCCACTTGTGCATATGATTGTAAACAACGCATCGTTTGAAACAAATGTCGTGCGCTTTAACATATCATTGTTAGCAATGGATATCGTTGACATCAGCAAGAAAGCAACGACTGACGTGTTTCGAGGCAACTCAAATGAACAAGATGTACTCAACACTCAATTAGAGGTCTTAAATCGAGCGTATGCGCTAATGCTACACGGAAACTTGTGGGATGATAAGTACGTTGTTGACGGCAATCCTTTATGTGAGCCGTTTACTGAGCGTTTTGAGAACTACTTAGCTGGTTGGACTATGACTTTTGATGTGTTAATCCCTAACGAGGTTACAATCTGCTAATGGATACAACCGAGCTTCAGAAAGTATTAGACCGCTTTAAAGACGCAGTAATTAGCCAATCTAAGCGAAACCTAACGAGACTGCAAAAGAACTCGTCTAAGAAGCTCTATAACTCAATCAAAGGCAAGGTCAAAGCGTACCCGAACTCTTTTCATATGGAGTTCAGTATGGAAGACTACGGATTCTATCAGGATAAGGGAGTTAGCGGTATCAAAAAGAAATACAACACACCTTACTCGTATAAATCAAAAGGCGGTAAAAATGGTTTAAAAGGTATGCCTCCTCCAAAGGCTTTCGATAAGTGGATAGTTCGCAAAGGACTTGCACCTCGTGGAGCTGATGGAAAATTTTTAAACCGCAAGAGTTTGTCTTTCTTGATTGCTAGAAGCGTATATAGAAACGGAATCAAACCAACAATGTTTTTTACCAAGCCTTTTGAGGCTGCTTACAAAAATCTACCTGATGATATGGTTGAGAGATTTGGCTTAGAGGTAGAGGAATTATTTAATCAAATGGTAATCACAAATAAAAATGGCTAACATAAACGCAAGAAGTCCGTACATCGTAACGATAAACGAAACAGGACAAATAGAAACGAAATTAGAAATCTACCTTTGGAATGGTACTGGCGCAATGCCTGCCTCACCTGAATACACGCTTTCTAAGCTCATTCCATCGTCAAACAATCCTGCAACATACTATGACATATCTCCGTACATTAGAGAGTACATATCGCACGCAACCTTGCAGACGATTACGACAATCATCACGGCTACTCCATCAGCGCAATGGTGTAACGTAGGCTTAAAGTTATTCAAAAAAGTTAGCACGAGCTTTATTCAGGTAGGCTCAACGCAAACGCACTTCGGCTTAGACGGATACGGATATTACTTGGACGGCTCAAATCCTGCTTTGGGTAATTACTTACTCACTCCATCAACGTACACTTACAACTATAATTTATCAGGCGAATACGGATGGCTGACTATTTACACGGGAAGTGGCAACTCAGTCAAATACACGAACCTATCAACGGGAGCAACTCAAACTACTGGCTTGACTAACAATGTGTGGAGAGATATCCCAAGAGTGCGCTCGGGATTTGCTGCAGTAGGTAACAAGTTAGAAATCATTGACGGCTCATCTAACGTGCTTTATTCGGCTACGTTTGTACCGAAAGAGGAGTGCAAGTACACACCAATTCAAATCGACTTCGTAAACAAGTTTGGTGCGTGGCAGCGTGAGTGGTTTTTTAAAGCAAGCTACAACGGGTTGAGCGTTGAAAACACGGAGTACAATTTGATGCCTAATACCTATCCTGCATACGACACTAAAGAAGGTCAGAGAAAAGTATTTAACGCTAACGGAAAGGAAACTATCCGAGTTAACACCGATTGGGTGTCTGAGAGCTTCAATGAGGTTATTAAGCAGTTGATGCTAAGTGAGCGCATCTTGATTGATAAGAAAGCAGCCAAGCTAAACACGAAATCTATCGACTTAAAGAAATCTATCAACACGAGCCTAATCAGCTACGAGATGGAATTTGAATACGCATTTGACACAATTAACTCCATAGTGTAATGAACAGGAGCGTACAATTATACATCGAAGGTCAACGCATTGAATTATTCAACGATGAAACTATCAACGTAACATCGTCAATTCAAAACGTCCAAGACCTATCCAAAACATATACGGACTTTTCGCAGGGATTTACCGTTCCTGCCAGTTCGCACAATAACGCAATCTTTGAACATTGGTATCAATCAGATGTCAACTCAACTACTGACCCGAACTTACGCAAAGACGGATTTATTGAGATAGACCTAACAACCTTTAGAAAGGGAAAGATACAACTGGATGGAGCAGTAATCACAAACGGCAAAGCATCGGCATACAAGTTAACTTTCTATGGAGAAGGAGTAACGCTTAAAGATTTGTTCGGAGAGGATTTACTTTCGGATTTAGATTTTACGGCTTTGTCTCACGATTTTACATCTGCTGAGGTTATTGCAAGGATAGTAGATAATACAAACGCTTACGATGTCAAGTATCCGCTAATCACTTCACAAAGAATTTGGCAGTATCAATCTGCTGAAGCGGAATTTGCAACAAATCCAAATTGGTTAGATTTGCCTGCGATATTAGGTAGAGACATACACCAAAACGCAGGAGCGATAAATAAAGACGAACTATTCCCTGCAGTTAGAGCAACACGAATTATCCAAGCGATAGCAAGTAAGTACGGAATTAGCTTTCAGGGTACGTTCTTAACTGACGAGAGGTTTACTAAATTGTTTATGTGGTTCAAAGGACGTGAGACATTGATTAAAACGTCATATGCTTATTCTTTGACCTCAACTTCGGTAGTTCCTACGTTTGTAAATTACGACTTAACCTCGAGTTATACATCAGCAACAAACACGGTAAACATTCAAGAACTCCCTGCGGTTATTACACACCGATTGGTTTACAATGTTACGTCAACTACAAGCTCAGATGATTACTACATTGACGTTTACCAAAACGGAAACTTATTTAACACGATTACTGGTTTCGGAATTGGCACTTACATTGTAGATAACATCGCTCAGGTTCCAAACTTAAATGTTGACTACACTATTAAAATACGCACGTCAGGTTTAAATACAATCGACTCAAACTTAGTTTATGAAGTTGACTACATTACATCAGGCTCGGTAAACACGGACTACCTTACGATAACTTATTCATCTTTAGTTTTAGCCTTTGTTTTAGACCTTTCAGCTAACGCTCCTCAAATGAAAGTTTACGAATTTTTGAAAGGGCTAATGCTGATGTTCAATATGACTATTTACTCAGTAAAGGATAACGAGTATTGGTTAGAGCCTTTGGACGATTGGTATTCAAAAGGAGCAGTAGTAGACATATCCCAATATACGGACGTTACCTCTATCGAGATGGAGCGTATGCCACTTTACAAAAAGATTCAGTTCAAATATCAGGATTCAGAGTGCTTCTTAAACAAGAACTTTTCACAAACGTTCAATAGAAACTACGGCGATACAACGTATCAGTACAACTACGATGGAGGAGAGTTTGTTATCGAAGTTCCTTTCGAGAACTTGCTGCAAAATAAATTTAGCGGAACGGGCAATTTGCAAGTTGGCTATTCTTTGGATTCGTCTTTAGCTCCATACATTCCTAAGCCAGTTCTATTGTATCAGTACGATAATCAGGTTTGCGATTTTAAATTTGAAAATGATGGCGGTGGACATTCAACTATCACAACCTACACTCCATTCGGTCAGGACTTGAACTACAACGGAGACGATGTTACTTTGAACTTTGCACCTGAGACATCAACACTACTTAACTATCCAATCCAAAACACGGCATTTAGTCAGTATTACTTTTCGTACTTGTACAATCTTTACAATCTTAAGCAAAGATTAGTCAAGGTAAAAACGAACCTACCTACAAGCCTAATTACAGGTCTTCAGTTAAACGATAGATTGGTCATTCGAGACAAGCGTTACATCATTAACGAGATGCAGTCAAATCTAAATACTGGTGATGTAAACTTTGAGTTGATTTTAGATTTTAGACCTATTGTAAACTCCACTCAACCGATACCTAAAGTTAGCATCTTAGGAGGCCAAGTTCAGTTACCTGTATTGATGCAAAAGAGTGCGATGCAAGTTGACTTATACAGCAGCATAGCAGATGTTACGTTTAGTGAAAATCCCGTGTATGAGCAAAAGACGGTTACGGTAACAATACCTGCCGAGCAGCTACAAGTTCATTTAGTAACTGAGAATGGCAATATGATAGCAACTGAGGATAGAAACGAACTAACAACTGAGGGAGCAGTCAATAGAGTTATTGATGTTAGATTGGTAACGACATACGCAGATGGTACAAGCTCAACGGAATATGTTAATATAATACAAGGATAATGGCACTACAACAAATAATTTCGATGCTTCAACTCGACAATCACTACGGACTAAGTGAGTCAGTTGACATCGCCAAAGGAAAATACAAGCTACACACGTCTATAAGAAAAGCAATTAAACAAGGTAAACGAGAACTCATAAACAAACGAAATGGCAGAGGTTAAAAACGTACAAATAAACGTAGACACTAAGAGCGCAGTTGATGCGATGGAGAACCTCTCCAAAGCTACTCACGATGTATCAGCAAGTTTTGAGGAGGTATATGGCGAATTGCAACCGCTTACAACTCGTATGGGAGAGGCTGAAGACCGCTTGTATGAGTTAGCTAACGCAGGACAAACCGCAACTAAAGAATATCAAGACCTCTTAAACACCGTAGCGAACTATCGTAAAGTTCAGATTCAAACGGATATGGCAGTTGATGCCGCATCGAGTACGTTTGCAACTAAGTTAGGAGGTGCATTAGGAGGAGTTACATCAGGATTCTCTATCGCTCAGGGTGCGATGGGTGCTTTTGGTGTAGAATCTGAGGACTTAGAAAAGCAGTTACTCAAAGTGCAGTCAGCTATGGCTATTGCTGAGGGTGTTCGTGGATTCAAAGAGGCTATCCCGTCAATTAAGGCTTTTGGTACTGCGTTGAAATCTGCTATTGGTGCAACTGGTATCGGATTGCTTGTCGTAGCATTAGGAACTCTTGTAGCGTATTGGGATGATATTAAAGCAGCGGTAAGCGGAGTAAGTGAAGAGCAGTCAAGACTCAACGCAAAGACGGACGCTAACGTAGCTGCTCAGGAAGCTAAATACAATGCTATTTCAGGTCAAGATAATATCCTAAGACTACAAGGAAAATCGGAGCGTGACATCTTAAAAATTAAGCAAACGCAAATCCAAGCGGTAATCAAAGCAACGGAAGCTCAGTTAGTGCAACAAGAAGCCACTAAGAAAGCTCAGGTAGCTGCTGCAAAACGAAACAATGACATACTACAAGGTATGATTAAATTCCTAACCGCTCCACTTCAGCTCTTGTTAAAGACGGTGGATATGGTAGGCTCTGCGTTAGGTAAGGACTTTGGATTGCAAAAAGGATTTAACAAAGGTGTAGCTAATCTTGTCTTTGACCCGAAATCAGTAGAGGAGGAAGCCGATAAAACAATCCAAGCAACTAAAGATAAGTTAGCTTCACTTAAAAACGAGGCTGCAGGATTTACGCTTTCTCTTAAAGAGATGGATAAGCCTGCTCCTAAAACGGTAACTAAAGCCGCTGAAAAGGTAGTTGAGGAAGCCAAGAAAGAGGTGTCATTCCTTGCAGATATGGAGGTACAAAAACTCGATATTCGCAAAGCTACAATAGACAAGACTTTAGAGTTTCAAAAATTAGAAAATGACGGACTCAAACAAGGCTTAGATTTAAAATTACAAATAGCTCAAACCGAAAGAGAATTACACAAGCAGAAGTTAGCTGATATGAATGAAGCCTTAGCGGCTACATCAGCAACGCTTGGTCAGATTGCAGATTTATTTGGTAAGGAGAGTGCAGCAGGAAAGGCAGCGGCTATTGCACAAGCTACTATCGACACATATCTATCAGCTCAAAAGGCTTACACATCTACGGTAGGAGTTCCGATTGTAGGGCCTGTACTTGCACCTATCAATGCAGGTTTAGCAATCGCAGCAGGTATCAAAAACATCAAAGCAATCACGGCAGTAAAAACGCCTAATGGCGGAGGTGGTGGCGGTGGTCAAGTCACTAACAACTTTGGAGGTAGTGCTGCCCAAGCTCCATCATTTAACGTTGTAGGCAACTCAGGTATGAATCAGCTTGCACAAATTCAGCAGACACCAATTCAAGCATTCGTAGTATCAGGAGAGGTGACATCTGCTCAGGCACTTGATAGAAACCGAATCAAAAACGCAACATTATAACACTTTAAAGTTGAATAGATATGCAAGTAATTGAATTAATAATTGACGAAAAGGACTCACAAAGCGGAATAGATGCCGTCTCAGTAGTCGAATCTCCTGCTATTGAGGAGAACTTCATCGCCCTATCAAAACACGAAGTAGAACTCAAAGAAGTAAGCGCAGAGAAGCGCATCTTAATGGGTGCTGCTCTTATCCCTAACAAGAAAATCTATCGTGTAAACGCAAAGAAAGAAGAATACTACATCTACTTTTCAGAGGACACCGTGCGTCAGGCAATGGAGTTATTCTTTAAAAACGGCAACCAATCTAACGCAACCTACGAACACAAAGACGCAGTTAAAGGAATGACCGTTGTAGAGTCTTGGTTGATAGAGGATGAGGTTCACGACAAGTCTAAGAAGTACGGCTTTAGCTTACCTAAAGGAACTTGGATGATTTCTATGAAAGTCGATAACGATGAGGTGTGGCAAGACGTCAAAGCAGGCAAGGTCAAAGGCTTCTCAATCGAGGGTTACTTCGCTGACAAATTAGAAATGTCTTTAGAGCAAAAGAAAAAGCAAGACGTTATCGAGCAACTTAAAAACCTACTCAAACTCGAATCATACACGGACTATCCTGAAGCTGCAAAGGAAAATGCAAAAATTGCATTACGCTGGGCAGAAGAAAACGGATGGGGTGATTGCGGAACTGCGGTAGGTAAACAACGTGCAAACCAACTCGCAAACGGAGAACCTATCTCAGAGGAGACTATCGCTCGGATGGCTGCCTTTGAACGTCATCGCCAAAACTCGGACAAGGAATTAGGAGACGGCTGCGGTAGATTAATGTGGCTCGCTTGGGGTGGCGATGAGGGCATCGAATGGGCACAACGTAAATTAGAACAACTTAAAAACAAATAAAATGAATAATATCCTAAACAAAATCGCTGAAATGGAGCGTAACGCAGCAGAGTTACAAGAAGTAGAATTAGCATCACATAAAGTAGAATTAGCATTGTTAGATGAGATACTTGACTTGAATAGAGAAGCAGGTTCATTGCTATCATTGCCAGTAATGAAAATTGCAGAACAATTATCAAAATCTATTGAACTAAATAAAAAAGGATTAGCACAAGCTGAAAAAGGTTTAAAAGCCGCCCAAGATTTAGGAGTTCAAGATGGTATTGATACTTTCAAAAGATGGATTAAAAGTTGTACAGATGATATTAAGCGTGCCGAAAAAGGTCAAAAAATTCTTGCTGATTTATCTCAAATTTAAAATTATGAAAGAAAAATTCAAAACACCAAGTAAAGCAAGTCCTCGTCAAGGTTCAAGACGTGGATGCCTATGTGAAGACGGAACATACTCAACTAAATGTTGTGATGGAAGTTTACAAGCACAAGGCATCGGCAAAACTGCAGAGGTTAACGAGCCTGCTCCTACTCAAACTGAGAACAATGGAGTTAGGACTATTGTACGTCAAAACGGATAACTACAAAGCAAGTTTTCGTTGGTGTTCAACGACCTTGTCATTCTTACTGATATTATCAAAAGCCCACAATGGCTGAAAATTTGTATAGTGATTTAATTCTAAAGCCATTTCGTAAGAGGTGGCTTTGCTTATTGGGTATATATGGTCTAAGTGCCATTTACCGTAGTTATCCCAACTCATACCATTTTTAAACTGACGCTCAATATATTGTTTAAAGAAATCCCATTCACACCCAAGTATCTGCTCACTTTTGCTGCCTTTTTTGTAACCTTTATTTTTTAATGATGCATATATTAATTGTCTTGCGTTCGTTACAAAACGAAATAAATCATCTTCTTTTAATCTCTTTTTAAAATACTGATTGGTTCTTTTTGAAGTGCAGTTTTTACAATCAATGTGTAAAGTATCATATTTATACACTCTATAATCGCTATACTCATTACAAACATTACAAAAGTATTTCGGTATATGACGCTTGACTGCGGTTAAAATACATCTATGATGGTAGTGTGTTAAATTACCATATTGCTTAACGTATTTCTTTTTGTAATGCGAATAATAAGGTTTGATGTCACTCATACTCCACATTTCATTTTTACTTACTGATTTTGGCTCTAATAAAGTTTCTTGCTTCGTAAATACCATTGATGCGCATAAGCCGTATGTATGTATGAATTTATTTACAATATCGTCTTTTGGCTTGTATTGACCTACCTTTTTTCTCGTGCGTTTCATACTCAAATATATTAAAAATAAAACAAAGGTACAAGCCGTTGGTTTTTTCTTTGTATACAATAACTAAATAAATGAACACTACGAAATCAGTTTACAACAAATTGTTTAAAGAAGAAGCTACGGAGCTTGCTTCTCACGAGGTTAATTTAGCCTCTTTGGATATGGTTAAAGCTATGACTCAAGATTCTTTATCATTGTATAAAAGAGGTCAAGAATACGCCAAAGAAATGGAAGCATTCATCAAAAAATCTCGTGTACTTAATGCTGAAGCAGATGCTTTAAGTAAAGGACTTGAAAAAGAACTTAACGAATTTGAAAAACAAGCTAAAGATTTAGGTTTAAATGTATCTACTTTGCCCGAATTCAAAAAAGCAGTTGATTCTTTAGGACCGTTAGACAATATCTTTAAAATGACTCAACGATTTAAATAAAAACAAATGAACGAAAAATCAATCTTAAACAAAGTCCGCACACTTTTAGGTTTAGAAGTGAAGTTGGAAACTATGAAACTTTCTGACGGAGTTTCTATGCTTGAAGCAGAATCTTTTGAAGCAGGTCAACCTGTATTCATCCTAACTGAAGATGAACAACGCATCCCACTTCCAATCGGAGAGTATGAGTTAGAAGATATGCGTGTTTTGGTAGTTATCGAAGAGGGTGTTATTGCTGACGTTCGTGAAGCTGCTGAACCAGAAGTTGAAGTAGAAGTTGAAGCACCTGCAGCAGAAGCTCCTGCAGTAGAAGAAGAAGTTGCTGCATCTACTGAAGCTCCACAAGCTAAAAAAATCGTTGAGTCTATCGTTAAAGAATCTTTCTTCAGCGAAATCGAAGCACTTAAAAAAGAGAATGAAGAATTGAAAGCGAAACTTTCAGCACAAACTACTGAAGTTGCAGAAGAAGTTGCACCAGTTGAATTGAGCGAAGAGCCTAAGCCTATTTCTTTCAATCCTGAAAACACACAAGCTACTGACGTATTCAAGTTTGCATCTAAAAGAAATGCGACTACTATGGATACTGTATTAAATCGAATTGCAAACATTAAATAAATAAAAAAATGCCAACAACAACTTCAATCACTACTACTTACGCTGGCGAGTTCGCAGGTAAGTACATCGCTGCAGCTTTATTGTCTGCACCAACTCTTGACAAAGGAGGCATCACAATTATGCCTAATGTTAAGTACAAGCAAGTTATCAAACGTGTTGCTACTGACGGTATCATCAAAAACGCTACTTGTGACTTTGACCCTACGTCAACTATCACTTTGACTGAGAAAATTCTTCAACCTGAGTCTTTCCAAGTTAACTTACAACTTTGTAAAACTGACTTCCGTTCAGATTGGGATGCTATCCAAATGGGTTACTCTGCATTTGACGTTCTTCCTAAATCTTTCGCTGACTTCCTTATCGCACACGCTGCTGAGAAAGTTGCTGCAGGTATGGAAACTTCAATTTGGCAAGGTGTTAACGCTACTGCAGGTGAGTTCGCAGGTATTATGACTCAGTTGACTACTGATGCTTCTTTGCCTGCTGCACAAGAAGTTGCTGGTACTACTGTAACTGCTGCTAACGTTGTAACTGAGCTTGGTAAAATCGTTGACGCTTGTCCTGCTGCTCTTTACGGGAAAGAAGATTTGACTCTTTACGTTTCTTCTAACATCTATCGTGCTTACGTTCGTGCGTTGGGTGGCTTTGCTGCTTCAGGTGTAGGTGCTAACGGTTACGATAACAAAGGTACAAACCAAGTTCTTGGTGACTTGTACTTTGATGGTGTTAAAGTATTTATGGCTAACGGTCTTGCTGCTAACACAGCTTTATTGAGCCAAAAATCTAACCTTTACTTTGCTACTGGTCTTCTTTCTGACATGAACGAAGTTAAAGTATTAGACATGGGAGATTTGGACGGTTCTCAGAACGTCCGAGTAATTCTCAGATTCACCGCAGATGCTAAATACGGCTTTGCTTCTGACGTTGTTACTTACGGAATCACAAACTCTGCTAACTAATCTTAGCTAAACTCAAATAATCAGGGAGGGGTACGACGCTCCTCCCTTTTTTGTAACTTTTAAAACTTAAAAATATGTCTTGTGATTTAGCAAATGGACGCTTGGAAGTATGTAAAGACGCAGTCGGTGGTATCGATGCGGTATACTTCGTTAACTACAATGACTACACTTCTATCACTTACGATGGTGTCAATACTGACGTTATCGATTCAGTAGCAGGTGTAGCTTCTCTCTACAAATACGAACTCAAAGGAACTAACTCTTTCGAGCAAGTCGTAAACTCATCTCGTGAAAACGGAACTACATTCGTTGAGCAAACTTTGACAATGACTTTGAAGAAGCAAGATGCTACCACACACAAGTCAGTTAAATTGTTAGCTTACGGACGTCCTCACGTTATCATTCGTAACCGCAACAATCAGTTCTTTTTCGCAGGTCTTGAGCACGGAATGGAATTGACAACTGCTAACGTATCTAACGGAACTGCAATGGGTGACCTTAACGGCTACACTTTGACTTTCGTAGGTCAAGAGCAACTGCTCGCCAATCTTATCGATGTATCTACTGAATCAGCTTTAGCAACTGCTTTCGGTTCTGCTACTATCGTAACTGCTTAATCGTTTTCTTCATAGCGTGTAAAGAGGGTGGCTTTGGCTGCCCTTTTTGCATTTAAAACAAATCGGTATCATCTTAGTTACTTTAGTATGATTGTACTAACGACATCTACATCAGCTCAGACTTTCTCGTTTATTCCGAGAGATACACCAACATCAATGGTGCTGACTGACGACCAAACGAACACACCAGTAACCGTAGCTATCACATCGCAAACAAATGGCGACTATGTGAAAACAATTACGGCTACTTTTGCTTTAAAAGAAGGACATTTTTACGATTTGGTGCTTTACAAAAACACGGACATCGTTTACAAGGATAGAATCTTTTGTACTGACCAAAACATCGTTTCATTCTCAGTAAACAACGGAGAATACACATCTAATACCACATCAAATACGTTCATAGTTTATGAGTAACAACGTACACGTCTTAAACCTATCGGCATACACTACTCCCGTAATTCAGGAGAGTAAGCGTGATGCGTGGGTTGACTTTGGAGAAGACAATAACTACTATGGATTTCTCTTAGAGCGATTCACAAACTCCACTACAAACAACGCAATCATTAATAACATATCACGTCTTGTATACGGTCGTGGTCTTGCAGCAGTAGATGCTTCTCGTAAGCCTAATGAATACGCTCAAGCAATGGCTCTTTTCAATAAAGAGTGTTTGCGTAAGATTGCACTCGATAGAAAGATGCTTGGTCAGTTCGCTATCCAAGTACACTACAATGACAAGCACGACAAGATTCTTAAAGCATTTCACATTCCTGTTAATCTTTTAAGAGCAGAGAAATGTAATAAAGACGGAGAAATCGAAGCATACTACTACTCGGATGATTGGACTGACGTAAAAAAATACGTTCCTAAGAGAATACCTGCATACGGATATTCTAAAGAAAAGATTGAGATACTATTCTCGAAGCCTTACGCAGTAGGAATGAAATACTACGCTTATCCTGACTATCAAGGCGCAGTTCCCTACGCACTTTTGGAGGAGGAAATAGCCGATTACCTAATCAACGAGGTTCAAAACGGTTTCTCAGGAACTAAGGTAGTCAACTTTAATAACGGAGTACCTACTGAGGAGCAGCAATCAATCATTACAAACAAAGTTTTAAGTAAGTTGACTGGTAGCAAAGGTCAAAAAGTTATCGTAGCATTCAACGACAATATGGACACCAAAACAACGGTTGACGATTTACCTTTGAATGACGCTCCTGAACACTACACTTACTTATCTGAGGAGTGTATGCGTAAGATAATGCTTGGACACAACGTAACGTCTCCGCTACTTTTCGGAATTGCAGGAGCAAACGGATTCTCGTCTAACGCTGATGAGTTACAAAACTCGTTTATCTTATTCAATAATATGGTGATTAAGCCACTTCAGGACGAAATACTTGAAGCCTTAGACACTATCCTATCATTTAACGGAATATCTCTCAACTTATTCTTTAAGACGCTTAAACCGCTTGAATTTACCGATTTAGAGAACGCTCAAAACCAAGAGCAAGTAGCTGAGGAAACGGGAACGGAACTAAGCAAGCACAATCATTTAAGCGAAAAGGTAGCAGATGCCTTGATTGAATTAGGAGAAGAGCCTGCTGAGAATTGGCTTCTAATAGACGAATTCCCTGTTGACTATGATAATGACGATGCCGAGAACGAACTACTCTCTAAGGAGCCTAAAAAGAGCTTATTTAGCAAGTTATTTGAGCTTGTAAGCACGGGAGACGCACGTCCTAACATTACAAGTAAGCAAGATAAGGTTATTGACGGAATCAAGTTTGTCACTCGTTACGAATACGCAGGAAAGACGGACGATAAATCTCGTGGTTTCTGCCAAGCTATGATGAAAGCAAAAAAGGTTTACCGCAAGGAAGACATCTTAAAAATGAGCAATCAGCCAGTTAACGCAGGATGGGGTCCTAATGGGGCTTCTACT
>JACCDG010584196.1_pt1 | contig 23861 bp, 20 predicted proteins | sample 7442471 | NCBI WGS metagenome assembly JACCDG01 (sample SAMN15323444, study PRJNA562643) | freshwater metagenome | isolation source: river surface water | place: USA:Blue River Watershed | collected 2017-08-17 | reverse complement strand
TGCCCTGCCACGCCCGGATTGATCTGCGTTTCTAAGACGCGCTCAATTCGCGCGCTCAGGTTTCCTGGGTCATTGCTCGCCACTTGGGGTGGAGGTAAAAACGGCGCGCCTGCTTCTAAAAACGCTCGCAAGACTTTTCCAATCTCTCGCCCCAAGAGAGCCCACTCCACGGATGCGTGAGCCTGGACCGTCACCGTATTCTCAGCAATCCAAACCTGCCCAACGCCACTCAATGCAAACAAGTCCTCGAGCAAGCGCGAGCCCCGCGCCTCCTCAAGGCTTCGGCACACATGCGATCCGCCCGAAAACACCTCTCGATCGGCTTCAAAGCGGCATGCCGATCGCGCCGAGCCCGGCTCAAAAGGCAGAGGAACCGCGCGGATCTGGATCATACGCTAAAGGCTGCCTGACCTGCGTCCTTCTTGCGTAGGCAGTCGCCGCATTCGCAGATCGATCGCAATTTTTTGAAAGGATAAATGCCCGTCGAATGGCCGTCGCTGAATCGAGGATTGAGGGCATAGCGACCCACCGACACGACGGCTTCTAAGCGGATATCGAGCGGCACGCCACGAGCATCAAGCAGTGGCTTGCCTGTGTTCTCATCCACGCAGCTTGCGCAGCCACAATGGATGCGAAACGTGTAAGGACGGTGCATACCCTCATGCCCATCCGGCCACTTCACAGCTAGATTGCCATCCGACATCACGCCATAGCTCACTGGCTCGATTCCTACCGCTTCACTCGTGCGACGAACCTGCTTGTCGAGCTCCTGCGCGACTCCGATAAAAGTTTGTCCTGCGATCGACCGAGGTCCATCTCCGCGCTCAAGCACAGGCACGCCTTCATCACCGCTCAGCATGATCTCGGGATCGAGCGGGATCGAGCCCAGATAAGGCACGCCGAGCGAATCAGCCATCTTTTTGCCGCCGCCTTCTTTAAAGACTGCGGTTTCTTCACCGCAATGCTTGCAGGTGAAGCCGCTCATATTCTCTATGATTCCTAAAATAGGGATATTGAGCTGCCTAAACATCTCGAGACCTTTTTTTGCGATCCCGAGCGCCACTTCTTGAGGCGTCGTGACGATCACTGCGCCTGCCAAGCGCGCCTGCTGTGCGAGCGTGAGCTGCACGTCGCCCGTTCCGGGCGGTAGGTCGATGAGCAGGTAATCGAGATTGCCCCATTGCACATTGCCTAAGAATTGATGAATCGCTTTCATCGCCATCGGCGCACGCCATACGACAGGGCCGTCGTGAGGCATGAGCAAACCCATCGAGATGAAACCCACGCCATGCTTTTGCACGGGGATCAGCGCGCCCTCGGCAGTGGTGCCGCCTTGCTTGCCCTGAGCGCCGAGCATTCCGGGCTGACTCGGACCGTAGATATCCGCGTCCAACAAGCCTACGGTCGCGCCGGCGTATCGAAGAGCGATGGCGAGATTTGTAGAAACCGTCGACTTGCCCACGCCGCCTTTTCCGCTAGCGATCGCGATGATGTTGCGTACTCCAGCGAGTGCTGCGGGAACAGTGGGTCCGCCGGACGGAGCTGCGCCCGGCGCAGGCTGCGGCGGCCGAGACTGAGATTCCGTACCCTGATGGGGCTGCGGATTCTTTGCCGGAATCTTTGCTGAAGTCTGGGGAGGGAGGGAGCTGCCTTTGTTCCAAAACGCCATAAATGAGGTCCTCTTTTATCTACTTGGAGTGGAGGCAGCATAGCGAGTATTAACGTGAGGATCAACATGCCTGGACGAACTAAACGCCGCAATCCTTGCCCTGGCTGCCGAATGACTCGACCGCTCTGCCTTTGTGCCGAGCTGGCTGAGACGAAGCTCGAGGTGGCGGGCATTCAGACTCAGGTCATCATCCTCATGCACGCTGCTGAGCGCAAACTCACCACCAATACGGCCAAGCTTGCGCAGGACATCTTGCCCCAATGTGAGATCAGAATTCGAGGCGACCAACGGATCCCTATGAATACTGAGGGCCTCAATCCTCCTGAAAGGCAGGCACTTCTGCTTTACCCCAGCGAGGACGCGCATGAGCTCACGCCCGAGTGGCTCGCCACACTGGGGCCCAAACTCATCACACTTGTGGTTCCCGACGGCAGCTGGCGCCAAGCGCGCAAGGTGGCGTGGCGCGAATCTGCTCTCATCGGCGTGCCTCGCATCAAGCTCAAGCTCGGACCGCGCTCAAAGTTTAGACTGAGAAAAGAGCCACATCCGCACAGTCTTGCTACGTTTGAGGCGATCATGCGCGCACTTGCAGTGATTGAGCCCAAAGATCCGTCACCTGCGTTGAACCGCATTTTTGATATGTGGGTCGAGCGTTCCCTCTGGGGCCGTGGCACGTTGAGAGCAAGCGAATGTGAGTACCCAATTCCTGAGTCTGCGATTCGACAGTTCTGGGAGGATGGTTGTCGTGGGACTCCTGTTCGGAAGCCCTAAAACTGCTCCCTTTGTCTGTTGATGTTGATTAAAATGGTCTAGTTAAATTCACTCGAAGGCCCTCGAGAAGTACCCTTAAACTTAGGACTAATCTAAGGCGACGGCTGCACACTCAGAGGCAGCTCATTGGGTTGGGAAGAATCTTGAAATCCGGCGTCTTCAATAGCCCGGGTATTGTGCTAAGTCAGCGCCAGCGCTCAGGTATTATTCTTCGTCCTCGTTTTTATCAACAGGCTAAAGGAGCAGTTTCTAAGTAGCCGACGAAAGTCCGGACTCGCTTACCCCCTTTAGCTCACAATCTGATCATCCGCTGCTGACACTGAGTAGTTGCTCACCTGGTGTTTATTGAACGGAGGGGGTTGAATAATATTGGTCGAAGTCGACAGCCCAGGGCCGCTCGACATCGTCGCATAATCAGGACCCCCTGTCGCGACTTCTGCGGTGACAGGCTTGCTTTTGCGAGTGCCCTGAGGCGGGGTCGGATTAGGCTGCAGGGGTGCAATCGCTTGAGGACCGATCTCCACGCCTTCCCAGCGTGCGACCACGGCTGTAGCCAAGCAATTGCCAAAAAGATTGACCGCGGTGCGAGCCATGTCCATGAACTCGTCGACTGCGAGGATCAGCGCGATGCCTTCGAGAGGCAATCCAAACGACGACAATGTGCCTGAGAGAACGACGAGCGATGCTCGCGGAACGGCGGCCACGCCCTTGGTGGTGAGCATGAGAGTCAGCATCATCACAAGCTGAGTGGTCACCGTGAGCTCGATGCCAGCCGCCTGAGCGACGAACACAGATGCGATCGCCAGATACAGTGTCGAGCCGTCGAGGTTGAAGCTGTATCCCATGGGTAGCACGAAGCTCGTGATCCGACGAGGAATGCCAAAGCGTTCAAGCGAGTTCATCGCCATAGGGTATGCGGATTCGCTAGAGGTTGTCGCAAAGGCGAGGATGATCGCGCTCTTGAGCTCCTTAACGAAGGACCAGAACGGAATTTTGAAAATCTTGAACATCGGCATCAAGCACGTAATCACGAAAAACGCGAGAGCCGCATAGAGAGTGCCCACGAGCTTAAGCAGCGGAAAGATCACCTGCCACCCGTGCTCGGACACGCTTGCGGCCATCGCGGCGCCCACGCCTAGAGGGGCAAGCGTCATGATGTAACCCGTGAACTTGAACATGGCCTCTGCGAGCGATTCGCAGAAGGTGACGATGGGTTTGGCTTTCTCGCCGATCGAAAGCAGCGCGAAGCCTAGTAGTGTTGCGAAGATCACGATCTGAAGCACGTCACCGCGCGCGATCGCATCGATAATATTCGTTGGTAGCAGATGCTCTACAAAGCCGCCAAATGTCATCTTCGTGGAAGCAGCCTTCGCAGCTGAATCCGAGAGTGGCGCTGCAACGAGGTTGATGCCATCACCTGGCCTAAAGATGTTCACTGCGAGCAAGCCAACGACCAGCGCCAGCGTGGTGGCAAACTCAAAATAAAGGAACGCTCTCACTCCCATCGTGCCGAGCTGTTTGAAGCTGCCGGCGCCCGCGATTCCCGACACAATCGTAGCGATGATCAGCGGGGCGATGATGCATTTGATCCCATTGAGGAAAAGTCCTCGAAATGGTTTCAGCGCAGGTACGGCGCCTGGCGCGAACACTCCGATTAAGAATCCCGCGACTAGCGCGATGAAGATCCACTGGGTAAGTGTGATTTTAGCGATGAATTTCGTAGAAGTGCGAAACAGGGATTTCATGAGGCAGCGATTCCTTTGCGGGTTAGCTTCAGATGCTTCTGAAGAATCTACAACCCGCCGTTGTGCAATTGAAGCGCCAATGCGCCGGCCAAAGTTCGAGTCGATCGATGGACTGCGATGAGATCGCGCGCGTGCGGATTTGTTGGGGCCAGTTTGGCTAGGCAGGGGGCCTGGGGCACCGACATGGGATTGAGTGATGTGCGTGATTTGGACAATTGACCAATGATTGGACACTCTTTTATGCGCACCTGGATCGGCATAAGCAAAGTGGCTTGCGATTCAAAAACATCAAGCCGTAGCTCAAGGCCTTCGCTGGCTCTGTCGATGAGCTATGCGATGAACACGATTCGATATGCCTGGATCTTGACGCTCTTGCCACTCGTTGCAGTACCGACTTCAGGTTCTGGCTCTGAGAAGGGTTCGCTGACTTGCACGACGACCAAGGAGTACGTCACTACGCTCGAGTATCTGCGTGCTCAGCCCGATTTTAAGATCCCTGAAGAGCAGGCGAGGATTCTGGCAAACCAGGTTTCGTCAGGGTGTACGGGAGCTGCGTCGCGGTTTATCCGTATCAGTGAGGTACTGAGTCGTTCGGGTGTCGGCGGTAAGGATTCTGTGGCGATCGGAAAAGAATTCGCCTCACGCACGGATTCGCAGACCGATGCCTTTGTCTCGGTGTATCGACGCGCATTCTTGGCCGAGTACTTGGATCTCGATCTAAAGTCTTCGCTCAGTCTGGCTCGTTCACTCTCAAGCGAGTTTGAGGGCGACGCTACAGAGGTGCGAACAGATTTTGAGAAGCTCGTCGACTTTTGCATTTCGACAAAGAACTTAGATCTAGCGCGCCCCGATTGCGCGACTTTTGCGGCTCGCCTGGCCCGCGAGGGTCAAGCTTTTGGCGGAGGAGTTTCGGCTGGGTACATCCGCCTTTATGAGTTTCTCACCTCGGAGAGTGGACCCAGGCTTACGACGCGAGACGCGCTCGATCTAGCTAAGCAGATCATCAAGACAGGCCCTACCGGCATCGACAACTTCATGCAGGCTTATCGGTACGCAGTATCGCCTAAAGGGCTGACTTTGGGTGAGCGGGATGCCTTGGTGTTCGCCAAGAATTTGGCGACTCCCCTAAAACGATAGCGACAGCACAGCTCCGGGTGCTGCTCGTCCTGTGATGGGTTCAGTCAGGAGGGCTGCGGATGCCACGGGTCCATAGATTCGCTTCTTATAGTCGGCTTGCTCACGCGCTACATCTTGCCAGTGATATCGAAAAATCATGGGAGCAATTGAAAACCCTAACGAGGCGATATCAGCAACGAACGAGATAGATCCGCTTTGTGCATTGGCCAGCAGGTAAGCGCTGGTTCCAGCGTGGGTGAGAAAAGACAGCCATCTAAGCCGATTTCCCAATCTGGCTGCCTTTTGAATCGCTTCCTCTGCCGCGCGTTCGCGTGCCAGTATTTCGCGTGGGGATTTGCGGGTCATCTCGTTCACATCAACGAGAGAGCTAGAGTACGGACGGTAGCTTGCGGATAGATATCCAGTGACGGCCAGCCAGGCGCCGCCCACGGCGATACCGGCCCAACCCGTGCGGCCCGATGGATCCTTGCTGGGGTCCGGGCTGCTCAGCTGCAGAAACCCCGCCGTCAAAGTCGTCAAGGCAGAGGTTTGCACCGGCAGGTGGGTCGTCCAGCGTCGTCCTCCCTCTCGTTTGGCTTCGGTCTCGAGACGTTCACTTGCACGAGGCGTGACTTGAAGCTCCGGGTAGTCGAAGGCCTCTGCAGCTTGTGCGGAGCCGCTCCCAACAGTGAGCCAAAGAGTCGCCAGGGCAAGGGGCTGAAAAAGTTTTTTCATGGTGATCTTCCGGAATTGATTTGGGACACTACTTAATGAAAACATGGCTTGCTGACTTGGACAAGGACGGACGATGATATCTCTTTCGAAGCTGTCGTTGATTGGGATGGGTCTCATTTGTGGGCTCAATGCTGCTTATGGTGGCGATCAGGTAGGAACACTCACTCAAATTGACGGCGTGGTAAAAATATTCTCGAATCCGTCAAAGATCCTCCCTAAGGATCCGGCGAAAGACGGCGGGAGCATCGCGCTCTTTGAGGGAGAGTACTTTCAGGTGCGCGACGCGCGCATTGGTGATCGGATGCAGAAGGGCAACATCGTGCGCACTTCTCCCCAAGCGAAGGCACGGATCGTATTTGAGAATGGCGATCAGTTCAATGTGGGGCCGGCCACCGCGTATCGAGTGACTTGGGACAAAGACTCTGTCGATGGCCGGGCTCAAGTCAGCTTGATGTATGGCAAGGTTCGCGGCATCGTAGAAAAAGGTGGACCTCGCAGCAAGCTCTTCATCAAGACGCGGACTGCGACGATGGGCGTCCGGGGCACTGACTTCTTTATCGCTGACGACGGAAAAGATGGCGCGACGGAAGTCTCGATCATTCGTGGTTCGGTTGAGGTCAAATCATCGGCGCCGCGGTCTAAGCCTGTTCAAGTCAAGGCAGGATACTCTGTTTCGGTGGTCCCGCCTCCGCAAGCTGCAGCGCCCGCGACCGATCTAGGCTCTTCTCAAACCGGGAGGGCTGTGCCAGGAGGTGGTGGCCGTGGATCCAAGGCCGTCGCGCCTATCGATCACACGATCGTCGACTTCACTCCAAAGATCGAGTTGAGGCAGACGACGCAAGAAGAGCTGAGCGCCATTCAAAAAAGCTCGAGCTTGGAAGCAAAGAAAACCACCGATGCAGCAAAACCAGACGCGGCAGTGGCTCAGGCTGTCGAGGCACTTGAGAAAAAGGCTGTTAAGACGACGCTGAAGGATATCCAGCGCGAGGATCCCAAGCTCTTTGCACAGCTAAAGGCTCAGTCTGCCACTCAGCCTGCCTCGACCGATGAGCTCAATTTGATGGCTGTTCAAAAACTTCAGGTGGATGCGCCAAAGGCTCCTTCTCAGCGAAAGCCGTATAAAAGCGAGCTCGAAGATCTCGATCAAGGCACTTATGACAAGTACTTCAAGAACGTCCAGTGAAGGAGGGTCGATCATTTCCGGAGGACCCTCGTTTGGGAAGGCTCTATTCTGCGCGTTTCTCAATGTGGTCGTATTGCCTGGCATGGGTACCCTCGCGACAAAAGAGCAGAAGCGGCGCAAGACAGGATGGGCTCAGTTGGGAATGGGAATCGTGCTGATCCCGGTGATGGTGGCGTTTAGCATGGGGATTACGGTCATTGGAGGAGTGGATCCTCAAGATGCCCTCAAGTGGACTGGCAATCTGATGCTGCTGTTGGTGCTTTGGAACTTGGGGAGCAGCATCGGCATCGTGCGAGATGCTTGGCAAAGGCGGCGAAGTTAGGGGTTCTGGCTTTCAGGCGTTCTTCTTGAGTCTCTTTCGCTTTAAATTGATACGCATTCCGTATGATAGCTATCGAGCTGAAGGACCGGATTCAATGACGGGTTTTGACTCCTTTCATAGACTGCGCAGCACGGAAGTCCGCGACCTTGTTTTTGCGCTGGGAGCGCCCGGGCTATTGGCTCCCAGTCGTCCCGAGATTCTGTCGGACGCGGAGTGCCTCGAGTTCTTGCTGAATGCCGAAGCGCGGATCTGGGATCTTGACCAGGATCCCCAGCCTTTGCAGGCGTTTCTCGCGCAAGCCTGCACTTCGCAGCGGTTGGGTCGATACTTCGAAGCATTGATTGAGTACGCAATCCGTGAGCTGCTCGCTGCGCGACGAGTGCAGCCATCTTGGGTGATTAACCGCGGTCGAGATACCATGGGTGAGTTAGACTTCATCTTTGAAGATGCGTCGAGCAAGCTGCAGCACTGGGAGGCGACGGCTAAGTTTTATCTTTGCGTAGGGCCCGCTCGCGATGATTGGCGTTCGTTTCTGGGCACTCAATTGCACGATCGGCTCGATCTCAAGGCTTCTCGGCTCTTGGGGGCGCAGCTTGGCTTGGCGCATGGAGCAGAGGCGACGAGGGCATTCAACGAAAGTGGCTGGTCGGGCCCGCTCATCAGCCGAGCGCTTGTGAAGGGAATGCTCTTTTATCCTCGCGAAACGGATTGGCAGAACGGCTCTCATCCTCCTCAAGTTGCAAGCGCGCATCGTCGAGGTTGGTGGTCGACCGAATTTCCTCGCGAAGGAACCTGGATTGGGCTTGAGAAGCGCCGTTGGCTTTCGCCACTGAGTGCGCCCGTAGATAGTCTCAAGATTTTTGAGAAAGGCGACCTGCCTGCCGATGCGCGTCGCCTGCCTCCGGCAGCTTGGATGTTGGCGAGGGTCGAAGAAGAGTCCGGCTATTGGGTCGAACGCGAGCGCGGAATTGTGGTGTTGCCCGATTGGCTAGAAAAAGCACGAGCGTGGTCTACGCAGGTTTTTAGTTCCACTTAAAGAGCAGGGATCCAATCGCGAGAAACACCACGCTCAGGCCCCCCAAGAGCATGACGTGCGGCATGAGCGTCGTCAGGGTCGCTCCATCCAGCATGATGGCGCGCGCGCCGTCCACAATGTGCGTGAGCGGCAGAATCTGCGCAAGCTTTTGAAGCGTGGGATTCACTCCTTCGAGCGAGAACCAGACGCCCGAGAAGAGCATCATCGGCCAGGTCATGACGTTGAGAATGCCTTCGGCGAGCTCTTCGCTTTGAATCCGCGCCGCGATGACGGTGCTGAGCGAGATCATGCAGATGCCGCCGAGCCCGAAGTACAGAAAGAGATCTAAATAAGATCCCCGCATCTGAAAGTGCACCAGCGAATGGCACCCTAAATAGACTAGCACGCCCAGAGCTTGAATTACGAGCAGCCGCGAAACGATCTGCGCAGACAAGAACTCAAGCGCACTCAGAGGGGTGGCTTTGAATCGCTTGAGCACGCCGTTCTTGCGATACCGCACGAGCGTGTATCCGACTCCAAAAAGCGCGCTAAACATCATGTTCATGGCGAGGATGCCTGGCACGAGCCAGTCCACGTAGCGGGCTTCTTGGCCATCGACTTGAACTTTGACGGCGTTTTGAGGAACCAGTCGCTCTAGAAAATAGCCCTTGGGTGAGCTCGAATTGGTCCAGTAGCGATAGCTGCCCTGTTCTTCTTGAAAGAGCATGTCGAATTGATGGCGCTTGACCTTTTCGATGGCAGGCTCGAGCTGATCGACGGGGACGTATTTGACATAGTCGAGTTTAAGGAATGGAATATCTGCTTGCCCAGCCACAGCGATCTTGTATTGCTCTTGCGGTTTTCCCGAGAATGCAAAGGCGAATCCAATGACTGCGATAAATGGAAAGATAATCGCCCATAGCAAAGTGCCTTTGTCGCGATAAAACTCTTTGTTGCGCGCGACGAGAAGTGCTTTAAATTTTTTCATGCGCGAAGGTCCTTTCCTGTCAGTTCCAAGAACAAGTCTTCGAGATCGCGAGGCCTAACTTTGAGAGTTTGAAGCGGGGAGCCAGATGAGAGGAGCGCTTGGATTGTCTCATTGACTCTCTCGGTTTGGATTTCGAGCTGGGTCTCTCGTTCGAACACTTTGCCTGGGATCTGCGAATGGGGGATGCGAACATCGGCCTTGTCGATGAGTATAGAAAGTCCCTGAAAGTGCTGCCTCAAGAGCTGACTAGGTTCGCCACGGGCTATGATCTTTCCGTGGTCCATGATGCAAACCTCGTCGCAGAGCTCGTAGGCTTCTTCCATGTAGTGGGTGGTTATCACGATGGTCTTGCCCTCAGCCTTCAGACCTCGGATGAGTTCCCAGAAGTTTCTGCGGGCCTGTGGGTCCAGTCCGGTAGTGGGTTCGTCGAGAAAAATGAGCTCGGGGTCATTGATGAGTCCGAGCGCAAGCAAAAGGCGTTGACGTTGGCCGCCGGAAAGCTTGCTCGCATCACGATCGTAAAACTCCGTTAGAGCGCAGCGATCACGCAGGGACTCGGGTGAGAGAGGGGCTAGGTAGAAGGATCTGAAGAGCTCGAGGACCTCTCGCACGGTAAGGAAGTCGGGAAGTGAGGTGTGTTGAAACTGAATGCCGATCTTTTCTCGGAATTCTCCGCTGATGGGCTCGCCTCTAAAAAGTATCTCGCCGCTTGTGGGTTTTAGGATGCCCTCAATGAGCTCAATCGTGGTGGTTTTTCCGGCGCCGTTGGGTCCGAGTAGGCCGAAGCAAATACCGGGTTTGACCTGAAGGTCAACTCCGCGAACGGCCTCGACGGTGCCGTAGGATTTGACGAGGTTGCGCGTTTCCAGCAGGTAGGGGAGCATGTTTTGAAGGGTAACATGGGGGGTAAGGCAATTCTAGCGCACCATCGGGTGGGGCATACGAATTAGCCCTTCTGGGGCGTCCTCCCTATCTCGGTGTGCGATCAGAACATCTTTTGCAATGATCCAAGCAGCGAAAGCGCTTCAGCCCGCGTTTCGTCGAGCGATGCGATCTTCAGCACGGTCTGACGATGCGCTGCGGGATTGCGGATCTCTTGCAAGGCAATCAGGCGCTTGCAGCAGGTGATGAGTTGTTCTTCGCTTGCATGACGAACGGGTATCAACGCTTTCTGTCCTTGGATGCCTCTTCCAAACACCAAGAGTACCACAGCCCAGGCGCGTAGCCCGTCGAAAGTCTTGAATCTCTCATGAACGATGCGTCCTGTGCGGATGCTTTGCGCAAGCGTCGTCATTTTGTGAAGCGGAAAGCTCTGCGGACTGAAGTGTCGCTCAAGCCCCATCTGTTGCATCACTCGATCGGCTGTGGGGTGCTCCTCGCCTAGGCCTGAAGCATGAAGCGAGTTTTGAAACTCATGGAGGTGATTTTCCAGCTTCGGAAAAAGCAATCGATGGCCGAGATGGCGCTCGAGCACGATGTCAATCGCCTTGCAGTACTCGACGAGAGACGAAGATTTGTCGATCGATTCGTCGTACATCTCCGGATGCAAGAACGGCATTTCGGCTGATCGCAAGGCGGATTTAGCGTTTTCTTCGAGGCTTTCGTACTCTGGTACGCGCTTTTCGAGGGATCGGTCCATGGCGATCACGTCGGCGGCCTTGATTCTGCGCGTGCCAGCAAGCTCTGAAGTTTTTCCCGCCGCAAGACGCTCGCGAAGTGCAAGAAGCCCATCTTCGTGCGGATGACCCGGATTGGCGCGCAGGATCTCGTCAACCACGTCGACAAAATATTCCGCGCCGCCTTGGGGTGGCTCGAGGCATCTGACTATCTTGTCGCAAACATCCATGTCTTTGGCCCGCTCTTTGAGCAGGTCGATCACAAAGCGCTTAGCTCTTAAGCCGGGCAAGCTAGTCAATGTATCGAGCGCGCGGCCCGCCAACGAAGGATGAGCAGATCTCAATAGAGGCGCGATCCTTTCGGCGACTGAGTCGTCGCATTGAGAGGCATGGGCTTTGATGGCAATCAGCGCTGCGAGCGCAACCTTCGTCTCAGGAGTGCCACCTTTGGATTTTCTAATGGTCGGAGCGAGAGCTAGGCATCCGAGGACAGCGGGTAGGAGCGAGGGTTTAGGATGCCGGCTGAGAAGCCTGAGGGCTTCGACTCGAATGTCTGGGTCAGCGGATGATCCGAGCGCCTGGGTCACGAACTCGAGGATCGCATCGGATTTTTCGTCCAACTGAGGCAGCTGAGCTAGAGTTCTCAGAAGCGACGCGGTTGGAAGTTCGGTCGGTGTCTTCATGAGCTCCGTCAAAGAGGATAGGGCGCTTCTTTCTGGGCAGAGTTCGAGGTACTTGAGACAGGAGCCCGTGAGTATTGGTTCAGCGAGTCTCTCTTTGATGTATTGCAACGCTTTGCGAGAAACGAATCCCAGGTGCCCTAGCCCGCGAATGCAGCGGGCTTGCACTTCGATGGACGGATCAGACTCCAGGATGGTCTCGAGTGTTCTGCCGACTGATTGCAGTCGCGATGGATGAGTTTGAGCGCAGAGTCCTGCGTCGATGATGTGATTGAGGGTCACAATGCGCTGGCTCTCGGTGAGCTTGCGGTAGCGCTCAGAGCAGAAAAATGCTTTGAGCTCCGAGTCCGCGTCCGGTAAACAAAGCGTGGTCGCTTCGATCCAGGCTAGAAGGCAAGCGGGTTCATCGAGGAGCTTCGATTCGCCGATGCTTCTCAGAAGCGGCGCTAAGTTCAAGTCCCAACGAGAGCCTAGGCTGCGTAGGACAAGGATCATTTTGGTGACGTTGTCAGTGTCTGTCGTCGGAGCTGCGATTAGAGCGGGGATTCTTAGTAATTCACTGTACCAGCCTGCAACGTCGGGGGACTCGACGCGAGCGAGCACTGTGCAGAGGCGTTCAAAGTGCTCTGGGGCCAAATAGAACATCTTGAGTCCTTCGAGGACGTCCTTTGAGTCGAAGTGGCTGAGCTCGTAGGGTAACGAAGGATGCAAAGTCGTGGCATGCTCGCCTTCGTCTGACTCAAAGATCTTAGACAGATAGTCTTCGAGTCTCCAACGCGAGCGAAATTGAACCTGTGTTCTCACGCTTGCAAAAAGTTGGTACTCAAATGGATCCTGTTCAAAAGTCTGTTCGAGCCTGCCCACGGAAACGGGATCGCGCGAAATCTTGCCGATCGCCACGAGCGCGCTTAGGGCGAGCGCCGGCCCGCCGTCGGAGGCGAGCCTTTGCAACTCAGGTAGTGCCTCGTGGACCTTGAGTTCGCCTAGCGTGAGAATCAGGTGCTTTGCTAGCGTGAGTTGCTGTGTCTTAACCGCTTCTGGCAGCACTCGCAGAAATTCTTGAGCCAATGTCCGATCTGGAATGCGTCCTAGCGCGCCGATCACGCTTGGCTTGATGAACTCCGAGCATTTTTCGTAAAATAGAACGAGAAATCGGGCAGCCCGCGGGTGGTGTGTTTGTCCAAGAGCAGAGATCGCCGCTTCTGCGATCGGCAGATCCTTGGGTTCCTGGCAGAGTTTAAAGAGAAACTCAAAGCTCCTGGGCGAGGGGTGCTTGGCCAACGCACGGATGATGCGCAGACGAGTCTCCCGCCACTGGCAATCTTGGTAGAACTGAATCAGCTCTCGCGCCGCCGCCGGATCCGTGCTGGATGCGAGAAGCTCGATGGCTTCGGAGCGCTCGGAGTCGTGAATGGAGTGGTAGAATGGCCTCAGCGAGTCGAACGGTACTTCGCGTAAGGATTTCGGGCGAGATGTAGGGTGTTGGCGCACCTTGGATTGGGTTGAGGACTTGGCCTCGGACTTTTCTGGTGCCGTTGGATTTGCCGCAGCAGATGTCGGCTTCGCGGCGTGCGCCTTTGGTTCTGCGTGCGCTTTTTGCTTAGATTTCGGTGACGTCGCCATGCAACCTTATCGGCAGATGAGGGTGGGGCATTGAAAAGTGTGTAGGGTTACGTGTGTGGGGTGACCGAGTTTTTGGGGCAGGAGAGGTGACCGTCAAGCGGGAGGGAAGTGGTCTGTCAAAATACTGCCGTTTTTGTGGATTGCAGGGTTCTTTTCGAAGCTTCTCGGCTGAACCAAGCCAGATTACGCAATATATGCAACGTGGGGGTGCTCAAGGCGGCTGAGCACCCTTAAAGTTCGCTTTGGCCGCATTCTGAGGTGACTCTGTCTGCATGGACTACCTCTTTGCTCCAAAAAAGTCCCGGCCCCCGTTTACGGAGCCCGGGACAGGATTTGTTTAAAGACCAGGGTTAAGGGTCGGATCACGACCTTCCGCGCTGCCCCCCCTTTGCTGCCAAGTATCTTAAATATAAGATATTTAAAACTATGTGCCAGCGCCCGTCCCGATCCCATGTATCAATCAGTCTCTACAAGCTCTAGACACGCACCAAAATTCTTACAGATCCCCGCGTCCAAGACTTGTGCTCACCCCCCCAACCAGATTATTGAAGAAACCCTGTGTCTCATCCCAAACGCCTCTCATTCGAGATCCAAGCCCAAGCCGCCGGATCCCAGGCCCGCGCCGCTCGCTTTAAGACTTTGCATAACGAGGTCTTAACTCCACTGTTTATGCCAGTTGGTACTCGCGCCACGGTTAAGGCTCAGCTCACTTCCACCTTAGAGGCCTCAGGCTCGCAGATCCTCTTAGCAAACACCTACCACCTCATGCTCCGCCCTGGCCTCGAGGTCTTCAAAAGAATGGGCGGCATTCACAAGTTCATGAGCTGGGACCGTAGCGTGCTCACGGACTCCGGCGGGTTTCAGATCTTTTCGCTCCCTCAGGCGAGAAAAATGTCTGAAGAAGGCGCGCTTTTCAAAACTATCGAAGGCTACACCATTGCTCTCTCCCCAGAGACCAGCATCGATGCGCAAAAACACATCGGCAGCGACATCATGATGGTGCTCGACCAGTGCATTCCATCGACAGCCGATAAGAAAACCGCCCTCGATGCCCTCGGCATCACCCACAGGTGGGCAGCCAGAAGCCTCCAAGCCCGCGGCGACTCTCCGCAAGCGCTGTTTGGCATCGCTCAGGGCGCTCTCTTCCCAGACCTCAGACGTCAGAGCGTGCAAGAGCTCAGCGAGATGCCCTTTGACGGCTACGCCATCGGCGGACTCGCAGTAGGAGAGGGCAAATCCGAGCGCGAAGACGTCTGCGAGCTCACCGCGCAGCTTCTTCCAAAAGACCGCCCGAGATACCTCATGGGGGTCGGCACTCCACTTGACCTGCTTGAGGCCGTTCACAGGGGCGTCGACATGTTTGATTGCATCATGCCCACTCAGTTCGCGCAGCGGGGAGGAGTCTTCACGTCTCGCGGACTTCTGCAGATGCGCAGAGGCGCTTACCGATTCTCCGACGAGAAGCTTGATCCTGATTGCGACTGTCCCACCTGCCAACGCTATTCGCGATCTTATCTGCGCCATCTCAATTGCGCCAAAGAGACCTTAGGTTGGACTCTTTTGGGCGCCCACAACATTTATTTTTATCACCGCCTCATGCGCGAGATTCGGGCGAGCATCTTAGAAGGTCGTTTTCTCGAGTTTTACCGAGAAAAGCGCGAACTTCTCAAGTGCACTGATCTCGATAACCCGATCAATGGCCCTAAGCGCAAGCCCAAGCACCAGCCAAAAACCCCAGAAAAAGGCGCCTACGAGATCCAAGTCTCTCAAAACTTCGCCAGTATCCGGCACAAGTCCTCCGGCGAAACCATGCATGCCAGCATCTCTCCCATTGAAGAGGCCACCCAGCTTTATGTCGAGCAATCCCAACTCGAAGAGAAGCTAAAACTCGTTGCCGGCGAAACCCCCGAGACCGCGCGACCTCTCGTCCTTTGGGATGTCGGCCTCGGAGCCGCCGCCAACGCGATGGCTGCCGTTCAGTGTTACGAGAGGCAGTCACATCCCCAGAGGCCCCTTGAGATCGTGAGCTTCGAAAACGATTTAGATTCGCTTCAACTGGCTTTCGAGCACAATGATCTATTCACTTATCTGCGCCATAGTGCTCCAGCCGCGATTCTCAAAAGCGGCCAGTGGCGGTCACGAACTCATCTGGGTTTAAGTTGGCGTTTGATCCATGGGGATTTTTCTCAAACCATGGCTCAATCTGAGTCGTCTCCTCAGCTCGTCTATTTTGATCTATTCTCGCTCAAGACTCAGCCCGAAGATTGGTCACGTCGAATGTTCGCGCAAGTGTTCGACGCTGCTCAGGGCGGCGATATGGAGCTTTACACTTATTCTTCGGCGACCTCGGTGCGCGTCGCGCTTTTAGCCTCAGGATTTTATGTCGCTAAGGGTAGAGGCACTGGCGATAAGCCCGAAACCACCGTCGGACTGACTCCTTGCGCTAGAGTGCGAGTGGGAGATCGTCTAGCACTTCTTGGGTCAGATTGGCTGGGGCGCTGGGAGAGGTCTCGCTCGCGTTATCCCGAGGATCTTGCTGTGTTGGATCAAGCAGGATTTGACCGACAAATGCTGGCGCACCCTCAATTCTGCGACCCTCTAGTGCAAATTTAACGAGGTTTCTCCTTCAAATAGAGATTCAGTGAGCAAGGGCACTTTCGTTGCCCGCTGTCAGCGCTTTCAGCCATGGCGTAATTCTTGAAAACAGCGCCCGTGAGCAGATGGCTCACATTCAGCGCAATAAGGATGCGCTCATTTTCTAGATGAGGTTGTAGCGTCATGTTGTCGAATCGTTTTTCTCGGCTCAATGCTCTGGGAGAGCTCATCAGAAACCGCACGCCATCGCGAAATCAAGCGGTTGAGGATGCGCGTAAGATGCGAAGTGATTTTCTAGACGTCGCGTCCCATGAGTTCAAGACCCCATTGACTGCTCTCAAGCTGGATCTGCAGCTCATGGCTCGTCTCACGGAAGCGGGCCTTGCTCATGAGGAGTTGGTGCGTCGATGTGCTTTACTGAGTCGGCGCGCCGACTGCCAGGTAAACCGCATGACATTGTTTATTAATGATCTGCTGGATGCCTCTGCGATCCGCAGCGGTGAGCTGATCTTGCGTCGATCCCCCTGTGAGCTAGGTTCTTTGGTGCAGCGAGAAGTCGAACGGTTTCAAAAAGCGTCTTCCTGCACTCAAGTCAGCGTCAAGATCGCGACCTCTCGTTCGGTCGTAGGAGAATGGGATTCGGATCGGATCGCCCAGACTCTGCGGTTATTGCTTACAAACGCCGTGATTTATGGAAAGCAGAAACCCATTCAAGTCCGCGTAGGTGCCTCAAAGCGGTGGGCGAAGATCAGCGTTAGGGATCACGGCATCGGTATCAGCGAAAAAGATCGCGAGCGGATTTTTGCAATGTGCGAAAGGGGAGTCCCTGTCGAAAATTTTGGAGGGATCGGTCTCGGTCTTTTTATCGCTCATCAGGTCGCGCGCTCGCATGGAGGCGACTTAGCGGTACGCAGCCGGTTGGGTAAAGGGGCTGTCTTTGTCCTCACGCTGCCTACTCGAATTGATTATCTGGATTTTGTCTCCCGAGACGGCTTTAATAAGAAGGATGAACAAAAACCGACTGATTTGGAGCAGTTGCGTGATCGTCCTGTTCTGGATCCTAGTGGGTGCCCAAGCCAGGGCTTCAATCGCACTCGTTTATCTTGGACCGGGAGCATGCGGCGAAGGATGTCCCGAGGCGGCCGCACTCATGGCTCAGGGTGTGGGTCTTGAGCCGACTGACATAGGCCCCTTGCGCGATCGCGAGGGCCTCGACTACGATCTTGCGATTGAGATGGTCCACTGGGCACGAAGGCAAGATCCTTAAATGAAAGCTGCGTTTCTCTTTGCCTTGCTGATATGGGTCACGCTAGCTCAGGCCGCTGACAAGAATCCAGTGATCGAGTCGATCACCGGAGACCAAGTAGTGGCCGTGCTGACGCTTGATCAGCAAAGATTCGCCAAGGCAGGCGAAGAGATCCAGTATTGGGACAAGATCCTGACAAGCCCCAGATCGGCCTGTAAAGTCCGCTATCCCGATGGCTCCACGATCGTGATCGGTCGGGACAGTCGAGTCGAGATCCTGCCTAAAATGGAGGGCACGCAGTACAATCAGCTCAGTTACGGGGTTGTGCGCGCGCAGGTTGCCAAAGAAGAAAAGCCATCTGCGAAACAAACGATGCCAAGATTTGTGATTCGTACCAAAACAGCGACGATGGGGGTGCGAGGCACCGACTTTGTGGCCTCGATGAATGGGACGACTGGGCAAGCTTCGTTGCATACGCTCGAGGGCGTCGTTGATTTTGCGGCAAGCGATGCGCAGCTCATGTCTGGTCAAGCGATGTCGGTGAGTGCGGGGCAGGCGTCGTCAATGGGTCCCGACACCGTGGCCCCCCAGCTTGAAACCTTTGTCCCGGAGAATTTTGAGGTGAGTATGCGCAAGGACTCCCCTGAGCTGGTTTCGCTCGCGGACCCGCCGCGTGTGCCTTCGAACGATTCTAAGAGCGACGAGCAGAAGCGAGATGAGTGGAGAAAAGAGGACGACGACAAGGCCCAAAAGGCGAGGGAGGAGCAGGAGGCGGCAAACCGCCCTCCTCGTTTGAAGGTCCTGAGTTTTGGCGTGGGAGCGATCGTAGTTTCTCAAGACAACAAAAACCTCAATCCGGGGGGCACAACGGTTGAGAACGCGATGGTGACGAGCGCGGAGCTTTCTTGGATGCCAAGTTTTAGGCTCATAGGCCCATTTTCATTGAAAGGGCATTTGAGCGTGTTTCCGCTCAAAGAAAAGCAGAGCGGCTCGACCTTCATGGGCATGGCCGCCGGTCTTCTGCTTTCCTTTACGCTTTTGGATCCGCTGATACTGGAAGCGGGGTTAAGCAAGGAAGAATGGACCGGTGGGCATTCAGGGGGTGGAGGCTATCCGTGCGGCTCTTCGGCAAACACAGGGTCCACCGGCACGACGGCCTCGACGAGCACTGCGACATGTGGCGGCGATAGTGGCGGAGAAATCTCCCCGAGAGTTCACGTGATTTGGCGGTTCAACGAAAAGGCCTGGCTCCACTCTCTGTACGCGGGACTCTCCAGTTTTGAGAGCTCCAATTCGTACGGTTCTAAAGTCATCGAAGGTCACGCAGGAGTAGGGATTCAATTTTGAAGTTCAATATCCTCTTTCAAGACACAGACTATGTCGCGATCGACAAGCCGAGCGGAATCCTTGTTCACCCAACCCAGATTTCGTCGGACCGGATCAGTTGCCTGGGAGTGCTGAAGGAGCAGATCGGGTGCTGGATCTATCCCGTGCATCGCTTGGATCGCGCGACTTCAGGGGTGCTTGTGTTTGCGTTGTCGTCTGACTCGGCTCGTGCGTTAAAAGAGCTTTGGCCTCAAGGCAAAGTGATAAAAACTTATCGCGCGGTCGTGCGCGGGTTCCTGCCCGAAAACGGCGAGATCGATCGGCCGTTGCGTGAGAGCAAAGACAAAGAGCGCGTTCCGGCCATGAGTCGGTATCGCAGGCTCGCCCAAGTTGAGCGCTCTGATGCTGTTGGCAAGTACGCCTCGGCTCGGTACTCGCTGGCTGAGGTCGAGACGCTGACGGGGCGCTACCATCAAGTACGCAAGCATCTCGCAGGGATATCCCATCCGATCGTGGGAGACACCAGATACGGCGACGGGGATCACAATCGGTATTTTCGCGAGAAGTTTGGAGTCCATCGATTGCTCCTCCATGCGCAGGAGCTCAGGTTCGTGCATCCTAGGACGGATGAGAAGGTCCAGCTTGTCGCACCGGAGCCGCCTGAGTTCAAAGCGGCATTTTAGTGATTCGTTCCTTGCTCGTTCTCGGCGGTACGGGCTTTTTCGGCTGCGTCGCCAATCACCTTCTCCATGAGAGTCCTGAACACATCGGTCATGTCCATCGCAGCGCTGAGGATGCGCGAGTCAGAGTGCCGGATTCTTTCTTCGAGCTCGGTGTTAGTCTCCGAAATCCCGCCCCAGCGATCGCCTGCGATGATCTGGTCCTGAATATAGCTCTGAATCTCCTCCCAAACGCGCGCCTCTTGCCCATCGAGCTTGAGGCGTGCACCGATTTGGCGCATCTCTTCGAAGTGCGAAAAGCCCAGGCCCTCGGTTTGCTCGACGAGTTCTCCAAGCAACCGGTCCTCGTCCGAAAGAGCCGGTGTCCCAGGATTGGCAGGTATCCCATCGCCCGCCACGTCGGTAGTCGCTCCGTCCGAGTGGGGCACGACACGCAATGATCCCATCGCGCTCCCCACGGTTGCGTAGTAGGGCACGAGAAAATCATTCATGAGCAACTCCCGTCTGAGCGCCTTAGACGGAAGCTCAGTGCGTATACTCTCTTCAAAGCGGCCGGGTCGCACGAGTTGAGTCTTAGGTGAGTTCTCAGGCCTTCGCGAAGTGGCGATCCAGAATGTCCCATCGGCCCGCTCTTGAGCGTGATCCAGCAGTGTGAAGAAGATCTCGGGGTCCATGCGCTGGATCACAAGGTCGACGTCCTCGAGGACGATCACCCTCTTGGAGCTCGCGATGGCGTCCGAAAGAGCATGCTCCAACAGATGAGAGTCGAGGACTTCATGCGCAGGGATCGTAAAGTGCTCCCATCCCAAGATCCGAGCAATGGCTCGGCTGGCCGCCGTTTTGCCAGAACCCGAGGGGCCAAACAGAAACACGCCTCGTCGCCACGATAGTCTCGCAGCATGATGGGCGGCCTCGCCTTGCGCGAATCCCCTGCAGAGGGCCTCTATTTTTTCTCTAAAGTGGGTTGAAATCACCAGCTTCTCTGGGGATTCAAAAGGGGTCCACTCAAAGGTAAGGAGCTGATCGCGGGTCCAGCGCGTGAGCGCGGTTCCATCAGTGGTAGATTTGAATAGAGCCATAGGCTTCATTGTATCCGCGGTGGCTACCGCTCAGCAAAGACTTTGACCAGCAGTGGGTGGGCATGATTAGACTCCCGGCATGAGTGATTTCTTTAAAGGATGGGCAAAACCAGGCGCCGCAGTTCCTGGAATTCAGGAACCTGCACAGGCTGGAATGGCCGAAGAAACGCTCGATGCGTTGAGTGGGCACTTTCGGATTTATCAGCTCAAGAAGGGGCATCGTTTTTCGACCGACGATCTTTTGACGGCTTGGTACGGGACGACTTGGGTTCCGAGCGCACGACGAGTCTTGGATCTGGGCAGCGGGATCGGCTCGGTGGGGATGGTGGCGGCGTGGCGATTGGTAGGCGCGCAGTTCGTTACGATCGAGGCGCAAGAAGAAAGTGTGCGATTGGCTCGCAAGAGCGCGCGCTATAACGGGCTCGAAGGCCGCTACGAAATCCGTCATGGGGATTTTCGGGACACAGGGATTTTGCGCGCTGAAGAGAGGTTTGATCTCGTTCTGGGCAGTCCTCCCTATTTTCCGCTCGGTTCAGGCATCGAAGGCGATCATCCGCAAAAGATCGCTTGCCGTTTTGAGGTGCGTGGGTCGATTACGGATTACTGCGTGACGGCGGCGCGCTGTCTTGAGTTGGGTGGTTTTTTTGCGTGTATTTTTCCGGTCGAACCTGCGCATCAAGCTGAACGAGTGCTTGAGGCAGCGAGTGCGGCGGGACTGACCATTGTTCGTAAGCGCGCGATTGTTTTGAGAGAGGGAGAGCCGCCGCTTCTTTCCGTGTTTGGAATGGTGAAGTCCGACCACTTGCCCGAGGACATGCGGCGTACGACATGGGAGGAGCCTTCTTTGGTGATTCGCGCTCGAGATGGACGCGTGCATCCGGAGTATCAGGCGCTGAAACTGGCGATTGGGTTTCCGCCTTAGCTTAGTCCCTAAAGCACGATTCGGATATCCTCAACCTTTTCGAGGGCCCTAAAAACCTCGATGATCGCGTCGGCGCTAGGGGCAACGAATTGGTAGGTGAGCGAGACGTTGAGGCCTCCGGTGGTTTCTTTGCGGCCTGCGGCTTTGAGGGTAGGAAACGCTTTTTCGAGCTGGCTCACGCCGTCTGCGAACTTGGGTGAATTGTATCCGATGAATTTGAAAGTGAAATCCAATGGAAACGTATCTTGCTCGAGGAGCAGTGCTTTGATTCTAGAATAGTCGCGCATAATTAGTCCTGCAGGAGCGTTGAGAGCTCTTCCCATCGAGAAAGGTTATTGTTGAGTTCGGTCTCGATGCTTCGCTGCTCTTCAGCGAGTTTTCGCGAGAGCTCTTTGTCGTTATAGGTGGAGGTATCGGCAAGTTTTGCGTGGAGCTCGGACTGCCTTTTTTCGAGGCGCGTGATTTCGGCCTCGGCTTGAGTGCGCTCCTTCTCCCAGGCGCGTCTTTGGTTGTTAGAAGGGCCGGAGCGCGTGGGTCGCTGGGGCGCCTCGTGAGTGAGTGAGCTTGTTGAGCTGGTCGAGCTTGGCCTGAGCTGTGCGCGCCGATTCTCCGCAGCTTCGCGAACTTTACGAGCGAGATAGTCGTCATAACCGCCGACGAGCTGGACGACCTGAGAGCCTTTCTTGCCTTCGGGATCAGGCAGGATCTCGAGCACTGAATCGACCAGCGGCGCGACGAAGTCGCGGTCGTGCGAGACCAGGCAGAGCGTGCCTTCAAAGTCGGCAAGCGCCTCGAGCAGAACGCCGCGCGACTCGACGTCCAGGTGATTGGTCGGTTCGTCGAGGAGCAAAAAATTCGAGGGCGATAGCAGTAGCTTGGCGAGCGCGACTCGGGCTTTTTCTCCACCCGAGAGAACCGCGCATTTCTTATCGACAGCGTCGCCGCTGAAGAGAAACGCGCCGGCAATACCTCGGACTTGGCTGATGGGAAGTGTCGGGGCGGCAGTCTCGAGCTCTTGGATCACGGATTTTCCGAGGTCCAGGCTCTCTGCCTGGTGTTGGGCATAGTATCCGAGTTGAACCATATGTCCGTGCTTGAGTTGACCACCCGTTGGAGAGAGAACGCCAGCTAGCAGCTTGAGCAACGTGGTTTTGCCTGCGCCATTCACACCGACGATGGCAACGCGCGATCCGCGTTGGATGACCCAATCGAGCCCCGCAAAGACGGGCTTGGTGCCATAGCTGAGGGCGGTTCCGCGCGCGGTAACGACTTCGCGACCACTATGAGGCGCGGGTGGAAACCTAAATCTCACCGACGCCCGATGCTCGGGCAGCTCGATGCGATCTTCTTGGATCTTCTCGATCTGCTTGGCGCGGCTCTGGGCCTGTCTGGCTTTTGTGGCTTTTGCGCCGAAGCGGTCGATAAACGATTGCAGTTCTGCGATCCGAGCTTCTTGACCAGCTGCCTGCGCGCGCATGACAGTGAGGCGCTCTTCTTTTTGCATGCGGTAGGCGTCGAGATTGCCTCGGTACGACCAAAGCCTGCGTTGGTCGATCTCGACGACTTCGTCGACCATGCGATTGAGAAAGGCAGTGTCGTGGCTAACGAGGAGGAGCGCACCTCGAAAGCCTTTGAGAAACTCTTCGAGCCAAAGCAGGGATTCGAGGTCGAGATGGTTCGTGGGCTCGTCAAGCAGCAGGAGATCAGGTTCCATGATGAGCACTTTGGAAAGGGCGACACGCATGAGCCACCCACCGCTGAACTGGGTGAGGGGTAGGTCGAAGTCGGCGGGCTTAAACCCCATGCCGCCCAGGATCTCTTTAGCGCGTGCTTCAAGGCGGTACTCGTCAAGGCTTTCGAGTTCTTCGAGAATGCGGCCGTAGCGCTCGAGTTGGGCGGTGCCGCCGGTGTCGGCTTGGGTAGTTTGTTGGGCAAAGCTCTCTTCAAGCTCGCGCTTAGCGGTTTGAAGTTCTTCACGGCGGCCGCCCAGGCGCATGACTTCCGCCAGGACGGTACGGTCAGTGAGTTTAGGGACTTCTTGAGCAAGGTGACCGATTGCTAAATGATTTGCGCGTGAGACCTGGCCCGCATCGGCGGATTCCTGGCCAAGGATGATCCGGATCAGCGTGCTCTTGCCTGCTCCGTTGGGGCCGATCAAGGCCACGCGTGAGCGTTGGCCGATGCGAGCATCTGCGTTTTCGAAGAGGATCTTGGAGCCGTACTGTTTAGAGATGCCTTGAAGTTGGAGCATAGCGCTGGAGTTAGGCACCATAGCCCGAGTAGGGGGTTGGCGCAATGGTGGGGTTTTTTGGTTTTCTGCAGTTCACGCGAATGAATATGCACTTTTACTTTGACAGAGGGTTCTTTCGGAATCACGAGCTTTTGGTCTGCCCTTATGAAAGATGGGGCCCTTTTTATTAAATTCGAATTATATAAGTAAAAGAGGGAGTTGAAGCGATGGGATGTAGAGTAGTTACCGTGCAGACAAACACATTAAGTGACCTCTTTAGTATTGTACTTTGTCTTGGTTTCAGATACTCCCGCGCAATC
>JACCDG010301033.1_pt1 | contig 23869 bp, 14 predicted proteins | sample 7442471 | NCBI WGS metagenome assembly JACCDG01 (sample SAMN15323444, study PRJNA562643) | freshwater metagenome | isolation source: river surface water | place: USA:Blue River Watershed | collected 2017-08-17 | reverse complement strand
CTGGTTCCATTTGCCCAATACATAATTTACCTGCCGGCCTTTAGGGAAATCGGCTGCAATACCAAAGCGAAGCCGCGGGTAATTGGTGGTGCCCAAAACCTCCTGTATGCTTTTTAACCCATTATGGCCGCCATCGCTACCCTTAGGCCCCAACCGTATCTTGCCCAGAGGCAGAGCCAGCTCGTCTACGATAATCAATACCTGCTCTATGGAAATTTTTTCGGCCTGCATCCAGTAATTTACAGCCTTACCACTCAGATTCATGTAGGTACCCGGTTTTATCAGAATGAGCTGTTTTCCCCGCTGACGCAATACACTTACATCAGCCAGTCTGTCGTTTGTGAATTTTTGCCCGGCTTCCTTAGCCAGGTAATCTACCACATCAAAACCAATATTGTGTCGGGTTCCGGCATATTCTTCGCCAATATTGCCCAGACCCACAATCAGAAACTTACTCATCCTGCAAAGATAATTGATTACACCCGTCCATTCTTTTTATCTTTAACGCAAATAAGCCATTTGAGAAACTAAACTAATAAAGGCATAGAAAATTAAGTCATTTATGAGCGAAAAATCAGCATTTACCGAACATATTGATAAAGGCTATGCCTCCGAAGGCGCAGCCCTGCATCTTGGCAGTGCACTTTTAAACGGGCATGTAGTTAAAGAAGCCCGCGTGAAAATTCCATTAAAAACCCTCAACCGTCATGGGTTAATCGCTGGTGCTACCGGAACAGGAAAAACCATTACCATACAGGTGCTGGCCGAAAATATGGCACAACAGGGTATTCCCGTATTGTTAATGGATGTTAAAGGCGATCTGAGCGGTATTGCACGTGCAGGCATTGCTTCGGCCAAAACTGAAGAACGTTGCCTTACATTGGGCATACCTTTTACGCCGAAAGGCAATACCTGCGAATTATTCAGTTTGTCTCGCCAAAAAGGCATCCGGCTTCGTGCGACGGTATCGGAATTCGGCCCGGTTCTGTTTTCAAAAATACTGGAACTTAATAATACACAGAGTGGTGTCGTTGCATTGTTATTCAAGTATGCCGACGATCATCAATTACCACTACTTGATTTGGCGGATGTAAAAAGTCTGTTGCAATATGCCGGCAATGAAGGGAAAGAAGATATTAAAAATCAGTATGGAAATATCAGCCCGGCTTCTATGGCAGCTATTCTGCGTAAAGTTATTGAACTCGAAAGCCAGGGTGCTGAATTATTTTTTGGTGAACGCTCGTTTGAGGTGAATGATCTGCTGCGATGCGACAGCCAGGGCAAAGGCATTATCTCTATTATCCGCCTTAACGACATTCAGGACCGACCCAAATTATTCTCCTGTTTTATGCTTCAGTTATTGGCAGAAGTATACAGCTTTTTTCCCGAAGCTGGTGATCTGGATCAACCCAGGCTTTGTATTTTTATCGACGAAGCCCACCTGGTATTCAGCGAAGCTTCCAAAACCCTGCTCAGTCAACTGGAAACAATTATTAAACTCATTCGCAGTAAAGGAATAGGTGTTTTTTTCTGCACACAGAATCCCTACGATATTCCAGACGGCGTCTTATCACAGTTAGGACTGAAGGTACAACATGCATTACGAGCCTTTACCGAAAAAGACCGGAAAGCTATTAAGAAAACTGCTGAGAATTACCCAATCTCTGAATTTTACAAAACCGATGAACTTTTAACTAATTTAGGCATTGGTCAGGCGCTGATAACAGCACTGAATGAAAAAGGAATTCCGGGTCCGCTTGCTGCAGTACATTTGCGACCACCGATGAGTCGCATTGGAATTCTGGACGACAAAGAAATAGAACAAATACTGAATGCCTCCTTAATAAATACTAAATATAATGAAGTCATAAACCGTGAGAGTGCTCATGAATTATTGCTTGCCAAACTCAGCTCATCTGTTACACCAGACAGGGAAGAAAAAAAGCGAAAGACCCTGGCAAAGGAAGAAGCAGGAACGCTGGAAAAATTAAGCAAAAACACACTGGTACGCCAGGCAGGTCGTGCCGTAGTTAAGGAAATTGCCAGGGGCTTACTGGGGGTGCTGGGCTTAGGCGGCAGAAGTAAAGGCAGTTTATTCACTGCTCTAAACTTTTTATTAAGTTTGCACATTTTAACTTCATTTTATGACATTGTATTTTCGTAACATAACATTTTTATTGCTCATTTTTTTTACTTCTGTCAGCGTTTTTTCACAGGAATATTTTCAAACAGTAAAAGGCAAAGTTACCGACAAAGAATCAGGGCAAACCATACCCGGAGTTGTTGTAAAACTTAAAGGCGATACCAGCGGAAAATTAGTGAGTACCACAGATATGGATGGTTTTTTCAGAATTGCACAAGTACCCCTTGGCCGCCGTACTTTTGTATTTGCCATGGTAGGCTATAAACCGGCCATTGCCTCCGATATTATCGTTGTTTCCGGAAAAGAAACCTTTCTGAACATAGAAATGGAAGAAGCTCTTCAGGAGATACAGGAAGTTGTGATTAAATCAGACGATAAAGGCTCATTTAACGAAATGAGTTCTGTGAGCACAAAAACGTTCAGCATAGAAGAAACTGAGCGCTATCCGGGTTCACGACAAGATCCGGCACGGATGGCCTCTAATTTTGCCGGCGTACAGGGCACCAACGATTCTCGCAACGATATTGTAATTCGTGGCAACTCACCATCCGGTTTACTCTGGCGGCTTGAAGAAATTGACATTCCAAACCCCAACCATTTTAACATAGCCGGTTCGGCGGGTGGGCCGGTTTCCATTATTAACAACAAGTACCTCGCTAACTCCGAGTTTTTTACCGGAGCCTTTCCCGCTTATTATGGAAATGCTTTAGGTGGTGTATTCGACCTGAAAATGCGTAATGGTAACAATGAAAAACACGAACGCTCTTTTCAATTAGGCTTTCTGGGTACCGAAGCCGGTGTAGAAGGGCCTGTGAATAAAAAAAAGGGCTCCAGCTATTTGGTTAATTACCGTTACAGCACACTGGATCTCTTTTCATCATTAAGTTTGCCAATTGGTACAAGTGCCGTGCCCAAATACCAGGATATGGGTTTCCGCTTCAACTTTCCTACACGCCGCGCCGGAACCTTTTCTTTTAGCGGCATTGGTGGCTTAAGTAATATCTCCATTGTACTGAGTAAAGATACTGTGCGTCCGAAAGAGTTGTACGGCGACCAAAACCGTGACCAGTATTTCCGCACCAACATGGGAGTTGCTATTCTTAATCACGTAATAGCTCTCGGCGACAAAACCCTTATGAAAACCTCCCTTGCGCATTCGGTGGGCACAAATTCTGCCCAACATTATATTATTCTGCGCAACCATAATTATAAACCCAACGACACTTTACCACAAATTATGGACTTCAAATTTCTGGAGCAAAAAACTACCCTTACCACTTCCATTCGTCATAAAATAAACGCCCGTAACAGTTTCAAGACCGGTATTTACCTCAACTACTTTAATTTCAGCTTTAAAGACAGTGTAAAAGGTACTTCCCTTTACGACACTTCTGCCCTAACCTACCTGCATAAGCCCTGGAAATTAAGACTTAACGAAACCGGAACTTTTCTACTGATACAACCTTTCTTCCAATACAACTATAAGTTTACCGATCAACTTACCCTGAATGCGGGGGTGTTTGCACAATACCTGAGCCTGAATGGTACCGGATCAATTGAACCCAGAGCCGGCATTAAATGGAACATCAGTGAAAAGCACCTCCTCAGTTTTGGTTATGGCCTGCACAGCCAGATACAACCCACATACATCTATTATGCTTGTCCTGACAGTATTGTTCGCAACGGAACAGTAATTGCCAATGGAAATAGCGGAACATTGAAATTACAGGACAATAAAAACCTGGGCATGAGTAAAAGTCAGCATTTTGTGTTGGGTTACGATTTCTTTGTTTCCCAATACATGCGTATAAAAGCCGAAACCTATTACCAAAACCTCTGGAACATTCCGGTAAATGTTGTTCCTTCCTCTGTGTCGTTAATCAACCGTGGAGCTACTTTTACCCGTTTTTTTCCGGCATACAGCATGCAAAATACTGGCACTGGGACTAACTACGGAATAGAGCTTACCATAGAGAAACTCTTTCATCATCATTACTTCCTGTTGTTCTCCGGCTCGGTATTCGATTCAAAATTCAAAGGTAGCAATGGCAAAGAATGGAACACTGATTTTAACGGTAATTATATATTTAATTTACTGAGCGGTATAGAATATGCGGTTGGCAAAAGCGGTAAGAACACCCTTAATTTTGGTCCAAAAATTACTTACGGAGGCGGAAGAAGGTATACCAACCCCGACCGCATAGCCAGTGACAGAATTATGGATGTAGTACCCACCGACACATTGGTAAATGTGCTTAGATTCCCTGCTTATTTCAGAATTGATACCCGCCTGGCGTACAAAATAAATGGCAAAAAGGCCTCTTACGAAATAGCACTGGATCTGATAAATATTACCAATCAAAAAAATGTACTGGCTCTGACTTATGCTCCTGATCCGCAAAATCCCAAAGCTGATCCGCTGGTTCGTAACTACCAACTGGGGTTTTTGCCCCTATTTTATGTAAAAATTGATTTTTAGTTGTACCAGGTATCCGATTGTCTATTCTGATTAGTGCCGCTAAAAACAAGGTGTTCTGCTACTCAATTATACCGTTTGTATTAATATAATGATCCAATTCCGTTTCACTACATTGCACCATAACATTAATAGCAACGGCATTTACCACTGTAGATATTTTATTTGGATTGGACTAAATAAAATATAACATTGGTATTAATACTGTTTGGAAATATGTTTAGGCCAATTCTCCTTTCAGCCGATTGGCCTAAACATATTTATCCATCGGCATTTACCAATGTAATACTCGAAATCGTTTTTTGGACTATTTCTCGTTAACATTGGTATTATACTATTTAAGCACTATTATATGTTTTTTTACCAATATATCTCTCCATATCAGATAATCTTACGTTTTCGGTTTTTTCATTTTACAATCCTAAACGTTGTACGTGCGTATTGAAGGCTGAATCGGGTTATTTGTAAATCCCTTCCCATTGCAAAGCCTAATTTTCACTTCATTTTATCAGGTGAAAACTCCCATTTATGCCTTAATTTAAAGTAATAATGGTTTCTTTTTAAGAAAATGTGTCGTAATCTTGTTGAAAATTTCACCTATCATGCAAAATTACTGTATTCTAACCTTGGCCATCCTGTTTTTTTCCTTTTCCGGAAAACCAAAAAAGGAAAAGGTTCAGTTAGATGAACGTGCTAAAAAGTACATTCCTACAGAAAAACAATCTGCATTAAATGATGTTCAAATAGAATCACTCAATTTCTTTTTCCGGAGTTCCTACATTATTCAAGATATTCCCGGAAAATGCCCCGGTTGCTCAAAAATAGACATTCAGAATTTCGATGTAAAAAAATTTGATAAACAGCGGGCCGAAAAAAAACGGGTAGTTGTTTTTGAAACCCGTCCGGGGCTTCCCATTACTCTCCTTTCGTGGGAGGAAGTAAGGGCGGCCTATACCGATATAGCCAAAGAATATTCGGTACCACCACATTAGCCGCAGCCTCACCTCCACGTTCCGCTTCCCCAACCAAAATCACCAGCTATAAATGAAAAATTTTATCCTCCCGCTTTTTTTGCTATTATTTGCGTCCTATTGTGTTAATGCCCAAACCTATTTAATCAGCCAGGGTGGCACTATTAGCACCTGTAGTGGCAGCTTATTCGACAGCGGTGGAAGCGCCGGTGATTTCCAACCGAACGAAAATTATACCATTACTCTTTGCCCATCAACGGCCAGTTGCATTAGTTTAACTTTCAGTTCTTTCGATCTGGGTTTGGGGGCTTCTACACTTACCATTTATAATGGTTCCAATAATTCTGCCCCATTACTAGGCACCTTCAACATGATGAATTCTCCGGGTTCTATCAGTGCCAATACCTCCGGTAATGGCTGTCTTACCCTCGCATTTAAGTCCGATCCTATCTTTCCAGCTTCCGGCTGGGCTGCCAGTATAGCTTGCGTTAATTGCACTTCCGGCCCTACACCCAACGTACAGGATTGCCCGGGAGCTATTCCTATTTGTCAGAACGTATACAGCACTACGGCCTCCTATACCAATTCGGGAAACATCCCCGTAGAAATCAATACCAACAGCTCGTGCCTGGGCTCAGGTGAACTTAATGATGTATGGTATACCTTTACTGTTGCCCAAACGGGTAATTTAAATTTTAATATTACCCCAAACAATATGAATGATGATTACGACTGGGCTATATATAACCTGACTAACAATGCCTGCGCCGACATTTTCACGAACCCTTCATTGGAAGTTAGTTGTAACTTTTCTGCAATGCCTGGAGTTACAGGAGCCAACGGAGGATCAACACTCACCTCTCAGGATGCATCTGGAACTCCAGCTAATGCTGAGCTGGTTGTTACTACGGGTCAAACCTATGTAGTGAATATCAGTAATTTCAGTTCTTCGCAAAATGGGTATACCATAGACTTTGGGCAGTCTACCGCTACGATTTTCGATAACATACCACCTACCATGAAAAGCCTGGGATCGGTGGACTGCAACGACACTACGGTTCTGGTCAATTTCAGCGAGAATATCCTTTGTAACTCTGTACAAACCACTGATTTTACGGTAAGCGGGCCAGGGGGGCCTTATGCGGTAACAGCTACCACCTCGCCTTCCTGCGCAGTCAACGGGCAGTACGACAATGCATTTACCCTAACAGTGAGTCCTGCCTTTACGACAACCGGCATCTACACTCTTTGCCTGGTAGGAGGTTCGGGCTCTGTTAGCGACCCTTGCTCCAACACAGCTGTTCCTACGCCCACTACCTGCCTTAATTTTAATGTAACCTGCCAGAATACGGTCGGCGTAACAGCAAGCGGAGGCACCGTGTGTAATGGCGGTTCTGCTACTGTAAGTGCAATTAACATTGGTGGCACAGCTCCCTATACTTACACCTGGAGCCCGAATATTGGCACTGGATCGGGCCCCTTTAGTGTTGCTCCGGCTACCTCCACTGTTTACACTGTTACAATTGTTGACGCCAATGGGGTTAGCGCCACCGACACTGCTCAGGTTTTTGTGAACACCACGCCGGTGGCTAATGCGGGCAACGACACCACGGTATGTGCAGGCTCCATTGTAATCTTGCATGGTTCGGGAGCCACCAGCTATCAATGGTCGGGAGGACCGGCTACCGCCAACTATACGGTAAGCCCTACCGTTACTACCACTTATACTCTTACGGCGTTAAATGGCTCCTGTTCCGATACAGAAACAGTTGTAATAACCGTTACACCGGGTATGAACATTAATGTTATTCCAACAGCGGTCAGTTGTTTTGGCGGGAGCAACGGTTCGGCCACCGCCACCGTTGCCGGCGGGGCACCAGCCTATACTTATTCGTGGAACACCACTCCGGTACAAACTACTGCAACAGCCAGCGGCTTGCAGGCCGGCACGTATACACTGACTGTTACCGATCAAAGTAATTGTATTAATTCGGTATCGGTAAGTATTAATGAACCGCCTGCATTTACCGTTAATCTGAACGGAGATACGAGTATATGTGCCGGAGAAAGCTCTACGCTTACCGCTACCGTAAACGGTGGCGTAAACCCATATACCTATACATGGAACAATAGCCTACCCACGGGTAATCCTCAAATGGTAAGCCCGACACAAACCACTACATATATTGTTACAGCGCACGATCACAATGCCTGTACGGCAACTAAACAAATTACTGTAAATGTTGCCCAAAAACCAATTATAGCCTTTACCAAAGCCGATAGTGGTTGTGTGCCGCATACAGCCGTATTTATTAATGCCACACAAAATGCTGCTACTTACCTTTGGCGATTTGGTGACGGTACAACATCAGTTTTGAACAGCCCTTTGCATGTTTATTCCCTTGCCGGGGTATATAGTGTTACTTTAATTGCAGATAATAATGGTTGTATCGATTCGCTGAAGAAGCCAGGCTATATTCATGTGTTCCCTCAGGCCAAAGCAGCTCTTACCGCCACTCCGGCTATTGTTTCAGAAATCTATCCGGAAATTGTTATTGATAACCTGAGTACTGGTCAGGATCATTGCGAGCTTTATTTTGGTGATGGTGTCATGAGCAACAATTGCAATGATCTTTCACATATATACCCGGCAGTTGGCACGTACACCATTACCCTTATGGCTATAACCAATGAAGGCTGTAATGACACCACCTCCATTCAGATTACTATAGAACCTGAAACCACTTTCTTTATTCCCGAAGCCTTCAGTCCGAATGCCGACGGGCACAATGAGCTGTTTATGGCTTTTGGTACTAATATCAATTCTTTTCAGATCGTTATCTTTAATCGTTGGGGCAATCTGGTTTATACGGGCAATGACCTTGGCAAGGGCTGGGACGGGAATATTAACGGGAATAAGGCTCCGGAAGATGTATACGTGTATAAAGTAACATATACCGATTATAAAGACCGTAAACACAACCTGAAAGGACGATTTAGCCTTATTCGTTAAGATTGTGATTGTTTGAACAATTATGTATGGTTTATTTGCACTGGCTTCTTACTCTTTTTGTGATTTTGTCTGTTTTCCCCTTGCATCTTTTATTTTCGTGTCACCAAACGCTTACGTATGCGACTAAGGGAAGGTCCTTTTATACCGAGATAAGAAGCTATATGATATAAGGGTATTCGCTCAAAAATATTTGGATAAGTTTTAATAAGATCAAGATAGCGTTCCTCCGCAGAAAGAAAAAGCAGGCTTTCTACCCGCCTTTCGAGAAGCATAAAGAATTGCTCAGAGACAATACGTCCGAACTTATTCCAACTGTAAAAAGAATTAAAGCCATACTGAACAGTATCATAATCAAAACACACACTTACTGTCTCTTCAATTGCCTGAATACAATAGCGGGCAGGTTCACGGGTAAGAAAACTTTTATAGTTGCAGATAAAGTTATTTTCGAAGGCAAAATAGGTATTGATTTCATTCCCGTCCTGCTCGTAATAAAGGCGCATGGCTCCATTGGTAACAAAAAAGATCTCGTTACACACCTCACCACTCTTTAGCACAACCTCGCCGGATTTTATTAAACGCAATTTTATACGGTCTTCAAATTCTTTCCATTCCTCATCGGTAGGATCAATCAGGCTATATACATATTCTTTTATTTGTGCTGTCATATCAGGGGGTACTTAAAGAAACCGGAAGTATTTTCCCATTAAAAAAACGAGAGCCATTCAACGCAAAATCGTAAATAAAAGCAGCCATTTCAGAAGGACTTAACGGTGCCTGGTATCCGGGGAAAGCCTCCTGAAGCATCTCGGTTTGCACGGCACCAATAGCCAAACAGTTAACTACTATATTTTTTTCTTTTAGTTCTTCAGCCAGGCATTCGGTTAAGCCCGCTATAGCTGCCTTGGAAGAGCTGTATGCACTTAAGCCAGGGAATTTTACACTGCCCTGAAAACCGCCCATGCTACTGATATTCACAATATGCGAAGGTGTTGTCTTTCCCAGGCGGGGCATTAATTGCTGTATAAGTCTAAAGGGAGCCAATACATTAACTTCATATACCTGTTGCAATTCTTCAGGAGTTATTAAAGCAAACGGTTTATTAACCAAATATCCCGCATTATTAATTACAATATCAATTTCCGGGGGGAAGTCTTTGCTGAGTGCTACCAGTTCCGGTTGATGAGTTATATCTACGGGCAGCGGAATTATAGTAGCATGGGCACACGCTGTCGTTAAGTGTGTGAGTTTTTCAGCGTTTCGCGAGAGGGCATATACGGTATTGTTTAGATCGCGTGCAAAAACCTTCACCAGTTCATAGCCAATGCCGCGTGAAGCTCCTGTTATTACAATGTTCATAAACTGTTTTGAAACAAAGATAATCTGTTTACTTAGCGAGTCTCGGGTTTAATTAATATTTTTACAGCAAATCCACTATCATGAAAAACGGATTATTGAGCATCCTGCTGTTTATCGGTTATATGTGCAAACTTTATAGTCAGGACAATCGCCCCGTCAAGCCTGCGCATAATGATAAGGATAAAATAAAATGGCAGGAAAATGTATACTGGGGCGGCAATTTGGGGCTTCAGTTGTATGGAAGCACCGGTATGATAGATATCTCTCCAAATGCCGGATATAAACTAAATAAGTATGTCTCAGGGGGTATTCAACTCATTTACACAAACATCTGGGCACATTACAGCAATTCTACTTACCGGTATAAATTTTATGGAGCCGGCCTATTTGCCAGGGTCAAGCCACTGAACTTTCTTTTTCTGCAAGCCGAATATGATTTGTTGAATGTACCGGATGTTTTCGGCATACAGTCTTCCAAACGTACTTTTGCCGATGTACCAATGGCAGGTGTTGGGCTGATTAATCAGCCGGACGATAATTTATGTTATTATATGTTATTGATGTATGAATATGCTCCTACTCCTAACTCTCCATATACATACGGACCTTTCGGCTCACCTATCATTTACCGTTTTGGCTTTAATGTAAATTTTTAAACCAGCCTACGGTTTGCTTAAGCCCGGCTTTAAAATCTACCTGTGGTACATATCCCAATAATGCGTTGGCAGCATCAATGTTGGCTTTGGAGTTTTTTACATCTCCAAAGCGTTCGCCGCGATGTATAGCCTTGATTCCCGGGCTTATTTCATCGGCAAGAATATCGAACATTTGATTAACACTGATGCTGTCGCCACAGGCAATATTAAACACCCGGTTAGCCGCCTCTGGTTTTTCGGCAAGCATAGCCCGGATATTTGCCTGAACTGCATTTTCCACAAAGGTGAAATCCCGGCTCTGATCGCCGGATCCGTTAATGTATACCGGCTGCCCGTTCATCAGTGATTGAATAAACAAGGGTATGGCCGCAGCATAAGGACCGTTGGGGTTTTGTCGCGGGCCGAATATGTTAAAATACCGCAAACCAACAATACTCATATTATAGGTAGTAGCAAAAATGGCAGCATACTGTTCGTTCACCAATTTACTTACTGCATATGGCGATAGTGGTTTTCCAATACGCTCTTCTACCTTTGGTGTTTCGTTCAAATCGCCATAAACTGAAGAGGAGCTGGCATAGACTATGCGTTTTACTTGTGCATTACGAGCTGTCAGTAAAATCTGAATAAAGCCTGTGGCATTTACCTGATGGGTTGCCATAGGGTTTTCTATACTCCTGGGCACAGATCCCAAGGCAGCCTGGTGGCAAACATAATCAATACCGGCACATGCTTTTTCGCAATCGGAGGCATTACAAATGTCGCCTTGGATGAACGTAAAATTAGACAAACCCATAAAGGCTTGAATATTGCTTAGGCTACCGGTGGCGAGATTATCCAGTACGACTACTCTGCCCGCTTTCCATGTCAGCAGGTATTCTACAATATGGGAGCCTATAAAGCCGGCACCGCCGGTTACCAGAAAGGATAGCTTACTGATATCCTGCTGATGAAAAGGGGTTAAATACATATATGTGCCAATGCTTAACGCTGCGCGTATTGTTCCTGATAATAATGTTGGTAATTCCCGGAGGTAACAGATTGCAACCAATCTTCATTACTCAGGTACCAGTCTACGGTTTTACTTAAACCTTCTTCAAACTGTAATGAAGGAGTCCAGCCCAATTCGTTTTGTAATTTGGTTGAATCTATGGCGTATCGCAAATCGTGACCAGCACGGTCTTTTACAAAAGTAATAAGTTGCTCGTTGGTACCGGAAGGACGTTGAAGTTTGTCGTCCATTATTTTGCAGAGTAAACGGATCACATCAATGTTTTTCCATTCATTGTGTCCGCCAATATTATAAGTTGTACCTGCTTGTGCCTTATGGAAAATAACATCTATAGCACGGGCGTGATCTTCTACAAACAGCCAATCGCGAACATTTTCTCCCTTACCATATATAGGCAGGGGTTTACTATGTTTAATGTTGTTAATGCAAAGGGGTATGAGCTTTTCAGGAAAGTGATAGGGACCATAGTTATTTGAGCAATTGGAGATAACCACCGGCAATTTATATGTATCGTGATAGGCCCTTACAAAATGATCGGAACTGGCTTTGGATGCTGAATAAGGACTATGAGGATCATAAGCAGTAGTTTCGGTAAACATGCCTGTATCGCCAAGACTACCATACACTTCATCAGTACTTACATGATAAAACAATTGTTTTCCGTTTGTATTCGCTTCTCCTGTCCAACTATTTCTGGCAGCGTTTAGCAGGTTTACAGTACCAATTACATTGGTGTATACAAACTCCAGCGGATTTGTTATACTTCTGTCAACATGGCTTTCGGCAGCCAGGTGAATTACAGCGTTAAATCTTTCTGTTTCAAAAAGGGATTGTATAAAAGCGGCATCCACAATATCACCCTTTACAAAACGATAATTCGGTCTATTCTCCACATCGCGAAGGTTGGCTAAATTTCCTGCATAGGTCAGTTTATCAAGATTAACAATACTGTAAGCAGGGTACTTATTTACAAAGAGCCTTACCACATGCGATCCGATAAAACCGGCTCCTCCGGTAATGAGTATTTTCACAATTTTTAGGTTTAATGTTCTATAGGGGTCATAAATTTACTGAATTTTTTGTTAATGTCTTTCAGCCCGGAGGGCAATAGATGCTATACGCCCAACACGCAAATGAATATAATCTGGCATTATGCATTCTGCGATTATTCTGATGAGAGGAGTGTTCAATACGATTATTGTTCGCATAATACCGATTGGAAATATGTATTAGGCCAATTCTACTTTCAGTCGATTGGCCTAAACATATTTATCCATCGGCATTTACCTCTGTAAATATTTTATTTGGATTGGATCAAATAAAATATAACATTGGTATAACTCCTAAAATTATACCAATATAAAGAAGAAATAATCCGAAAACCATTTTCGGGGCTGAGCCTGGACTACATAAGTAATACCGTTTGCATTAATATAATGATTCCGTTTCACTACATTGCACCATAACATTAATAGCAACGGCATTTACCACTGTAAATATTTTATTTGGATTGGACCAAATAAAATATAACATTGGTATTACAGAAGCTGAAAAAAACAAACAGGTTATAAGGATATATGTCGATATTGAAACCGGCGCATGGTCGTTAGACGAAAACATAAAATCAGCCACCAATGACGAAGACTAAATATGAAACACCCATGATTCCGCTAGCACAAACACGAATGAGGGCAAATGTGTATACACATTTGAGTCAGGTGTTGCGAAAGGTTTGGGTATACCATATACAAACCAATCTTGTCTTCTTTTCAAGAAAAATTCACACTAATTTTAGCGAGCCAAAATCCAGATTTATTTCAAGATTACATTGGTATAACCTGTCAACGGTTTAGTTTTCTGGCAAAGAGGTAAGAGAATGAAATCTCCATTCCACCCCGGTAATTAGAAGATTTATGAAGTGAGGAGGTATTTATATCGTAAGACAAGCCGAAACTATAATATTCCATCTGATACATAATCATGGGTATAATAGCATCCTTTACCCTAAGCTGGGTGCCAAAATATACCGCCGAGTTTTTTCCGAAACCAGTATATTTAGAAGAACGTTGATCTATTTTATATTTTACCAAAGCCCCTAACAATAATTCCTGCAAGGAACCCTGCCTCATATAAATAAAAGAAGGAACGAGGCATATTGGGGTGTTATTAATGTCAAATTCGGCATTGGCATGAGCCACTAAGCGCATTTTGAGGTTTTCATTGTATCCGTTATACTTCAAAGCCGGCCTATTCAAGTGATGGGCAGCAATACCAATATCAAAGCTGGAAATGGCATTACCTGTTGCAAAAGTAGCCTGCTCCCTGCGGTGCTGCCACAATAAACCGGTAGAGACATCGGCATAAGTAAACGAAGACAAACCAGACGTTTCAGTGGAAGCAATATTGGAATTATAATTCTTCCCATCAAATTGATTGCCCCAGCGCAGGTTTTCAAAGTTTACACTACGTTGCACAAAGCCTCCCTGTAAACCAAGTGATAAAGTATTATACTGGCTCATACACAAAATACCCGACACTGTACCATTGGCCTGCAATTGGCTCATCTGCGAATCGCCAGCCTTATCTTTAAATACATTTAAGCCCATACCAAGGTAACTGCCCTTATGCTCTTTAGCCTTAAATACATGGGTATCGTAAGAAACGTCCATCGTTTTGTAAGGTGTGCCAACGGCCGCCCATTGCGTACGGTAATTGAAATCCGCACGGTGTTCGCCATTCATCATGCCGGCATTACCGGGGTTAGCTAATAAAGGAGCCTGCAGGTATTGTGAGAAATGAATATCCTGAGCCATACTCCTGAAAAGGGAAAACACCATTAAGCATCCCATTCCTGTCAATCTACATGTCCTCTTTTTCATCTTAATGCTGTTTATCTGATTAGGGATATATTGCCACTGGTTTCCACCGGGTCTCTGTCGCTGAACTTAATGGAAAGGCGATAAGCAAATACAGCCGAGTTCAGGAGTTCTCCTTTATAAGTACCGTTCCAACCATAAGCCTGATTATTGCTATAAAACACTAATTGCCCCCAACGATCGTATATACTCAGGCTCATGCTCTCTATACCGTTTCCATATAAATACAATACATCATTTTTTCCATCCCCGTTTGGCGAGAATACATTTGGCAGGAAATATCCCGATTCAGGATGACATATTTCCTTGTCTTCCAAAGCCACATGTATTGTACTAGTTAAATCAAGACCCGGGCATCCGTAGTTAACTGTAAGAATATAATTACCACTATCTGCCGCACTAAAGTTATTAACGGTTACTGCGGATGTATTGGAAATTTGTGCGCCATTAGGAGCCAGCCAGTTATAGGAATTGGGCACAGAAGAAGCTATACTGCTTAAGTAAAGCGCCTCGTTCTCACACAGTTTTTGTTCGCCATTCAAACTCAGCGTTATTCCACTTATACTTTTCACTTTTATTTCTGTTTGTGCCGTTACGGTGGTATCTATACAAGTATTCGTCAGGTGAACCTGCACCGTATAAATACCAGCATTCGTCGCACCAACATTGCTGATCTGGTTTTGCGCCAATGCAGAACTATACGATCCAGGACCGGTCCAACTGTAGGTAGCGCCATTAATTGCATTCACACTCAGGGTAGCTGTACTTCCAGGACAGAGTTCTATAGTAGAGTATGGTGTGATATTAATTGCCGGATTGGAGATAACAGTTACTGCCACAGTAGCAGTAGCACTGACGACACTACCACCGCATCCGTTAACAGCAACTACCACAGTATAAATACCAGCATCTGTGGTACTCACATTATTAATACTGGTTTGTTGTTGTGATGAGGTGAAGCTTCCAGGGCCAGCCCAGCTATACGTGGCGCCACTTACCGGGTTTACAGTGAGGTTGAGGGCAGCGTTTTCACATACGCTTATATTGGCATTGGGTACGGTGGCTGTTACAACGGGGTTGGCCTGAACACTTACCATAACAGTATCATGAGCAATTACGGGAACCCCACCACAACCTGTACCTGAAACAGTAACAATGTATTGACCTGCACTGGCTGTTACCGCGGAATTAATAACCGGGTTTTGCTGAAGCGAACTAAAGGCATTTGGCCCTGTCCAACTATACGTTGCACCACCTACTGTTGTACTCGATAGTTGTATAATTGCTCCTTCGCATACAGATTGATCGGGTTGTTGTACCAGGTTTAATGTTCCTATAGCATTTACAACTACGTTAATGGTATCAGAAGCGCTTAACTGCACTCCTCCACAACCTGTTAAGCTCAATGTTACGATATATTGTCCGGCATTAGCCATAGTAGCCGGATTAATAAGTGGGTTTTGCTGCGTTGAGTTAAAAGATAATGGGCCGCTCCAACTGTAACTTGCACCAGTTACTGTGCCGGCTGTTAATTGAATCCCGGCTCCTTCACAGGCGCTGATATCGGACTGCGGAGTAACTGAAAGCGTAACAGAAGGATTCACAGCCACAACTATACTATCATTCTTGCTTATAGTGACGCCTCCACATCCCACTATACTTACTGTTACAATATAAGTTCCTGCGTTGCTTACAGTGGCGGAAGCAATGCCCGGGTTTTGCTGCGATGAGGTAAAGGCAGCGGGTCCTGTCCAACTATAGGTAGCGCCACTAACCGTTGTAGCATTTAGCTGAATCATGTCTCCGGCACAGGCAGTTATATCCGGTTGGGGACTGATGTTCAGCGTAGCCGAGGTATTCACCGCTACATTAATGGTGTCTTTATCGCTTACCGTTGCTCCGCCACAACCGGCAATGCTTACGGTAACAATATATTGCCCGGATGCATTAATGCCGGCAGAAGAAATAAGCGGGTTTTGCACTGCAGAGCTGAAAGAGTTAGGCCCCGTCCAGCTATAAGAAGCGCCAGCTATATTATCCGTATTTAATTGCAAATTATCACCCTGGCAAAGGGTAATATCAGGTTGTGCACTTAGATTTAAAGTTGCATTATTAATTACCTTCACCAGTATAGTATCGTAAACAGTAACTGAGGTTCCTGAGCACCCTTGTGCCGTAACAGCAACAATATACTGTCCGGCATTTGCAGGAGTTACTGGTGTTATTACAGGATGCTGGAGTGTTGAAGTAAATGAAGCCGGACCAGTCCAATTGTATGTAGCCCCCGTAGCAGTGGTATTGGCTGTTAAGTGAATAGTGTCTGCTACACAGGCGTTGAGAGAGTCAGGTGCTGTAACATTTACACTGGCGCCGCTACCCATAGCAACGTTAACTGTTTGTTGTATAAGCGGACAACCGAAAAAACCAATACTTACAGTATAAGCGCCAGCCTGTGCAGCAGTAGCGCTGGCTATGTTATAAATAGTATCCGTACTAATGGTGTTGCCGGAAGGGTCTTTCCAGGTATAAGTGACCCGGGGATCGCCCGCAAAAATATCGGGAAAATTATTAGTAATTCCCAAATGAATGGGATCGCCTGGACATATACTTAAATCCGGTGTGGTAGTAAATTTAATATCTTCAAAGTCTTCCACCTTAAAAAGCAGCATTTCAGAACCATACAATCCATCTCCATAGCCCGTGGTTCTGAAATCAATTTTCTTTTTGGAGCAATCAGGATTAATGTATACAGCATGTACCTTACCCGGAACAGCATAACGCACGTCTGTCCGGCCATTCATATACTGCTGTTGTGTTGCTAGTATGGAGGTCCATTGCCGGGTTATTTTAAACGAATTATTACTGATGGTGGCTGCTGCTTCTGGGCCATAGCTTTCGTGTTCTATATAAAGTTTTCCATCAACCTGATTATCGGTGCTACTATATATACCCCCGAATACTCCTTTTACATCAATGAAATTATTTCCCTGCACACGGAAGTGCATATCGTTTACTCTGGGGCCATTAGGATCATTAAACCCAATTTCATAACGAAACAAGCCCGACTCTGTTAAATCGTTGATATACCGTAAATACTGGGGGTATTTGGGCGCAGCGGTACCCGTTCCGTTAATCATGGTAGGAGTTGGCCACATGGTTGCGAGAGAAGAAGAGGTAGTGTAAAGTGGTTGATTGCCAATGGCCCAGGCTCGTTTACCACATCCGGGTACAGCGGTACAATTGTCCTGCTCATGATCGCGGGTAAATACGGAACCAACATAATAAGGGTTTGGGCCCTGATAAGGCCCCAGCAACGGCGTACCTACATAAGCAGCATTTAGCGGAGAGGGCAATTCATTTACCCAATGTGAGTTGTTGCAAATTGGCCTGGCTGCCACAGCGTTCGTATTATTCCAGTCGCGAACAATACTAATATCTCCGGGAATATTGTTTAACTGATGCGTCCAACTCCAATTAGGTTGGGGATAATTGGGTACTTCTATCAAACCAGCCTGATCCTGCGAATCCCATATCCATTCCAGTCCGTTTTTATGGGTTTCCATGAAGTGGATGCGGTTATCATACTGAAAGGCATTCCAACTGAGCCCGGTAAAACTCAGGATAAAGATTTTTTTCCCCAGCACATTGGCACAATCGAAAATATGCTGGTCGTTCATCCATTTCAGCATGGGTGTTCTTTCGGTAAAAGGTTTTACCGCTACAAACGCATCAATTATCCAGCCTCTTTCGGGTATCAGCGCATGGTTGGCATTCATTCGCGTGTAATATTCTGCATTGAATTTTTTCAGAGCATCATGGTCTTCAATCCATATTTTTTTAATGGCTGCTGCACCCATACCATACCTCAACCAATGGCTACCTGTGGCCTGGTCGGAGCTCCAGAAATCGGCATTGGTAATTTGTGAATGATTATTAAAATCATAATACCATTCAAATGGCATTCCGGGCTCCTGGTTCCAATGTATTTTATGCTCCGGGCCTGTGAAATAATTGGGGTACTGCGCCATGAATAAGTCCATTACGATAATAGCAACTCCTTCGGCACAACCTTCTTCAAAACCAGAAAGCGCAGGCTTGTAATGCCAGAGGGAATCGGAAGAAATACACACATTACCCCTCCAGGCATGTATAAGCTCGTGTATCATCAGGCGTGGTTGATCCAGATCGCCTGATGAGTTTACAGCATAAGAAGTGCTTATCCAATCCGGGCCATTATAGTAGGTATTTCTTCCTGTAGCGTAAGAGTCGTTTATGGCTGTTACAGTGTGTGTTCTGGAAGGGGGGCCGTATACCGAGCGGATGATGGGAATAACCAGGTCGTAGAAACCCTGAATTTTAGCGGCCTGCAGGGCGGTAAAGGGAGCTGCTCCGTTTACTCCGAATGTTGTTTCTACATTTACACTGAGGTTATAAGAAGCCAGACCCAAGTCTTCCCACTGGAATTTTAATGGTATGGCCTGAACAAGGGTGTTATTTTTATAAAGGCTTAAATAAAAATTATCGCCAATATTAAAATTCGTGCCCATAGCAGCGGCAGAGCGCCTCAATTCTTCATAACTGTGTCCGCCGGTATTCCACGAAGTGTTACTGAGGCCCTGACCCCAGCGTATGTTTTGTGCTCCGGGGGTAGTTCCGAAACGGAATGCATCTACGGTGCCGGGGGTAAATTTTGCAATAGCATTGTGAATACTTTCTGTATATCCGTATGGCGCTGCCTGCACACCTGCAGGTTGTGCAAGATTCTTATTTGCTCCAACCACCTGGGTTGCTTCCGAGACCGGATGTTCTTTCGGATTGCCACAAGTATAGGCTGAAACGGCCTCCGGACGATTGGGATTGTACCAGGGAGCTGCGTTAAGCGGTTTTTCGTTTTCCTGTTGCGCCTTTTGGCACAGGGGTATAGTAAAAGCAATTAAAAAAAGCAGGTAAACTTTTTTCATTAATGGGGATGATTAATTGAGTAAAAATGAATGTGTTTCTGCAAGTATAGGCTAATAGTGGTTTCAACTCAATAGCTTCTTTAACCAATGCTGATACAATTTTGACATCGAATACCAGCTATAATAAGCGTATTTTGGTGTGCTGACCATTATCCTTTTCCAAACGACAGTCGTTAACCTATGTTAAGTAAATAAATTCTGTTTGCATACCCCCAATAAAATTGATAAACAACAATTTAAGAAAATTATTACCTGCCTTATTTTAACTCGTCGATTATTTGTTCACCTAAACGAATCATTTTCTTAAACCGTAAGTCGCAAAAAGATAACTTTGATATAATATATTCATAAAGACTTGTGCTTTTCTTTGTACCAGCAAACCAATATTATTATCCGCAGCAAAATGCGACATTCAAGTTAGACCTTCATAGCAATAAGATCTTTCAAATCCTTATCGCTCATATCGCCTAACCATTTCTCACCCTGGGCAACAGTAAGCCCGGCAAGTTTTTTCTTACTGTTAATCATGTCATCTATTTTTTCTTCAAGGGTTCCTCTGGTTATCATCCGGTGCACCATTACATTTTTCTTCTGCCCAATACGAAAAGCCCTGTCAGTAGCCTGAGCCTCTACAGCAGGGTTCCACCACAAATCAAAATGAATAACATTGCTGGCAGCAGTAAGGTTAAGTCCGGTTCCCCCGGCCTTCAGGCTCAGGATAAAGGTGTCTTCCATTTTTTCATTCTGGAAAGCACTAACCATTTCATCCCGCTGCTTTCTGCTACATCCGCCATGCAATAATAATGCGTCTTTCTGAAAACGGTTATATATAACTTCCTGCAGTATAACAGCCATTTCCTGAAACTGCGTGAATATAAGCACCTTCTCGTTATTTTCGTAAATGTTTTCCAGCAACTGAAAGAGCATTTGTATTTTTCCAGATAATTCAGGATGAGTATTTTTATCTTTCAGGTACTGCGCCGGGTGATTACAAATTTGTTTAAGAACCATTAGCAATTTCAGCACCAGGCCGCGTCGTTCTATTCCTTCAGTCTGCTCCACCATTTCCATTAAATCCTTAGTCACATTTTTATAAAGAGCGGCCTGCTCCACTGTTAAAGCACAATACTGGTTGTTCTCTACTTTATCCGGCAGGTCGCTAATAATTTTCTTGTCAGACTTTACCCTGCGCATAATAAAAGGGGCGGTAATCTTTTTAAAACTTTCCAGTTTGTGCCTGTCCTGATTAATTTCTATTGGCCGGGCATAATGCTGGTCGAACCAATTGAGCCCGCCAAGGTAGCCCGGATTAGCAAAGTCGAAAATGCTCCAATATTCACTGAGTCTGTTTTCCACGGGCGTACCACTCATGGCAATTCTTATATTCGCCTGGATTGTTTTTATATTTTTGGTTTGCAATACATTGGGGTTTTTAATATTCTGAGCCTCATCCACTATTACGGCATACCAGTCCCTGCTCTTCAGTTTTTTGGCTTCACTCCGTGCTACTCCATATGTGGTTAACAATACATCAGGCATTTTCTTCTCCAGTTTTCTGGCGCTTCCATGATATGTATTCACCGTAAGTTGCGGAGCAAATTTTATGATTTCATTTACCCAATTGCTAAGCAGGGTGGTAGGCACAATAACCAGAACCGCTTGCTTTTTCAAATGCCCCTCTTCTTTGAATTTCAGAATTGTTGTAATTACCTGTAGTGTTTTACCCAGACCCATATCATCTGCCAGTACGGATCCCAGACCCAATTTTGCATTCTTATACATCCATGAAAACCCGCGATACTGATAGGGTCGTAAACTGGCCAGAAGTGAAGCTGGTACCGCCACTTCTTCCTCCTTTAGCAATTCCTGCAAGTCCTTCTTTAGCTTATCATCTATCTGAACAGGTGCGTTTTCATATTCACCCGCCAGGGCAGCCTGCAATAGCTGAAATGTTTCCGGTGTTTTAGGATTCTCCAGGGCGTGAATTATCTTCTTTACCTCCCCTTCATCCAGCATCATATATTGATCGCGGATTTTAACAAGCCCCAGCGTTCTACCCGCCATTTTTTCAAATTCCGACCTTGTAATGTACGTATCGCCAACAGCCACTTTCCACTGAAAAGAAACCAGATTGTCGAGGGAAAAATAAGATTTGTTCTTGGGATTACTTTTAAGCGATAGGGTTAACTTTGGATATAAAATATTTTTAAGACTGCGGGGCAGTAGGGCCTGGATTCCAAACATATCCAATGCGGGTAGCACTTTTCGCAATACCTCACTAAGTGAATTACTGGTGTATAGTAATTTTTTCCTGCCTTCCGACTCTATAATTCTGTTCAAGTCCGGATAATAATCACTTAAAAGATTCAAATCTTTCAATACCTGCATCTTCCGATCATCATTTCCGTCTTTTAAAAAGCTGTACAAACTCTCAACAGCCTCTACTTTAGTTCCTTTCTGCTTAATCAGCACCTCTACCTCAAAGCCTTCTTTCTCCAGCTCGTATACCTGAATAAGCGGAATCAAGGCTTTATTGGTAATGAAGAATCGCTTTAACCACAACTGAATACTATTGGGTATTTCCTTTTCCGAAAAATGGCTAAATCGAACCAGTTCATTTTCAAAAAACATTGCTTGTATTTTCGCATCGGTAGCATTCTTTAGTGTCACCTGTTTTACTTCATCAACTACTGCCTTTATGGATTGATTCATAAATAAGGAACAAATCAGTTGCAGTACCTCCTGCTCATAATTAAGTACCTGATTATCGGTGACTTTGGTTTTTTCACTCGCAGCTGTATATACCAAATCAGGAACAACCCACTGTTTTAACTGATCAAACACAAGCCTTACCTGTTCATTCATAAGAGCCGGAATCCAATGAATTTTATAGCCCTCTTTTTCGTATCGGAACAAACGGGGCAAAATACAGGAGCGTTCAACAAGTATATTGCAAAACCTGAATGTTCTGTACAACAGTTGAAATGAATCCGAATAATTTTCGAGGTGCTTACTTTCTGTTTGTGCCAATAGCACTAATAATTTATCTAATGCCAGATTGTATATCCGCTGCTTTAAATGCGCCTCCGGTATTATTTTTCCGTTTGCCAGATAAATAATTTTGAAATCGGCATACCTCATTTCCTCATACCCGCTCACCTCACTTTGTTTCTTACTTTTTAAACTCCCGGTTTCCCTTGCGGCAGCGCGTTTATAAACATCCTGTATTTTGGCACTAAAATTTCCTGAATAAAACAGGTTATTGGATATGAATAAGGTTGGTACAATCTGTCTTAAATCAGGAATCAAAGAGAAATCAGGCACTTCCTTATTTGGTGGCATTAAAGAGCGCCCCTTGTTTTGCAATTTTCCTTTTAGGATGGCATCTTCAAAGCCTGCAATTTGTTCACTTTCCAAGCCCTCAATTTTTACTTTCATTTTCTTCAATTCCCCGGGCAAATCAAACTGATGCAACTTAAACACCAGAAACGGGTTCTGATCAATTTCATTCGCTACCATATATATCACAGCAGCCAGATGCTTGCACGGTACTGCCCAGTCTGGGCAATTGCAATTGAGTTTAATATCCTGCCAGCTTTGCGGAAACAGTTTTATTTTATTCTCTTCAGCAATAGTGAATAATTCCTGCGGCAATTCCCTGTTTAACAAACGCGAAATAATAAGTGGTTTATTTTTCAGCGCATTTAAAAACACATTACGCTGTTCTTCAAAAAACGGAGGCACCACTATATTCACCGAATATGGCTTAGGTCTGCTACCCTTAACCCTGGCCTCAATCTGGTTATCATTTACCTGCATATCCAATACCGCACCCTTGCGCGCATAACTCCGCCCCCGTTCCAGCCGGTTGTCAAAATCGATTCTATCCAGTGCTCTTAACCATTGTTGACCCCACCAGGTACGGCCGTATTGTTGTTTTGTTACTTGTTTTTCAGTTTTCACTTCTTTGTTGGCTTTTTGTTATTAAAAACAAACCTATACAGAATAAAGGCATAAGTATAAGAAAAGGAACAGGAATTATCCCCTGTTTTCAACAAGTCTATTCTCCTGCTTATTTTTATAAATACCTGAGCCAAAGAATAAAGTTAGCTTAATGAAAACGTAACAGTTTAACTCCAATCTCATTTTAATTTCGTTTCACTTTTTAGCAGCTTCCGTTATTTTCCCAACCAAAAACAGGAAAATTCCTTATCCATATTAATTGCCCTAAAAGCATCTTTGCATCAGAAAATTAAATACAGCACTTATAAACAATAGACCTCTTTCATAAGTCAAAGATGCTAGAAAGCTATTGTTAGTAATAATATCAAGGCCAATGTTCGTACACCAGTTATAAATACGAGTTTGGTTTATGCATTGGAAAAACATAAAACACCTCAAT
>JACCDG010388035.1_pt1 | contig 23886 bp, 23 predicted proteins | sample 7442471 | NCBI WGS metagenome assembly JACCDG01 (sample SAMN15323444, study PRJNA562643) | freshwater metagenome | isolation source: river surface water | place: USA:Blue River Watershed | collected 2017-08-17 | reverse complement strand
TGTGGTGCCACGCTCGGACTGAAGAGCTCTGGGCTGAGCATCCCAAAGATCATGGCGACATGAGCGACAACGAGGAAGATACCGACAAACGTCGCGTGGAGTTTCATCTTGCCTGTATCATCGAGTCCGCGACCGATCACGCCGAGCTCGAGGAGCGCTATCCCACCGAGAGGAAAGACGCCAGCGAGATAGGAGAGCACCGCGATGACGTCGGCCGGACCACGCCAACCGCCCGTGAGCGTGAGCGGAATCACGGCATTTTTCATCAGTGTCAGGAAGACCGGTACAAAGTAGATACCAGCCATGATACCGGCATAGCGATTGATACGGCGCACCGTGCCCCCAAAGTTACGGGTGAAGAGGAGGACAAGCTCGGTGATGGCGATGGTTTCGGCCAGGATAACCGGGATAGCCATGTAGATGATGAGGTTCCAGGGCTGGTTGGTCGCGAGGAGCTCCATGTAGTGAGTCATGTTCATAAGAGAAGAGATAATGATAAAAGTAACCGAAGCGAGATCGGAATTAGGGCGCCTTGGGATGGAGGATGCCGTCAGCAAAGAGTGAGACGAGCGGTGAACGGATTGTCTCGAGCGCCCCTGGTGGCGAGGAGAATCCTGGTCCGAGGAGTGGATCTCGAAGCGCGAGCCTCATGAGTGGTCGGAACCAGAGGAAGAGGCCGAAGAATACTGGGAGGATGACCAGCATATAGTGTTGCCAGGTGTCGATGTGGGCCCCGAGGTCTCCGCCAGGGAGAGACTGGAGCACGAGGTAGGGACAGTCGGACATGGTCATCCCGGCCATAGCCATATGACTCATATGTGAGAGGCTCACGATCGCAAGAAAGAGGTAGCCGATGAGGAGGAGTGGGGCGAGGGCACGCATGGGAGTAGACCAGTATTTACTCTCTTAGTATAGCACTGACCGTCAAGCGCTTGATTTTCTGGTCTCTCTCTGGTACAGTAGCTCTCTGGAAGATTGTCCCACCATGTATCGGACAATTTTTCTTTTGTATCTATCACACAATACTATGGCTACACCCAAACCATCATCGTCTCCGTACATAGTCGTCAAACGAAGTAGCGCGGGCTTAGGCCTCTTTGCCATCGCCCCGATCAAAAAGGGGACGACCATCATCGAGTATATCGGTGAGCGGGTTCCGACCTCGGTGGGGGATGAACGAGACAACCGCTACATGTTCAATGTGAATACCCGCTGGGACATCGATGGTAGCCCGCGCTACAACACCGCCCGCTACGCCAACCACTCCTGTCGGCCGAACTGCGAAGCCCTCAATCGTCGGGGTCGCGTCTTTATCGTCGCCAAGCGTAACATCAAGGAAGGGGAAGAAATCACCTACCACTATGGCAAGGACCACTTCGAGGGCTTCATCCAAAAGCTTGGTTGTCGTTGTGTGAAGTGCTCCGTCTAGAGTGCTACTTGACTGAGAGTCACACTTTTGAGAGACTACTCCATCGGTAGTTTTTTCCCAATTTCACAGAACGGCCACGGTTTGCAGTGGCACCACCGGAGAGAGAAGCATGCACACGATCCTTGTTGTTGATGACAGCATCTCGATGCGTCAGATGGTTTCCTTTACGCTCAAGAACGCCGGCTTCAAGCCTGTTCTGGCCGTGGACGGTCAGGATGCTTGGGAGCAGGTGGAGTCGGGGCTTCAGTTTGATCTGGTGCTGCTTGACCAGAACATGCCGCGCATGGACGGGCTCGCGTTTACCAGGAGGCTTCGTGAGGACCCGAGGTACCAGACGATCCCGATTCTGTTCCTGACCACTGAGTCGAGCGACCAGATGAAACAGGCTGGCCGTGCGGCGGGCGCCACCGGCTGGCTGGTCAAACCCTTTGATCCCGCGAAGTTGATCGAGGTCATCAATAAGGTCATTCGCTGAAGAGTCGCAGGTGTACATCAAGAGGCTGGTTGCGCGTTGCGCGATAGGCCTTTTTTATTTGCTTGTGCGTTGACTTGGCTCCAGAGTTGTGGTAAAGTTCCTTTCATTCATACATACTATGCCCGAAGAAATTATCTATCCCATTCGTATCAATCGCTACCTGGCGCAAAAGGGCCTGGCCACTCGGCGTGGCGCTGATGAATTGATTGAGGCTGGCCTCGTCAAGATTGCTGGAAAAAAGGCGGTTCTTGGTGACAAAGTCGAGAACGCCGAGACCTATGTCGAAGTGATCAAGGACGCCAAGCGTCCGGGCAAGAAGCACCAGTACGTCGCCTACTACAAGCCTAGGGGCATCATTACTCATTCGCCTGCGGAGTGGGAGCAGTCGATCGAGCAGGTCTCGGGGTACGCTGGGACTTTCCCAGTGGGGCGTCTCGACAAGGACTCTGAGGGCCTCATCATCCTCACGAACGACGGTCGCGTGACCGAGCGCATGCTCCACCCTCGCTATCAGCATGAGAAAGAATACAGGGTCATCGTCCGAGAAGACATCCCGGGGAACTTGAAGCGCATGCTTGAGGACGGTGTCTACAATGCCGGGGAGTGGCTCAAAGCCAAAAAGGTCATCGTCGTCCCGCCACATACGCTCCATATTGTTCTCACCGAAGGGAAGAAGCATCACATTCGGCGTATGCTCTCTGAGGCGCATCTCACAGTGGAGCAACTGATCCGTACCCGGGTCATGGATATCCATCTCGGTGCCCTCAAGTCAGGCAAGGGTCGTGTCCTCGAGGGCCCCGCCCGCAAAGCCTTTCTCCAGAGTATCGAACTTCAGGATCTCTAAAAATCTATCCAAGGAGAACCGATCAAACACCCGTGAGGGTGTTTTTTATATGGGGTTGACATACCCCCAGGGGGGTATTATGATGGGAGTATAAACAGTGTGAGAATCACATGAATACATCCAAGCAAAAGATCGAGCGACGACTCAAGATCATCGCCGGGCAGGTGCGGGGACTCGAGGAGATGGTCGCGAAAGACGCCTACTGCATCGATGTCATCACACAGACCTCGGCCGTGAAGCAGGCCCTCACTGCTATCGAGGACATGATGATGGAGAGCCACTTGAGTACCTGTGTCATCAAACAGATCAAGGGTGGCCAAGAAGCAAAGGCCAAAGCCGAAATCCTCAAGGTGTATCAATTGAAACGTAAATAATAATATAAATTATATGTCGTCACCATTCTCGACGCTGGCCATCGCTCTCATGATCCTGACAGGAATTGTTGGAGTAGGTATCGGCTATGCTCTCACTCCAGAGTACCGGCTCTCTATGTATGAAAAAAACACGATGGACTTGGGGCGTCCTGATCGGACGCTTGATCTCCGCTACGTGAATGCGATGATTGCGCACCATCGTGGGGCGATGCTTCTTGCTGAACAGGCCAATAAGAGTGAACGCGTTGAAGTCAAAAAACTAGCCGAAGCGATTCTCGCAGATGAGCCCAAGGCCATTGCCGAATTGTATGCCTGGAAGAAAGACTGGTACCGGGATACGAGAAGGGTCACAGATCCTATCGTTCCTAAATTGGGAGACTATGACAAAACATTTGATCTGCGATTTTTGAATGCGCTCATTGCACATCATGAAACTGGTGTCATCATGACACAAGACGTTCGGGTCAAATCAAGTCGGAGCACCGTACTCGATAACGCTGACGCCGTCGAAGCGTTTCTCAAGGGTGGTATCACCATGCTCTCTGGATGGCGCAGCACTTGGTATAACCTGTAAGTTTTATGAATAAAAATACTTTTGCCGTCACCGGCATGCACTGCGCGAGTTGTGCGACGATTATATCGAAAGCACTCAAAAAAGTAGCGGGAGTGAAAGAAGCCGAAGTCAACTATGCGACTGAAAAGGCCACCATCATGTTTGATGCGGAGCCCGCCTCTCTGGATGAGATGAATACGGCTGTCACCAAATATGGATACCGTCTCGTTACGACTGGTACAGAGAAGCATCCGGAGGAAGCACACAGAGGAGGAGAGGAGCACGAGAGGGAGATGGACTCCCAGCGAGCCAAGACCGAGTTTGTCGTGCCAATAGCCCTTGGGGTATTCTTTATCATGATGTGGGATATTGCCGGGAAGACACTGTCTTTTGTTCCCAATCTGCCGCTCCCGATGGAGCTCTTCAATGTTATCGCCCTGGCGCTTTCTACGGTGGTGATGTTTTGGATCGGGCGTCCGTTTATCGACGGCGTGACGCGTTTCGTGCGCTATCGGGTAGCCAATATGGATACCCTCATTGGTATCGGGACGCTCACTGCTTATCTCTACAGTGCGGTAATCACACTCCTCCCTCAGGTGCGTGAACGTTTCCTGTTACCGGAGTACACGTATTTTGACGTGGTGATCGTGGTGATTGGGTTTGTCACACTCGGGAAGTATCTCGAGGCCCGTTCGAAAGAAAAAACCGGTGAAGCGATTGAGAAGCTCCTCAACCTTCAGGCCAAGACGGCCTTGGTGCGGCGCGATGGTCAAGAAGTGGAAGTGCCGATGAGTGCGGTCGTTGTGGGCGATGTGGTCATTGTGAAGCCGGGAGGCAAGATCCCTGTCGACGGGACTATCCTCACTGGTGATACCTCTCTTGATGAGTCGATGATTACGGGCGAATCTATCCCGATTGATAAACAGCCAGGGGACATGGTGATTGGGGCAACCATGAACAAGCAGGGGAGTATTACCATAAGTGCTACCAAAGTGGGCACCGATACGATGCTGTCACAGATTATTGCCATGGTAGAGGAGGCTCAGGGCTCCAAGGCACCGATTCAAGCGACGGCTGATAAAATTTCGAGCATCTTTGTCCCCGTCGTTTTGGGGATTGCCTTACTCTCGCTCGCACTCTGGGTAGTAATAGGTTCGATTTTTCTTGGATCGACCATCGCACTATCATATGGCATTGTCTCTTTTGTGGGCGTCTTGATCATAGCCTGCCCGTGTGCGTTGGGACTAGCTACGCCAACCGCTATCATTGTAGGTGTCGGCAAGGGAGCGCAGTATGGGATCCTGGTGAAGGACGCAATGAGCTTGGAGCTCCTGAGTCAGGTTGATACGATTGTGCTCGATAAAACAGGTACGATCACCAAAGGCAAACCCGAGGTCACAGACGTACGAGTGCTTGATTCTGCTTATGACGAGAAGCAGATCCTCGCTCTTGTGGGGAGCGTCGAGAAAATGTCCGAACATCCCTTGGCCGAAGCGATGGTAGCTCGGGCGCAAGCGGTCGGAGCGGATTTTGTCCCCGTCATGGATTTTCAGGCGTTCGAAGGAGTGGGTGTCAAAGCGCGTAGTGGAGAAAAAGAAATTTTTATTCACAAACCAGAGAAGGGCGAGCAGGATACAGCGCTCAACACACTTCAGGCAGAGGGGAAGACGGTCATTATCGTGGAGATCGATGGTAAGCGCGCGGGACTGATCGCTCTGTCCGATACTCTCAAGGATGAATCAGTAGCAGCTATCCGGAGTCTTCATCAGAAGGGTATCGAGGTCATCATGCTTACTGGAGACAATGTGATTGTGGCGGACCGTATCGCCAAGGAGGCTGGTATCGATACCGTGATAGCCGAAGTCATGCCACAGGAAAAAGCGGGCAAGATCAAAGAACTGCAGGCGATGGGCAAAGTGGTCGCCATGGTAGGGGATGGTATCAATGATGCTCCAGCGCTCACGCAGGCACATGTCGGGATTGCGATGGCCACTGGTACTGATATTGCTATAGAATCAGCCGGGGTGACACTCCTTCATGGTGATCTACGCAAGATTGCCCAAGCGATCGAGCTCTCACGAGCCACGCTCTCAACCGTGAAGCAGAACCTGTTCTGGGCCTTCATCTACAATGTGGTGGGGATACCGGTCGCTGCCGGACTCCTCTTTCCGCTCTGGGGCATTATCTTGAATCCCGTTTTTGCTGGGCTCGCCATGGCGCTCTCGAGCGTCTCGGTCGTCAGTAATTCGCTTCGCCTCAAAACCAAAAAACTCTAATACTATTATGAAGACCTATACGTTTCATGTTTCAGGGATGCACTGTCAGTCCTGTGTCTTGTTGACCGAAGGCGAGACCAAGGAGTTTCCGGGGGTAAGTGAAGCCCGGACAGATTTGGCCAAAGAGACACTGACGGTGACGGGCGAGTTTGGCGACCAGACACCCGAAGCAATCGCTGCGGAACTGAGTATCGCGCTTCAGAAGCACGGCTATAGCCTCTCGGTAGACCGGCCAGAGCAAGGAGTCGATTGGTCACCCTTTCGAGTGGCGCTTCCACTCGCTCTCGTTTTGGTTGCGCTCTTTGTCGCCCTCCAAAAGACTGGCCTCGTCAATATCGTGGATACCAGCAGTGTCTCCTATGGCACCGTATTTATCATCGGTATCATCGCATCACTCTCGACGTGCATGGCAGTAGTCGGTGGCCTGGTCCTGTCACTGTCTGCAACTTTTGCCAAGGAGGGCGAGACACTACGACCACAAGTATTGTTTCATCTCGGACGACTCGTCTCCTTCTTTGTCTTGGGTGGAGTGATTGGGTCTATCGGTGCCAACTTTACCCTGAACACCGAGATGACTTTTTTCCTCAGCCTGATTGTCGGCTTCGTCATGCTTTTTCTCGGCATCAATCTCCTCGATGTGTTTCCTTGGGCCAAGAAGTTTCAGCCGGCTATGCCACGTTTCCTCTCGCGTCATGCGCTCGGTATCACTCGCTTCAACCACTCTCTCACGCCACTCCTCGTGGGCATCGCTACGTTTTTTCTCCCGTGTGGTTTCACCCAGTCTATGCAGATCTATAGTCTGACCACGGGGAGCTTTTGGCAGGGGGCACTCACGATGTTCACCTTTGCCCTCGGGACGCTCCCAGTATTGGGACTGATTAGCTTCGGATCTTTTCAGATTGAGCACAGCCCCAAGAAGGACCTCTTCTTCAAGACTGCTGGTCTCGTCGTTATCTTCTTTGCCCTCTTCAATCTCATCAATAGTTTGGTTATCATCGGTCTTATCCCCGCTGTTTTTAATTTTTGAATGATACAGTTATGAAAATATTTTTTGGAGCCATGGTAATAGCGGTGCTCGCACTCGGTGGGTATATTGTATCCAATCTGAGTAATCAAGAGGCCAGCCAAGCCGAGTCGAGTACATCAGGGAGTAACGTGAGTGTGGTTGATGGGACGCAGATTATTACCCTGAGTGCCAAAGGGGGCTATCAGCCCAAACGGAGCGTGGCGGTAGCTGGTCTCCCGACCATCCTCCGGGTCAACACGAACGGCACGTTTGACTGTTCGTCTGCTCTCCGCATCCCCAGTCTCAAGGTAAGTGAGAATCTGCCTATGAATGGGACTACTGATATCAAGCTCGGTACCTTGTCAGCTGGGACCATCCCTGGGAACTGCGGCATGGGTATGTACCCATTTGAAATCCAGGTCAATTGAGCATTGCCAGAGATAGGCATAGAATGAAAGGGAAATATAATGTTACCCACGTATGGATATCGTGTCACATGGGCTCTATGGGGGAGTGGCCTTTGGGCGTAAGAATCGCACCAACTTTTGGCTCTCTTTTTTCTTTGGGGTGATGCCAGATCTCTTTTCTTTTGGCCTGTTTACTGCTGGCACGTGGATTGGACTCTTTGACCATCCGGACTGGTCATCTGGGCGTCATCCAGACCCATCCCAGATTCCCCAGTTTGTCTCTACCTTTTATGACTACACCCATAGCCTCGTTATCTTTGCCCTGGTCTTTGGCTTGGTCTGGCTCATCCGCCAGAGACCGTGGTGGATTATGGCTGGCTGGGGACTCCATATCTTAGTCGACATCCCGACTCACTCGAGTGCTTTTTTCCCGACCCCGTTTCTGTTCCCGCTTTCTGACTTTCACATCGATGGTCACCCGTGGAGCACACCAGAGATCTTTCTTCCGAACGTCATCCTCCTTATCGCACTCTATACCTGGTTCTACGTTGTGAAACCAAGGCGAGATCAGGGGAAGACACTTACCCCTTGATTTTTCTCAGAAAAGGTGCTATAATAGACATAGAACTGAAAAAACGGGTGCCTCACGGGTAGCCGTTTTTCCTTTTTCTGAGCCATTTTATGAAAAACAAACACACGAATACAATTCAAAAACGTGACATCTTGGCTCGCGCCTTGGATGTTCCTGTTGCTTCGCTGAGTCTCTCGACCGATACTTTTTATGGTACCTTTCTTTCACTGGCTGCAGTAGTTACCGCGCTCCTCTATGGGGCGAGCGGTGCGGTGGCCAATACCGAGATAGCCTTTGCACCAGTGATTAACCCACGCCAAGTAATTCTGGAGAACAAGGTGGACAAGCTTGTTGGTGGCTATCCGATAGCACAGATGACAGAGATAATTGCCAAGCAAGACAAGACAACCGCCGCCTTCCTGGTGGGTATCGCCAAAAAAGAAAGTAACTGGGGCAAGCGTGTACCGCGAGCTGAGGACGGCTCTGACTGTTACAACTACTGGGGCTACCGTGGGGCTGGGTCACGCGGTATCGCCATGGGCCATGGTTGCTTCGGCAGTCCCGAAGAGGCTGTCGGTGTGGTCGGGGGACGAATCGACACTCTGGTTCACGAATACAACTTTCGGACCGCTGCTGAGATGGTGGTCTGGAAATGTGGTTGGAGCTGTGACGGGCATAGCAATCAGAGCGTGAAAAAGTGGATTGCTGACGTCGCTCTCTACAAACAGAAAATCGCCAATTAAAGAGTCAGTATATCGAGCCAGCTCCCTTCCGCAAGGAGCTGGTTTTAGCTTTACAAAAGCCAAAAAGAATGATATAATACAAAAGTGATGCTAAGTTGCCATATACTGTATGAGTCAAGATACACAACTGAGTCGTTTCATCCAGGCTCGTCCACACCTTGTGTGGTATGTGCGTGATTTGGTCGGTCTTTCGGAGGATTCTATAGTAGAGAACACGCTCAACTATGGTACCTGGCAGGATGTTCAGGAGCTCATAGTATTATTGGGTAGGGAGCGGGTGGAGCGGATTTTTACGAAACAATGTCAGGGAGCGAGAAGTAACTATCGTCCCGCCATAGCCAACTATTTCCACTTGTATTTTTCTCAGTATGCTACACACTGAAATCTTCTCAGAGCAACAGCGATTACTCCTTCCACTCGTGCAAGAGTTTCGACGGGACTTTGGGCTCGTAGGAGGGACAGCACTCGCTCTTCATATGGGTCATCGCGAATCAATCGACTTTGACCTTTTTACGTCTGAGCCTCTGCGACACGCCTTCTTGCGTCAGAGGATAGTCGCTTATGGGAAAAACATCCAGACGTTGGTAGAATCTCCAGTCGAGTACACGACACTAGTAGACGGCGTCAAAGTGACATTTGTGCAATACCCGTTTCCTCTGACGTATCCTATTTCACTCGATGAAACAGCGGTGTTGCCTGACATCTTGACGCTCTCAGCGATGAAGGCCTATGCCCTGGGACGTCGAGCCAAATGGAAGGATTACGTCGACCTCTATTTTGTCATGGAACAACATCATTCCTTGAAAGAAATTGTTCAAAAGGCAGAGAGTATTTTTGGAGGCGAATTCAATGAAAAGAATTTCCGTTCACAACTCGCATATTTTCAAGACATCGATTATTCTGAGGCAGTGACCTATCGTCCTGGATACGAGCAATCCGATGAAACGCTGAAAAAGGGTCTTGTGCGATGGAGCCTCAGTTGATCAGGGCGTGAAAAGTGGATTGCCGACGTCGCTCTCTACAAAGGAAAAATCTCCAATTAAAGAGCAAAACCTCCACCAGCTCCCTTCCACAAGGAGCTGGTTTTTTGTACTCTCGAGGAGGTACTTGACCCCGCACCTTTTCCGAGGCAGGCGTCGAGAGGCAGAAGTTGCCAGGCGTATCCGCCTCTCGGCTCAGGCGAGCGGTTGTTGGCATTGGTACAGAGAAAAGGTGCGGGGTTGACAAAAAATCATTTTTGCGGTACGGTGAAGTGTCCTGTTTTATGAGGGAAATATAAAAAAGAGTAATGATGTATCTCTGCATCCAGGCTCTTTTTTTGTTTATCTTTTACTTTGAAGGTTGTGGCAAAACAGATATCGGTGGTCATCCCGACTTTGAACGAGGAGGGGAATATTGTGTCTTTGGTAAAGCGCCTGGCGCGCGTCTTTGAGGAGCGCTCCCTTGGGGGAGAGCTTCTTTTTATTGATGACCATTCGACAGATGAGACTCGAGCTCTCATCACGAGACTGACTCCAGAATATGCTGAGACCTTTACTATTTCTTGTCATCTGAAGAAAGGACAGCGGGGCAAGGCCCAGTCACTCATCGAAGGCTTTGCACTCGCGCAGTTCGACACCATCGTCATGATCGATGCTGACCTCCAGTACCCGCCCGAGGCCATCCCTGGGATGCTCGATCGTCTCACGGGAGGGGCAGACATCGTCGTCGCCGACCGCAAAGAGCATGATACCAATTTTCTGCGCAAGCTTTTGAGCAAGACCTTTAGTCTCGTTTTTTCTCGTTTCCTCCATGACCTCCACTGTGACAGTCAGTCGGGGCTCAAGGTGTTTCGCAAAAAGATTCTTCGTGAGGTGATTCTCCATCCGACACCGTGGACCTTTGATATGGAGTTCCTCCTCTCGGCTCGGAATTATGGCTACATCATCGACTCGGTCCATATCACCTTTGCCGAACGTCAGGCGGGTACGTCGAAGCTCAATCCGCTCCGCGCCATGATAGAAATTGGTTGGAGTGCCCTCCGGCTCAAGTGGCAGGGACATACTCCATTTATCATCGAGCCAGAAACTGGCGACTCGATGGTGGGAGCGGGTATCGCTCACAACCGTCAGCGCTTTGTCACTCACACGACCCTCCATCATCACATCTCCGCTCTCCGCACCTTTGCCCCTTGGCAACGCAACCTGATTTGGGCCGTTGTCCTCACGATTGGAGCGGGTCTCATTATTCGTCCGCTCGAGACGGGGATTACGGTGGTGGCGGTACTCACCATCATCTATTTTATCGATGCCATGTTCAACCTCTTCCTGGTGATGAAGAGCTTGAAGACCCCGCCGGAACTCTCGAGTACGGTAGAGGAGCTCGTTGCCATCGACGAAGCCACTCTCCCGGTTTACTCTGTTCTCTGCCCGCTCTACAAAGAAGCCCACATGCTCCCGACGTTCGTCTCGGCTATGCAGGGACTCGACTGGCCGAAGAACAAACTTGATGTCCTTCTCCTCCTCGAGGAAAACGATCCCGAGACCATCGCGGCAGCGCGCGCTATGGATCTCCCGAGCTATGTCCGCATCCTGGTGGTTCCTCACTCGATGCCCAAGACCAAACCCAAGGCCTGTAACTACGGCTTGTCTTTTGCGAGTGGTGAGTATGTCGTCATCTATGATGCCGAAGATATCCCCGAGCCCTCTCAGCTCAAGAAGGCTTATCTCGGATTTCAGAATTCTGATCCGTCAGTACGCTGTCTCCAGGCCAAGCTCAATTATTTCAATCCACACCAGAATCTCTTGACCAGATTGTTTACAGCTGAGTATTCGCTCTGGTTCGATGTCATCCTCCCGGGACTCCAGTCGATCAATACCTCGATTCCACTCGGTGGGACGAGCAACCACTTTCGTACGGCTGACCTCCTCGAACTTGAGGGTTGGGATCCATTCAATGTGACGGAGGACTGTGACCTCGGAGCCCGTATCTTCAAGCGCGGGTTCCGCACGGCGATCATCGACTCGGTCACCCTCGAAGAAGCCAACAGTGATGTGAAAAACTGGATCCGTCAGCGTTCCCGCTGGATCAAAGGCTACATGCAGACCTATCTCGTCCACATGCGCCATCCGGTCGCCTTTGTCCGTGAGAATGGCTGGCATGCACTCATCTTTCAGTTGGTGGTCGGAGGCAAGATCGGCTTTATGTTTATCAATCCGTTTCTGTGGCTGGCGACCGTCACCTACTTTACACTCTATGCCATCGTCGGTCCGACCCTCGAGGCCCTCTTCCCGCCACTCGTGTTTTACTTTGCGGCTATATCGCTTGTCTTTGGGAACTTCCTCTACCTCTACTACTACATGATCGGGACGGCCAAGCGCGAGCACTTCCAGGTGGTGAAGTACGTTTTTCTCGTGCCGTTCTACTGGTTCCTCGTGAGCTGGGCTGCCTTTATTGGTCTCTACCAGCTCATCCGCAAACCCCACTACTGGGAAAAAACGCTCCATGGTCTCCATGTGAAAAAGACGGAGGAGAAAAAAGAGAAACAAGTTGAGTCCGTGGCCAAGGAAGAGGGGAGTGCGGTCACGAAGCGTTCGTCCATGAATCTCCTGGACCGGTTGATGCGCCTCGAGCAGTGGGTCATCAGTCATGCTCCTCGCTTTATCCCCAAGCCGTATCTCCACTTTATTTTTTCGAATAAGGGGGTGCTGGTTGCTTCAATGATTCTTGGAAACTTCCTTAATTTTGTCTTCAATGCCTTTCTTGGACGCGAACTTTCGTTTGAAGAGTTGAATCTCGTGATTTTTGTTAATACCCTTTGGTTTATTACAACAATTTTTGTCAGTGGTTTTGCATCGACTACCAACCATCGTGTCTCATACCTTCTTGCTAGTAAGGGAAGGGGCGCCATGTGGTTATTTTTTCAGCGGAACATGCGGTATCTCCTTATCTTTATTCTTGTCGTTGGGACCGCATGGATTGTTTTGTCACCAGTCTTGGCCCTGTTTTTCCATGTCCAAGAGGTATCTGTCATGGTGTTCTTTACACCTGCTATCGTATTTGGACTTCTTTCATTTACTTTCCAAGGATTCTTGAAAGGTAGTCTCAGGTTTTTTTGGGCCGCGGTAGTCATGTTGGTCGAAGCAGTATCCAAGTTATTGTTGGCCATTATCTTTGTCTATTCGGGTCATCCAGAGAAAGTATATCTTTCTATACCAGCATCACTTATGATTGCTGCGGTTCTTGGTGGTTTGGTTATTTTGAAAATGCGCATGGGTGTGAAGTCTGAAGAAATAATTGCCGTAGAAAACAAAAAGGCAGTCGTAAATTTTCCGGTGAAATTCTACTTTTCATCGATGGCATCCAGCGTTTCGACGATCATCTTTTTGAGTGTCGATATTCTCTTGGTGAAGCATTTCTTTGGTGCCGAAGAGGCTGGCCAGTATGCGCTTCTGTCGCTAGTCGGCAAGATGGTCTATTTTCTCGGCTCACTCCCAATGGTGTTTATGGTGACGCTCGTTAGTCGAAAGGAAGGGCTAAAACAAAATTCGTCTAACATTCTCTCCACGATTTTTTTCAGTGTACTTGTTCTCTCTTCAGTGGGAGTTCTCGCGTTCGGGGTGTTGGGGTTTTTGACTGCCCCTCTCCTCTTTGGTGCCAAAGCACTTGATATCGTCCGTTGGTTGCCACTCTATACCTTGAGCATTGCGCTGTTCACCTTGGGCAATGTCATTGTGGTGTATCACCTGGCCAAGCGTCACTATCTATTCTCGGTAATCTCTCTACTCATATCAGTAGGTATGGTCGTTGGCATCTGGTTTGACCACGATCATTTTTCAGATGTTGTCGAAGTCATTTTTGGCGCGAGTGTCGTCAGTGTGGCCGTATTTTTTGTGATGCATTTGTTTGAAACCAGCCTGCCTTTTATCGGGAGGAGCATTCAAGATTTTGCAGGGGTGTTTTATAGTGGACTTCCTGATACGGTATCAGATATTGCGCCTGGTAAAAAACGCATCCTCATTTTTAATTGGCGCGACACCAAGCACAAGTATGCTGGTGGAGCAGAAGTCTACGTTCATGAGATTGCTAAAGAATGGGTTAAAGAAGGGAACCAAGTAACGCTCTTCTGTGGGAATGATGGTCGAGAAAAGCGCCATGAGGTTATTGACGGTATTCAGATTGTACGTCGCGGAGGATTCTATTTGGTCTATGTCTGGGCATTCTTGTATTACATGTTTCGATTTCGAGGGAAGTATGACGTCGTTATCGACTGTGAAAATGGGATTCCATTCTTTACGCCGGTTTATGTTCGTGTCCCTATCTACTGTCTCCTCCATCATGTGCATCAAGAAGTGTTCTACTACTCCCTGCCGCGTCCGTTGGCATGGTTTGCGAGTTTTCTTGAGAAGGATCTCATGACCTTTTTCTACAAGCGGGTGAAATTCATCACCGTATCTGAGTCGAGCAAACAGGATATGGAGGCTATCGGTATTGGCGCTGCGGGTATTCGGGTAGTGAACCCCGGGGTAGATCTGCAAGCTTATTCACTGCTACTGGCAGAAAAAACAACTCAACCGACTATACTTTATCTAGGGCGACTGAAAGCGTATAAGTCGGTTAACGTACTGATTCAGGCGTTTCGAATAGTACTTACTGAGAGGCCAGAAGCGGAACTTGTTATAGCTGGAGATGGCGAGGAGATGAAGTCGCTCAAGCGTTTGGCGAAGGAACTTCGTTTGAATGAAAAACAGGTTCGCTTCATCGGCCGAGTGTCACATGAAGAAAAAGTAAAACTGCTACAGTCTGCTTGGGTATTTGTGAATCCATCCTTTAGAGAGGGGTGGGGCATTGTTAATATTGAAGCCAATGCCTGCGGGACACCAGTCATCGCTTCTGATGTTCCGGGCTTACGTGATTCGGTGCGAAACAGTGAGACCGGCTACCTTGTTGAATACGGAGATACTGCGGCGTTTGCCGAAAGGATTCTCCAGGTTATCAGAGATCGTGCTCTTCGTGAAATTCTTTCATCTGAGGCTCGTACGTGGTCTCAGCAGTTTGCGTGGGAAAAGTCTAGCGAGTACTTTTATAAGTGCCTGAGATAGTTATATGGATAAACTATCTTTTATTACAACCCTGAAGTTCATAAGAGGACAGTTGCTGTCTTGGATTTTATCCGCGCCTAAGAGGAAAGCGTTTCAGCTTACTGAATATGAAAAGATTCAAGATTTAAAGGTGTCACCAGACGGAATATCAGAGACATCACTCTATGAAAAAAATGGAAAGTACTATGTTGTGAAGATTCTTTATGCTCGTCGTGGTACTTTGGATTACGAGTACACGCTGAATCAGGCGAGTATGTATTCAGTACTAGGTGATATCGAGTACAGACAAAGCTCCGGAGACCGAGTCTGCTTTCCAAAACTCGTAGACTTGATTGACGGAACCCCAATTGTATTGGTGAGAGAATATATAGATGGAGAGTTGTTGGCAGATGCTCCACTTGCTACTCAAAGAGGCGTATTGAAAGAGTGCCTAGTGGCATTACAGTATGCTACTGGAAAGATTGCTCCTATGGTTAAGCGACAACTACCCCGTCGCTCAAATATGCTTATGCTAGTTACATTTCCTGTTTATCTTGGAATTGCTTTGATAAGGGGCGCCGTAACATTCCGAATCGCCTTGAGGGCGACCGTATTATTTTTTAAGCTCTCTTCTTCTTTATCGTGGTTTAGAACAAATTACACATTGATGCATAGAGATTTACATCCGGGTAACATCATTGTAAATGGCACTAGGATAAGTATTATTGATACCGAATCTACCTTGCTTGCAGAAAATGGATCAGATATGGCGATGTCCTTCCTGAGTTACTATGAGTCCGATAATGTAAAAGCAAACATTGATTATTTGAAGTCAACCTTGAGTCCTGGCGATTGGCGAAAGTTTAGTCTCCTCTCAATTTTCTATATGATACAGCTTATTGCATCAGACATAACTACCGAGGATGGTTTTGCGAAGCAAACAAGAGACTATTTTGTCATTCTAGTAGATTGCATTGTACCCTCTCTGCTTGGATAGATATGAAAACGGTAACCATCGGTATTCCAGCGCACAACGAAGCAAAGGGCATCAAGAAGATGCTTCTTTCGGTATTGGCACAGAAGCACACTCGCCATCAGTTGGACCGTATCATCGTCGCTTGTGATGGCTGTACTGATGACACAGCGGCTGTCGTGCGTAGCCTCATGGCAGAGCATCCCGAGATTGAGCTCATCGATGATGGGTTGCGCTTGGGTCAGATTGGCCGCCTCAATCAATTCTACGGACTTGCTACCAGTGATATTTTTATCACGTTTGATGGTGATATCGAGCTCGAGGGGGACAGCGTGATCGATACGCTGGTCAGTGCCTTTGTGGATGAGACGATTGGGTTGGTTGGGGGAGAAGGGAAGCCACGGACACCACGCTTTTTCTGGGAGCGAGTCTTTGTGACCTGGATTGAGGTGTGGGCCGAGATGCGTCGTGGTATCAGTGGCGGTGACAGTGTCCACAATCATCAGGGTTGCATCTCAGCTCTAGCGCGACCGCTCTACCGCCAGATGGTTATCCCAGTCGAAGCGGTGAGCAATGACGAGTACCTCTACTTTCGCACGTTGGAGCTCGGGTATCGATTCGCGTACGCCAGTGAAGCAGTCGTCCGCTATACTTGCCCCACCACGCTAGGGGACAACCTCAAGCAGAGTGCGCGCTTCATTTCTACCAAGCATCGCCTCGAGTCACTGTTCTCATTCGATATTCTGCCGTACTACGCGGTCTCGCTCGGAGACAAGTTCACGGGTCTCCTCAAGGTATTTGTGCGCAAGCCATTCTGGACAACGCTCGCTCTCACTATGCAGGTCGTGCTTCGCTTGGGCAATAGGTTTTTTGTGGAGCAGTATCGAGGTGGATTCTGGACTCAAGTACAAACGTCAAAATAGTATGACATCACTTCCGACTATCACTATCGGTATTCCAGCCTACAACGAAGAGGCTAATATCGCGCTACTCCTCCGTGACCTCCTGAAACAGCGAGGGCACGGCTTTATCATTGAGCGTATCCTCGTGATGTCAGATGGGAGTTCAGATGAAACAGTCTTGCGTGCTCGATCAGTTCTCGATGAACGGATCCTTGTGTTAGAAGATAATCTGCGCAAAGGCAAGTCTATGCGTCAGAACGACATCATCGACCGTTCGACCTCGGACATCCTCGTGTTTCTCGATGCCGATATCTTGATTGAGGACAACTATTTTATCGACCGACTTATTCGGCCGATTCTCCGCGAAGAAGCCGATCTGGTCTCTGGGACGCTCCTGGAGGTAGCGCCAGAAAACTTTTTGGAGCGCATGCTCTATGCCTCGATGGAGTTCAAGCGCTTGGCCTTTCGATTGTTTCGAGGCGGGAACAATATGTACAACTGCGTCGGTCCGGTTCGAGCGTTTGGTCGTCGGCTCTATCAGACGATTCGTTTCCGTCCCAATATTGCTGATGACATGTATACCTATCTTTTTTGTACCCATAACGGTTTTTCATTTGCATCGGTAGCGGATGCGGTCGTGTACTACAAGCTCCCCGGGACACTGGCCGATTACTTCAAACAGAGTTTTCGTTACAATGAATATCTTGGGAAAGCCGAAGAACACTTCAGTCAAGATTTTATCGTCAAACAGACTCACGTGCCGCTTGCTACCTATATGGGAGCGGGCGTGGTGACGTTTGTGAAGTATCCACTGAGCTTTCCGGGCTATATCATCCTCAAGGTGATGACGCGCCTCGCTTACCTCCTTTCTCGGCATGCGGGTCAAGATACCTGGGAGACAGTAGAGAGCTCTAAAGTCGTACGAAAGAACGTATGAAGTCTATGAAACAAATCATCGCCACCACCATCATCGCTCTCCGTCGTGGCATCTACGGAGTCTTGGCGTTGTGCGACCGAGTGATACCGTTCCGTCGTCCGATGGTGACTGTTTTTTGTTATCACAGTATCGGGACGGATGATTGGCGTTTCGCCGTGAGTCTCGAAAACTTAAAACAGCAGATTCTTGTACTCAAGAAGTATGCTGATCCACTGACGCTTGAGCAGGTGGCACAGTATGTCGAGGGGACTTTTGTACCCAAGCGACCAGGATTTTTGGTGACGTTTGATGACGGTTATCGGGATATCCTCTCAACAGGAGCATTCTTCCGTGAACAGGGTATTCGACCGGTCGTCTTTGCGCTGGCCAATCCGGCAGAGGCCAACCGAAGTGAGATGGATAACGACAAATCCCTATTGACTACGGATGAGCTCCTTTCACTCAAGGCATCTGGATGGGACATCGGGTGTCACAGTGCGACACACGCCCACTTTGCGACACTTGATGAAGCCAGCACCATTCATGAAGTCCGAGAGGCCAAGACATTACTAGAGAAAAATCTCGGGATGCCGATAGACTCTTTCGCGTATCCCAAAGGAGGGTATACTGAAAGTATCGTAGAGAAGCTTCGTGAAGCTGGTTTTCGGATGGCATTTACCGTGGAACATGGCATCATTGCTCCTCGGAGAGACGAAATGCTCATTCCGCGAGTAGGGGTTGATCAGACGCATTCACTCAATGAGTTTTCTGTGATGAGTACGATCCTGGGTATTCGATTCAAAGAGTGTTTGGCCAAAGTAGTAGGCAAATGGTTATGATGAATGTATCACAAAAAAAACTGTCGGTCGTTATCCCGGCGTATAACGAGGAAGCCAATATCGCTTCGCTCCTTCGGGCTGTCTTGGCGCAGCGCTTTGACACGATTGAGCTTATCGAGGTGCTCGTCTGTTCTGATGCATCGAGCGATGATACAGTAGTCCAAGCCAAGACTGTTACTGATGGACGACTGCAGATCCTGGTGAATGAGAAGCGTCTCGGAGCCAATGAGACACAAAATAGACTGTTGCGACAAGCCAAGGGGGATATCATTATTCTCCTCAATGCTGATGTGGCATTGGTTGGCGAGGACTGTTTGGAACGATTAGCCAGTCCGATCCTCCATGATGTGACGGTGGGAATTGTTGGTGCCAGGATCGAGTGTCTCCCCCCTCGGGGATACCTGGAGAGTATTCTCGCGGTCGGGCACAATTTCCGTCTATCCTTGTTTGAGCGAGTCTCGAGAGCTCAAGAGAGAGTATACCTCTGCAATGGGCGGGCTCGTGCTTTTTCTCGGGCCTTTGCCGAGAAGATCATCTGGCCGGACCAATGCCCCGAGGACAACTATTCATATTTCTTGTGTCAGAAGCTTGGTTTCTCTTTTGTCTACTCACCAGAGAGTCGAGTTCAGTTTCGTCTCCCATCCACCCTGGGTGATCATTTGAAGCAGAGTCACCGGTTCAGTTTTGGTCAAAGAGCGCTAGAGCAGTACTTTGGCAAAGAGAGAGTGAGGCAAGCCTACGCGCTTCCATTTGGACTCACGTTCAGATGTGGAGGAGAGACAATGCTACGGTCACCAGTTCGCTTTCCTCTCTATCTCCTCCTCGTCCTCTTCAGTCGCCTCTCACGCTTAGGGAGGAAAAATGAACAATCTCGGTGGGCCATCGCTAAGTCATCCAAACAACTCTATGTTTCATAAAAATCTCCCTACAATCTGGCGCGTCCTCCTCGTCACAGGACTGAGTCTCGTTGTGTTGACGGTTCTCACCTTGGTTGTTCGTGGACTCCCAGGCAATCCATCAAGTGCCGAGCTTGGCACAGCAGCTTGGTCGTACAATGGTCCGCTTGAACTCTCACCTGAGCGCGGACGCTTGGCACTGACCTATTCTCTGATTGAGAATCACTCCCTTATCTTTGATGTAGCAGTGGCTCGTCTTGCTCTGCCTGACCTGGCAATCAATAAGGCAGGGGAGTATGTCTCACTCTTTGCTCCAGCGGTGTCATTTATCGTGGCACCCGGCTATCTCTTGGGGAAGATGTTAGGCGCGGCCCAGGTAGGTGCTTATGCGGTCATCGCCTTGTTTGCTGTGCTCAATGGGTGGCTCCTCTTTGCGATTGCTAGGCGTCTCGGCGCAGGGACGTGGGCGGCCACCGTCGGAGCCCTGACCTTTCTTTTTGCGACCCCAGCCTTCCCCTATGCCACGACGCTCTACCAGCACCATATCTCGGTCTTCCTACTGCTTTTGTCAATGTGGATACTTCTCTCTTTCCGAAATATCTGGACCCTGGTGTTTGTGTGGTTTACTTGCGCGCTTGCCGTCGTCGTAGACAATCCCAACCTGTTTCTTATGTTTCCTGTGGGTGTCTTTGCGCTCCTTCGTCTGTGGGAGCTCCTCACGGAAGCGAAGTCACTCAAGGTCGGGAGAATCGTCTTGTCTGGTCTCACGACCGTGGGATTTGTTATCCCTTTCGTGCTGTTTGGTTGGTACAACTTTTTGGCCTATGGCGACCCATTTCAGCTGCCAGGGACACTTGAGGGCGTGAGCGAAATCGGTTCTGATGGACGACCGGTCTCAGAAAATACCTATGAGAAGTCAGTGCTGACACCGGAGCAACTGTCAGAACGCTCACAAGCAGAAACATCTGAAAAAACAGCCGTGAGTTTCTTCAAGACCCGCAATCTCTACAATGGATTTTACATCCACTTCTTGAGTCCCGATCGTGGCATACTGTATTTTACCCCGGTCATACTCCTCGGCATCTTGGGCTTTGTGCTCCTCTATCGGACGAATGCTCGGGTCGTCGCGCTCTTCCTCGCTACTATTGGTGCCAACATTCTCCTCTACTCCATGTGGGGGGATCCATGGGGTGGGTGGGCTTTTGGTTCACGGTATCTTATTCCGACCTACGCGCTCCTTGCTCTCGGTGTTGCGCTTGGGCTGACGCGCTTCCGATATTCTTGGATATTTGTGGTGCTCTTTGTCCCACTCTTTGTCTACTCTGCCTGGGTGAATACGCTGGCCGCCGTCACCACCAATGCCAATCCGCCTCAGATTCAAGTGTTGGCCTTGGAAAAGCAGACTGGTCACGAAGAAAAATACACGTTCATGCGGAACTGGGAGTATTTGAATGGTCGCTATCAGGGAGCTAATGTCAAATCATTTATGTATCAGGTGTGGGGTAAGCATCATCTCTCACCCAAAGAATATTTTATGATGGTCTATGGCTTGGTGCTCCTTGTATCGGTAGGTGCTTTGGTCGGGGCATCCCTTGAGATATATCGTAAGAAAAACACGCGTCTATGAAACACTTCAATTTTATGTCATTTCTCACGAAGCACGCCACGTTCATTATTGCGGTATGTCTGACTATTGTCTCCATTCATACTTTTTCGTTTTACCTTGATAACGGTTTGGGACTCGCGTACAACGATGCTCGTTCACACCTCGACATTGGTCGACGGGTGGTGGAGGGATTAAACGTGGGAGCGGCTCAGCTCGGGTCGGTGTGGCTGCCGCTCACCCATGTGCTTATGGGTCTCACTATCTGGAATGACTTTATGTGGCACTCGGGACTGGCCGGAGCACTCTGGTCTATGATCGCCTTTGTCGGGACCGGACTCCTTGTCTATTTCTTCTTGAAGGAGCTCGGTGCGTCGATGCTCGCCCGCGTGGTGGCGGTCGCTATCTTTGCCTTGAACATCAATATCCTCTATCTCCAGTCGACGGCCATGACCGAGCTCATGCTTATCGGGACGATGACGGCCGGATGCTATTACTTTCTCCTTTGGTACAAACGGGAAAGTATCATCTATCTGGTACAGTCGGCTTTTTGGATTATGCTTTCGACCCTCGTGCGCTATGACGGGTGGTTCTTGTTTTTCCTGGCAACTGTCCTCATCATTGGTCACGTTTGGCACACCAAGGGCTACAAGACGACCGAAGGAACCGTCATCCTCTTCTGCACTTTGGGAGGTCTCGGTGTGATGCTCTGGCTCCTCTGGAACGCGCTCATCTTCAAGGATCCATTGTACTTTGCTTTTGGTCCGTACTCAGCTCATTCCCAGCAGCTTCAGCTCGAGGGAGCAGGGGTACTCCCGACCAAGTGGAATTGGTTGCCCTCGGCCAAGGTGTACTTTTATGCCATGGCCTACAATGTTGGCGCCTTTACCATGGTGCTCGGGTTCCTGGGTGCCCTCGCCCTCTGGCTCAACAAAAAGATTTCCTCGGGCGTCCGGGTAGCGTCGGTCCTCCTCATGGCCCCGCTTCTCTTCAATATCCTTGCCCTCTATCTCGGTCACTCAGTCCTCTACATCCAGGGCCTCTCCGGTGACACCTGGTTCAACGTGCGCTACGGCATCATGATGATGCCATCGTTTGCGATCTTTATCGGGTACCTCATCCATCGCTTCCATCCGTTCCGTTTCGTCATTATCGGCCTCCTCGCGTTTGTGATGTTCTTCCAGTTTGCGAGCTATGATGCCGTGACGATTGACGACGCTCGGGTCGGCTCGAGTCAAAAGAACGTGAACGAGATTTCGACCTGGCTCCGCGAGCATGCTGGTCCAGAGCAGGGGTTCATCCTTATCTCGGCTGCTTCGCACGATTCGATCATTTTTTCTTCGGGACTCCCGATGAAGCGCTTTATCCATGAGGGGAGTGGCGTCTACTATGATACCGCCATCATCAATCCTGACCGCTGGGCGCGATGGATCGTCGTCCGGAGCTATTCCAATGATGATTCGACCTGGCGTGCGATGAAGGACAATCCGGGGTTCCTCCGCTACGAACTTGTTGACCACTATCCTTTTGCGGATATCTATCAGTTGAAGCCGGAGTATCTCCCAAATCTCATTGTGGAGCCAGTCCTTCGCCAGAAGTGGGGCCTCTAGTTATTGTGTGTTTTCTGTCATGCGTTTTCTTTTTTTCGCGACATTGGTGGTTCTGTGTGTTGGGGGAGGATTCCTGTTTTGGGCCTCTCGCCATTTGACGGTGCCGAGTCACGTCGCCTATGGTCCGCCACCCGAGACTCTGTGGAACTTTCAGGCTATTGATACCATGAAGTATTCACGTGATATTGCTCGGGAGAAACTGGGTGATGCCTCGTTTGATGCGGTGATCGAGATGCAGGTCAAAAATATCGCAGAGACCGGAGCCACCCACGTGGCTATCGCTACTCCCTATGATGAAGAATTCGTCCCGTTTCTCAAGCGTTGGGTGGAGTCTGCTCGTCGCCATGGTCTGTACGTCTGGTTTCGAGGGAACTGGTCAGGCTGGGAGGGCTGGTTTGAGTACCCGCGCCTCAGTCGCGAGGAACACCTGAAGAAGACGGCCGACTTTATCGTGAAGCACCCGGATCTTTTCGAAGATGGCGATGTGTTTTCTTCTTGTCCAGAGTGTGAAAATGGTGGTACCGGTGATCCGCGCCAGACAGGAGATGTGGCTGGGTATCGGGCCTTTCTCATTGCTGAGTATAAGGCGATGCAGCAGTCATTCAAGACGATCAACAAAGACGTCCGAGCTAATTTCTTTTCGATGAATGGAGATGTCGCTCGGCTGGTCATGGATCAGGCGACCACCAAGTCTCTTGGTGGTATCGTGACTATCGATCACTATGTCAAGACTCCGGAACAACTCGTGAAGGATGTGGAAGATATCGCCAAGAAAAGTGGCGGGAGAGTAGTCCTAGGAGAATTTGGGGCGCCTATCCCGGATATCCACGGCGCATTCTCGGAGGAACAGCAGGCACTCTGGATCGGCCGGACCCTCGAGCTCCTCTCGCAGTCTCGGGTAGTGGAGGGCGTGAGCTACTGGCTCTCAGTCGGTGGATCGACCGAAATCTGGAAGAGTACGGGCGTTCCGCGCCAAGCAGTGGCAATACTCCATGAATATTTCCGTCCAGGAACACTCTATGGGGTAATCCGCGATGAACTTGCCCGTCCGATAGCGGGCGCGACGGTTCGACTCGGTGAGCAAGTGGCGACCACTGATGCTGAGGGGCACTATGTACTCGTGTACCGATCTTCACTGATCCGGCGGGCCATAGTCACGGCCTCCGGGTATGTTGATCAAGCTATCGACATCACAGCGCGTCGACAGCCAACTGATATCATTCTCGAAAAGAAAGTAAAGGACTGGGAGTTCAGGCTCCTTGAGCTGGCCCGCTAATGGAGTACCTACATTCAACATTCTAGTGCAACACAAAGGAATTAAAGACCTCTAGCGGTGTCTGCCAACCAAGCCTCTTTCGTGGCCGGGTATTCAATCGATACTCAATGTCACTGATGACTGTGTCTGGTATG
>JACCDG011396743.1_pt1 | contig 23891 bp, 26 predicted proteins | sample 7442471 | NCBI WGS metagenome assembly JACCDG01 (sample SAMN15323444, study PRJNA562643) | freshwater metagenome | isolation source: river surface water | place: USA:Blue River Watershed | collected 2017-08-17 | reverse complement strand
TCTGAGCAGGCCAGCGTTACTCAGAATCTTTAGGTGGTGGGAGATAGTCGGACGAGCTAAGTTCAGTCGTTCAGTAATCTGTAGGACATTAAGTGGCCCTTCCGCTTCAAGCATGATCAAAATATCTTGCCTGTTGGGGTCGCCAAGGGCGTTGAATACCAATGAGCAGTCCCTAGCGACTTTTCTTACCTGATTTTCTGTAGCCATGAGAGAAGGGTATCAACCCGTCGAAACTCTTCAACCGAATCCGGTTTAAAGCGCGACTTCTTGCTACGAATCAGCATGGTTTAAAGCGCATTCACTGTTTTTGATTCTCACATTGAACAATGTGCAATTGAACGGACAGCCACCTTTAAGTTATCGACTGAAAATGTCTCCAATTTAGTAGAATTCATGTATGTCCAGCGCACAAGTAACGGAACATTTAAAGAAGTTCAACCCTGACCAAAGAAAGATCTTGTCTGAACTTCGAAGCCATATTGTGGACAAACTTCCCACTGCCAAACAAGTTATCAAATATGGAATCCCCACTTTTCTAATCGAAGGGGTTCCAGTCATAGGCTTTGATGGCTTCAAAAACCACAACAGTATTTTCCCCTATAGCGGATCATTTAATTCCAGAATCAAAAGAGATCTCGAAAAGTATGTTCAAACAAAAGGATCCATACATTTTGAGCCAGGAAAAGCAATCCCAAAGCCGCTAATAAATGTGATTCTTCAAGAAAGAATTAGAGAGATAAATGACGCTTATCCAAAGAAGTCAGGCGAGTTCCTTGAGTTCTACTCAAATGGAGTGCTAAAAGCTAAAGGAAAATACAAATCTGGCAAACTTCACGGAAACTGGCAATGGTTTCGCAAAACAGGAGTAATCATGCGATCAGGAAGTTTCAAGTATGGCGCTCAAGTTGGAACTTGGATTACCTATGATTCAAAGGGAAAGGAATACAAAAAGACTGTTATGTCGGCGTGACGTTGACTATTGAGCCATGATCGCGTCATGGACGTACTGCGCTAATCCTCGAACTCGACCATCGTAATATTCCTTGAATCGATCATCTGCGAGATACATGACGGCAAGATTTTTCTGCATATCAATGGAACAGTCGTAGAACCATCTAGTTATGGCTTCTCTATGGGCTACCACAGCGCGTTGAGCTTCGGGCGAGGAAACCGAGTAGCCGTTCCCAAATGCATAGACAAAGAGTTCCGTCGCCGCTTCCTGATCTACTTTTGCAGCCTGAAAGTCGGCCTTGGAATATCTTGAAGTCCTACTCTGAGATTGCTGAAATGCCTCAGTATTTCCCCAACGCTCTCGAACTTCTGATTCGTAATCGGCCACACGTAATTGTATCGATTGTGAGGGCATAGCCACGAGATCTCAGTGACGTGAATCTATGATGGGGCTATGGCGAAGAAGGATTCAAAGTGCGCAGTCACTCGGGGAGAAGTTGATCTCGCTAAGTACGAGCAATTAGATGGCGAGTGGCGCAAGATTGGATTATCAGCGCCTGCTCGCCGAGCCCTCGTGGATGCAAAACTCTATCGAGTCTCAGACCTGAGAAAGATTTCACTTCAAGAACTCGAAGGATTGCATGGCATGGGGAAGTCAGCTATTGCCCGCATCAAGACGATTATGAATGGCAAGAAAATCAGTTTTCGTCGCGATTAATACCTCGACATCAAAGTAAGTAATAGTGGATTCTGTGCAATAACCAAGCCGTGAGGTTCATGCGAAGTTGAATTGAGCCTATTGGGTTCAATGACAATTTTGTGGCTGGGATATTTGCTTCCGTAGATAAGACGGAGCGTGCACATGACTAGGACTGTTGCAGTCAGTTTAGAGAAGTTAACTAAGAACTATGGCACCTCTCGTGGGATATGCGAGGTTTCCTTTGAAGTGTATGCAGGTGAGGTCATGGGTTTTCTCGGTCCCAATGGGGCGGGTAAGACAACTGCGATTCGCACGTTATTGGGGTTGATAAAAGCTTCGAGTGGAAAGGCAACAATCCTTGGTGTGAATGCCCTGGATTCAAACGTTAATTTGCGCCGAAAGATTGGATACCTACCAGGAATTGCTGCGACATATGATCGATACACAGCGCTGGGATACCTTGACTTTATTGCGCGCATGCGTGGACTTGAATTGGAAGGCGAAATTCGAACTTTAGCGAGACGACTTGATCTCAACATCACCGAACGGATTCAAGATTTATCGAAAGGAAACCGCCAAAAGGTAAGTGTGATTCAAGCTTTCATGCATTCTCCTGATGTGCTCTTCCTTGATGAACCCACTAGCGGACTTGATCCTCTGGTGCAAAGAGAGTTTGAGAAGATTCTTGATGAAGCGCGCGATAGGGGAGCAGCAGTAATTCTCTCTTCGCATGTCTTGAGTGAAGTGGAGCATCTCGCTGATCGAATTGCGATTATTGACCAGGGCAGCATCGTTGTCGTTGATGAAATTTCTACATTGAAGGCCAAAGCCCGACGCCGGATAGATCTCTTTTTCGAAAAGCAGATAGCCGAAGGAGACTTTGCAAAGGTTCCAAACATTAAGGAAATCGAAGTGGTTGATGGTTCTTTGCGTTGTGTGGTTACTGGATCAGAGTTTGAACTTCTCAAACGTGCAGTCGACCTCGGTGTCACGGAAGTTCGCACTCATGAGTCTTCACTCGAAGAGATCTTTCTGGGATTAGTAGGCGCTAAGTGATCCCCCTCTATTTCAAAACATGGCGCGATCATTGGCGGACTTTGCTCTCTTGGTCCTTTGTTCTATTGCTTCTGGTAACGATTCAAATGTCGATCTATCCAAGCATCGTAAAGAACAAAGAGGCGCTCCAGGGGTTTCTTGATTCTTACCCCGAAGCAATCCGCAAAATTTTCCGAATGCAGGATTACACATCAGGGGCTGGATTTCTTAGTACAGAGCTTTACAGCATGATGGTGCCGCTAGTTCTTATTGCGGTCGGAGCGACATGGGGAGCAAGCGCAACAGCCGAAGAGGAAGATGAAGGAACCGCAGACTTGTTATTGACTCTCCCGATTTCTCGCACCCGAATTATGCTGGCGAAAATCTCGGCAACGATAACTGTCGTGATTGCTCTCGGATTCCTTGCGATGCTCAACATCATCGTTCTACGAGGCCTTGTTGATATGAAAATCGATGAGGGAAAGTTGGTCGCCGCAACAACATCGAGTATCTCACTCGGTATTTTCTTTACAGGAATTGCGTTTTTAGTGGGAGCGTTCAGTCGAAAGAAAGGTTCAGCGATTGGTGTCGTGACTGGACTTTCGTTGATTGCCTTTCTCATTTATTCACTATCTGTACTGGTTGATAGTTTCGATGCTATTGAGCCCTTTAACCCGATGGAATGGGGGCTGGCCGGACAACCACTATTCAATGGCCTCGATGAGGTTGGAGTCATCAAATTGCTTGCCGGCGGCCTGGTTCTGCTTGCGCTAGCAATTATCAAATTTGAAAAGAAAGACATCAGTACTCCATAAATGAGACAAAGACGAAAGGAAAGAAATTGAAACAGTGCCAGAGTTGCGGAATGCCACTCAATACCAAGAAGGCGGGAGATTGTCGTGGTAGTGAGAGTGATGGAAGTCGTAGCGAGAAGTGGTGCTCTCTTTGCTACACAGATGGTAAGTTCATCAATCCGGAGACGAGCCTTGATGAGATGATTAAAATCGTCGATAACGCACTTAAGGAGCAGAATTCAGGTTTCTTTATGAGAAAGATGGCAGTAAAGCAGCTTCCAACCCTTGAACGTTGGCGAAGTAAGTGAAAAGTCCAAAGGAGATATCGTGAGTGAAAGTTCAGGCAAGTGTCCGGTAGCGCATGGCGCAATCACAGAAGTTGGAGCCAGAAAGAATTGGTGGCCCAACGCCCTCAACCTAGACATCCTTCATCAACACGATACAAAGATTGATCCACTTGGTAACGACTTTGACTATCACGAAGAACTTAAGAAACTTGATGTTGATGCTCTCAAGAAAGATCTCCATGCTCTTATGACCGATAGCCAGCCATGGTGGCCAGCAGATTGGGGACACTACGGCGGACTCTTTATCCGTATGGCATGGCACTCGGCAGGTTCATACCGAACTGCAGATGGACGTGGTGGTGGTGGAACTGGCAACCAACGCTTTGCACCGCTGAATTCTTGGCCAGATAACACCAACTTAGATAAAGCGCGCCGTTTACTGTGGCCAATCAAGAAAAAGTATGGAAACAAAATCAGTTGGGCAGATTTGATGATTCTCGCTGGAAACATCGCTTATGAATCTATGGGACTTAAGACTTTTGGTTTTGGCTTCGGACGTGAAGATATTTGGGCTCCGGAGACTGATATCTATTGGGGCTCAGAAAACGAATTTTTAGCGCCAAGTGATTCACGCTACGACGATCTCTCTGATGCAAGCACGATGCACAACCCTCTTGCTGCTGTTCAGATGGGATTGATTTACGTCAATCCTGAAGGAGTCAACGGAAATCCAGATCCGCTTCGAACAGCACAACACGTTCGCGAGACTTTTGCACGTATGGCCATGAACGATGAAGAGACTGTGGCGCTGACAGCTGGTGGACACACTGTTGGTAAGGCACATGGAAATGGCAAAGCATCGAATCTTGGACCTGCGCCAGAAGCTGCTGACATTTCTGAACAAGGAATGGGATGGAATAACCACAAGACTCGTTCAATCGGACGTAATACCGTTACAAGTGGAATTGAAGGAGCATGGACGACGCACCCAACCAAGTGGGATAACGGATACTTCGAACTTCTCTTCAAATATGACTGGGAGCTCAAAAAATCACCTGCTGGCGCGCATCAATGGGAGCCAATCAACATCGCCGAAGAAGATAAGCCAGTCGATGTCGAAGATCCATCTATTCGTTACAACCCGATGATGACTGATGCCGATATGGCTATGATTAAGGATCCGATTTATCGCGCAATCTCGGAGAAGTTCTACAAGGATCCAGATTATTTTAGTGATGTATTTGCTCGTGCGTGGTTTAAGTTGACGCACCGAGATCTTGGACCGAAAGTCCGGTATATCGGTCCTGATGTACCGCAGGAAGATTTGATTTGGCAGGATCCAGTTCCTGTTGGAAGTGCTAGTTACAAAGTAGCTGATGTGAAATCCAAAATCGAAGCTTCTGGTCTTTCAATCGCGGAACTCGTTGCAACAGCGTGGGACAGCGCTCGCACATTTCGAGGTTCAGATAAACGCGGTGGCGCTAACGGTGCGCGCATTCGTCTAGAACCTCAGAGAAAATGGGAAGGTAATGAGCCTTCTCGTCTGACAAAAGTTTTGGCAGTCCTAGAACCGATTGCTCAAGAGACTGGCGCAAGTGTTGCTGATGTCGTTGTCTTGGCGGGAAATATTGGTGTCGAGAGAGCCGCGAAAGCTGCAGGTTTTGATATCTCGCTTCCATTCACTCCAGGTCGCGGAGATGCAACACAAGCCCAGACCGATGTTGACTCTTTCGCCCCACTGGAACCGATTCACGATGCATTCCGCAATTACTTGAAAGAAGATTATGTGGTTGCCCCAGAAGAATTGATGCTCGATAGAGCACAGTTAATGGGGCTTACTGCTCCGGAAATGACAGTTTTAATCGGTGGAATGCGCGCACTTGGCGCAAACTTTGGTAGCAACACAAATGGAGTCTTCACCGATCGCGTTGGCGAGCTAACAAATGATTTCTTTGTGAACCTCACTGATATGTCATTTGTCTGGGAGCCAAATGGCGAGAACCAGTACAACATCCGCCATCGCATGACTGGTGATGTGAAATTCACAGCAACGCGTGTGGACTTAGTCTTCGGTTCGAATTCGGTGTTACGTGCCTATGCTGAGGTCTACGCTCAAGATGACAATAAGCGTAAATTTGTCGATGATTTTGCCAAAGCGTGGACTAAAGTCATGAATGCAGATCGGTTCGATCTACTCCAGTAACGCTGATTAGGTGATATCGCTCTCGTAAGGTAACCTTTCGTTATTGATGCATCCGCATCATAAAAAAGAAAGCACGGCAGTTGCCGGCTTATATGTAAGTCTTACCTTTTCGTGATTACGTCAAGTCAATTGAGACATACATGTCTACTTGATTGGTACGTATTTTCATGTCATCACTTGCTGCTGTAAAACCATCTACATTCAAAGACCTCGGCATTCATCCTGATTTAGTCAGAGTTTTGGATGCCCAAGGCATCACCACTCCATTTCCGATCCAAGAAGCGACTCTTCCGGATGCAATTGCCGGACATGACATTCTTGGTCGAGGCCAGACTGGCTCTGGAAAGACACTTGCATTCGGACTCGCGCTGCTCAATAACATTTATGGCAAGAAAGCAAAGCCTCACCAACCACTTGCACTTGTACTTGCACCTACGCGCGAACTCGCACAACAGATTGATGAAGTACTGCGCCCATTAGCTCGCGCTATCGGCCAAGACTCTGTCGTTATCGCGGGCGGAATGCCATATGGCAAGCAGGTCAATGCGCTGAAGAAAGCAACCTCAATCTTGGTTGCAACACCAGGACGACTTATTGATCTACTAGAGAAGAATGAAGTTCGTTTTGATGCATTACAAATCACAGTCCTTGATGAAGCCGACCAAATGGCAGATATGGGATTCCTCCCTGTCGTCAAACAGATTCTCAATCAGACGAAAAAGGGCGGCCAACGCATGCTCTTCTCTGCAACCCTGGATCGTGGCGTTGATGGTCTGGTTCGCCAATATCTTTCTGAGCCAAAGTCGCACTCAATCAAAGAGATTGAAGGCACAAAGGCAAAGACTGATCACTATGTATTCGTTTTGAAGCATGGCGATAAAGCAAATATCACCACTCAGATTGCATCACGTGAAGGAAAGTCAATCTTCTTCGTACGTACAAAGCGCGGAGCGGACAAGCTAGCTTCTAACCTTTCCAATGCTGGAGTTATGGTCGGTACATTGCATGGTGGAAAGTCACAGGCAGTCCGTACGCGAACCTTGGCTCGCTTCAAGGAACAAGATTCAGCGGTCTTAATCGCCACCGATGTTGCAGCTCGCGGAATCCATGTTGATGGAATCGATCTCGTTGTTCACGTTGATGCACCTGCAGATCACAAGGATTATCTGCACCGTTCGGGACGTACAGCACGCGCTGGACAGACCGGACGCGTCGTCACGCTTGCTACTCATTCCGAACAACGAGCAATCGGTGGCATCACAACTCGCGCCGGCGTCGAGCCATGGGTTATGGGCATTACACCAATGGATGAAAAGCTTGTGAAAATCACTGGAGCACGTGAACCATCTGGGATTCCAATCATCGAACCGAAGGTGAAAGCGCCTGCGATGCCACGCCACAAGGTGCAACGCAACCGCAAGAAACGTTCCAACGGTGAGAGCAGCTTCAAGAAGTCCTCTTCAGGTCGCCGCCGTACCTCCTACAACTAAGATTCCTCACCTCTTGGATACTCTTTCGCCATGACAATTGGACTAGAGCGATTATTGCGCCATATGGCGTGGGCAAATCAAAAGGCAATCGAACATATGGAGACGATGCCCGAAGAGGCTCTGAAATCATTTGCTACCAATTCGGAATGGTTTGCCTCTGAGATTCTTCATCACATCGTAGATTCCGCTGATGCTTATGCGTATCGAATCACTGGCGAGTATCCACAACTCGCGGGAGAGAAGATCACTGAGATTGAGAAGATCTCGGATCTTGCGCTATTCAAAGAGCAAGCAAGAGTGGTTGATGCTGCATTGCTAGAGTCTGCGAAGTTAGATGATGTGCAATTAGAGTTCACAAACTACTCTGGAAATCTTGTGAAGAGATGGCGTTCAACCATTCTCTCTCAAGCCATTCACCATGCCACAGAACATCGAGCTCAATTTGCCGCAGCGCTTGAGGCAAAGGGATTTGCGCCCTTGGATCTTGATGAGATTGATCTCTGGTCGTACGAAATTCAACATGGCTAAATGATGAAGCGAATCTTTGCCCTAGTTGTTGTACTACTAGCGCTTAGCGCAGGACCAGCTTTTTCTCATGCAACTTTAGTTTCATCGTCACCAGAAGCAAACTCCACAGTAGGTGAGATGCCTTCATTAATCTCACTTGAATTCAATGAACAATTATTGGTGATAGGCGAAAAGTCAGGAAATCAACTTTCGCTCATTTCTCCATCCGGCGATGTTGTTGCTCTTGAAAGCGTAAAGACCAACGAGGAATTTCTCACAGCAATAGTCGCCGGCGGTGACTTTTCTGAAGGCACCTATGTTGTTGACTATCGGGCGGTTTCTGCTGATGGACATGCCATCAAGGGAGAATTCCCTTTCTCTCTTAGCAGCAGTTCGAATACCGCTACGAATTTGGCCACTTCCGACTCTTCTGATCAACGGATAGACCGTGCAATCGGCCTCGTCCTCGCAGCATCTCTGATGGTGGCGATTATCACGACTTATTGGCGACTCCGGGGGCGAGATTAGATACCCCAGGGGGTATGCTAGGATTCCTTGAATTAGCGATCCAGATTGAGTAGCCAGGCTGCCTGATCTAAGTGATTGGAAGTAGGAGGAATCATCTGTGGCCAAAAAACGGCAACAACAGACCATGCAAGATGCGGAACAACTTGCGAGTGTTATTACCCGTTTAAAGCGAGCCAATGGCCAATTGAGCGCAATCGTCCGAATGCTTGAAGAGGGCAGAAGCTGTGAAGACGTGGTTTATCAGATTGCAGCAGTCAACAAGGCAGTCAACACCGCAGCCTTCACGCTGATTTCATCCAATTTGAAGGAGTGCATTACAGAAGGAAACCGCGATAGTGCAGAAGTGACCGAGAAGCTACAGAAGCTGTTCTTGAGCTTGGCATAAGGAGACGAAATGAAAAGATTATTCGCAACATTGTTTTCCGTTACATTGCTTTTAACTGGATGTTCAAGTTCGGGGTCCGCGACCAACCTCAACGCGACAGAATTTATACAACAGATATCGCAGCCCGGAGTGGTAATCGTCGACGTCAGAACCCCCGAGGAATTTGCAGCGGGACATGTGCAAGGAGCGGTAAATATCGATGTCAGTGCTCCAACTTTTGCAGGAGAAATTGCCTCACTTGATAAAGAGACTGTTTATGCCATCTATTGCCGGAGTGGAAATCGATCGACAATCGCGGCCGGAAAAATGTCAGATGCAGGCTTCACAAATCTCTTCAACTTCAACAAAGGTGGATTTGCAGAACTCGCTGCAGCGGGAGCACCTACTGCATGAAAAGAATTGTAATTGTCGGTGGAGTTGCTGGTGGAATGTCTGCAGCAACTCGACTTCGACGACTTGATGAGTCTGCAGAAATTATCGTTATCGAGAAGAGTGGCTTTGTTTCTTACGCAAATTGTGGACTTCCTTATTATGTTGGCGGCGTTATTGAGGAAGAAAAGAGCTTGCTACTTCAGACTCCAGAGAGCCTCCATGCTCGATTCCGCCTCGATGTACGGGTCCGAACAGAGGTCTTGAAAATTGACCCTTTTCGTCGCAGCGTTCTTCTCAAGGATCTCAACAGTGGCCAAGAATCAGAGTTGTCTTACGATGTATTGGTATTGAGCCCTGGTGCATCTCCCATAGTTCCACCTATAAGTGGAGTGGAACGTGCTTTGACTCTGCGCACCGTAGAAGATGTCGCAAGAATTGTTGACCAAGTCTCCAAAAAGCCCCAGAGCGCTGCCGTAATTGGCGGTGGATTTATTGGAGTTGAGATTGCTGAAAACCTCATTCATCGCGGAATCAAGACATCGATGATCGAAGCATCGGATCAGGTTCTCGCTCCTTTGGATCCGGAGATGGCTTCACTTGTCGCGCGTGAGATTCGCGCCAATGGCGTTGAGTTATATCTCGGAGCAAGTGCGGTGAAGATTGATGAATCAACAGTAGAAATTTCAAGCGGCGAGATTGTCGCGGCTGATCTCGTAATTATGGCAATTGGAGTCAGACCCGATATACATCTGGCGCAAGACGCTGGTCTTGAAATAGGACCGCGCAAAGGTATTAAGGTGGACGAATTCAACCTCACAAGCGATAAGAGCATCTATGCAATCGGTGACGTAGCAGAAAAAACGGATTCTCTGGATGGCTCTTCAACGCTCGTTCCTCTAGCCAATATTGCCAATCGACATGGACGTATCGTCGCTGACCATATTGCTGGACGGAAAATTCGACCTGTAAAGACAATCGGTACTGCAATTGTCAAAGTGTTTGACTTGATGATTGCAACAACAGGATGGAACGAGAAGAAACTGAAGGCAACGGGGCGCGCTTACCATGTAATTCACGCGCATCCGAATTCTCATGCGGGCTATTACCCCGATGCGAAACAAATGACGCTCAAATTGATTTTCGACCCTCTCACCGGAGAGATCTTGGGAGCACAAGGTGTTGGAATTGATGGTGTAGATAAACGTATCGACGTAATTTCCACCGCAATCCGTGGTGGAATCAAAGCGCAAGAGTTGGCTGATCTCGAACTTGCATATGCACCACCCTTTGGCTCTGCAAAAGATCCCGTAAACATGCTCGGTTACATTGCAGAGAACGTCATATCAGGACTAGTTGAAACAGCTCAATGGGATCAGATTGAGGACTATCGGGCAAAAGGTTACGAATTAGTTGATGTGAGAACGCAAGGCGAATTCGCCAGAGGGACGATTCCAGGAGCAATCAATCTGCCGGTTGATGAGATTCGGGAGCGTGCTCAAGAGTTTCAGGGAAAAAATCTATTAATCACCTGCCAAGTTGGCCAGCGTGGCCACACAGCATCCTTACTGTTGAAGAGTTTGGGGTTCAATCCCGTCAATCTAGATGGTGGCTACCTCTTATGGAGTAATTCACCAGCAGCCAAAGAATTTGTACAAAAGAAATAGCTAGAAGGAGAGAGATATGTGTAGCCAAGTACGGTGCCGTAAGTGTGGCAAAGCCACATGGTCGGGTTGTGGTCAGCATGTAAAGGAAGTTATGCGCGGCATTCCAGCATCCCAACGATGCGAGGGTCACGCTAACGATCCAAAAGAGCCAGGATTTTTCGCTAAGTTATTTAAGAGAGGATAGAGAAATGTGCAGCAAAGTTAAATGCGATCGATGCGGCAAGTGGACTTGGGCTGGATGTGGCGAACATGTTCAGGAGGCGCTAGCTGGAGTTCCTCAAGATCAGGTTTGTTCCTGCTCTTACTAAAGACTTCCCTTGTCTAATTGCTCTAAGACATCGTGAGCACGACTACGAACATCCGGTAGATCGCTCAGTCGATCTAAGCCCCGCACTTGTTGTGCAATTCGATGATTTCGTGCAAAGCCCTCACGATTGCGGTCTAAGAAATCCCAATAGAGGGTTGTGAATGGACATGCATCCTCGCCGGTGCGCTTCTTAGGATCAAAGAAACATCCCTTGCAGTAATTTGTCATTCGCGAGATGTATGCGCCACCGGCTGCATATGGCTTTGTCATCATGACGCCACCATCGGCATGGACGCCCATTCCGATTACGTTAGGAACCATCACCCATTCAGTCGCATCTATAAAGACTTCTCGCATCCAATCTAAGAATTGCTGGGGGTTGATACCTGAAATGAGTGCGAAGTTACTCAGAATCATCAGACGTGGAATGTGATGCACCCATGAACGCTCCTGAATATCTTCCACTGTGCTTCGGAGACAATTCATCGTGGTTGATGTTGGGTCTGTAAAGAGAAGTGGCAAGTTCCGCTTGGCCTCTAGCTTGTTGTTCTCGCGATACGAGTCGCCTAAGTGCCAATACATCCCGTTGACGTATTCGCGCCAACCAATAATCTGTCGCACAAAAGCCTCTGCCGAAGCGATGGGAATATCGCCCTTTTTGTAGCGTTTGATAGCAGCGGCAATTATTTCTGACGGATGTAGAAGTCCGTTATTCATATAAGGGCTTAGTAAGGAGTGATGTAGCGCCCAGTTCTCGGTAGTGACAGCATCTTCATAAGGACCAAAAGCAGCGAAATGATGCTTGAGGAAGTAATCGAGTTGCTTCAGTGCTCCCGCACGAGTAGTCGCCCAATGATTCTTTGGTGAGTAACCAAGCTCCGCTGCAACTTCATGATCAATCTCATCTCGTTGATGCGCCAAGTATTCGGGCCAGGTGTAATTCTTTGGCGGCGGCAAGCGATTGTCTTTGTCAAAGTTCCACTCACCACCCTCCGGTTTGTTTCCGTTCATGAGGACATCGAGTCGCACTCTTTGCTTGCGGTAGAAGTTCTCCATCAAATACGACTTCTGTCCATCGGCCCATTGTGCAAAGAGTGAGCGTGTCGTTAGAAAGAAGTCGTTTGTGTGGAAGGTGACGCCAAATTCTGAAAGCGCTTGGCTCTGTCTAAATGAAGAGGGCTGGGCGGATTCGATGGGAAGTTTAGGAAATTTCTTCTGAGCAATCTTTAAACCATCGACGGTCGTGGGAGCTTTGATGTATTCGACGGTAAAACCTTGGCCTGCAAGTTCCTGTGCAAAATGGCGCGCGCTGGATATGAGAAAGAAGAGTCTTTCGGGGTGCCAGTTACGTCCTGAACACATGCGCTGGCTCTCGACCAGCACAACTACATCGGTTTTGGGGTCAGCGCTCTTGAGAACTCCGTAGCCACGATGGAGGTGATCGAAAGGGATATAGAGCAGGCGCCTCATCTCGAAAGGATAGTTAAATTGTGCAGAATTCTCAGGTTATGCCAAAGAACTCACGCCCTGTGTAGCTTTTGCCGTTCTGAGTAATAGTTGAAAGTTCAACTAACCCTGATAGGGTAGAGCCATGATTGACATTGAGAATCTTGAGTTTGGCCTCGACACTTTCGGCGATACTCAGCATGACGATGCAGGTAAGCCAATTTCGGCTGGCCAAACGATTCGCAATGTCGTCGAGCAAGCAGTCTTTGCAGATTCCCTTGGACTTGATCACTTCAGTATCGGTGAGCATCATCGTGACGACTTCGCCGTTTCAGCACCCGACACTGTGTTGGCCGGAATTGCAACACAGACGTGCCGTATCAAGTTAGGAACAGGTGTCACTGTTCTGTCGAGCGAGGATCCTGTTCGTGTTTACCAAAGGTTTGCAACCATTGATGCGCTCTCACATGGACGAGCAGAGATTACCGCCGGCCGAGGATCATTTATCGAATCCTTTCCGCTATTTGGCTACGAGCTCTCCGATTACGCCGTTCTCTTTGAAGAGAAACTCGAATTACTCGTAGAAATTTTGAAAGAACATGCAGTGACGTGGTCTGGAACAACTCGGGCACCTTTGAAGAATCAAGAGATCTATCCCAAAACTGAACGTGGAGCTATTCCGCTTCGTGTCGGTGTTGGCGGAACTCCTGAATCAGTTGTGCGTGCTGCGCGCCTCAACGCGAAATTAGCAATTGCAATTATTGGGGGAGACCCAGCACGCTTTGCACCTTTCTCTGATCTTTATCGGACCGCGATGAAAGAATTTGGCCACGATTTACTTCCAATTTCGATTCACTCTCCGGGGCACATCAGCGATAGCGATGAGCAAGCGATTGAAGAGTTGTGGCCACACTATGAGGCGATGTTTGGTCGTATTGGTCGCGAACGTGGCTGGGGCCCAACATCCAAGGCTCACTTCATCAACGAAGTTCGGCACGGCTCGTTCTATGTGGGTACCCCCGAGACGGTTGCGAAGAAAATGGCTTATGCGATCCGCTCTGTTGGAGTACAGCGCTTCGATTTCAAGTATTCCAACGGACCAATGCCACATAGCCAGCTGATGAAGTCAATCGAGCTCTATGCCACAAAAGTCGTGCCGATGGTCAAAGAGATTTTGGCCTCAGATAAAGCGCCAGCGCTCTAACTTAATTTCTCTGCAGGTAGTTTTGCGAAATTAGCCGACCTGTGAAAGAGTCAAAATAAGTGAAGGTATTTCAGGGGCAGGAGTAGCCGCGGCGAAAGATTCGATGATGAGATCTAAATCGCTGACTGTCCACATTAATTGAAGGTATTGACCAGCGTTCATTGTCACGAAGAAGTTCCAAGCCGCTACAGCTTTTGCGGCATCGTCAGTTCCCGTTAATGTTAATCGAGTATTTGAATGAGGAACAGCCAAACCCTCTTTTGCCAACCAGATGTTGATCACGACTGAATTGTTTCCTGCGTTACGCGAAAGTTGTGCAGAAAATTGCAGATTGTAGATTCCAGTGTTTGCGACTGTGATTTTTGTAGGACGATTATTGACATCATTGACCACTGTGACTCCATTGGTGAGATCACTCGTGTTCACCTGCATCGCTCGTGCCGTATTGATTGCCGTTGCAACTTGAGTTGTTGTGTCGTAGAACGATCCGTAATAACCAAGCGTTGTAATTCCTGCTGGGCCTTGTTGGCCAGTTGCTCCAGAGGCTCCCGTTGCTCCCGTAGCTCCCGTTGCTCCAGTCGCACCGATCGACCCTGCTGGACCTGTTGCACCGGCAGATCCGGTAGCTCCTTGCGGACCTGTTGCACCTGTCGCGCCTTGTGGACCAACAGGACCTTGCGCACCAGTCGCACCTTGTGGGCCCGTTGCACCTGTCGCACCTTGTGGACCAACAGGGCCCTGCAAACCTATTTCACCTTTAGCTCCAGTATCTCCTTTAGGACCAGTATCACCCTTTGCGCCGGCTATTCCAGCTGTTCCTGGTGCTCCTGGAACGCCGGGTACACCGGCATAACCTTTGAGGGAGGAGGTGATATTTTTTTCTGTCGATGCGCAAGTGAAACCAAGTCGGATCGACTTCGTTTTTTTGTTCTGACAGACTTTAAGTGAATCAGCCGCTGGGCTTGTTGTGACATTAGCCAAAATCAGTACGAAGAGTGACAAGACGCCAATCTTGAGAGAACGCACCTCACGAAGATATGGGGGCTAAGTCAATGCGAACTCACGTTTATGTCGCAGGGCGAGCACAAAACCGCGCCTAGTCGCGAGCCAAAATCAATTCGGAGAAGTCTTTGCGAGCGCGCGAAGATGTTTCGCGGCTCTTGAGATTTTCATCGCTCAGGGAATCGACAGACGCTTGTTTACCAATAACTAAAATGGCAATAGGTTCAATTGATTCGCTGAGCGCGAATCGAGACTTGATCCCTTCCTTTTCAAACCCTCCGACTTGGTGGACTGCAAAACCTCGATGAGTAGCTTCAATCGTCATCAGAGCAGAAGCGATTCCAGAGTCATAGAGTGAGACTGGTCTCGGTGCTCCAGTGTCATTAGTCATCACAGCGTTCAGAACAATATATGCCGACGCTTTGGGCGCCCACTGTTGGTTGAAACCCTGAAGAGTTTCGCTCACCAGTGTGAAATTCTTCCCGCCTCTTTTCCCCACAATAAATCTCCATGGTTGGAAGTTATTGGCAGAAGGGGACCAGCGACCAGCTTCGAGAATGGCCGTGAGGTCTTCATCGGTCATGCGATGAGATTCGTCGAAAGCCCTTGGGCTCCATCGTTCTTGCAGAAGAGGATGTAGTTGTTGGGAGGTATCGGCGCTCTTTTTTATTGAATGCGAGGTCATAGGGGGACCCTAGCATAAGTAGTTGAAAGTTCAACTAATATCGTTACGGCCCCTTTCGCTGCCTAGGTGATACCTTGGCTGTATGCCACGCGTTATTGCCCCGTTACGTGACTTCCTCCACCGCGAATCTTCGAGCGGCATCTTGATTCTGATGGCGTCAGCCTTGGGACTATTGGTAGCCAACTCACCACTTGCGGATCAGTACAACTCACTATTGGGGTTTGACTTTAAGTTCGGAATTTCAGAAATCTATGTCGAACTCACCATTCTTAAATCAATCAACTATGTATTGATGATCATCTTTTTCTTTGTCGTTGGTCTTGAAATTAAGCGCGAGCTGACCTCAGGGCACCTTGCCTCCTTCAAAAAAGCTGTGATGCCTTTCGTGGCGGCGCTCGGTGGAATGGCCGTACCGGCACTTATCTATTTGGCGATTGCGGGTGATGTCGAAGCTAATGGTTGGGGAGTTCCCGTTGCAACAGATATTGCGCTCGCAGTTGGATTACTTGCAATGGTCGGCACGAGCGCAGTGGCATCGCTTCGTTCTTTCCTATTAGCACTTGCAGTGATCGACGACATTGGTGCGATTCTGATTATTGCCCTGGTGTATTCAACAGGCGTTCAGATCTCATGGATGATGGCTGCACTCTTCACAATCTTCTGGATTTTTGCCTTCAAGAAAATGGATAGCCATTCGACATGGATCTACGTTCTCCTTGGCGTAGCGCTCTGGTACTGCATGTATCGCAGCGGAGTTCACCCAACCCTGGCCGGAGTAATTCTGGGATTAATGACACCAAACATCCCAAAGAAGAAGTCGGGCCTGATTGATTCTGAAGATGGCTCGGTCTCCGTCATCGAATGGCTGGAGAGTCGACTACATCCTTGGAGTAGTTTTGTCATCGTTCCATTATTTGCGTTTGCAAATACAGGTGTGGAGATTTCTGCGACGTCGATTCGTGATGCAATTGGTTCGCCAATTGCGTGGGGAATTTTCTTCGGGCTAGTAGTCGGCAAGCCAATCGGTGTTTTGTCGGCTACTTACTTGGCGAAGAAAGTGGGTCTTGGCGAGTATCCAGAAGATGCGCGGAACATAGATATTGCAGCCACAGGCAGCGCTGCGGGTATCGGATTCACCGTCGCAATCTTCATTGCCAATCTTGCTTTTGATGATGCACAGACTCAGGACTTGGCCGTCTTTGCTGTGATCACGGCTTCTATCGTCAGCGGTGTAATTGGCTTTCTGATCTTTAAGCTATTGGGACGACGAACCGACACAGGCAGGAATTAGTTCTTTCCGAGCCAACCCCATACTGATTCGGCACCCGAATGCCCAGTGAGATAGATATAGACAATTGCAAGAATTGCTGCAGCCGCCAAAAGAATCGAAACTAAACGTCGTACTCGGGCAGAACCAACCGTTGCTCCCGAGCGATCCATGCGCCATCGGATGAAGAGAAGTACAAGTAAGGGAATAAAAGTAAGCGGGGCTGTTTCGCCAAATTCTGCATGTCTCTCGACTTCTTTACCGAGGCGTTCTTCAAATGGTTCTCCGCTCGACTTGGCAAGAAAGAGAGAGAGTTGAGCGACCACCGCAAGAATGAGAATTGGCTTGCCATATTTTCGAGAGAAGCTAGGCCAGTAGGACATCGCAAGTGCAGAGAACGCAACAAGCGGGACTAAGACCACGGCCGCATGTACGACAAGCGGGTGGACAGGAAGTCCCATAAACAAATCAAGTGGACCACCAAGTTCATCGCCATCGTAAGAAATCATGAGAGTAGTTTAGCCAGCAACTAGATGCCCGAAGCGTGACCTTCGCTACGTGGGTCGGATCCTGCGATATAGGTTCCATTCTCAAGAACTTGAAGCAATTGGACTGCAGAGCCGTGACCGTATGCGGGAAGTTCCTGTACTGCATGGCCTTTGGCGTTGAGAGAATCTTGAGTTTCTTGAGAACAGCGATTCTCGATCTGTAGAACACCATCAAAACTCTCATCTACTGATGTTTCATTAGGTTTGTTGAGATGTTGCCATCGTGGCGCTTCTACATTTTGCTGTGGACTCATCTTCAGATCGATGGCATTAACGATAATTTGGAAATTTGCCTGTACTTGAACGTTAGCCCCTGGAGTTCCACCGACATGGGCAAGAGAGCCATCTTTATTTGTAACTGTCCAAGCATTGAGCGTATGTGCCGGCCGCTTTCCAGGCGCGATGAAATTTGGCGAATGAAGATCAAGTGAAAATCCGGTGAGTCGATTATTCATAACAATGCCCGTACCAGGAATCGCCCATGAAGCACCAAACCCGTGAAAGACGGATTGAATCCATGAGAGCGCATTGCCATCACGGTCAGCAACGAGGAAGTACGTGGTGTCGCTGCCCTCTTGATTATGGCTAACTGGCTGATTGTTAGCCATATCGAGATCAATCTCTGCACGTCTTTTTGCGATGTGGGAATCTCCAAGAATGTCGGCCACATTGACGTCGACATGTTCAGGATCGCCCAGAATTCGATAGCGATCTGCAAAAGCCAATTTCTTGGCCTCAACCATGAGATGTATTCGATCAGCCTCGGAGAGAGAAGCAAGGTCAGTGCCTTCAGCAATTCGTAACTCTTCTAGCAGGATCATTCCCTGACTTGGAGGTGGTTGGCCATGTACAAAGTAATCACGGTATCTCACCGAAAGCGGAGGAACCACTCTAGTTCGATGTTGATCAAGGTCGTTCTGGCTAAACCAACCCTGAGTGGATGCAATTAATTTTGCGGCAATGTCTCCTTGATAGAAAGCACTACGACCCTCAGCAGAAATCTCCTTGAGACTTTGGGCCAAATCTGGCTGACGAACAAGATCACCAGGTTCGAGTGAAGTCGAAATTCCGAGAGTTTCAAATAGTTTGGTATCAGGGTAGAGCTTGAGATGATGATTGATTCGTCGGACGAAGCCCGAATTTGCCGGGAACCCCTCCTCTGCATATTCGATTGCGGGCGCGAGCAACTCCTCCATAGGAAGTAATCCAAATTCTTCGTGGATCGCAAACCAGGTTGAGACAAGACCAGGAACTGTTGCTGCGCGAAAACCATGTTTATCTATTCCATTGGGAAATGCTTCAGCTGTTGCAGAGTGTGGCGCTTCACCACTTCCATTAAATGCAAGATTGCTTTTGTCAGATGATTTATAAGAAATAACGAATGCGTCACCGCCAAGATGCGATGCGCCAGGCTCTACGACGCAAAGCACAGCGCTAATAGCGATTGCAGCATCGGCGGCTGAACCACCTTTTCTCAGGATTTCAATGCCGGCAGAAACTGCTAACGGCTGGCTCGCGGCTGCCACACCATTTCGTGCAAAAACATTTCCACGATGAGTGTTCTGGGCTGCCATGTCCCAAGGTTAGTGGGGGAGAGCACGGTTTGTGAGAAACACCTGCTAGCACCCTAGTTTGGTAGGTGAAAAATGGGGGACGATTAGCGCATGAACAGTTTAGGCAAGAAATTTGTACAGCGATTGAGGGAAGTTTTCTACCTCGTTCTCTCATTTCCCATTTCAGTATTGTTCTTTGTACTTGTGATGATAGGACTCAACTTTGGAACCTTCATCCCGATAGCTGCGGTCGTCTTCCTGCTTGTATTGAGCGCTATGGAGTATGTCGCAAGGTTCGAAATCACGCGGACAAACAAGATTCTGGGCACAGATTTCAGAGTGGTTGAAGATTGGTTTGGAAATCCATTGTTTTCTTGGGAAGGCGTGCGAGAGCGCGTAACCTCCATAAGGGTCTGGATGGCGGTCGGTTACATCTTTATCTCATTTGGTTGGTCGATTTTCTCTTTTGTTTTAGTGGTGCTGGGAGTCTCGGGACTTGCTGTTGCGCTCTTATCTCTTGGAATTATCGCGCTCTCTAACTTCAATCGCTCATTTGAAGTGGTAGACAACGGTGATTTTTTTCGGGGTAGCATCTCATTCAACGATGACCTCGGTAAGGTGAGATTGGAATTCGGTGATGCGACAGATACTGGATTCGTAAATTGGGATTTCACTTCAAACTGGACTCTAGTATTTGGACTCCTCTTTACCCTTCTTGCTCTTTGGATCATTCCGAGAAATGCGCGTGCGATGGCTGCGATGACCGAAGGATTACTTTCGGGAACTTTTCTACCAAAAGTGGAAGAGCAACTGACTAAGGTGCGAAGCCGAAAGAAAATTAGCGAGCGCGATATCCGCGAAGCTATGAATCAAGAGTCACTACAACCGCAGTTATCAGAACTTTCGAATCGCGAACGAGAGATCTTGGCATTGATGGCGCAAGGAAAGTCCAATGCGGGCATAGCAAAAGCTCTCTACATAACAGAAGGCTCTGTGGAAAAGCACATTTCAAATATCTTGAGCAAGCTTGAACTCAAGCCAGGCGACGATAATCACAGGAGAGTTTTGGCCGTTCTTACTTATCTTGGAATCAATCCCACTAACGGTGAGGGGTATAAGGTCTAGGCATGAGTAGCATCAAGATCGAGTTCAAGAATCTCTCGAAAGAATTTAAGGATGTTCGGGCGGTCTCAGATTTCTCCGCACAAGTCTTGTCTGGACGTGTGACGGGATTTCTCGGTCCTAACGGAGCTGGCAAGAGCACAGCGTTACGTTGTCTCTTGGGTTTAGTTACGCCCACTGGTGGTGAGGCGCTCATCAATGGAGGGGCATATAGCGCGCTTCATGAGCCGATTCGACATGTTGGCGCAGTACTCGATAGCCGCGGATTTCATCCCGGTCTCACTGCATTGCAGAACATGAAGGTCATGGCAAGTGCTTCTGGTGTTGATTTTGCACGTATCGACGAAGTTCTCACATTAGTAGATCTGGAACATGCGGCGAAGAAACGAACCAAAGGTTTCTCACTTGGAATGAAGCAACGTCTCTCTCTTGCAATTGCCATGTTGGGCGATCCTGAAATCTTGGTACTTGATGAACCAGCAAATGGACTTGATCCACTAGGAATTGTCTGGCTTCGAGAGTTTGTTCAGAAGTTGGCTGCTGAAGGTCGCACAATTCTCGTTTCCTCACACCAATTAGCTGAGATGCAGAACACCGTTGATGATGTGTTGATTATCAATCATGGCGTTCTCGTAGCACAAGGAACAATTGATGAAATCCGCAAAGGCAAGTCCTTGGAGGAAGCGTTTCTCGAACTAACCATGAGGAGAAGCGCATGAGCGAGTTACTTCAATCAGAACTCCGTAAGCTGATTTATCTTCGAGCTAACTGGTTGTTGCTATTGTGGTCCGGAATTTTTGCAGCGCTCGGTACAGTCGCTCCGATTGTGGTTTTGAATTCAGAGGCTGAAGGCATGGGAATGGGCTTTTCAGGCACCTCCACACCGGAAGGTATTAACGCGGTATTTGCCAATGCTGCAGGGGGATATCTCTTCGCGTTAATTATGGGAATTCTGATCATGACTAATGAATTCCGCCATGGAACCGCGGTAGGAACCTTCCTTGTAACACCTAAGAGAAGCACGGTTCTGTACGCCAAAATCATCGCAGCATCTTTAGCTGGATTGGTTGTTCAAATATTCTCTTTCGTGACGGCAATCTCTGCCGGACTCATAGCTCTCAATTTTTATGAACCACATGCCCCGGTCACAAGCGAACTTCTCTGGAAAGTCTTCCGCGCCTCGGCTCTCTCTGGACTTGTACTCGGAATCGTTGGGGTGGGTCTTGGCGCCTTGGTGAAGAATCAAGTTGCAGCGGTCACAGGAGCGGTTATCTGGACCCTCATTGTGGAAGGCCTCGTAGTGGCTTTCGTTGAGTCAATTGGAAAGTATCTGCCCGCAGGCGCAATTACTGGGCTAGTAGACCTCGATTTCGGCGACAATGACTTTAACTTCAGTATAGAAAATTACCTCTCGCCAGGTCCGGCAATCCTTGTACTTTTGGGTTACGCCGCGCTATTTTCAACGGTAGCGTTACGAACCACGCTTCGTCGAGATTTGGACTAGGAGAAACATGTCGAAGGAAGTCTTTGCCACATATATTGAAGATGTAAATCGTGTTCAAGAGTTCTACGACACATTCTCATTTAGTCTCGACAAAATCCCGAGCGATGGTGGTTGGACCGCTTCGCAATGCCTCGCGCATATCTGTGATGCCGAAATCTCACTCTCACTGCGTATTCGCATGATTCTCACAACCGATAACTACCAATTCTCATCATGGGATGAGGATGCATTTGCTGCGATCAAAGTCGATCGAGATGCGCGAACATCAGTTGAGGCTTTCACAGCGCTACGCCGCAACAATCTTGACTTGCTTCAAGGTTTGAATGATTCACAACTACAGAAGCATGGAATCAAAGCAAATGGCGAGCCCATTGCGCTTATTGATTATGTTGGCTACATGTCCAAACACGTGCGAGCTCATCTCGAGCAGGCCGTTGCTGCCAGCCAGTGACAATTCAGTTAAGTCGCTGAGATGATCGAACTCGCAGCCTCACTCTCTAAAGAAGATGGCCTAGTCCTTGGAGAGCTTGGCTCGGTCCTAGTGGGATTGGGCATTGCGGCCTTTATTGCGTCGAGACTTCGTCTATCTGTTGTACCGATTTTCCTATTGGCCGGACTTTTCTTCGGCAACGGTGGGATTGCTTCTTTGGAGTTAAGTGATGACATTCTTGATCTTGGCGCCCAATGGGGTGCGATTCTCTTACTACTTCTTCTAGGTCTTGAATATTCTGCCGAAGAACTTTTTGATTCGGTGAAAAAGCGAAAGTCCCTTGGATGAGTGGATTTGGTGGTCAATTTCCTTCCCGGAATTGCATGTGGGTTCATTCTCGGATGGGGCGTACTAGGTGCCTTAACTCTGGGCGGCATAACGTACGTTTCATCTTCGGGAATCGCATCTCAATTCATCAAGGATTCTCGCCTTGACGGATTAGAGTCCACGAAGCGTGCAGTAAGCGTCTTAGTAATCGAAGATCTCTTTCTCGCGCCTTACCTTCCTGTCTTGAGCGCCCTTTTGGCTTCACTCGGATTCGTAACTGGGCTTATTTCAATCTCAATTGCGCTGATTATCACGGGTATTGCTTTGCTGATTGGTGCACGCGGATTTCATATCCCGCACGCACCTCTAATAATGGGCGATACAGCCACTCTCTTGCTGACCGTCTTTGGTTCAGCGCTCGTCGCATCTGGGGCAGCTACTTATTTCGGATTTTCTGGCGCAGTCGCAGCATTCTTGGTGGGACTCCTTTTAACTGGTGACGTTGCAATAGTTGCACGAGTTCGCTTAGCGCCACTGCGGGATCTCTTTTCCGCAATTTTCTTCTTGTTCTTTGGCCTCAGCATTAATCCATCAGATATTCCAAATGTTTTATTGCCAGCAACTCTCCTTGCAGTTGTCGGGGTAGGAACTAAGTGGATTACAGCGTGGTGGGCGATGAAAGGATCAACTGAAGAAGGCGCAACGTGGACAGTCGCGGCGCTATTGATTCCACGTGGCGAATTCTCAATGGTCATCGCAGGGCTTGCTGCCTCGACTTTATTTGCAGTTGAACTTCAGGCGTTGACTTTGACCTACGTCATACTCACAACGCTTATAGCGTCCGTGATTCTTCGCGCATTAGGTTCCCTTCACAAACCGAACTCAATCTGAGGCTCTAACTTCTGCGAAGAACCACGCCTACCTCTACGATATTGATTATGAAGAAACTTCTTGGTCTACTCATGATCCTCTTTCTCACGGCCTGCGCCTCATCTGGGAGCTCAAAATCTGAATTCTCCGCAAACGACATCATGTTTGCAGAAATGATGATTCCGCACCATGAGCAAGCAATTGAGATGTCAGAACTTGCCTTGAAGAATTCTCAAGACCCCGAAATCCTTGCCCTCGCGGAAGAGATTCGTGCCGCACAAGCACCTGAGATTGAGGATATGAAAACGTGGGGCACTTCTCATATGGGTTCGCATGCTGGCCACATGATGGATGGGATGCTCTCGGATGACGAGATGGAGGCTCTCACTCGCGCTCAAGGAAGTGAATTCGATCGACTCTTCCTTGAAGGAATGATCAAGCACCACGAAGGCGCCATTGAAATGGCCGACATGATTCTTGATTCGGATAGTCCGCGCGCCTCTGCACTCGGAAAGGCGATTGTGGCGACGCAACAAGCAGAGATTGAGAAGATGAAGGAATTGCTCAACCGTTAGTTAGAATTTCCCTCATGACGGAGAATCTTCCCCTTGGTAAGGATTTCTCTCGCATCTGGTCTGCGAGCTTGATTACCAATCTAGTTGATGGTGTTTTGCGACTCTCTGCTCCATTGCTGGCTGTTTCGTTAAATC
>JACCDG011881954.1_pt1 | contig 23904 bp, 29 predicted proteins | sample 7442471 | NCBI WGS metagenome assembly JACCDG01 (sample SAMN15323444, study PRJNA562643) | freshwater metagenome | isolation source: river surface water | place: USA:Blue River Watershed | collected 2017-08-17 | reverse complement strand
TGTGTTCACGAGTCTGTGGCATAGGACCATCAGTTGCAGCAACCACGAGGATAGCACCGTCCATTTGAGCGGCTCCTGTGATCATGTTCTTGATATAGTCAGCGTGACCTGGGGCGTCGATGTGAGCGTAGTGACGAGCGTCAGTCCAGTATTCTGAGTGAGAGAGTGAAATAGTGATTCCACGAGCCTTTTCTTCTGGAGCCTTATCGATGTCATCTACACCTTTTGTCTTAATAGATGCATCCTTAAGGTGAAGTACGTTTAAAATACCTGCTGTAAGGGTTGTCTTACCGTGGTCTACGTGGCCAATAGTTCCTACGTTTACGTGTGGTTTTGATCGATCAAATGCGTCTGCCATATGTTTTTGTGTTGTCTTGCCCCATGAGATAACTCATTTTTAACTTCGTGCTAGGACGAGGTTCCTTTTGAGCTCCAACATGAGATAGAAGATTATATTCCTATCTCACGGGGTATTGGACTTTAAATTAAATATCTTTTAGTAAAATAACAATAACTGCACACTACTTAGCCAAGCAAAAGAAAAGTAGTTGCTAAGTGAGTCATGCAATCTTATCACATTTTTTGAAAATGCGCAAATACATTAGACATAAGTTAGGTGTTGGCGGTTGGGGAGTTAGGAGAGGGTGCTAATTTCAATGTTTTTCAAAAAAAGTTCCCTGTTTTTTAAGCTTTTCATCGAAAAAGACAGAATAGTTTTCTGCTGAAAACTTTCTTCTTTCTCACGCCGAGCGCTTCGAAAAGCTTTTTTCTCGTGAAAAGCTTGGTGGGTATTGGTATAAAGTACAAGAAACAGCACACAAGGAGAATTTTCAATAGAGGAAAGAGTAAAGTCTTCATCAGATCCTATAAAAAAAGGGCCCCCTGGCAGAGGGTGCCAAGGGGTGGGCTTTTCAAACAAAGGCAAAGAGAGGCAGATTTTTGGGAGTGCTGACCCTCACGTACTCGAATCTTTGCGCTTCGAGCGCTTTTCTTTGGTCGTTCGAAAGGTCTGAGGCGAGCAGGCGGTCAATGAGCTTGATAGCCTGCTCAGCCAGGGCGCGGCTTTCATCGCGTGAGATGGAAAGCTCTTCTTTTGGGACAAACCCAAAGAGTGCGAAGAGTTTTGCAACTCGGCGTTTGAACGAATCTTTCATTTGATTAACTCCAGTAGTGAACGAATCTTAAAATTATACCACTTATAACAAGCTAGTCAAGTTCTCTTTTAATACGCTACAGTCACTGGAATTCAAACACAATCTCTTCAAAATTCTTTATCTTCCCCTTTTCGCTCACCTCTATGCCCTCTTTTTTATAGAGCTTCATGCGCTTAGCTTTATATTCGTCATTAACCCATATCGTGCCATTAGCGTAGACGATTCTATGAAAAGGTATGCTTTTCTCCCCTTCTCTGTAAGCCTTTGCCAAAATCCCTGTGATTGACTGCGAGGCCATGGGTCCAGCGCCACACGCACGCGCAAGTCTCCCATATGTGGTCACACGTCCAGAAGGAATAGAAAGTGCGGCTTTAATAACTCTTTGAGAAAAAGTAAGCATGGGTCTGTTAGGTGTTGTGTTTATTGTATACCTAAAGATAAGAAGCTGCCAAACAAAGAGAAATTAGTCATCTAGTTGCTAACGTGACTGATTATTACCAAGGCGCAACCGAAAAAGATATTTCTTTAATTGGTAACAAGATATCCACCCCGCCAAGGGTGTCTTTCATTAAGAAGTCACCACCATAGGTAATATAACCTGCCTCATCAACCAAAACATTGCCAATATTTGCGTAGAGATCGTAGAAGCGTGAAGCGTTGTCAGCTAGAGGTGTGTTGGACAGGCTAAACGTCAGACCGCCGGCTGTAATAGTTTTGTTGCTAGAGAGGTCTTTAAGTTTAAACCCAGTGATTTTCCCAGGAAGTTTAGAAGATGTACTAGTTGATCTAAGTGTGAGCGATGTGAGCGTGCCTGGCAGTGACGCACTTACTGTTATTGTGCCTAACTTAACATCTGTCGAGCTGGCGGTCACTGTCGAGTTGGCTCTAGCTGAGATAGATGACGTTGTAAATCCTTTAATAGTTATGTACATGACGTTACTTAATCCGCCTTGAGTTTTCACTTGGAATGAGTAGTCTCCGATTGGGAGCTTTTCTTTACATCCGACACCGCACGGAAGTTCTACGCTTGTTGTTGTCGCGGCAAAAACAAAACTTTTACCGTCAGCCGCAGACACGAACGGGCCGACTTCATAGATACGCTGTGTCGTTTTTGATTGAAGTATAACTGTTGTACTCGCAGTAAAGTTCTTTCCAGAAATTGTGACCCCTGACTTTGCATTGGCATCCTTTAGGAGAATAGTTCTACTGAGGCTTGAAATAACAGGGACTCCGTACTCCTCCTGTGAGACTCTACTAATAGAAGAACACTTGAGGTCGAAGTTGCAACGAACTTTGATTATCTCTTTGTTGTCAGTAGTTTTAGGGACGATACTGATATTGTTAAGCTCGTCACGCAGTATGCTGTACCCGAGCAAAATACTGGTTGTCGCCAAATTAGGGTCTCTAGGAACAACAGTGAGAATATTTGGTAGCAAGTACGATACATCTACATAATCCTTGCATGGTGATGCAGCGGTTACAACTACGGCAACTTCACCTGTTGATGCCATTTCTGTTACCCTTGGCGCAACACAAAGCTCTCTTGGGGAAGTTGACGTAGAAGATGCAGGTAGAGGCCACACACCTCGAGAACTAACGAAGTACTGGTAGATGCCACGCAAGAGAACATCGCTGTCCTTCCACCTTTGCTCGTTCTTAGTCAGAGGAACTGACGGCAAAGCAGAGACTGGTTTAGGTTGAGCCGCTACCACAGTTGTTACTGGTGTTGACGGAGTGGTAGTCGTTTTTGTTGTGGTAGCACCAGTTGTCACTTTAGTAGCAGATGCACCACATGACTCACTTTTGATTGTTGCACGCGTAAGCGGTCCTGCAGTCCCTGTCTGAGTAATGCCGTTAGCTTTTTGATACGCCTTAAGTGCAGCAAGAGTACCTACGCCAAAATACCCATTTGGCACAGCCTTGAGATATCCTTTTTCGTATAGAAAGTCTTGCATTGAACGAACATTCGCGTTTTCCTGATAGCGAGACACGTTCGTGCCAAGGTCTACGCATGTAAGCGCAGACGCATTAGCAACCCCTAAGCACAGTAAAAGAAAGACGATATACTTTTTCATCATATTCTCAGTATACCCGTAGAACGTAGCAGCAAGACGACCATCTGTGTATAAAATACCCCTACCTTTATCTTTAGAGCTATACTTTATTAAGAGGGCAATTTAATTAGAAAAATAATTGCAATTAACTTCTATGAAATCACTTCACATCGTTACGTTTGTCTTACTCGCAGTCGGTGGTCTTAACTGGGGGCTCACAGCACTTGGTTACAATATTGTTAACATGATTCTTGGTGGATGGCCAATGGTAGAACAAGTAGTCTATCTACTCGTTGGCGCCTCAGCCGTATACGAATTACTTACTCACAAGAGTAACTGCAAAGCGTGCAGTGCATAGTATTTTACGAACAAAACAAAAGCGCGACCTTTAGTCGCGCTTTTGTTTTGTTTCCTAATTAAAATTACTTCTTATTTTCCGCGATGTCTTTCGCAATGTTAGCAGGCACCACATCATACTTTCCGAATTCCATGGTGAATGTCGCACGTCCTTCTGTCATTGAACGAAGATTGTTCACGTAACCAAACATTTCAGATAGAGGCACCATAGCGCGCACCACCTTGTCCTGCCCACGTTCGTCCATGCCTTCGATCTGTCCACGCTTTGACGATAGGTTACCAGTGATATCACCGTAGAACTTGTCCGGGGTAACGATTTCTACCTTCATGATTGGTTCTAGGATAACAGGCTTCGCTTTTGAAACAGCGTCAGAAAGTGCCATACCAGCAGCGAGCTTGAAGGCGATTTCGGAAGAGTCCACTTCGTGGAATGATCCGTCGTACACTTCACATGACACGTCTACCATCTTAAAGCCAGCGAGAGTTCCGCGGTCCATGGACTCACGAAGACCCTTTTCTACCGCTGGAACGAACTCTTGTGGGATAGCTCCACCTTTTAGTGAGTTGATGAACTCGAAGTTGTCGTAGCGCTTAGCATTCTTAGGGAGATCTTCTTGTGCGATTGAGTAGTCAATCGGCTTAATATTGATCTTAACGTGTCCATACTGACCACGACCACCGGATTGCTTGATGTGCTTTCCTTCACCGGACGCTGATCCTAGGATGGTTTCCTTATATGCTACCTGAGGCTTACCTGTGTTGGCTTCTACGTTAAACTCACGCTTCATACGGTCAACGATGATGTCTAGGTGAAGTTCACCCATACCTGAGATGATTGTTTCGTTAGTTTCTGCGTCTGACGCAACACGGAATGTTGGGTCTTCGATAGCGAGCTTAGACAGAGCAATACCCATCTTCTCCTGGTCTGCCTTTGTCTTTGGCTCTACACGCATTGAGATAACAGACTCTGGAATAACGATACGTTCAAGAATAACCGGGTGTTCCTCAGTACACATTGTGTCAGAGGTTACTGTATCCTTAAGACCAACAGCTGCCGCAATTTCTCCTGCGTACACCATCTTCACTTCTTCACGCTCGTTCGCATGCATACGAAGGATTCGAGATACGCGCTCCTTCTTTTCTTTTGTAGAGTTATAAATATATGAACCAGCTTCGAGGGTTCCAGAGTACACACGGAAAAAGGTTAACTGACCTACGAATGGGTCTGCCATAGACTTGAATGCAAGCGCGGTAAACGGTGCAGTATCAGACACCTCAACTGTTACTGGTTCTCCTGTGTTACCATCAATTCCCTTTGGTGCAGCGATATCAAGAGGAGATGGGAGATAGTCGATAACGGCATCGAGCACGAGCTGAACACCTTTGTTCTTAAGAGCTGAACCACAGAATACTGGGAATATTTCGTTAGCAATTGTTGCCTTTCGAAGAGCAATCTTAAGCTCGTCAATAGTAAATTCACTTCCTTCTAGATAGCGGGTCATGAGATCCTCGTCTGTTTCAACAATCTTTTCAATCATTTCTGCACGACGCTTCTTCGCTTCTTCGAGAAGCTCAGCTGGAATCTCAGCTGTTCCCACTTCCTTACCCATTTCACCAGTAAAGGTCATTTCCTTCATCGTAAGGAGGTCGATGATGCCATTGTAGTTTTCTTCAGCTCCTATTGGCATTTGCATACGAACTGCTTTCTTTGAAAGACGGTCTAGGATAGAGTCATATGCTTTATCAAAGTTGGCTCCCATGCGGTCGAGTTTATTGATGAAACAAATACGAGGCACCATGGCATCAGACGCATATCTCCAGTTGGTCTCTGACTGTGGCTCCACTCCGGCTACACCGTCAAACACTACTACCGCACCGTCAAGAACACGAAGAGAGCGCTTTACTTCAATAGTAAAGTCGATGTGACCTGGGGTGTCGATGATGTTGAAGCGGCATTTCTTTGAAACATCACTTGCGGGCATGTAGGTAGGATTCCAAAACGCAGTCGTAGCAGCAGAGGTGATCGTGATACCACGCTCACGCTCCTGTTCCATCCAGTCCATTTGAGTAGCGCCGTCGTGCACTTCACCAATCTTATGAGAAACGCCTGTATAGAAAAGAATACGCTCAGTTGTGGTTGTCTTACCGGCATCGATGTGAGCGATAACACCGAAGTTACGAGTTTTGTTGAGTGGATAATCGCGAGCCATAATAAATAGTTGTTAGTTTTTAGTTAATAGTTTTTAGTTTAGAAACGAATTTGCTAAGCAAATTCGTTTCTTCATCTATTTTTACTGTACTAATTACAGTAAAAAGAAAAGAAAAAACCGCGTTTGCAGTGCGTATAATGCTACCACAAAAGAACCTTTTAGACAATGCTATCATCTCAGCAAATACATAAAATAGTTTGCGCCCGCTTCCTTCCGGAAGCGGGCGCTTACTGGTCACACTTCCGTGCTCACAGCGATTTCTCGGATACGTCTCATCGCCGAAAAGAACTCCTCGGCAACCCGGTAGATACCGTAATAGACGAAAGGGTCAGATTGGGTAACCAGGCTACTCCGCACACCGGTGACATAATCCCCATAGCTGTCTGCGAGCTTGCGCAGAAACCTCAGGTTCTCCTCCGTCATCTCATCCCCGATGTCACGAAGAGAATTGATGAGGCCGCTCTTGTTGTCCACGTACGGAGTTCCGGTGAGCGTAAACGCTCGCCTGAGTGCATGAAATGGTGAACCTACAAGGTCGGCGAGTAGGCGCACCATCTCATCTTCACCCAGTCCGCCAAGAGTGCAGAGTGCGGTGTGAGCCTTTGCCACCTTGCGGTCGATGTAGGTAAGCGCGGTTGCGAGCTCGAGTGAGGGAGCGAGCTCGTGGAAGTGCTTGACCTCTTCTTGCCTACCACATAGTAGCCCGCCCCAATCGAGTGCCCACACAGCATGGCGGAGGAACTGCTTGTCATAGCGCTTCTGACCCGGCTCCATCTGGGACTTCAGTACCGCGTGAAATTCAAGCGGGACGAACAGCTCGTGACGGATAGAGTTTTGGAGCCCAGAAAGGACGCTACTTAGCTCCTTGAGACCTTCCTCGAACATGTGACCATCCTCGAGAAATAAAAGCACATCCATGTCGCTCGTGATTGTCGCCTCACCACGTGCGCTTGAACCGATGAGGACAGCAGCCGAAAGCGTTGCAGCCTTTTGGCCCTTATAAAGCTCTGTGAGCCACGATCTGAGGATATTGGCTGCTTGTTCCTGAGCATCATCCTTCGGCAGCCTCCTTGCCTCGATTTCATGTCTGGTAAAAACTTTCATGGGGCGCCCCTTGATGTAATTGATGACACGTTCGTACAGTACGAACACCCACAGTAACACTACATGAAATTAACAACCGCCGCAAAGCGGCGGTTGTTAATTTATTTTAGAACAAATACTTCCTTTTTTTAAAAAAATTGTAACTTGTCCAAGCTTTCAACTTTGGATGAAGTTCGAGGCGTCGAGCTTGCGAGTGCCGAGACGTACAAATAGTACGTTGACGGTGCGTGCAAGTGAAGACAACAAAGAAATTCGCCAAAAGTGGAAGCGGACTACCAAGCGAAGTGTGCGAAAGCCTTGTTAGCTTCTGCCATTCTGTGAGTATCTTCCTTCTTCTTAACAGCAGCTCCTTCGTTATTGGCAGCGGCCATTAGTTCATCAGCCAACTTGAATTTCATTGCCTTGCCTTTTTTTGCAGCAGCAGCGTCGATAATCCAGCGGAATGCGAGCATGAAGCGGCGCTCCTCACGAACTTCTCGAGGAACCTGGTAGTTAGCTCCACCAATACGACGTGAACGAACTTCAGTGACAGGACCCGCATTTGCTAGTGCTGCATTGAAAGTCTCAAGAGGGTCTTCTGTCTTAAGCTTTTCTTTGATGACGTCAAAAGCTCCATACACAATCTCCTGGGCGATTGTCTTCTTACCTCCTTGCATTACATAGTTAATAAACTTAGAAACTTTAGTTGAGTTATATTGTGAATCTGGAGTTACAATATTTCGATTTTTTACTTTTCGGCGCATGTTGTTATTTGTTAGCAACTAGGGTTTAGCCACTAGGTGGGTACAGAAATTCACTTCGTGAATTTCTCTATACCCTATACCCTATTGGCTAATGACTAGTCTAGATTTTCTTGTGTTGTAGTTCCCCGAAGCAATGGGTACTCCACAAGATGTTATTTATAAAACATTACAATTTGGCAATCTTCCTTGTCGCTACGAGATTTTTATCAGTCACCGTAGGAAAACTACGCCTTCTTCTAAAAATCTCTAAGCTCCGCGAATCTTGCTCAAATCTGCAAAGTTTTATGTTCTGTAAGTGCTTCTACTACTCTTAACGAGTGGTTACAATACTACAATATTTATCAAGTCCTAGCAAATCACACGATGCGGGTGATGCAAAAATGCGACCATTTACGGCCACATTTTTGCGCTTAAATAAAGCTAGATACTGAACTATTGAGTAGACTGTGATCCATTCACCTCTGTTACAACTTGTGACTGTGGAGCAAGACTCTCAGCTGGCTGCGGCTGAGATGAAGCAGTGCCTCCATTTTCTGTTGCTTCTTTTGTGTATACAGAACTACCAAATGCCAGTACCGGGTAAAAGATAATGGGTAAAAACGTCATTCCGAGTGCGTACCCCATTCCATGCCCAAACTTCTGACTCAGGTGGTAATGAACGACAATTATAACAACAAGATTAATTACCGGGATAAAGAATCCCAAGAATACCCACCAAGGGAGGCCTGCAATTTCAACAAAAACATAAGAGTTATAGATAGGGATAATCGACTTCCACCCCTCTTGCCCTGCTTTTGTAAAAATCTTCCACACTGAAACAATCATTAGCACTAGAACAACGAGAACTGGGATCAGTGCAGCCAAAAGAATACCAATTAATGCCTCCATAAAAATAATTATAATTTAATAATCTAAAGAGAAGTATATCAAAAAGCGTGTAGTAGCCTGTTAACAACCGGGAAACATTCTTGCTTATTCCAGGCCTACAGAATACTTTGGTCGAGTAGCTGTGGTAATAAAAGCCCCTTCGTCTGCCCTGAATGCTTTCTGTGTTACCTCACTGGCATCTAAAAAGTAAACAAAATCAAGTTCTCGCGTTTCCTTCTTTAGTTCGTCTACGTATTTTTCGACTATTGCGTTTGGTGTAACTATTATTCTTCCTGAGATGAGTGCCTTAGGGAAAGAAGCTCCTTTACTTTTACTTGTTCTTAGGTATGCGTCATAGACAAGCTCAGAGCAGTAGACTTCACTTTTAGTAGTAAGGTCGAAAGCAAAATCATATGGCTTAGCGTAGTGTCCAAAACCAGTCAAAACGACTTCCAAAAGTTCAGCTTTACTAAGTCTAGAGCGCACGACGCCAAAGTAGTCCACTGAAGCAGAGCTCTCTATTGATTGGATGAGAGTGCCGTGTGTCTGACTTTCAACAACTGAAGGAACATATCCATTTTTATCTTTCTCAGAAAGCGCGCCATATGCCTTGGGCATTTCTGCTTTAAGATACTCACTCATAGAAGCGTGTCCATTCTTTGGAAACTCAGACGCGAAGAATGCGTCCATGTCTTCCAGGGTCCCGGTATATATTCCTGTGTGTGTCCAAAATCCAGGGATCCCTAGGTTGCTTGCATACCAGTTTTTACGATGAACGAGAATGTCGCCAGGCTGCATTACCTTTTTCATTTCCTGTATTTGGCTAACCTCGATAAATTTTTTTGTTCTATCACCTACGTGGATATTCCCTATCTTGTTAGTAAAGACATTTTTTTGTATTGGAAGCCATGCATCAAACGCGCTCTGGTCAAATGATCGTTTGTATACCTGACTTCTGTGAGTAATGTGAGAAAACATATTTTCAAACAAATGGTCGTAGCTCGTCTTAGACACATCAAGGAGTGCGAGGTAGTTAGGTGATGGGTTAGGGAGTGCATCTGATGCTACGAATCGATAGTAGAGATACCCAAGGTTTCTTCTAAAGAAAGAATTTGAGGCGAAGAACCTCCCGGTGACATCATCATAGAGACGAGCAGCACCGAGAGAGTCGCTGTATTCGTTAAATACTGTAATTGCTGCAGGATTAGTATTTGCTTTCTCTATAACTTTTTGGAATATTTCAAACTTTTTAATATAGAGAGCGTAAGCGATTACAAATGACTGAACATGTGTCTCTTTATTATTAATGAGAGAAATCTGAGGAAAATATCGATGCCTATCGGTCATCGATTCAGTGTCAATCGATGTAAGCAAAAAGTTCTCCCAGTCCTTTTTAAGTGAAGCTCCCTCTTCTTGAGAAAGTTCTTCTTTGAGCAGCCCAGGGTTGGTCAGCAACTTTTCTCCGGACAACGCCAACTTATCAAGAAGCACTGTTGCCACTTCGACGTCTTCTTGCACAATCTCAGTCTGCTTGTCATTTGTAAGACCTGAGAACACTTCTCTGTCGTTTGGAATGACACTAACAATGACATGCCAAATGAAGACAGCGATAATGACGGTACCGATAATCACCTTATGTGCCCTAAAAAAAGAGGCTGCGCTCTTTGACTTCGTAGTAATACTTTTTTCACCGACATAGTAGATAAGTACTTTTTTAAGATTTTTATAGCTAAGGTACAGAAGAACGAGACTTAAAGGAATATGTAACGGGGTAGCGACCTGGGTCACGTACACCATAAGTGCCAAAAGGAGAAATACGACTGTTAAGAGGGCTGCTGCGGCAATTGACCGCAAGGAGAGCTTTTGTGGTAATGGTTTCATATGTATACCAATAAGTATGCCACCAAAAAATCTAAAACAGATAAAGTTCTACACAAGAGGAGCGTGACAACCTCTGTGGTGGTATTTGGATACTTTACTGCTTCTTATCACCACTAAAAGTAAATTGTGAGAACTCGGGAAGAACTGCTCGCCCTTTTATTAACCTAAAATAAACCTCAGCGGCAGATAGTGCGCCAGTTAGAGCATTGTGAGGCGTTGGCTCGTCTGGAATTCCAGCCATTTGGAGGAGTGAGTCAAGATTCAAAGTAGACTTTCTTTCTTCTGTAGGAATAGGTTTGTTTTCAAGAAGAAGCTTAGCACAAACCATGCTATGCAAATCAAGTGCTCGATATGGGATTTTGCAGTCTATTCCCTCGCGAACAAAGGCGTTATTAATAAAGTTAATATCTTGAGCGACGTTTTGCCCAAGAACGTTTCTCTCTGATGATTCATCTAGAAAATTTTTAATAAGAAGCAACCCCTCACTCTGACTAAGAGGTAGAGCGTCCAGTGACTCTTTCGTAAAGCCGCAAATCGCCAAACCTTCCTCTTGTAACTCTGCCCCTTCAAATGGTCTCATCTCTACATAAAGCCTTCTTTCTGGGTTTTCTAGATCTATAATTCCTAAAGAGACAAGGGCACACTTTTGTGTATCTAGGCCGGTCATTTCTCCGTCAATTGATATCATGATAATGACTATTCTAACACACTCCTTACTAAACAAAGTAAAACGCTCGAGATCTTGGCACAACCTGAGCCCTGACTGCCCCACAGCAATAGCACAAACGGCGACGTGCATTGTGAAAAAGACTGTAGCTTTCCCTCTACCCCCACCAGGTGATAGACTTTATGTGTTATGCAAACAATCAAACCATTTATAGAAAATGTAAAAAGTGCTGGGCTACTAACCATTATTCTCGCTTCTGTCGCTGGATATATTGCCAACTCTGTATGGAGTTATATTCCTGCAGTGAGTAAAATATTCTACGGAGATGCGCCAGTGGCACCTTTGTCATCTATGCCTTTTAGTGTTTTTGCATGGTATCTGGCTAACATCTTCATTAACACGATCGCACTCTCCATGTTTATACATAAAAAAGGAGCAGTTAACGGACTAGCTGTAGGGTTAATCGTTGGACTATTTTTTGGTGGAACTGCTATCCTGGGTACTTATCTAGGAGCAGGAGCACCTCTCCCTCCAGGAGAGTTTATCTTGGCATCTCTTATTTCTAACGTACTCTTTTATTGCGTGCCGGCCGCTCTTGTTGGCCATCTAAGGAAACAATAGACGTCTGAGTAAAACAGGCAGCAGAAAGAGAATGAAACTAGGGGCTTCTTCACTTTCTTAATTCCCAACAAAACTAACCCTAGCCGCAATACAAAAACGCGACCCTTCGGTCGCGCTTTTGTATTGTGTTTTCTGAGGTCTACAGTCTAGTGTCTAAAGTCTGTTCAATTACTTCTTCTTAGCTGGTGCCGCAGCTCCTGCCTTTGGACGCTTAGCTCCATAGAGTGAACGACCTTGGCGACGCTTATCAACAGATGTTGCATCGAGTCTTCCACGAACGATGTGGTAACGTACACCGGCCAAGTCCTTAACACGTCCACCACGCAAGACTACTACTGAGTGTTCCTGAAGTTTGTGACCCTCTCCTGGAATATAAGCAGTTACTTCCATTCCGTTAGTGAGGCGCACACGAGCAATCTTTCGAAGCGCGGAGTTAGGCTTCTTAGGAGTTGTTGTTGTTACTTTTGTACAGACACCACGCTTAAATGGGGAACTATAAAAATTTGGTTTGTTCTTAATGGTGTTGAACCCCCTGGTCATAGCAATAGAGCGTGACTTTCGTACAACTTTTGAACGGGGTTTCTTTACGAGTTGGCTAATTGTTGGCATAAAATTACAAGTAGCTCAAATACTACCAAAGAAATCCGTTTATTGCAAGCCTTCTTAGAGCTCCGTCTCTACTATTCTTCACTCAAACTTGGAGAGCTTGTTCCTACTGCCTGATTACTTGGTACAATCCTGGCACTTTTTTCTTCGTTCTGAGCATCAAGTGTTCTACGCATGGCCACAATACTGTTGTTTCTTAAATCGTAAATAATTGCCATGTCTTTATACATAAGAACATAGTCACCTTCCTTAACATCCTTGTAGAACTCGTTTTGTTTCTTGAGATTATTCTCGTCTTCAACACGAACAACATCACGTGGAGAACCTTCAGGAAGAGGGGTTAACTTAGAAACCCTAGAGACTATCTCAGACTTAGAAATAACCACTTCATTGGCAAAGGTTTTACTGACTAAGTGGTAAACACCGTAAAGAGACGACCCAGCAACCAGGCAAACCGAAAGCACTTTTACAGAGCTCTGGAAACTTTTAGAGAGTAGTGCTGCTTTAAAAATAGTTTTTGATCTTCTCTTGATGCGGCCAGAAGTTGTGAGTGGTGCCCTGCGCACGATTTTCTTTGGCTCAACTTTAGTTACTACAATCTTTTCAGCCTTTGGTTTTGAGGAGGATGAGCGTGTTTTTTTAGTAACTGAAGAAGACGATTTCATTGTCCTTTTATTATACCTTTTAAAAGACAAAGTAAAAGACATTTGTAATCAATCCTGTGGAAATCTTTTACAAAAGAATACTGCGAATAACGGTGAAGATTGTGGGTGCCATCATTCCATAAAGGACAGAAGCTGTGATGATTGCTCCCACCATATAGAGCGGATTGTATATGAAACGAGAATCTATATGCATTCTTGGGAAAAGAGCCTGAAGAATAGCCATGCCATCAAATGGTGGAATTGGTATGAGGTTAAAAAATGCCAGTGAAACGTTAACAGAAATCACCATAAAGATTGCCTTACCCAGTTCTTCTGTCATTAGGCCTTGCATGACAAGGATTTTAAAAGCAATGCAGGCAATGATAGCAAGTAGTAGGTTGGTAAGAATTCCCGCTGATGCTACAAAAGCCTCCCCTAATCTTGTCTTTATATTGTGAGGGTTGTATGGAACGGGTTTTGCCCACCCAAAAAAGGTGCCTGAAGTCAGAAACGCGACAAACGGTATGATCACAGAGCCAAGAATGTCGATATGAGGTAGTGGGTTAAGGGTGAGGCGCCCTGCTCTATACGCTGTGTAATCCCCTTGAACAAAGGCCGCGTAGCCATGAGCTATCTCATGAAGAATGATAGAAAATATAATAATAAGAAACGGAAACAGTGATTGTGAAATACCTAATATTCCTTCCATGTGAAACTAGTATACAACAATCCGGTAACTGGTTATTAGTAATTGGTAATTAGTTCTCACAACAACGAAAGCTTAAGTCTCAAGAACCGCCTATACTGTTTGCAAAAAAACCACAATTATGGTACGATAACCCCACTAAATTACTGGTAACCTGCTTGGTTAACCAATAACGAATTACGAATAACTAATTACCATCTATGGCAAACATCTGTCCACTCTGCGCAAAAGGAACCAAGGTTGTTGGAAAATACAGCAACTCTGTTCGTGCTACCAAGTTCAACCCTTGTGGTAACCGACGTGTATACCCTAACCTCCAGTGGGCTCGTATTCCAAATGGTCCTCGTATTCGTATCTGTACTTCCTGCATGAAAAGAGGTCTCCACCTCGAAATCAAGCTTGCGTAAATTTTTTACACCAAAAGCGACACCGTCAGGTGTCGCTTTTGACTTTAGCCAGTGACTAGACTAGTATTCTTTGCAGACCCTGACGTATTGCATCGGGGGGAGAAAAATCATGGAACCAATCCAAGTGGTGATCTTGCCCGGCAAGGCACCTTTTCATGCCGGACTGTTTTTTAGTGCGGTGCGCCATCTGCTTGGTGAGCCGGACCGGAAGATGGACGCCGGGTTTGATGGTGTTTATATTTGGAGTTATGACCTGAACACCAAGGACCGCGAAAGGCAAATTACCGACGCCTACCCTGGAATTGTCGGGTTCATGAAGTGCTTCGACCTCTTATACCCAGAGTCAATATGTGAGATAGCCAAATGGGGAGACCAGGGGAAGAAGCCTGAATGTGACTCTTTGCATATTCGAATCCAACACCCTGTGCCAAAGCGCCCGACCTGAAAGTCGGATGCAACACACAAAGACGAAGACCTCATTTCTTTGCAGTGATGCGAAGAGACACAACCAACTAGGAAGGACTCGCCATGATCATCCTCACCGGCTACTACCACTTTGGCGTAGAAGTTGAAGCGCTCCGCAACGCGACCACGACCAACAACCCCTACGTCAATATCGGTGCACGGGGTGAAGCCAACAGCTGGAACGCCAAGGTCAATATCGCGGGCAGAAAGTTTGCCCTCGAAAACGCTGTTGGTGTACTCTCCGACAAGTTCGGCTTCTGGTACATCGTGAAATTCTGTCTCGAGAAAAACAGGACTTCCTTCCTCGTCGTGAAAGAGGACAACTCAGAGCGTTACCGATTTGAGATGGAGAAGAAAAAAGGTGGACACGAATTCTGGGGTACAAGGACTTCGCTTGACCTCAGCCCCGCAGAGACAATAACATCGAACTGTCTCGCGCTTGAAAGCGCAGAGATGACACCCAACGTGACGGGAGTCCCAGAGCGAATGCTCGTGCCTCCCAATCGCGACAGTCTGCACTAACAGGCAGGCTCGAGCTCGACCGCCCCAAGAGGGCGGTTGGTTTTTGCTAACGATTCGCATCACTAGTAAACGTGTTCTGATTCTGCTAACGCAAAGTAGACACCTTCAATAACTTCCCATCGCTCATAAATGTAATCGAACCCATTTCTATAGTCGAGAGAACCTCCTTAGAATATTTTTGTAACCTCTCTATTGTCTCACTGTTCGGGTGTCCATACTTGTTATCTTTTCCAGCACTTATAATCGAGTACTCGGGTGTAATGCGAGAGAGGAGAAGGACACCGCTTGATGTGTTGCTCCCGTGGTGTCCCGCTTTATAAACGGTTACTTTTTTTGGCAACTTGTCACTAATGAGACTATGTTCATATGAAGTACCTAAGTCTCCAGTTAGAAGAAATGAGTGTCCACCATAGACAAGCACAAGTGAGACTGACGCATCGTTAGTCTCGACACGTGAAGAAATATTTTTCTTTGGATAAAGAATTATTGCAGTTGCCCCGTCACCAAAATCAATCACACTGGAGGCTGTGGCGACATACCTCCCAGCTCCACGAGTCGTTTCTTGCTCCACCTCACGGCGTAGCTCGTCGAAGATGCCGCTCTTCCCTTCGATTGGCGACTCGATAATGGTGCTGACGTCATAGGTGCGAAGTGCAGGTATGAGTCCTGTCACGTGATCGGCGTCACCATGAGTTGCAACGACTACATCGATCGTTCTATCAAGCATCGGCATCACTTTGCTCAGTCTCTCCAAAACAATGGCACTAGGACCACCATCTATGAGCATTTGTTTCCCAGATGGTGTCTCAATGAAAATTGCGTCACCCTGACCAACATCAAAAAATGTAACCTGTAACTTTTTTGGAGTACTAGTGCTAAAGCAAAAGTATCCCGTTACAAAAATAATGATAAGTAGAAAAATAAAAATACTCACTTTTCCGTACTCATCTCTGTAACTTTTCACTCTTTCTAAAAGAGTCTTCATACCTCACATGATACCACTTCGTAGTCACCACCCTTTGGAACCAAACTGGTAACTAGTAACTAGTAACTATATACTAGAGGGCATGGACCTCGACCTTATCATCTCCAACTTTTCTTATATCGGTATCTTCGCCCTCATGCTTGCCAACGGCATTATTAACTTTCCTTCATCCCAAATCCTCTACGTCATCGTCGGATACTTCGTAGGCACTGGGTCACTATCATTCACGTGGAGCATTATCGCTGGCGGCCTCGGCAATACACTCGGTAACATCATTATGTTTCTTCTTATCAAAAAATATGAGAAGCCACTTGCACGCAAACTTCTCATGATGCCAGTGGAGACATTTGATAAGGTACACACAGCGCTGCACAAGACTTTCTCAGAGCGAGGCATGTGGTGGATTTTTATTGGAAAGCTAATCCCTTCAGTCAAATCATTCATCCCTGTAGTCGCAGGACTCGCTCAATTACGTACACCTCTTGTCTCCTTCATCTTTCTCGTAGCATCTCTCATCTGGGCAGCGGGTGTCATCAGTATCGGTTACTTTTTTGGAAAGTCTGCTTCACTCTCATACCTTCCTATCGTTTCACTCGTGATTGCAGTGATAGTCTTTTCCGTCGTGTATAAAAAGTTTTCAAAAGAGTTTTCCAAGTAATCTTGAAGAACGCTTATTTTAAAAGCGCATTATGGGAGAGACCAAATCTCCATCTTTTGTTTCGGTCGTTTCATTTTTCTCTCGTGTTCTGAGAAACACGAAAAATATAATAACAACGATGTAGAGTGCCACCATCATGGTAGCCGAAATAGAAACCAGAGAGGAAGACATTGGCAACCCCTCAATCGCTCGTGCAAAGAAAATAATAACATCCCCGAGTGCGCCAGCTATCACGCCGAAGAGTATGGCTGGTACTGGGTGCAAAAAGGACACGAGGAGGGTGAGTGCCGTAAAGGACATGGTTAGCGGAACAAGAGGAAGCACTAACAAGTTACTCATCACTCCGTACAAAGAAAATGTTCCAAACGTGTAGAGTATGTAAGGTAGGGTGCTCAGGTATGCGGCTATAGTTGCTGCAAGCAGCTGAGATGCACCCCTCGACAACCACTTAGAAAATATTTCTTCTAGATTTTTACAACCATAGACTATCCCAGCCGTCGCAAGAAATGAAAGATGCAGTGAAGCATCATAAAAAAGTGACAGCGGAGAGTAGAGAAGTATTGCAATCAGTGATATGAGGAGCGCTTGTGACGCAACATACCCTCTACCGAAAAGGAGCGCCAAAAGTGAGATGAACGCCATGCCACTTGCTCGCACGAGACTGCTTCCACCACCCACCATGGTCACGAATATGACAACGACCAGAGATGCAACCACGACTCGCACGCTCACAGGAAGTGGTCGTAACAAAATAAGAACGAAGACAATGAGTACAGTAATATTAAAACCTGAGAGAACTACTATGTGTGAAAGTCCTGTCACGCGGAATGTTTCAAGAAGCTCTGACGAGAAGTTGCTCACTCCAAGTAACATACCAGACGCGAGATACGACGCGGGTTCACTAACGTACTCCATGATACGTGCGACGAGTTGTCCGTGAAAAACTTGCAACCTCTGCTTCAGAGTAAGAGGAGCAGGGTCGAGTATTGTAATTTTTGGATAGTAGGCCTCACTCCCAACTCTGTTAATCTCGAGATAAGAAACATAGTCAAAAGATTTTTTCCCATCATGCGGTACAAAATTTTCTGGTACAGTAATTTTTCCTGATAGCTCTAATCTGTCCCCTACCTTGTACTCTGGATATAGTGGCGCGCGCACTCTAACTAAGAGAGTCTCTTCGCCTACACGCACATCAAACGTTTGATACGTATCTTTCGCGTCACCCTTTCGTTCAACCGCCACCTCTACTTTACAAACACTCTCACATATAAAGCGAGCGCTCTCTGCAACGAACTGCATTCTCACTGCACCAATGATCACCCCAAGTGAAAGCGTGATAAGTGTAAGGGCTACATACGAGCTCATTCCTTTTCTTTTACTCCAAAAATAAACAACACCCTCAACTAAGAGGATAATCACTAAGAAGATAATTATTTCAGTTGCATAGGGAGACTTCTCACCAACAACTATTCCACCTATTAACCCTAAGAGAAAGATAAGTGTCTTAAGGTGAGTGGTCATAGCTTTTCTTTAAGCTCGTGAGTGCTAGAAGTATAAGTAGTCGCTCTTTGGTCCACGATATAGTTGCAAGTTACTCGCAGCTCCATTTAATACCTCATCTGCACAACTGGTAGCTATAGCGTCTGCTCTTTCATTAAGAGGGATACCAACGTGCGCTTTCACATAGGTCCAGCTTACTTTTATTCCTTCGTCTTTTAGCCTCTTCTCTTCCGCGTAGAGCACCTCCCAAAGATCTTGGTTGAGTACCGGCTTCTTGGTTGAGGTCTTCCATCCTTTCTTGATCCATCCTTCTATCCACTCTGTCATCCCCTTCTTTACATACTCGCTATCAGTACACACTTCAACCGCCTCGATGTGCATATGTGACGAAACTTCCTTAAGCCCCTTAATCGCACCCATGAGTTCCATTCGGTTATTGGTCGTTACTTTCTCTCCACCGCCTAGCTCGAGTACTTCAGTATCTGTGATAATAATCGATGCCCATCCACCAGGTCCTGGATTGCCTCTGCTTGAGCCGTCCGTATAAATAGTAATTTTCATGACAATTAGTATAGCAACTACTTCCCCTCTCCTGCCATTTCCCAGAGCATCGTAAAGAACTGCTTATAGTTCTCGGCAACTACCTTCGATTTAATAATGTGTACTGTTGGCGGGTTAAGAAAAGAAAAGAAACAAACTCTGTCGTTTCGTATCACTGTATGCAATATTCCCTCTGGCATTTTTTCCAAATACCGCATATGGTACCTATTTTCTCGCCCCAAATGAAGTTTTTCGTCAGCCTTGTCTTTTTTAGATCCAATATAATATGTCACTATTTTCTTTTTCTCATCAAGCTGCTTAAGCCTGTGATAGTGGTCCTTCGTGGTATCAATAAAGGCATCACCATTTCCTCCAATAATGTACTGCTTTTCGCCCACTTCAGCGTTATCTTCAAACTCATACTCATGTTCAACGAGATCACGAACTCCAAATAAAACTTCTGACTCCTGTTCGTGTCCTATCTTTGATATGCGGTTTAACTTTTCTGTTAGTGATTCTGTTTCTTTGACCCTGTCACGTGCAATTCTTTCAAGACGATTAGGGCTAAGAGCTACATACTTTGAACGCTTACCAAAGGAAACTTCTTCGACCAACCCCATTTCAACTAACTTAGGAAGAATAATGTATATATACTGCCGATGAATGGATGTACCCACAGCAATCTTGGTTCCACCAACTGCCTCACCTCTTTCTAGCAAGTAGAGGTAGATCCGTGCCTCATTGTCAGAGAGACCAAACTTTGTGAGTTCTAGGAAGAGATCACTTTTTGGTAAATCTTTCTTTGTATTTGTTTTTTTCTCACCGAGTTTTTTAATTGTCATAATATAATTGTTACAATATATCATACTATCTTTATTTATCAATATTTTGTGTCATAAAATATTGACATTATAATTTTGACACATTTTCAAATATGTTGGATAATTTTACCAGACACACCCTTCCACTTTTGAGGACTTTATGGACATCATTCTTACCGTTCGAGGAAAACGTTTTGAGTGCAGGACTACACAACTCGCCAAAAAGTTAAAAGCTCTTTCGCTTGAAACTACAGGCCTGACTCGTATTATCGCTCGGCTTAAACAAGCAGCAATAGCTGGTCAATCTGGCAGAATTAACTCTGCTGATGGTTACCAAGTTTCATATCACTTTAAAAGAAAGGACTGCGAGTAATCTCCTGTACTTGAGCCCTGTCTCACAACCAAACGAAAGCGTAAAATGCAGAAGAAAAAACTCAATACCGCAACCCGAAACGAAATCATCTTCATTCAGCATCTTGGCACCGGCAGGTGGAGCCAGAGTCGGGGAACCATTGGTAGGGCTGGCTGCCTTCGTGGTTACCTGCAGGGTTCACTCGCTCGTGCCAACTGGGGAGACATCGACAAGAAAGCTGCGATGACTGCAGCAGCCAAGCTGCTCATCACACTCTCTTGAGAACCTCTTCGTTCAAAAAAACTGCACAGCAATGTGTGGTTTTTCTTTTTACTTATTAAACTTCTGGAAGAATTCTTCACGCTCACTTTGTTCAAACATAAATGAAAACATCTTAATCAAAAATGCTGCCATGTTGTGGTCGGTAAAGGAAATAGCTTCTACCTTTTCCAAATCTACAAGTAATATTGTATCTTCAAATATATACAGCGATAGTCCGCGTGGAAGAAACTCTTCAGGTATTGCATGGGAGTTCCCGAGACGCCCCTTGTACGCATCTGTGACCTCTTTATCTTTCTTGATATCTTCTGGTGCTTCAGGACTATGTATCGTAAGGGCAAGAAGCTTATGTTCCACTACTGCCTTATTATGTTTATTCACCCAATCCTTCCCCATTAGCTTGAGCCACATTGCCCAGTTCTTTGAACTCTGTATCGAGTACATACGCGCACCATCTTTTCGAATAGTGAGGTTCATGAGAGCGTCAGCAACTTCTTTTTTCCCAGAATACAGGCTGAATCCCTCTGACAGTTTTTTAACCTCAATGCCTAAGAGCGTTTTAGATACTTCTTCTACTTCCTCCAGAATGTGCGAATCTTCACTTCTTGACCAAGTAGCTCTTTTACTAGTCGCAGAGACAGACGTCTTTGCTAGCCCTTGTTTCTGGAGACGCAGCAATACTGTATACACCGTCATACGCGGCATCTTTAGTTTGCGGACAAGCAAGGCCACACTCTCAGGGTTATATGAAAGTTTTTTAAACACTTTTAATTCATTCTTCTTGAGACCAATCATGTACCCATCCTATAAAATGACACTTTTTATGTCAAATTAATTTCTCCTTTGTTAATGTTGTTTATAGAAGATCTACTTTCAATCCACCAGGAGTCTCACATGAAAACGCAAGACCTGAATGCCGCAACCAAGAACGAAATCAGCTTCATCAAAAAGCTCGGAACGGGCGAGTGGAGCACTGTCGGAGCAAGAGCCGGGAAGAGGAACTGTCTTCGTGGATACATCCGCGGAGCCCTCCTTCGCTCTAACTGGGGAAAGATTGATGGGGCGCTGGCCATCAAGATAGCCGCCTCCCTGCTCTCGAAGGTGCGCTAAACAACCAAGACTACTCAACTGAGTAGAACAAAAAGCTGTAAGGTAAGTTGGTGGAAATAACTTACAGCATCGTAGCGATACGACGGTAAGGTCAACGCCGATAATGACTACCACAAGCACCATATTGGGCGGGGCCGCACAGCAATGTGCGGTTTTTTTACTTTACTTTGTCGCCTCCTTCACTACAGCTTTTAACTTCTCAAGACCCATCTCATCAAATAGCACTGTCTTTAAATTTGACAGCTCTTCCGTCGGCAAGTTATTCAAGAACTCAACCTTGTCATCAACAAAAATAATGTCCTCGTCCTTAAACATCATACATATCCTGAAAACCTCCTCTCGCTTCGAAGTAGAGACCACAATCACATGACTATCTAACACCTCTTCACTGAGCGCTCGCTCTATTTTATCTCTCTGAAAGGCCTCCTCGCCGAGTGAAAGAATAAAAATGTTCTCCATTCCAACCTCTCTCGCCACACCTAGCACCTCCTGGTTAACGAGCCACCTGGCCGGGGTCACTATTCCCTCGTATGCAGTATCAATATCTTCTTTTGGAATGTTTAGTCTCTCCAAGTACTCGAGTACCGGAAATGTCTTATCAGGTGCCCTCATACTTACATACACATCCCTAGCATTCCTTATTCCCCTCTCTTCCAGGTAAAAAAACATAAGCTCCTTAAATGCCTTAGCATCAAAGAGCACGTCGTCGAAGTCAAAGATTATTTTCATGGCTATTGTACGAGCTTTTGTATCGCGGTCGCCATCTTAGTAGAGTCATGACGAATGAAACTTCTCACTGAGTGGATAGCGTCCCCTTCTATCTTCTGTATCACAGCGTGAGAGAGTAGCGGTTCGCGCACTGCGTTCTCCCCTTTATAATCGTCTTCCACGAGCACTCCGTCACCTTCTTCTAGCTTATATGCTTCCACTTGCTCGCTAGACGGTATCTCATTATTAATGAGAGCCACATCAACTTCACGTCCAAGATATTCTTCAATGCTTTTAATATAGTCGCTCGCCTTCCACCCCATGGTGTGACCATGTTTGTTGGTGAGGTTCACAGGAAGAATTATTTTTGCTTTCGACTCATGAAGTGCTTCTTTAAAGCCATCGACAATGAGGCATGGCAGTATCGAGCAGTAGTAGTTCCCTGGGCCGAGGATTACATAGTCAGCCTCAAGCAGCGCCCTGCGCGCATGATCATTCAGTGTGACTTCTTGTTTATATGACATTACCTTAATACCAGTTTCTTGGAAATCTGCGTGATTAAGCTCGTTTTCTCCGATGAGGAAGCGATTGTTGTTGAGTGCGATGATAAGATCTGCTTTGTTGCTTGTTACTGGAATAACTTTTCCTTTTACTTTCAAGATTTCAGATGCGACCTGTATTCCATGAACAAAGTCCCCTGATACTTTCTCAAGTGCTGCCAGAAAAATGTTACCAAAGTTATGCCCCGAGAGTGACCCCTCATGGAAACGATAATTCATAAGCTTACGTACAATGTCAGAATGCTCAGAGAGTGCCACGAGACACTGCCTCACGTCCCCTGGCGGAAGAACGCCTAACTCATCGCGCAACGCACCAGTTGATCCACCGTCGTCCGCCATGGAGACAAGTGCTGTTATAGAAATATGCGGAATGTTCTTAATCCCAGACAATACTGTAAAACTTCCAGTTCCTCCTCCAACTGTCACAATCTTTTTCATATTTTTATTCTAACACCGAAGCAGTAAAGAAAGAAAAGAGCGAGGGCAACGCCCTCGCTCTTTTCTTTAACCCCAAGCCCTACTGACTAATAACGATACCCTGCTCCTTACAACTCGTCGCCATAAAGCTTTTTATGAATGTCGGACACTGGAGAGTTACAGTCTTCTCGTTTGTAGCGCTCTTTAATCTAAGGTTACACGTAATATATCCGTCACCATTAGAATCTTCTCCCTGACAGTTCTTCCCGACGATTGCGTAATCACTGTACATCTTAGAGGCATAGTCTTCTCCTTTTGAGATACCGCGTGAGGCACGCATTTGATTACCTAAAATAAAATAAGAGTACAGACCAGCTGCGATAATAATAAGGGCGAGGGCTGCGCCAAAGATTTTCTTCATGTATCTACTATATCATGTCTGCTTTAACAAAAGAAAAGTGCAGGCTACGTAAACAAAAGACTTCTATCCCGCCCTTCCACATCAATCTCCTCTGTCATATGTTTCAAGGCGCCTTGGGTAGATGCGAGATGCACCACATGCTTACCGAACTTGTTCTCGAGAGCGTCGAGCGATTTATGTATCTCCTCAAACTTGTCACTCTTGGTATCTTCGAGGTCAAAGAGTGTCGTCTGCACATCGTTCTCCTTACTGAGGTTCTGTAGCGTGACACCTGTCGCTCGATAGGTCATCCCCTTTACCAAAAGCTCGCCCAACTTTTCTTGTACCAGTCCGAGAATTATCTCTGGGGCATTCGTTGGTTCGTGCAGTGTCACAGGGAGCACCGAGAATCTGAGCGTCTTATCACGTAGCGCGATAGTGAACTTCTTCGGCACGAGCGAGTACCTCCTCGCTTGAGCACATACGTCTTCAACATGCTTCGATAACTGCATGAGAAGGAATTTTGTATCATCAGTCGCCGGATGAAAGGTATGCATGCGTTGTAT
>JACCDG011425908.1_pt1 | contig 23911 bp, 34 predicted proteins | sample 7442471 | NCBI WGS metagenome assembly JACCDG01 (sample SAMN15323444, study PRJNA562643) | freshwater metagenome | isolation source: river surface water | place: USA:Blue River Watershed | collected 2017-08-17 | reverse complement strand
CTACTAAAAAGTGCGCTCGATAGTTTGAAGCAGTAGTGTCACCATTAAGCCAAATACGAGTTGCGCCATCTTCTGTTACTGCCCTAGTAGTCCTAGCAACCATACGAATCTGCAAGTGCTGATAAGTGCTTGCGTAGGTAGATAGCGAGCTAAAGGTCACGCTTGCTTGTGAGCCTGTAAGCGTCTGCGTTTCGAGTAGGTCAAAGCTACCAGCCGCACTTACCCCTGCGGTTGCAAAGAAACCTAAACCAAAAGGCATTAGACGGTGATCTTTCCGATGACTCGGTAAGTGTTGGCGGCAGTCTTGATAACCTGCGCACCGTTGTATTGCTGGTCAATCTTGAAGGTTACTGCGGTTCCTGCGGTTCCTGCTCCTGCCCAAGAGGTCACGCCTGTTCCGGCGGCTAGGGTTACGGTTCCCGAAGTGTCACGGATAACGTTTAGGGAATCACCAGTAGATAGCACGTCTGGGATGGTTACGGTTACTGCAGCAGTTCCGGTGACGATAATTGTGCCATTGTCTAGCCCTGCAACTGCGGTGTAAGCAGCGGATACAGCTGTCGCACCGAATACCAAGGCAGCAGTATTGACATTTAGAGTGATGTCGCCAGATGTGCCACCACCAGTTAGACCGGTTCCGGCAGTTACCGAAGTAATGTCACCCGGGTTGGTTAGCGTGGTCCAAGTGCTGCCGTTGTAGTATTCGTAAACCGTACCGTCAGTTCGGTAGCTCAACATACCGGCGCTCGGTGTACCAATTGCGCTAGATCGTGCGGCAGTACCGGCAAACACCATTACGGCCTGATCCATGAGATAGCCATTTACGTTTGCAGCTGTGAGGACTTCACCTGCCGTAAATACTTTTCTGCCTAAGCCTGCCATGAAGTCTCCTTATAGGGAAAGTCTGTTTCCAGAGTCTAGTTTACCGAATTGTTCGTCATCAAGCACCAAGCTTGTGAAATCAAGCGTGGCAAAACCAAGAGATACGATGTGCGTTTCTGGGTCAATCGAATGGTCTATGCGTATTACCTGAGCATATTTGACGATTGCAGTGCCAACCTTATTTGGTGTGAAGGTAATTACACAAGGATCGCCCAGTTCTAGTCCTAGGACATCATCGACCTGAGCTTCGGTAAGGTCATTGAGGATAACGTCTACCGATTCAAAGCGATATTCTGGAGCCGAATACTTTGCCGCTAGGAATACCGACAGATCAACCAAGTCAGTATCGCTGTTGATTAGCAGGTCACTCTGTGACAGATTGTAGCTACCATAGATGCCAATAGATTCAAGGTCATAAGCGATTGCAGTAGAGCCAGTAATCTTTGAGCTTAGTTGCACCTCATTTGCAAGTAGCTCCGAGCCATACTGCACCTTGATTGACGTATATGGGATGCCGGCCCCATCGTCGCTAAAGGCGATTGTGTTACTGCTAGTAGGGGCTAGGTTGCGATCCCTAAATGTTACCTTGCCGTCTTTGGAGATAAAGAGAATACCCGGCTCTGATTGCTCAATCTTGCGCAGGTACTCAAGTGCATTGGCATCTGCCTCAATTACATCGGGACCGAGAGTCATGGCTCCAGTGTCGATAGCGCGGCTTTCCGTGGCCCAGCTAATGTTTGGGTCACTAAGGACAGCATTTACACGCGCACCGGATAGCTGAGTTGTAGAGGTGCCGGCACTTAGGGTCGTAGATATCAGTGCTGTAAAAGCATCTGAGGCCGCAGCAGCCGCAACACTGTCACCCGATATGTCATACTCGTAATTCCAGTCGTCAATTAGACCGAAGAAAACCGGCACGTCGTCTATTGTCACCCTAACCTGTCGCTTAGGAATAATCTGAGTTGCGAAAGGCGATGACACATTTAGAGGGTCGTATTTACGGTCATGGTTGTTGAAAACAATGTTTGCTAGACCGGGGTCAAACTGGTCGAGCTGTCGGTTCTTTCCACGCTTGATAGCAATGGACCGAACGTCACTTGTTACGTCATAGAAGATTTCACCGGCCAGAGTGTAGGTCGTATTGTCTAAAACCCCCGACGTCTCATTATCAAGCCTGAAAAATTCGTTTGTGTTCGATCGAGATAGGTCAAAGCCAATCTCGATTTTAGGAGTAGGTATTGCCATTATGCTCCCGGACTTACTACGATTCCGCCGCCTGCAGTAATGTACTTATTTAGCACGTTACCGATTGTCTTACCAACCATAGCATTTGACTGAGTGCTATCGGTCTTGACGTTGACGTTGATAACGTAAGGCTGCCCCGCGTATCCACGCTCTCGCAACATAGATTGAGTTGCAGAGAATTCTGAGCGCATTCCCAGAGCAGAAACCCATTCTGCCGACCCGGGGTAAAGCCCTTGCATATAGTTTGAGGCTGCGCCTATGCGAAGATCAAGGTAGTCCACCAAGGCAGTGACATCCTCTGCAGAATTTACCAAAATCTCTGTTAGGCCGTTGATAGACGAAGATGCAACCTGACCAATTCCGACAAAAGCTTCGCGATTTTGACCGAGAGCTTCATTAATGTCAAACTCAGTAACCGGTGCGCCAGAAGTCTTGCCAGTCGATTGCGCAATAACATCTTCAACGGCATTTGGAGTTACAACCGGAACCTTAGCGCCAGCTAGGGCAGTATTGACATAGCCAGTTAGCGTATCTGCAAAAGCCTTGCCGAGAGTAGTTGCTACATCCTTTAAGGCCTGCTCTTTGTCTTTTAGCGCTTGCAGGAGACCGCTAAGATCAACTTCGTAAGCAGCGACCTGAGCTTGAAACGCTCCGGTCAAAACCTTTGCGGCATCGCTCGCTTGCGTCGCTAGTTCAAACTGCTTGTCTTTTAGGCCCTTGATACCGGCATCGATAACCTCACCGTTTAGGTCATATACCTTATCTGCCGCAATGGTAGAGGCGTCAGCGCTTGCCAGTTCAATGTCTTTGTAAAGAGCGTTAATGGCCTCGATAGCCTCCGGACCGCCCTCAAGGATTGCCTTAGCGGTCTGGTTACCAACCTCAGTACCGGCCTCTACAATCTGACGGAATACCTCAGTATTTAGCCCGGCAGACTGCAGTAGCTTCAAGTTGTTGGCAAAGTCGCGAGTAGATGCTAGGACATCCTCTAGCCCCGCAGTAATGTCGGATGCCGAAGCGGTAGCCTGCTGAACTTCATCAAGCTCTTTGATAAGTACCACACGGTAATCGCGGCCATTGCGGGCTGCCTTGATGGTCTGAGCGATAATTTCGGTAGTTGATGAAGCGCTGCTCTTTGTTGCCTTATTTAGCTTGTCGCTTGCCTTTGACAGAATGTCGGTTACATCGGCAAACGCCACGACTGCTTGCTTCGTAGCCTCACGGAAGTCGAATGCCTCTTGGAAGCGCTTTAGCTGTCCAGCCACGCGCTCTTGCTCTTGCGCAATCGCGTTTAGCGCACTCTTGGTTGCAGTTACGACGCGCTGTAGGTTAGCGGCGGCCGCCGGGGTAAAGATTTCCTGCTCAAGACCGTCGGCGATCTTCTCCATGATGGAGTCGATGAAGTTAGTGACGTTCTGTTCGTATTCACTGATGGTGTCGTCAACAGCCTCAAAAGGCTTTAGGAAATTAGCAATGTCGCGATCGCTTAGCTCGAAAGCCCTGACATCTTTCAGCTTTTCTTCGGTTTCGGCAATCTGCTTTACAACCTCGTCACGCTGACGAGCGATATCCATTAGCTTGTTCTGGAAAGCCGTGGTCCAACCGAGCAAGTTTTCGTAGTTCTGCTTGCCAATTAGCTCAGCTTCGACCAAAGACTTCAGTTCTTCACGGAAGTCCTTGAAGATGCCTAGCGTTTCATTTTGGAACTCACCTAGCTCGTCAGCAGGCACCAAACGACTTAGGACGCTTGAAACCGACTCGGTTGCGGCTGCAATTTCCTCTGCCTGCTTGCGTAGCTCTGCTGCGCCTTCAGCGGTCTGGTAGAACTGCGCCTGCAGCTCTTTTAGGCTTAGCGTACCGTTCTTGATAGCAAGCCAAACCTTCATCCAGTTTTCAGAGCTGAGGATAGAGTCGATAAGGCCCTCTGACGCGCCTCTGGCGGCCAACTGAGACGCTGCGCTGGCTTGGTTCTGTGATTCCCTCAAGCCGTTTCTAAAGGCCGCTACATAGTCCTTTGCAGCCTTCTCAGCGGTGTTTTTAACTTTGCCAGAGTCTACCTTGAAAGCATTAGCCAGATATTTTTCAATCTCAGACTTTTCTAGGTAGTAAGCTGCTGCTGCGGTAACGCTTGGAATCTTTGCAATTTCAATCGCCGCAAGTTGCGCATAGCGCGTGATCTTGCTAAAAATCTCTGCCCAGTTTGGCTGAGTTAGTACTTGCTCGATTAGACCCGCGCTCAGCCCAAGCTCTTCCAAAGCGGTCTTTGCCTTGCTTTGAGCTGCCGCATTTTCAATCTGCTTGAAAACCTGACTTAGACCGGAAGTGCTGCCGGAGGCTTCATCAGCTGCCGTGCCGATTGCCTTTAGTGACGCCTCTAGCTTCTTGCCGGACTCTGCGGTTGCTTCTTGTGCTTCTCGAGCTTCTCTGGCCGCATATGCCGAGCCACGCATAGCGACTGACGCGCGTTTAGCGCCATTGTCAAAACTTGCAAAGTTGCCGCTGGCGGCCCTGCTTGCATATTCGGTATTTTGAAGTTGCTCGTTTAGAAACTCAAGGCTATTGACTAATGCTGTTGGAAGATAGACCTTATCGAAGAAATCTGCAATAGCGGCATTGTCAAGGTTGATTCCGAGCTGTTGAAGCTTTTGGTTTGTAGTCTCAAGGGTTGCTCCCCAAGTATCAAAGAATTGAACTACAAGGCTTACTGACTCAGTGAAGATATCGAACGACGGAACCAGAAGGGTTCCCACAATTTCAGCTAGGTCGGTGACTAGCGTGATTGTTGCACCTAGAGCCTTGCCCAAGTCCTCAAGCAATGGCGTAGTAGCAAGAACCAAGTTGGCCAAAAGATCGGTAGCCTCTGCGATTGGCTTTTGCAAAGGCTGACCGAATGCTATCTGCTGATTCTCAATAGCGGCGTTTAGCTTCTGCTGTGAGACGTAAAGAGTGCCACTGGCGCGGTCGAATGCGCCCATGGCATCTGCTGAGCGCTGATACAAGAGGTCTAGTCGGGCTTGGACCTGAGCCTGTAGCAAAAGCTCTCCAGTAAGGTCTTTTTGCCCTCTCGCCGCCAGCAGAGCGTTGATTTCGGATTGCTTCATAGCAACACCGAACTTTTCAATCGGGTCGTATTCACCGCGGAATAGAGCTGTGATAGCTACTAGCGCTTCCGAGAGGTCATAGCCGTAGGTGGTCGCTAGGTCTTGGGAGAGAGCAACCAGCTTTTGAGTCTGAGCTACAGTTTGTCCGGCACTGACTCCATACTGCTTTAGTACCGAACCAAGGAATACCGAAGCTTGAGCTGCTTGGCCTTGAGAGATACCCATGTTGACGGCATCTTCGGCAAACTGCTTCATCTGTCCGGAGTTGGCATCAAAGACTTGGTTTAGAGCGAGTAGGTTACGCTCAAACTTTTGAGTTACAGTAACGGCTTGGTCTACATACGCGGTAAAGCCTTGCAACGCTCCGGCAGCGGCAAAGTTAGCAGCGGCAAAACCAGCAGACTTGGCGACATCCTTGAATGATCCGTCAAGACCCTTTAGGGCCTTCATAGCCTCGTTGAATCCGGCAGACCTAAAGACGGATACTAGGGGGAGGACTAGAGCTTGTAGTGCCATTACCTTGACAACCTTCTGTTTGTTTCGCTAACAATGTTATTTAGAACGCCGCTAAATTGAGACTGATATTTCGGAGCATGCTTGATAAACGCGGGCCACGCATAGCGAGATGGGCTACCACCTTTAGCAGTCAGCTTAGATAGCCAGTTGCTCACGTTGTTCTCGCTAATGCGGTGCTGACCCGGGATAACTCCACGACCAAAGCGGTTGATCATGTATGTACGAGACATCGAGCCGTTTGGACTGCGCGAGTACTTAGCAACATCCGCCAGCACATAAGCTGCACCACGAACGCGAACACGAATAACCGAAATCGTCTTATCAGTTGCAAGCAAATTCTTTTTGACCGAAGCCGGGGTTCGACTCTTGTAGTTTACGTCTACCGAATTACGCTTAGACCGAGACTCTGCCCAAGATAGCTTGTTCCGGTCGCGACCATTTTGCGTGTACATTTTGTCAAAGGTTCTGCCTTTACGCTTAGGCGCACCCAAAGGACCCATTGGGGTCACATCACGGAAAGACTTGTTTACGGCCTTACGCGCCTCTTCGCCGAGCTTTAGCGAGTCCTTTTTGAATCTGGCGAGCATCTCTGGCTCAAACTTGCGTAGCGTTAGCTCTAGGTTGCGCAGGTCTTTTACGTCAAGTCCACCCTTGATGCCGCTAATGGCTTTTAGGTAAAGCTGATCGTAACTGACTCTGGCGGCATTACCCGATGCCATCATGCTTGCGGCAGTGGTAGCGCCACGTGACGCACCTGCAAGAAAAGCAGCTTGCAAAGAGCCAAAGAGTGCCATTCCAACCGCCTATCGTCTCTGTCAATTCTACCGCGTAAAGAAAAACCGCCCCCGGGGGAGCGGCTTCTCTATTACTTTCTGGGAGTGTTCTTTGCGACCATCCAACGATACATGGTCCATAGCATTCGATCATCGAGTTGCAGAAGCTCTCTCGGAGAGATTCCGGTCTCGACAGCCATGCCAGCTATAAACCAGTGGGACGAGTCGTCGCCCAGACCCTTTATTTTGGGTCGGACTTGCTCTCTCCCACGCTCTCAACTGTTTCTAGCCAAGCTTCGTAGTTTGCGTCAGTTGCCTTGCGGCGCTTTTCGCTGTGCCATGCTAGGAATAGTAGGTGACCGAGACGCTGCTCGGTCGCCAACTTTCCAATCGAGATGTTGAACTTGTCCTCAAAGGCCACTAGGTCAGCAGCGCTGGCCGTAATTTCCTTGTCGGAGCCGTCGTTGAACTTTACGAGTAGGTTGAATCGCATTGTTTTTCCTTACTAAGCGGTTGCGTATGAAACAGCACCGGTGGTTGGGAATGACACCGAGAAGGTGGACAAGTCGCCAACTGCGCCCGATACTGGGGTGAAGCTGTTGATTAGAACGGTTGCGGTGTAAGCAGGGGTAGTTGCAGAAGCGGCAGTACCGTTAGCTGCAATTAGCACTACAGTTCCAATAGTTCCAACTAGAGGCTGGAAGGTGGTGGAAATAGCACCTGCACCGAAGTCCGAGTGGAAGTCGAGGGAAACGGTACCGGACTTTAGTCCACCGATCACCTCAGTCCAACCAGCCGAACCAAAGTCGGTAGTGGTCACCTCGGCGGCGTTAATCACCAGCTCCGCACGTGCGCAAGAGCTGGAGATATCGGTGCCGTTTAGCGTGACCTTAGTACCAGTCACTACGAATTTAGACATTGTTATTCTCCTTATGCAAAGACGGTGACTGTGAACTCAGCCGCCAGATAGGTTTGGTCGTTTATTTGAATTGAACCAATCGAGTTTGAGCTTACAACGATTAGGTCGTAAACCTCGCCCGAAAGCGTCCTATTAGATTCTATCGCAGCTTTGACAGACTGTGAGCCGGTCACGCCTAGGTAGGCATCTAGTTTTCGCTGCATCTCTCGCTCGGCCGCGCGGCCTACTACGACAGTTACAGTGAAGTTGTACCGGGTCAGCCCATTTTGCATCGCTTGGTGGTAGTCAATCCCGTCAAGGTTTACTACTGCGATTGGTGGGTTCGGGTTATCCGGAATCTCTGCTGAGGTGCGCAATCCGCTGATAGTAGCAATATTGGCTGCTATACCGGTGCGGATGTTGGTGATGCTTGCCACTATGCAAACCTGACCTTACGGTATGGGGCTAGTAGGGCTTCAATGTCTGGATCTACGCGGCTCACGCGGACTACGCCGATGTCACCGAATCCTGCAACCCCTAGTGGGCTGTCGTAGCGCTTGAATTGACGAATAGCCAGCAGATTACATGCCTGCTTTACATCGGTAGGCACGGCAGTTGCGTAACCGAATACGCCCTGCACCTGCACGGTGGCTTCTCCGCCCTGCAAGGTGTAAATATAGTCACCTACGGCGCGAATGGTCGTGTATGGGCTGTATGCGCCGCCTGAGCGCCCATTGAGAGGCTCTAGCTGATAGTCAGTGGCGGTCCAAGTCGCGTCAAAGACACCATCAGCTGCCGTAGAGGTCTTGAGGGTAGTAAGCGAGATAAGGTCGTCGATCTCGGTCAGGTAAGAGTCCATCGGCGCGTAGACGCGAGTAGCGGTTGCGTAGCTAAAGACGCGCTCGCAGTGGGTGTCAATCTGGCGGGATGCGGACTCAATGCAGGTCTCCAATAGCGAATCGTCCACGTTGTCCGAGATTCGCAAAATAGCTTTTACTTCGCTAAGTGTGGTGTAGCCCTGTGAAATCGCCATGTATCTAGTTTACCTGAATGCGGCGCTTCAATTCTGTGGTGCTGATGCCCGGGGTGTAGGGAATGTAGAGCAGCGAGATGTCTAGGTCGTCCAGCCAATCCTGAGTAAAGCCCATCTGCTTGTAGTAATCCTTACGCGCCCAGTCGGATCCAATGGCAATCACGTTCGGCATTACATTTTCAATAACCGGCTTACTATCAGCGCCCCCGAAGTTAGGAATTACCCTATCTACGCATTTCAACTCAGATAGAACGTTGTAGCGCTCGTAGTAGGTCATAATTGGCGGCTTGCCCTTGTATTCGGCAATAAATTCATCGGTATTCAGCGCAATGGTAACACTGCCGATCGCTGCACAATCCCGGAGAAAATTCACATGGCCCGAGTGAATCAGGTCGAACGTCCCGCCTGTATAAACCGTTAGTCCCATCGGTTATCCCTGCTGATTTGCAGTGACCAGCCTCGGATGCCTGTATCTTCAGCTGCCTTCTTGTTTGTAAATAGCGACTGATTACGAGAGTAAGTAACATTATTGCGTTCTTGGTAACCACTGGCCAGCGTGGACGAGTTGTCATGGTGAACCCTTGCGTTGATTGTGTTGAACTCCACGCCAAGCTTCTCCATACGCCATTCGTATTCGTCGTCGTCAAAGTAGATCGGATGGAATGCTTCGTCCCATAGGCCGGCCTTAGCAACAGCGCCTTCACCCGGCACCACGCATGACCACTTGGGGTTGATGTCTAGGAAATTGAATGCGTTGGTATTGACCTCGGCTGCAATGGTAGCTAGAGCGCCCGGCTCAAAGTAGGAATCGTCGTTAGGGATTACCCAGTAAGGCGCATGTGGCGTTGACTTGATAATCAGGTTCCAAGCGCCGTTAGCACCGAGTCCATGAGGCACTTGAATCAGCCAGACGTTCTTTACATGCTCATTTACCTGTGGCTGAAACTGCTTCTTGCCAGAGTTGTCCACAATGACTAGATGCTCGACCGGATAGTCGATTGAGTTCAACAACCGCTGAGCCATGTCAAAGCGGCTAAGGGTTGCGAACCCTAGGACCGGAATCACTTGTAGAGGTCTCTCAAAAATGGCATCCAGCTCTCGTCCCAGACCTTTTCGACGTCATACTGAAGAGCAAACTCGCGAGCTATCTTGCTAGTGCCACGCTCGGTGTTGTAAGCCTCTTCTAGTGCCGCTGTAATCTTATTTACCGATGGAATCTGGAAGAATGACGACTGAGCCTCGTCCCAGAATGGCTGACCCTCGATTTTCCAGCTATCCTCAGAGGCTAGGTCCTTAGATGCGGCAAAGTTGCTTGTAATAACCCTTGTGCCACACGCCTGAGCCTCTACAGTTGGGATACCGAACCCTTCTCCGTATGAAGTGCTTAGTAACACGTCAAAGGCGCTGTAGAAGGCAGCCATCTCTCCGTCTGAGAATCCGTTGCGCAATGCAAATGGGTCAGGCAGTAGCACATTCTCTTGTGGGATGCCGACCATGCGCAAAAGAATGCCTAGATCGAATCCGCCGTAAACCCTGCTTGGCTCCGAGTGGATGTAGAGGTAGCTGTTCGGATACTTCTTGAGGTGAATAGCAAACGCTAGTAGGTTCTCTGCGAATGCTTTTCTGTGGATCTGGCCATTAGCCTTATTTGCGGCAATCATGCCCACTAGGAAAGCATCGTCCGGGACTGCCATGTACTCACGGACACTCTGGCCGTTAGGCATCTTGTCAGTTGGCTTGAATACGCTTGTGTCGATTGCGTGAGGGATGTAGGTGTTCTCGATGCCAGCATTGTGCAACTGGTCTCTACCATGTATAGACATAGATACTGGCTTTACGTTGTTACGCTGCAGAAACTTATTGACTCCCGGTGGCAGAGTGATGTGATCTAACGGCACCCATGACACAATCTGGTCGTCATACTCAAGGTTGTTGTAAACCCACACATCGTAAAGCGTGAACAGCACGGTCTTTAGGTCTGGGTGCTTTGATGCAAAGTCTTTGGTCCACACCGGCATTACGTCTACCGAATACTGAGTCAAACCACGCGGGTAGTGCGGGACAGTGGTGCCAGCGATATCGAGGGTGTCGTTTCTACCCTCAAGACCATAGTTAGATAAGGCGGCAAACTTCAGCCCGTGACGGATCATGCGCTGAGCGAGCAAAAGGCTCTGAGTTCCGTAGCCAGTAGGCATGCCGGGAGAGTTGGAGGCTAGGGCTACAGCGCCACTTAATTGTTCGTAGGTTGTCATGCTTTTACTCTACATAGAAGAAACCCCCGACGCAACCTACAACGCCGGGGGCTTCACCTATTTCAAGGATTAGCTTGCAGCACCCTTGAAGTACTTGACGTGGCTTTGGTGAGTTAGGTCACCGTCAACGCGCATCATCACACGGAAGGTGGTGACGTCGGTGTTGAATGCGTAGTCAGTAGAGGTTGCAACCTGAATACCACCTGCGACGCGAACCTTGTAAGAAGGTAGGTGTCCGAATAGTACCGAAGCTGCAGCAGTACCGGTAGCGGCAACTGCTGGGTTCTCGATTACGTTGTAGCCAGCAAAAGTATCTGGCTGGCCTACGTTTACGGCGTAGAGGTAGTTGCCGGCATCGTCTTTTAGCTTGCGCATCTTGCCGATGGAAGAACCAGCAGCCATGTAAGCAACGCCCGGTAGACGACGAGCAGCACCGTCTAGCGAGTACTGAAGGTCAATCAGGTTGTCAGCGGTGAATGCACCGGCAACGCCGGTTCCACCGGTAACACCGGTACCTGCAGCGGTCACGATACCGTTTGGCTTCGAGGATCCGTCGCCAGTGGTTAGTGCAGCGTTTACAGCGTAGCCTAGGCCGTTACCAGCCTGCTCAGCCAAGTGAGCAGCGATGTCGAAGCCAGCGTCAGCGATTAGCTCGTTAGCAACTGGGATTAGTAGACCGTACTTGTAAGCGCCAAGAGTGATGGAGCTGTAAGTAGGCTCGGAGTCTGCTACGGTGCCGGCAGCTGCAACTAGAGTTGCGGTGCTGTAAGCGGTTAGCAGAGGCAAGGTTAGGTCCTCGCCGGAAGCGGTGTTGATGCGCTGACCTACGTCTAGCATCGGTCCAACCAAACGTGCTACATCGAATACCTCGTCGTAGAACGACTTTGGAACGGTGTTAGCAGATGGGGTTAGGGTGCGCTGCTCGAAGGTGTGAGCGCCACGGGTTGCAGCGATGTCGCGAAGGATAGCGGAAGCGGAACGCTCCTCAGCAGCAGGAAGAGCAAAGCCCTTAGCTGCAACGGAAGCCTCTACCGAACGCTCTTCGTTACGGGTTGCGATTGCGATTGCCTCGTCAGCGCGACGGATGTCGGCCTCAATGCGGTCAATCTTCTCTAGTTCAGCAGCGTCTAGTCCGCGGTTTGCCTTCTCAGCGTCCTCGATTACATCGCGGATCTGCTCGGTCAGGTTAGCGCGAAGCTCCTGCTGAGTCTTGATGAACTCAGACATTTAGTCTCCTTGTTAGTTTCTGATAGAACCAGCTGCGCTGACGCAGACTGAAACACGGTAGAGCTGACTCAGAACCGCTATGTAAATTTTACAACGCATTTCCCCGCGCAATGGAAAACCCCCGGAGCGAAAGGATAACTCTCCGGGGGCGAACCCATCTTGGCAGCAGACTAACGAGTCTCTTCTGGCTTGGTTATGCGGGTTTCTTTGGCCGGCCTTTCGGATGCAACTTCTACGGTCGCGATGTCTAGGCCAACGATTGCGTCTGCCCACTGCTCTGCAAGTGCAGGGATTGGGCCTGATTCTGGGTGTCCGGCAACCTCAAGGATTGCGGCGACGATTTGTTCCTTAGTTGCCATTTAGTTTTCCTGTCAATAGAGCTAGTTTCTTCTTCTTAAGTTCTAGCATACTTAGGTCTGGTGCTGGGGTAGCCTCGGCTTCTTCTGCTTGAGGTACCAAAGCATCTACGACCTGCTTTAGTAGACGACCTTCATCTTCGGTAAGAGTCTGGCCTTCTTCAACCTTGATCCAAGCATCTGCAAGTTGGTCAGGGTCTACTTCTGCTCTCTGAGCTACCTTATCAAATCCACGGATTGACTGTAGGCCAGCAGTTCCCGGATAGGCAGGGAAAGCTACTAGAGAAACTTCGTGCAGTCTTACGGACTTTAGGGTGCGCTGAGCGCCATCCTTGCTCCAGTCGTCACCGCCGGCTGGGACGCTGAAACCGAAGCTCATGCTGTCCACGTCACCACGGCGTAGCAGTTCTGCAACGTCACGGCCGCGAGTGGTGTTAGGTAGTAGGCCCTCGACGCGCAGGCCACGCTCGTCCTCGATTAGAGATAGAGTCTTAGCGCGAGTGCTGCCTAGAATCTCACCGGAGTCGTGGTTCCATAGGAATTTGACATCGTTCTTGCTTCTTAGAGTCTTGTGAAACGCGCCGCGCTCGATTACCTCGGTAAATGGCAGTGGCTCAGATGGGGAGTTGAATACGGCAGCGTAACCGCTAAATCGCATTCCCTCCGACTCTTCACGGATCTCAAACTCGGTTGCAGTTACGCGAGTCTCAATCTTTGACAATGCTTCGCCTTTCGCTCGGCCTTCGTTCTCAGCTTCAATTCTAGCAACTACACCTTCGGCATAGGCTAATGCGCGTTGCGCAGCCCGCTTAGACGGACCGGAACCCCATAGCAAGTGGGCGACTACGCCAGCACTCGGATAATCAGGGGAATCAGGTCTAGCGGCGGGCGAATCCAGATCAACAAGGTGACGGCTAATCCAAGCCCGAATCCGAACCCACTTGTCTGCCGTGACATTTCCTTCCGCCATGGCTCTAGCTTCTCGGATAGTTCTTTCCACCAGTCCATCGCCACCCTTACCATCTTCGTAATAGCGCAGACCCCTACGGGCTGCGGCTCTCATGTAGGCTGGCGGAGTTAGGTTTACTTGACGCATCTCGACGGAATTTTCTTCCATCTCGTCAGAATCTTCGTCGTCTGGTTCGTCTGGAGCCTCTGGTAGTGGCTCTATCTGAGTTAGAGTCGAAAACTTGTGGGCGACATAAACATCGGTGTCTTGCCAATACTCGCCTACGCGCTCATAGACCTGAATCAAGGCAGCTGGGTCGGCAGGGGTGCCGTTTACCGAAACAGAGCTGTTTGGGACGTTGATGCGTCCATCTTCTACGATTTCCTCGATTTGTCCGCGGACGCGGCCACCGGACGAGTTCCATGAAACGTAGTCACCGAGTTGTAGGGTCCCGGGCATAGCCCTGACCGAACGCTCTCCGCCGGGTTCGATGCCCTCTGATAGCGAAATGGCTACCATCTGGTCTATTGCGCTACTTTTGCTAGAGTGGCAGCCCATGACCTCACCGTCGCTCTTGACAACTGCCCATCCAGAGCAGTCCTGACTTTTATCAGTAATAAAATATGGCATTAGGCTACCTCTATTTTCAACCAAGATACAGTATGGTCACCCAGAGAGCTAACCATAAATAGGTGCTGATTTGGCGGCAGGTCGAACTCCACGGTTGTATTGCCCTCTACCAAAAGCCCATTACCAATAGTCACGTTGCTATTGCCGATGTAGAGGGTCTTGGTGGACTCGTTGTTGCGGACGTAGACGTGCGACCAGTGAACCGATGCCCCATCTAGCTGACTTGCAACGGTACCGATTGTCTGAGTTCCAGAATAAATTGCCAAATTAGGCCTCCGGAGTGGCCTGAGCGCTAATGTCTGGCTGCAACTGGACTGAATCCTTGCCAGTGTGACTAATAGAAGGTAGTTCTAGCTTTGCCATGACATCGGCCGGGTCGAATCCAACCTGAATCAAGCGCTGAGCCATGTCTACGCGCTCGCGCATGCCACTTAGGTCGGCAGCATCCACATTTACGTTAGCCAGTGGGACGCGCACGGTATCGGCGCTTGGGTCGTCAATCGGACGTAGGTCCTCAAAGGTACGAACATCGTTGATGGTGTAAACGCCGGCCTGAAGCATGGTGCTGTAAGCGGCAGTTCTAGCGGTGATGTCAGCGCGTAGCAGGCCATCTAGCGAAATCTTGATGAAGGCCGCTTCGTAGCCGGTTTCCTGAGCAAGCACCTCGGTTAGAGCGCCTTCGATCTTCTGAGCGATTGGACGGAGAGTATGGGTCACAAAAGCGATGTTGTTCTGTTCAACTGAGCTGTAGGTGTTGGTTCCTGGTAGGCCCAATAGGTGCGGAGGCACGTTGAATGCGCGAGCGACGTCCTCGACTGCCATCCTGCGGCTGTCCAAGAACTGAGCTTGATCGTTTGGCACGTTGGTTGGCTTGTAGACAGCGCCGCCGGAGATGATTGCAGTCTTGTGTGCCTTGTGCCAGCCCTTGTGTCGACTGTCAAAGGCGTCTTGCATCATCTTGGCTTGCTCGCCAGTCAGGTTACCCGGAACCTCGATAACGCCGGAGGTCTGAGTGCCAGAGCCGAAGAACTTGGCCGCATACTTCTCAAGTGCAAGTGCTAGACCGAAGTTTTCCTTTAGTGCCTCTACGCGAGAGAGGCCACGTAGCTGCCCCGGACGAACAACATCTGGGATAAAGCTGATATCTTCATTGGTTAGGGCTTTTTCCTCGCCTCTAACGATGTAGATAACGCGGCCGAGTCCATTGCGGCGAATCTCAACGTCTAGTGGGTTTAGAACCACCATGTTGATAACTTTGCCCTGAGCATTGCGGTATTTACGGATAAAGGCGTTGCCGTCAATCAGCAGAGAGACAATAAGCGCCCCGTAGAAGGCTTCTTTGGTCGTATCGACGTCTGGCTTCGTAACCCACACTGGTCGCGGCCTGAGAGGGTATCTAGCGCCGTCTCTGCGGATGTATGCGTCGACGGGCAGGGTCGAAAGAGTGTCTGAGATTAGAGATACTGCCGAATAGACGGCGTTGACCTGCAAAGCGGTGTCTGAGTTGACTACGGTTGCAGATAGCGAGCTTTCCTCAAAGGCGTCGCCCGAACCCCAGACCTTTTGAAAGGTTACTGCGCGTTCTTCGGTCCCTCTAGGGGTGAACCAGTCCAAAATACCCAAAACTTACCGCCTATACAAATACTTGAGGCACTACTTCTTCCATTCTACCCGCGGTCGCGCGGTCATAGGCGATTAGAGCGGCTACGGCAGCGTCAATACGGCGGTTAGAGTTGCGGTTTTCCTTGACAATGCGCGGACCGATGCTGTCAATCTTCAAAACGGCGTTATCAAGGTGTCTAGCGAGTAGTGGGTCGCCAGAATGCGTCAATTTGCTATCCATTACGGCATCGAAGAAGGTTGCGGTCGCTTTCACCATGCGAGCGGCGCTTGTGGATGGAAATTCGACGATTGGCAGGCCCATTTCCTCCAAAATGGCCATGGAGCGCTGCCAGCGATAAGGGTCGCAGGCGATTTCGCGGACGCGCGGGTGCTTTTGGCAAAAGTCGATAATGGTATCTTCTACTTCAGTGATGTTGACGCGCCAGTCGTTGTCGTCGGTCGGTTGCTTCTCCCAAGCCTTGATTAGAAACAGATGCGGCGGCGTATCGTCCTTTTCGATAGTGCAACCAATCAAAACCGTCGTGTCACCGCTGAATGAGCCGTCGAAACCGATAATTAGCTCGGTATCTTCGGTTATTTCGCGTTCTGTGGCCAATCCATCCCAAGAACCGGTCGGAAGCCACGTCATATTGCTCGAAACCCACTGATTGCAGCGTTTAGTGCGAAATTCTGCCTCTGGAGTGCGCAAAACGGTGCTTGCGAAGTCCTCGGCGCTGTTTAGGTCGCCAAAACCGGGGTTTGCACCCTTCCAAGTCTCCGGATCGCGGTGATCTGCCTCAGCAGCAGCCTCCCACCATGCCATGAAGAAGCTTGGGTCGTCAACTTCGCCTCTTGCGACCTTCTGGCCATACTGATAAAGGCTGTAAGCAATGGAATCCTGCCCAGTTGAGTCGGATTTCTGCCCTGCGGTCGTAATACAGAACATTGTGGCCAAAGAACCACGCGCACCTTGCGCTAGTTGCATTACGTCGAACAATTCACGGGTCGGCTGAGCGTGTAACTCGTCGAAAATCACCATTGTTGGCGACAAACCCTCTTTTGTGAAGGCTTCTGCCGACAAAACGCGGTAAACGGAGCCAGTTCCGGGTATTTCGATGGCATCTCGGTAGATTTTGGCCAATTCTGCCAGTTCTGGCTCGGCTTCTAGCATTTTCTTGGCTTCACCGAACACAATGCGGGCCTGATCCTTGTCGGCAGCACATGAGTAGACCTCACCACCACGCGGACCGGTCAGCAGTGACCATAGCGCAATCGGTGATGCGAGCGCCGATTTCCCGTTCTTGCGCGGAACGCCTACAAGGTTGACGCGGTGGCGGAAGCCTACGCCGTCAGTAGCGAATGCGTTTCTTAGAAGATTGCGCTGCCAATCCCTAAGACGCATTGGCTCACCAGCACGGCCGCCAACAGAATCTTTAGTAATCGTCGCGAACGTGTCAATAAAGTCAATAGCTCTGTCTCCATGAGACGAGGCTATCGCATCTTCGGGGACCGGTGTCAGCCATCGGGGAGGCCAACTACTCATTATTTGACCACTTTGCTTGTAGTTCTTCTAGTTTCGACTGTCGCTTGACCTCGGCATAGCCCAGCTTGGTGCGGTCTGCCGGCGTGAGTCCCAGACGGCCCATGTTTGAGGTCAGGATGTTCTCGAGGTCAGTTAGTTGGCGGTGAAGTCGCCAGTTCTCAGGGTCGCTAACCAACATGTCGCGCAGAAATTCCCTGCGGTCGTGTTGTTCGCAAACCATTTGCAAAAAATGAATGTCAGTTCTGTTTGAGATCCAAAGCTCACCCTTGCGGAAGATTGCATCCCAAAGAGATAGCCCCGCCTCTTCGAGCGGCCTGATCGGTGGCGTATACCCGCCCGGCAGCGCGATAACAGCCTTCTCGTCAGGTAACGGCCGTTTGCCGGGGTTGCCTATGAGGCGCTTCTGTTCGGTAGGTTTCGGTGGTCTGCCCATATTTTAAGGCTATCAGAAACTAAGTTATTTCGCGACATTATGCGCGACAGCAGGCTCGGGGTGCCAGAGGCTGACCGCGGCTATGGCTGACCCCACCCCCTCGGTCTCACCCCCGCCCTTGGCACTCTCTCAGAGGCTCTAGGCAGGGTTTTAGGGGCGTTTATGTGTTGGATGGTGTAATAGTGCCAAACAGGGGGGCTAAGGCGTGAAATCGCCTTCTATGGCGTTATGTGCTGTAATGCTGCGAAAGGCTAGGAAATCGCCAAACACCCCTTAGATCCGGATTCAGAATTTTCGTGATCGAGGGGGGTCTGAGCGATTCCTCAGACAAAAGAAAACCGCCTAGGGCGTTTGCCCTAAGCGGTCTCTATTTGTGTTCTGTTATCTCTTGGCGTGTCTGCCCTTGGTCTTTTCTTTGGTTGGTCTGCTAATTATGGCGTAAGTGATGGTCGCCCAAGTGATGAAGATAATTAGGTCGATTGTTGTTTGGCTCATTTTCTTTTCCTATCTGTTGGTTAGTTTTTGTGTTCGCCGATTGGCTCGGACCACATCCACGCTCTTGGCTCGGCGTTGGTTGGCTCTAGTAGCTCTGCCAACTCGTCGGCGGTGATGTTGTCCACTTGGTAGCCAAGCTTAGAAACACCGTAGCGGATTCTGGTTTGGTGCTTGCTCGTCGTCACGCTGTAACGGTTCCGGTTCACAAAGGCTTTGCCTAAGTCTTTGAACACCGCGGCCATCAAGGTCTGGTAGCTGTAAATCCCGTAGATGGTTCGCTCAGGGTCTAGCCACTCGCCCTTTATGGCACCGCTCGAGGTGAAACCCTTGAGCTGGCTAATCGGGATGTGTATCTCAGGTGTGGTGTATCTCATTAGTTCATTCCTTCTAGTTCGTTGATTGCGTTTGTGATTGCGTCGAGGTAGCCGTTCCAATACTTAGCGCGTGGAGAAGCGTTGCCGCTGTCCCTGATTGCATCCTCTAAAGCCTCTTCAGCTGCTTCGCGTTCTGTGTGTAGCCATTCGCTCATTTTGTTTTCCCTTTCTGTCACGCCTTCGGTGGCGTGTAACCACTAAAGCACACTTAAGCAGACAGGGCAAGAACATTTTTTTATTTGTTATCAAACTGTTACTTATTCCGAGCTGATTTTCTTAAGCAGACAGATAGACAGACAGAGAAAACCGCCGTCCCGAACAAATGTTTAGAACAACTGTTCGAGCGGCGGTGGGTCAGAATTTGGCTGACTCTCTTAATGTCTACCGAACCGAATTTTTACTTTTCTAAATCTGCTTTCATTTGGTTAAACAGCATTCTTTCGATGTCTGCCGCGGCCTTTTTCAAGGCTGCTACATAGCCGGCCGGCGTCCCGGCAATCCAATAGTGACCTTCATGCCAGATGATAAACGCCTCTTTGCCGCTATCGTATTCGGCTACGTAGTTTTCGTCGGTCCACCATGAGATCCCGTCCGCGCCACCCGTAAAGCAGCCCTCAGTGGCTCCCGCTAGGTGCAATGCCTCTACTACTTGATTACAAGCCCAAGCGGTAGGCAACTTATCCTTATCTTCTATCATGGCTGCTAGGCCGCCGGCCATTTGCGCATAGTCGCAAGCGAGAGATAGGCGGTTGTCTAGTTCGCTAATCTTCTGCCAGTAGAACAACTCGCGATCTTCGCTGTAAACCTCTACTACGTCGCGATCCTCGTGCCACGTAATCTGTGTGCCGTCGATGCCGTCCCCGGTTGGCGCGTCCGGGTGTATCCAATTGAATACGTGGCCGCGTTCGTCGGTGCCAGATAAGCGCCAGATTCGGCCGGTTACGTCGGTTAGTAGTCCCTTTAGTTCTTGAGCATTCATTTTCTTATCCTTGTCTGTTGGTTAGCCAGGTAGCCCCCGGTTATCTGTTTCTTGTTCTTACGCCTGATCCCATGGCGCTTAGTAACATCATGCCAAGGTAGCCCCCGACAATCATGGCGACGCCGGCGGGCTTGTGCCATGGTTCTTCTTTGGCCTCCCAATAGCCATCCGGGGCCGGGTCATACTTATAGCCCTTGTCGATGCAATACGCCTTGTAAGTGTCATAGCGCTTGATTTTCCCGGTGTCGCTAAAGAAACTGCCGCGTAGTTCCTGTTGGTGTTCTGGCGTTAGCGGTTCTAGCGTGATTCTTACCCATGCCGCGTATGGTAGTTGCTTAGACATTCGTTGCCCTTCTCAGTTCGACCTTGACTTCCGCTAGGCCGTCGCGCCACGCGCTATAAGCGCCGCGCATGTCAGTTTCGTGCCACTCGCTACACTTCCAACACTCATAAGTGAACTTCAACCTAGGCCGGTTATCGACGTTCGGGGTCCCGGCGCGCAATACGCCGTCGGCCCATTCTGCCTTGTCGGACCATGGCGAAACGTGATCCGCAAAGTCATACACGGCCCATGGCCACTCGCGAATACTCCAATAGCCCGTGAACTTGCGTCCGATGTTTAGGCCCTTGTTACCCGGTAGCGGAATTAGTAGTAATCCCTTGTCGCGGTAGATCTTGCGCATTAGTTCACTGCTTCCTGTATTACGGATACTTTTAGTCTGTGAGTTAGGTTCAATGATTTGCCCCATGCAACCGCAAGCGCGGTGTTCAAGGCGGCCGCGACGTTATCGAAGATAGCGGCGTTATTCTTTGATCCCTTGTAGCCGGTTAGCGCAATCACGCCTTTACCGCTTGAATGTTCAAACACGGCAAACTTACTCGCCGCAAAGTTTTCTACTAGCGTTAGTGACATTATTCGTCGTCCTCGCTTCCGTATTCCATAACGGTTTGGGCCACGTAGTCGTCCAATTCGTCGATTAGGTTGCCGCAATCTTCCCCGTCCGCAACCATGTCGCGAGTTACGCAACTTACCCAAACAACATCGTCCGCTGGCGTTTGTAGTATCGCGTGAAATAGCGCGTTGTAATCGGACGGCCGGAAGTAATAACTAGCCATGCCCATCTTGATCTCAGTAATGCTTGGATAGCGGATAATCTCCACGTTCATTTTTCCCTTTTTCTGCCGGCTGTTCGGGTCCGGCTAGGCAATAGTCACATGCCGGCCGCGATCGTGTCAAGCATTTCGCGTGTTGTTATCAAATCGTTACAATCTGTCCCCCCGACAGGGGACTGCTCAGAATTTGCCGGTGCCTTAAGCGGTTTCGAACCGAATTTTTGCTCTTCGGGTCAGACCGGGTTATGGCTTTATAGCGGCTTGTCTCCGCGCTTGGCGTTGCAAGACCGATGTGCTGCTGCCAGAGGCGATGTCGGGTCCCCGGCAATGATGTGATCTGCTTGCCAAGGGTCGTCTAGCCTTGCGCCGTCGCCGCATAGGTGACAAGCGATTGCGGTTGCTCTGACTATTGCAGCCTGCTTGCGATACTCGGAGTTGTAGAGAACTCGCTTCTTGCCGGCTCGCTTGATGTCCCGTAGTTGCTCCATGCGCTTCGTGTGCGCCTCGCACCGAGATCCGTAACTCAAAGTGCCGCAATCTAAGCAAGGCTTCTTAAAGGCCATTTGAACCGAATATTACCTTTCCGCCGGGTAAAGAGAAAGCCCGGAGGGAAAGGGGGTAACCTCCGGGCCTCTCATTTGAGGAGCAACATGAACACACACGAACCCTAGAGAGAAAATGAACAAAAATCTCTACTTGTTTGTTGCCGTATACATTCTGACATGATGTTTTACCAAATGTCAAGTTGCTAAGTTATTTATTTATTTTTATCTGTCGAATAAAACCCAGAGCCGGTGAACTGGGTAAATGCTACCTGTGGCTTGCGCTCCATAGAGCTCCCGCAGTTGTCGCATTCGATCTCTGGGTCCTCATGGATGCTGTGAGTCACATCGTAGACCTGACCACATGCACATTCGTAAACATAACTAGGCATTAGAGCTTGTAAACCGTTCCCGTGTAGTCCACGCCTTTTTCCAAGATCAGGGTAGCCAAGCCCGGGACCGAATCCTCACCGGTGACCTTACGCCACCAGCCAGAGCCGTTGTCCATGGTTGGAGCCATAACCATAAACCGAGATGTGCCGCGTGGTGTCGAGCCTAGTTCGGTTACCCGTAGGTGGTGCCAGTGGCCGTGGATCAGCAGCGAGGCGTCCGCGACCGGCTGGCGACCGAATGCCTGACCTCTCCACCATGTAGCCATCATGTCCGGGCGCTTAGCTTGGTGGCCGTGCGCGATGCCGAGGATGTGGAACCCGTCGCCGAATACGTCGATGGCTAGGGATTCGTCATGCTCTTGAGGCTCGATAAACCGAATAGGTAAGGATAATTCCTTACTTAGTCTGGCGAGCTGGCGTCCGATAAAGATACCCCAGTCGTCCGATGGCTTGCCTACTACCTGCTTGTTGACGCGCCACTGGCAGTGGTTTGAGCCAACCGAAGCGTAGACAACATCTGGCACCTTGGCAGCTATCAGGCGCAAGGTCTCCCATGCAAACGTGGTGGCCAAATCCACCTGACTCATGATGGATAAATCGTTGCTCTGGAGTTGAGCGGTGTCAGCGGCGTTGTTGAAGTTCTCGACCGTGTCGCCTAGGTCCGCGAAGATAACCTTGCTTGGTTTCTCGCGCTTGATCATCTCCATCAACCGGGACTTCATCAGCTCTACGCGCTGAATCAGGCTCTCGGAGTTACCGCGGTAATCTACCTTGCCAACCTGCAAGTCGGACCACATGACAACCAGACACTTGTCACTTGTCTGCTTCAGCGGCTCTACCTTGACCTTCTTCTTGGCCTGAGCCAGTAGCAGTGGCAGGTCGATGCCGGCGGTTACCTTGCGGAACTGAAAGCGATAGCTAGTGAGCCATTCGCCGTCGTAGCGCTGCCAGCGTGAGGTGCGCGGTGTCCCGACAACCTCAATCTCGCTAGGGTCGAATCCGGCCTCTAGTAGAAACTGATCGAAGTTAGGGGCCTCGGTGTAACCCGGGGTCGTTGCGGTGCCTTCGGTGCCGTCAAACTCGATGCCCGGACGGAAGTTGGCCGGTGCGGTCACCTTTGGTGCCGGGGTTAGGTTCTCTAGCATTATTTCCTAAAGCACCCACACGCCTTGATGCGGTGGGCCTTGATACTGGTGTCGATTACTGCGATGCCACGCTTAGCTAATTCATCGCTAAGTGTTTTGTATCGCCATGCTTCGCTCATAACGGCCTCGAGGAATATCTCTCGGTCTTTTTCTTCGAGCTGTTGAGCAATCGTTCTGACTTTGCAGGCATGTTGCTTAGTTGGTGGTTTCAAGTCCTCGAGCATGGTTCCCCCTAAATGGTTAGATCGTTTTCTTCTTCGAGTAGTTTCTCTGCTAGATAGTTTAGAGTGCCGTAGCTGAAATCGCTGTCAATTAGATGCTCGTCGAAAACATCGGCAATAAGCAACCGGACCGAATCGAAGTCCGGTGACCAGACCAGCTTGTCGTCTTTCAGCAGGGCAATCGCTTGAGCGTAGTTGGCTCTGTCCCAGTTGCTCACTTCTGGTCTCCTTTGATTAGCGGTAAAATACCATCACATTCACACAAGTTACCTGCCTCGTAAGCCCAGTCGCACTTGGAAGTTTCGCTGCATAAAACTTTGTTATTTTCTAGTATCGTCATAATGCGTTCACGCTCGGTTCTAACGCCGATTTCGTAGGCGTTGTGTGCGTTGGTGTGGATTAGGTCTTGTAGGTCGCTCACTTCTGTTCCCCTTTGATTAGTTCGATTGCGTATCCGTAGCTGGACGCCTGGCAGTCCTCGAAGTAGCAGCTTAGTTTGCCGTTGTCGTAGCAAGATTCGTCATGTTTGGCTAATGGTTCTAGCAGCGCAATAATCCGTTCGCGCTCTTTTTCTGCACCGAGCTGCTTGGCCGCTACAAAATCAACTAGGTTATTCCACAAATCACTCACTTTTCAATCCTTTTGCTGAGGAAGTAAATGTTGATTGCCTGAAGAACAATCATTGCACTTTGCAAGATGTCCAGAATGTTTTGTAAACTCATTTTTCTTCTCTTTCTTTTTCTACCCATCCCTTTTTATCTACCCAAACTAATTTCTGACGCAAAGCAGCTTGAAAGTTACGATTTAGTTCTAGTGCTATTCCACTTTTAGCGCAATCTGGGCAAATTCCTTTACCACCACTTGCAGATGTGTAAATAATTCCTCTATCAGAAGTATCACGCCATTCATGACCACCAAACTCTTGGTGAGATAGTGGGCATGGTTTCCAAAAAAAGCCAAAAGCATAAGCAAGTGCCTTATTCAATCTTCTAGCTTTCATTCTTCCACCTCGTCTGCGACCTGCACCATAGGCACTAGTGGCACATTGACACCACGCATCCGCTCAAACTTGAGGTGGTTGTCTAGGCTCTTGATCTTGTCTAGTCGGAATCCTGCCCAGCGGCGGTCATCGGTCTCAACAATCGGTGCAGAGGTAAAGCCAAAGTTCAGGAACTTGTCAACGGCCTTTGGGGTGAGCTTGCGAGTCTTG